>Ga0315270_10000069_pt1 | contig 51886 bp, 52 predicted proteins | sample C1_bottom_MG_FD_204932 | JGI IMG/M metagenome (GOLD analysis project Ga0315270, IMG submission 204932) | Sediment microbial communities from Yellowstone Lake, YNP, Wyoming, USA - C1_bottom | ecosystem: Environmental > Aquatic > Freshwater > Lake > Sediment | place: USA: Wyoming | collected... | reverse complement strand
ATTTCTCGCCTACATCGGCAGCAAGTTTGTCCTCGAAGTTTTACTGCATCGCTAGCGTCGGCACAGGCCCGCCGACGCCGGCTTGACACTGGCGTTTTCGCTCCCGATACTGATTTCATAGTTACAGCCCAGTGGTGACCGCGCTTGGATGAAATTCCTGTTTCTACGCTGCTGATCTCGCTGGTCGTCCTCCTCGTGGTATCCGCATTCTTCTCGATCTCCGAAACCAGCATGATGGCGCTCAATCGCTATCGCCTGAGACATCTGACCAAGACCGGTCACCGGGGAGCACGTCTGGCTTCGCAATTGCTTGCTCGCACGGATCGCCTGCTTGGCGTGGTCCTGCTTGGAAACAACCTCGTCAACGCGGCCGCCGCAGCGCTTGTCACCGTGATCACGTTCAGACTATTTGGGGAGAGCGAACTGGCGCTCACGCTCGGCACGTTGGCCGTCACCTTTTTCATTCTCGTATTCAGCGAAATCAGCCCCAAGGTCATGGGCGCCAGCTATCCGGAACGCATTGCGTTCCCGGCCAGCTATGTTCTGACGCCACTGCTCAAACTGACCTATCCGATCGTCTGGTTCGTGAATCTGTTCGTGCGCCTCTTGTTGTGGGCGCTGCGTCTGAAACCGCAGGCCAGCCAGACCCACAGCCACACACTGACCAAGGAGGAGTTGCGTACGCTGGTTCTGGAAGGCGGCAAATTTCTGCCGCAGAAGCATCAGAACATGCTGCTGAACCTGTTCGATCTGGAATCCATCACCGTCGAAGATGCAATGACGCCGCGCAGTGAGATCGAGGCGGTCGACATCGAGTCGGCGCCGGACGAGATTCGCCGCCAGATCGCGCTCAGCAACCACACGCGCTTGCCCGTCTACAGCGAACGCCTGGACGACATCATCGGCATCGTGCACGTGCGCAAAGTGCTCAATCTTTCGGAGGGCGAAAACATCAACGCTCGAACCCTCACCGAGGTACTTCGCGAACCCTATTTCATTCCCATGGGCACGCCTTTGTTGACGCAACTTCAAAATTTCCAAGAACAACAGGATCGCATGGGTCTGGTCGTAGACGAATACGGCGAGCTCAAAGGCTTGCTGACCCTTGAAGACATCCTTGAAGAGATCATCGGTGAATTTCCGAGCCGATCGCCGCTGCAGTCAGCCCGATTTCGGCGCATGGCGGACGGCAGCATCGTTGTCGAAGGTGCAACGCTGCTCCGGGACATGAACCGCAAACTGGGTTACAAGTTTCCGCTCGATGGCCCAAAAACGCTGAATGGACTGATTCTGGAGCACTTTCAGGATATTCCCGACCCCGGGACCAGCTTGAAAGTCGCCGGCTATCCTCTTGAGGTCCTCCAGACCCAGGATCGCGTGATCAAATCCGTACGCATGCTTGCTCCAGATAAGGACTAACAATCAGGGCTATTTATCAGTTACTTCCTTCTTTACTTTAAGGACGGGCCGGCGCACTATTCAGACCAATCAGTGGTCTTCCAAAGTGATCACCGAACGAAACAATGACGTGATGAGGTAATGCTATGGCTACCGCAACGGCGACAACACGGGAAAAGGTCAAGCAATACACCTTTCTCTGGGAAGGCAAGGACAAGGGGGGAAAGCTGGTCAGAGGCGACATGCGCGCCGGCGGGCAACACGTTGTCTTGTCGCAGCTGCGCCGTCAAGGCATTGCAGTCCTAAAGGTTAAACGACAGAGGGGGGGCTTTGGTGGCAAAGTCACCCAAAAGGACATCACCTTGTTCACCCGCCAGCTCGCCACCATGATGAAAGCCGGAGTGCCGCTGCTGCAGTCATTCGACATCGTCGGCAAAGGCCATTCCAATCGTGCGGTTAGCAAGCTGCTTATGGACATCAAGAATGAAGTGGAAACCGGCAACAGTCTGACCAACGCCTTTCGCAAATATCCGCTTCACTTCGACGCATTGTTCTGCAACCTCGTAGGCGCGGGCGAACAAGCCGGTATTCTGGACAGCCTGCTCGATCGCCTGGCGACTTACAAAGAGAAAATCCTCGCGATCAAGAGCAAGATCAAAGCGGCGCTGTTTTATCCCATTTCGATCATTGTGGTGGCGTTCATCATTACCGCCATCATCATGATTTTCGTCATCCCGGCGTTCAAGGATTTGTTCACCAGTTTTGGCGCGAACCTGCCTGCGCCGACCCTGTTCGTCATGGCGGTTTCGGATATTTTCGTGCAATGGTGGTGGTTGATCTTCGGCAGTGTCGGCTTCGGCGTGTGGTTCTTTTTCTACACGTGGAAGCGTTCGGTAAAAATGCAAATCGTAATGGACCGTTTGTTCCTTAAGTTGCCGATTTTTGGCCCCTTGATCCGTAAAGCCACCATCGCGCGCTGGACGCGGACCCTTTCCACGATGTTCGCAGCCGGCGTGCCGCTGGTGGAAGCCTTGGATTCAGTCGCAGGCGCGGCTGGAAACTATGTGTATTACGAAGCTACCAAGAAAATTCAACAGGAAGTCAGTGCCGGTGTAAGCCTGACCATTTCGATGACCAATACCAACGTATTTCCGAACATGGTCACACAAATGGTGGCCATCGGTGAAGAGTCCGGATCCCTGGACGGTATGTTGAGCAAGGTTGCCGACTTCTTCGAACAGGAAGTCGACGATGCCGTTGACGCGCTGTCCAGCCTGATGGAACCGATGATCATGGTCGTTCTGGGTGTATTGATCGGCGGCATGGTTATTGCAATGTATCTCCCGATCTTCAAGATGGGTCAAGCGGTATAAGTTGCTCCCTCGAATAATCGCGCGCCCGATAAATTCGGGCGCTTTTTTTGTTCGCAGGAGTCGGCACGCAGAGCACCAAAGAAATCTCACTCATGTCGCTCATCCAGGTACTGCAGAATCAAGCCGTGACGCTAGCCGCAGCATGCGCGCTGGCGGGTCTGCTTGTCGGCAGTTTCCTCAACGTTGTTGTCCATCGGCTGCCCAAGATGCTGGAGCGGGACTGGGAGGGCCAGGCGGCGGATGTGCTCGAACATAAAGGCTTGCCCGACATCGCCAAGAAATTGCGCGGCGGCGAAGCGCAACGCTACAACCTGATGACGCCGGCTTCGACTTGCCCGCATTGCCGCCACAAGATCCGGGCCTACGAGAATATTCCCATCCTCAGTTATATTTTCCTGCGCGGGCGTTGTCGGTCGTGCAAAGCGCCCATCTCCATCCGTTATCCAATCGTGGAGGCAATCAGCGGTATCCTTGCCGGATATATAGGATGGCGTTTCGGATTAACATGGCAAATGGGTGGAGCCCTCATCTTCGCGTGGGCGCTCATCGCGCTTACCGTGATCGACATTTACACCCAACTGCTCCCGGACGACATCACGCTGCCGCTACTGTGGCTGGGACTGCTGATCAACCTGAACGACCGCTTTACGCCGCTCTCATCGGCCGTGATCGGTGCGGCCGGGGGATATCTTTCGCTGTGGGCGGTGTACTGGCTGTTCAAACTCACCACCGGCAAGGAAGGCATGGGTTACGGTGATTTCAAGCTGCTCGGCGCCATCGGCGCCTGGCTGGGATGGAAGATGTTGCCCGTGGTGATATTGCTCTCCTCTCTCGTTGGCGCTGGCGTCGGGATCGCTCTGATCATATTTGCGCGGCACGGCCGCAACACGCCCATTCCATTCGGACCCTACCTCGCGGCCGCCGGCCTAATTGCCTTGTTCTGGGGTGAAGCGATCAACCGGACTTATCTGCAATTGTTCTGAGCATGGCATTCGCCATTGGACTAACTGGTGGAATCGGCTCGGGGAAGACGACCGTCGCCCGATTGTTCGCCTTACAGGGGGCGGGCCTGGTGGACGCTGATGAGATCTCTCACCAACTCACGACTCCGGCCCAGCCGGCGGTCGCGGAGATCTCCCGTAAATTCGGACCACGGTTTGTAGCCGCTGACGGTAGCCTCGACCGGGCGCGAATGCGCAGCCTTGTATTCGCGGACCCGTCAGCTCGCAAGGACCTGGAGGCGATACTGCACCCGCTCATCCGACAGGAGAGCGCCAGGAAACTCCGCGAGTCGACCTCACCGTATGTCATCGTCGTGGTTCCGCTGCTGCTCGAAACCGGCGCTGATCGAAGCGGGATGGCCCGCATACTGGTGGTGGATTGCGAACCGGAAACCCAGATTTGCCGGGTAATGACACGAAGCGGACTTTCACGCGATGAGGTGCTTTCAATCATTGCCTCCCAGGTTTCGAGGGATGAGCGGCGGCGCAAGGCCGACGATGTCATTGATAATGATAATGGCCTGGAAGCGCTGGAGGCACAAGTGATCGCGCTGCATCTTCGATATCTTGAGCTTGCGAAAAATGGCTGATTCGCTTTGGCCCGAAGAGGCCAAAAGGGACCCGTCGCGAATGGCGCTCACTCAAGGATAAGCACCTGAACGGATTGTTGCAAAAGGCCGGCTCAATGAGCAATAAGGTGGAGTTGCCGGACGCCCGCCATCACTCAGGGAGCCAGCCCGAATGCATGATGCCATTCGCAGCGCGCGCGCAACATCGACAAGTTCGCTCCCGGGTCCGTAACAGCGATGCCCATGGCTTTTTCAATCGACCGGGCCGCTTGCCCACAAGCTCGCAGCCGGAAGTCCGGACCGGGCTTTTGCCGCTGTGTCGAATGGCGGGCCTGTTGTGCTTGGGCAGCGCAGCCGTGCTCCAAGCCGCGATCGGCAACTACCAGGGCAAGGGCGGCGATGAAGGGTCGTTGCTGCGTTCGATCCTCGACACCCTTAAGCGCGGCGACATCAAGACCACCCTGGGGATGGAACGACAGGCCTGCCAAACGCCCGCCATGGCGATCAAGGAAATCCGGGCCTCCCTGCTCTCGCCCTATCCGTTGCTTACCATGCCCCGCGCGACTGCACGCACGCCATGTCCGAGAACATGGTCACCCGAAAAAGCCCAGGTAAAGTGCCATTTGGGCCCGCTGCTTTATATTTAGAGTGTTTTCGGCAATACTTGCCGCAACTCCGGCCTCCGCTCCCGCATTGTGATCAGCTACGAGTTCCCGCTCAACGAAAAGATTCGCACCCTGCTGCGCCTGGAGGACTTGTACCAACGCGCGCAGTATTTCGCCCTGAAGAACGACCCCGAAGAACACCATGTCGCGCTGACGACATTGTTCGAGATCCTCGATGTGGGCGGCCGGGCAGACCTCAAGTCGGAGTTGATACAGGAACTCGAACGCCGTAAACATCACCTCGATGCGCTGCGAAACAATCTGGCGATTTCCCAAGTAGCCCTGACTTCGGTACTGGCGGAAATCGAGAAGGCGGTCTCCGACCTGTTCTTGTCATCCGGAAAGACCGGTCAGGAACTGCGCGAGAACGACTGGTTGATGGGAATCAAGCAACGCTCCGCGATTCCGGGAGGTGTCTGCGAGTTCGACCTGCCCTCGTATCATTTCTGGCTCAACCGGAGCGCTGAATTGCGCCGCCTCGATCTTGACGAATGGCTGTCCCCGTTCCTGCCGATCCGCAACGGCGTGCGGATCATACTGAAGTTGCTCAGGGAGAGCGGCAAGACGACTGGTCAGGTGGCGCATCAAGGCGTCTATCAGCAGACAATGACGGGCAGGCTCGCGCAAATCGTGCGCATTCGGCTCGACAGCAGTTGCGATTGTGTGCCCGAAATCAGCGCCAACAAATACGCACTCAATGTACGCTTTGCAACTGTGATCGGCGCGCAGCGGCGCGCCAGCGTCGACGACGTAATCTTCGAACTCACATTCTGCAATTTGTGAAGCCCTTCGAATCCAAGACAGTAAGCAAGGCGCATTGTCCGCAATGCAACGCTGCGATGCCCTGGAGCACAGACAATCCTTACCGGCCGTTCTGTTCGGAACGCTGCAAACTCATCGACCTGGGCCAGTGGGCTACCGGCGCCTACCGAATTGCCCAGGAAGAGCGGGATATCGGGCAACCCGGGGACGAGGAGGCCTAAGCGCCATCGTGCGCCCATGCGCCTCGCACCATGGCGATCCCATGCGCTCCGCGATGACGCGCTTGATCAAGATATGCAATCCGCATCCCTCCAAGAGCGAACACCGGAAGGGGATAATCCCGAATCAGTTCTTCGAATTTATTCCAACCCATTTCAGGCACGCCGGGATGGCTGGGCGTTGCCTGAACCGGACCAAGCAGCACGAAATCCAGCCCCAACTCACTCGCCCTTTCGAGTTCAAAGGCATCGTGGCACGAAGCGCCACACCAGTCGACTTCAGGGCGGGATATTGCAGTCAACAGTTCGCGTGACGGCAGGTGCAGCCCGGCCCCGAGCATCGTTGCGAGTTGAACGTCGCCGTTAACCACCACGATGCCGTCAACGGCGCGCACCTCTCTCATGACTTGCGCTGCGAAGGCTGTGCGGGCAGCTGGATCGAGATGGCTCTCCCTTATTTGCACTAACCGTAATCCGCGCTCGAGCGCCCGTCGCAGGTGCACCAGAGCTGTTGCTACACCCGATACCCATGCGCAAGTAATTCCCAGAATCGTGGGCAGGGATAATGCCTTGAGGACCGGCGCATTGGCCGGAAGCATGGGCGCTGGCGCAAGTTCATCACAGCGCTGCCAGGAAAGGGCCTGCCCCTCGTGGGGATGTGGTTCCCCGCGCCACCTCACAACACGGTAAAAATGCAACCTCACCGTTGCATGCGGATAGGCATGGACACGGGTAATCCAAGGGTAGGCTGACTCGACGGCCATACCGAGTTCTTCGCGCAGTTCCCGCTCAAGCGCATGCGCGACCGGCTCACCGGGCTCCACCTTGCCGCCGGGAAACTCCCAATACCCTTCATAGACCCTCCCTGGGGGACGTTGCGCCAGCAGGAAGCTACCGTCGGGGCGCTCGATTATCGCAGCCGCGACCTCCACCACGCGTTGCGCCATGGAGTAGTCAAGCGCCGATCAAGACGTCCTGCGAACGGAGCTCGAAGTAATCCCATGGCGCCCCGCCCAGTCGCGAGCAAAATGCCACGCGACACGGCCGCTGCGAGAACCGCGTGTCAGCGCCCATTGCAGTGCCTCGTTGCGGGTCTCAGCGCCGCGCTCCCGCTCGGATACGCCCAGTTCACCGAGCCAGTAGTCGACGATTTTCAGGTATTCGTCCTGATCGAACGAGTAGAAGGATACCCACAATCCGAAGCGTTCCGACAGGGAGATCTTCTCCTCGACCGTTTCGCCTGGGTGGATCTCCTCGCCCAGATACTTTGTCTCGAGATTTTCCTGCATGAATTCCGGCATCAGGTGGCGTCTGTTGGACGTCGCGTAGATCAGAAGATTTTCCGAGGTCGCGGAAATCGAACCGTCAAGAATGACCTTCAGTGCCTTGTATCCAGGCTCGTCGGCACCGAACGAGAGGTCATCGCAAAACAGGATGAACTTGAATGCAACAGCGGCGATCAGATCGACGATGTCGGGAAGATCTATAAGGTCTTGCTTGTCCACTTCGATCAGGCGCAAGCCCTTTGACGAAAATTTGTTGAGAAGCGCCTTTACCAGTGATGATTTTCCCGTACCGCGCGCACCCGTTAGCAATACGTTATTGGCCGTCAGCCCTTCGATGAACTGACGGGTATTCTGCTCGACCAGTCTTATCTGATCGTCTATGCCTTGCAGGTCCGATAGCTTGATCTTGTGCGCATGCGTCACCGGCTGAAGAAAACCAGAATTTCCGCGCTTGCGCCAGCGATAAGCCAGACCTATCTTCCAGTCGGGCGCCGGGCTTGCCTGCGGCAGGGTTGATTCAAAGCGCTCGAGCACTTGCTCGACACGATTGATCAGACGTTCAAGGTCGCTGCTCATCGTCTGTCAGCTGCGATAGTCGGCGTTGATAGTCACGTAGTCATGGGAGAGGTCACAGGTCCAGACCGTGCTGCTTGAGGCGCCCCGGTTCAATCCCACCCGGACTGTAATCTCACTCTGGTTCATCACGCGTTGGCCGTCTTCCTCGTGGTAGCCGGGTGCGCGTTCACCTGACTTCGCCACGATCACATCGTCAAGATAGAGATCCACTCCGGAGACGTCGAGATCATCGATGCCCGCGTAGCCGATCGCAGCAAGAATGCGCCCGAGATTCGGGTCGGAAGCAAAAAATGCCGTCTTGACCAGCGGCGAATGGGCGATGGCATAACCAACTTTCCGACATTCTGTTTCATTCATTCCACCCTCGATCTGGATGGTAATGAATTTTGTCGCACCCTCCCCATCCCGGACGAGCGCTTGCGCAAGCACGGTTGCAACCTCGGTTAGGGCGTCAAGGAATAACTTGAATTCAATGGAATCGGACCTGGCGATTTCCGGGGCATTGCTCTGCCCGGTGGCGGCTACGATCAAGGCATCATTCGTGGAGGTATCGCCATCCACGGTGACGCAATTGAAAGTCCGGTCCGCAGCGTATGTAGTCGCTTGCTGCAACAGCTTTTGCTCCACCAACGCATCCGTGGCGATGAACCCGAGCATGGTCGCCATGTTGGGGCGGATCATTCCCGAACCCTTTGCGATACCGGTGACTGTAATCGAATGGCCAGCGATGTCGACACGCCTGGAACACCCCTTGGGCACAGTGTCCGTGGTCATGATGGCGGTCGCGGCGTCGGCCCAGTTATTCTCCCCGAGTGCGGCAACGCAACGCGGCAGGCCGGAGGCAATGCGATCGACCGGCAGTGGTTCCATGATGACGCCGGTGGAAAAGGGCAATACCTGATCTGGTTGGCAACCGAGCAACTTCGACACCTCGGCGCATATCTGCTTCGCCCTCGCAACGCCCTCTTCGCCGGTGCCGGCATTGGCACAGCCGGTATTCACTATCAATGCGCGGGTGCCGGCGCTCTGCAGGTTCGCCTTCGCCACCGCAACAGGTGCGGCGCAAAAACGATTTCGCGTAAAGACGCCGGCGACTCTCGTTCCGGCCGCAAGCGTCATCAGCAACAAGTCCTTGCGATTGGCTTTGCGCACGCCGGCCTCTGTTACGCCAAGTCTTACTCCCTTGATCGCCAGCAAGGCCGAAGGATCCGGGGATGCGATGTTTACTGCCATTTGAAAGTCTCAGCGCCTCGTTTCATGGATCGACACATTTGCGCGCGTATCGATCAGGCAATCAGCCGAGCTTGCCGTGGCACTGTTTGTATTTCCTTCCTGACCCGCAGGGACAGGGATCGTTTCGTCCGATCTTCTGACCACGGACATACGGCTGCACCTTGACTTCCGCATTCGCCTTTTCAAGCGCTTCGTCGGGGTCCTCGTTCTGGTGATACTGCACATTTCTGAGTTCCGTGTGTTCCTGCTTTTCGACCACCGACTCTACCTCTTGCGCCGCCTGAATCTGGACCAGCATCAATTGACCCGTCACTTCCGTGCGGACCGTATCGAGCATCAGTGAGAACAACTCGAAGGCTTCGCGCTTGTATTCCTGCTTCGGGTTCTTCTGCGCATAACCGCGCAGATGGATGCCTTGCCGCAAATGATCCAGTGCCGACAAGTGCTCACGCCAGTGACTATCGAGAAAGTTCAGCATGATCGCCCGCTCGTAGTCGCGCACTTTTTTTTCGTCGTCGACAGTGGAAAACTTCTTCTCATAAACTTCATTGGCAGCATCGAGAATGCGAGCAACCAGATGCTCCTCGTCAAGATTTTCTTCCTGCTTGAGCCACTCCTGAAGCGACAGTCGCAACCCCAATTCGCCCGCAAGGGTCCTCTCCAGACCGGGCACGTCCCACTGTTCCTCCACGCTGCCCGGTGGAATGCGCTGCGAGACCATCGCATGAACCGTGCCTTCGCGCATTGAGCGAATCGTGTCCGAAATGTCGGTAGCCTCAAGCAGTTCGTTGCGCTGCTGATAGATCACCTTGCGCTGATCGTTTGCCACGTCGTCGTATTCAAGCAACTGCTTGCGGATATCGAAGTTTCGGGCTTCCACCTTTCTCTGCGCGTTTTCGATCGCCCGGGTAACCCACGGGTGCTCGATTGCCTCGCCTTCGGGCATCTTGAGTCGATCCATGATGGCTGCCACGCGATCCGAGGCGAAAATGCGCAGCAAAGGATCCTCCAAGGAGAGATAGAAGCGACTCGATCCCGGGTCGCCTTGGCGTCCGGAGCGGCCGCGCAACTGGTTGTCGACGCGCCTGGATTCGTGGCGCTCGGTTCCGACAATATGCAGGCCCCCGGCACGGATGACCTGCTCGTGCAGGTTCTGCCACTGGAGACGCATCTCAGACACTCGCACGTCTTTGTCCTGATCCGGAATAGTCGAATCATTTCGGATCTTGTTGATATCGGGCTCCGGATTTCCACCCAGTACGATGTCGGTGCCCCGACCCGCCATATTCGTCGCGATGGTGACCATGTTGGGTCTGCCTGCCTGCGCGATGATCTCTGCCTCGCGGGCATGTTGCTTCGCGTTCAGAACCTGATGCGGCAACTTCTCTTTCTCAAGCAGCTTGGCCAGCAGTTCGGAATTCTCGATCGACGTCGTGCCGACCAATACCGGCTGACCGCTTTGATGGCAATTCCTTATGTCATTGATGACCGCAGTATATTTCTCCTGCGCCGTGCGATAGACCTGATCGAGGCGGTCCTCCCGGATCATCGGCATGTGCGTCGGTATGATGACCGTTTCCAGTCCATAGATCTGCTGGAATTCGTAGGCTTCGGTATCGGCGGTACCCGTCATTCCCGCGAGTTTGTGGTACATGCGGAAATAATTCTGGTAGGTAATCGACGCAAGCGTCTGATTTTCCCGTTGGATTCGCACGCCCTCTTTGGCCTCTATCGCCTGATGCAACCCATCCGACCAACGGCGCCCCGGCGTAAGGCGGCCGGTAAATTCATCGACGATGATGATCTCGTCGTTTTGCGCCACGTAGTGCTGGTCGCGATGGAACAACGAGTTTGCGCGCAGAGCTGCGTACAAATGATGCATCAGATTGATGTTGGCCGCATCATAAAGGCTGCCGTTTTCCGGCAATAATCCGGCGCGGGTCATCAGTTCTTCGGCGCGCTCGTGGCCGGCCTCCGTGAGCAAGACCTGGTGAGCCTTCTCGTCCACGGTGAAATCGCCTGGGCCGTTTTCCTCTTTGACACGGGTCAGTTTCGGAACGATTTCATTCATGCGATAGTACAGTTCGGTGCTGTCTTCCGCTTGGCCGGATATGATGAGCGGCGTCCTCGCCTCGTCGATCAGAATCGAGTCCACCTCGTCGACGATCGCATAAGACAATCCGCGCTGTACTCGTTCGGATGTCTGAAACACCATGTTGTCGCGCAGATAATCGAATCCGAACTCGCTGTTGGTACCGTAAGTGATGTCGGCGAGGTAGGCCTGCTGCTTCAGCTCGTGCTCCATCTGAGAGAGATTCACGCCGACGGACAAGCCGAGAAAACGATATACCCTGCCCATCCATTCTGCGTCACGACTTGCGAGGTAGTCGTTGACCGTGACGACATGCACGCCCTTGCCTGCAAGCGTGTTCAGATAAGCTGGTAATGTCGCAACGAGGGTTTTTCCTTCACCCGTGCGCATTTCGGCGATCTTGCCGTTATGCAGCGCTAGTCCGCCCAGCAGCTGTTCGTCGAAATGACGCATGTTCAGAACGCGTTGACTCGCTTCCCGCACAGTTGCGAATGCTTCAACGAGCATTGCATCCAGCGTTTCACCCTTGCGCGCGCGCTGCCGGAATGCTTCAGTGCGGGCGCGCAAATCCGTGTCGCTCAGCTCTTGCATTTGGGGCTCGAGCGCATTGATAGCATGCACCGCGTGAGAATACTTCCGCAGCAGACGATCATTGCGACTGCCGAATATTTTCTTGAGAAGGCTGTTGATCATTTGCTCAGGATGTCCTTAAAGCAAGAGGGGTGGGGACGCCTGCCCCCACCCCTCTGCTGGATTGCTTGTAGTTCTTAGTTCAGCCTCGAACCTGAAGGAATCGAGCGGGATTCTGCGGAGCTCCCCATTGACGCACCTCAAAGTGCAGATGCGTCCCGGTTGAACGTCCGGTATTACCGACCTCGGCAATCTTCTGACCACGCAACACCACATCTCCGACTTTCGTAATCAGCTTGGATGCGTGGGCGTAACGCGTAATGAGACCGTTACCATGATCTATCTCTATCATATTACCATACTGCGGATGCGGGTCCGCATAGACCACAACGCCTCCGGCGGCGGCGGTGATCGCTGCACCTTCTGCAGCCATGAAATCCATGCCCTCATGAAACGCATTCCATCCAGTAAACGGATCGATGCGCCAGCCAAAATTGGATGAGTACCAGCCGGCAGATACCGGCAGTTGCGTTGGCAACAGCTGCTTCTTGGCGTGAGACAGGGTCAGCACGGATTCAAGCACGCCAAGCTTGTCGGTGCGATCGTCGACCTGAACGGCAAGATTATCCACCTTGTCGAGCAACTCACTCATCGAGAACTCCTTGGCAGGAATCGAGGAGACCGCACCTCCGCGCCCCGGAACCTGATTGAACATGAACTCTTGCGGCTTGATGCCGGCGAGTTTGGTCAGGCGCTCGCCAAGAGTATCCAGCCGCAACAACTTCGCCTGCATTTCGCCAAGCCTTGCCGCCATAGTGTTCAGGCTTTCGCGCAGATACGACTGAGTCTTGCGCGTTTGTTCCGCCTGCAGTGCTTCCAAGAGCGACTGAAGGTAGGGACTCTGATTGGTCACTGCGTAGCGCAACGAGAAATAGTTGAGCATTACGGCAAGCGATACAATCATCAGGCCCATCAACAACCCGAGAAAGACCACCTGCGGCGTGCTGAGCGCAAAGCTGCGCGCATGTGACAATTTGTTGGAAACGAGAATAATATTCATCAGTTCCCCTTTTAGACCTTACGTCTTGACCAGCCCTAATGTTAGAGAAACGCGTCGGTTTGCTAATCGACACACTTCCTGAGTTGCAGGCCCTGAATCGTGAAATTCGGCAGCTTATGGCTCTGCAAAGCGTCTTGGCGCAAGTCCTGCCCGGCGATCTGGCCACTTCTGCTGGTGTGGCTTCAGTGAAGGCCGGTGAATTGATTCTATTCGCTGACAACGGCGCAATCGCCGCCAAGTTGAGGCAAATGGCCCCACGCATTCTGATTTCTTTACGCCAGCGCGGGTATGAGCTTACTGGAATCCATCTACAAGTGCAAGCAAGAATTCGCCGTAACCCATTGCCGCAAAAACAAATTTCCCTGACTTCAGGGGCTCGCAATGCAATCGATTTGCTATCGGAGCGCCTTAAAGCGTCACCGCTGAAGGCCGCACTAAGACGCCTCGGCCGCCACGACAGGTAATACCTATATAGCTATCGCCAATCGCTCCACCGCAAATAAAGATATAAATATCAATAAGATAATAAGGCCCAATTTTAGAACCTGCCAGCCGAAGCGCAGCCATCGTCGATCCTTAGTCAGCAGATAGACCGCCACCGACGCGCCGACTGTGATAACGAGCAACGCGCCAAGGATACGCAGAATTAACATCGGTTTCGCGCCACAAGGTTAAGTGCGGCACCAACTCAAAGCGAAAATTCAAACGGTTTGCATCTGCAACCTGAGAAAAGCGGGCGCCTCCTCAGGGTTGAGGAAGGTGACAAATTCCCAGGAAGAGGCGTCTTCCATCAAATGCCGCAGCAATGCGTTATTGAGCGCGTGGCCTGACTTGTACGCAGAGTAGGCCCCTACGACCGGATGCCCGAGCAGGTAGAGATCGCCTATCGCATCCAATGCCTTATGCTTTACGAATTCATCCTCGTAACGCAATCCGTCCGCGTTGAGCACCCTATACTCGTCCATTACGATCGCATTATCGAGGCTACCGCCAAGGGCCAGTCCTTGCGAACGCATATGCTCGACGTCCTGCATGAACCCGAAAGTTCTCGCGCGGCTCACTTCTTTTATATAAGACGTGTGCTCGAAGTCGACAATCACCCGCTTGTTGGAACGAGCGAATACCGGATGCCTGAAATCGATGCTGAAGTCGACGCGAAATCCATTGTAGGGCTCGAACTTGACCCATTTGTCGCCCTGTCTTACTTCGACTGATTTCTTGATGCGGATGAACTTCTTGGCAACGGGTTGCTCCTCGATACCCGCCGATTGCAGCAGGAATACGAAAGGGGACGCTGAGCCGTCCATGATCGGAACCTCACCTGAAGTCAGGTCAACGTAGACATTGTCGATGCCAAGCCCCGCCAGCGCCGACATCAGATGCTCTACCGTTTGCACCCGCGCGCCGTCCCGTTCGAGGCACGACGACAGACGGGTATCACCTACTGCATAAGGATCAGCTTTGATTTCTACGACAGGATTCAGATCCACACGCCGGAAAATGATGCCGCTGTTCGGCGCCGCGGGACACAATGTCAAATAGACCTTCTCTCCCGTATGCAGGCCTACCCCGGTAGCACGAACGATATTTTTCAATGTCCGTTGTCTGATCATGTCCTGCACCCAGGCAGTGCGGGAAACCGCGCCCTAGCACTGCATTCTAGTATAAATGGTTGATTAGATTATCATAGAAGCATTGCAGTGCACCAGCAGAAAAACTATTGCTGTGGCGCAGCAAGCTGCTTTCCGCCCCAGATCCTAGTCAGCCTGCTTGCGCAAGAACGCCGGAATATCGAGCATATCGACCCCGGACTGCTTCATCGCTTCGACTGCGGCATCGCGCGAACGTCGGCGCATGACTGCCGGTGTTTCCAGCTCGCGGTAATTCACATCGATGGGCGTTGCGTCGGTTCCGGTTTTCACCATGGTTAATGGCTTTTGCTGGTGACGGTTGAGCGTCCCGCCCAAACCAGTGGCCACCATAGTCACTCGCAAACGATCTTCCATCGCCTCATCGATTACGGTTCCGACAATCACGGTTGCATCTTCGGCGGTGAATCCCTTGATGGTATTCATGACCTCATGCACTTCCTTCATCTTGAGGCTGGAACTGGCGGTGATGTTCACTAGGACACCGCGCGCGCCTGCAAGACTGACATCTTCCAGCAACGGACTGGCCACAGCCTGTTCGGCCGCGGAATGTGCGCGGTCGAGCCCGGCAGCAACAGCTGAGCCCATCATCGCCATGCCCATCTCCGACATCACGGTGCGCACGTCGGCGAAATCCACATTGACCAAACCGGGGCACTTGATGACCTCCGCAATGCCGGCAACGGCGCCGTGCAATACGGTGTTCGCCGCCTTGAACGCATCGAGCATGCTGACGTCCTCGCCGAGAACCTGCATCAACTTGTCGTTCGGAATCACTATTAACGAATCGACGTGGCGGCTCAATTCGTCCAGCCCCTGCTGAGCGATTTTCTGGCGCTTGCCTTCGAAAGCGAAAGGCTTGGTTACCACCGCAACGGTCAGAATACCAAGTTCACGCGCGGCTTCCGCGACGATCGGTGCGGCACCCGTACCGGTTCCGCCTCCCATGCCCGCCGTAAGGAACAACATGTCGGCACCCTCGATCAGCTCGATGATGCGCTCACGGTCTTCCATCGCGGCTTCCCGCCCGATATCCGGATTCGCTCCCGCCCCCAGACCCTTGGTCACATTGGGCCCGAGTTGCAAAAGCGTTTTCGCCTTGTTGCGCTTGAGCGCCTGGGAGTCGGTATTGGCGCAAATGAACTCGACGCCATCCACGCCTTCGCTGATCATGTGATCGACCGCATTTCCACCGCAGCCGCCCACACCGACCACCTTGATCACTGCTTCCTGAGGTTGTGTATCCACGATCTCGAACATCAGCCGCCTCCTGTTTGAATAGTTATGAACCATTAAGAACCAAACTGCTTTGAGTCCCGCTTGCTAAAAATTCGTCTCGAACCATCTCCTCATGCGACCGGCAATCTGCTTGAAGGACCCGCTCTGCATCTTTTCGATCTGCCGCCGCTGATGCTGGCTAAGCCCCGCCATCAACAACCCCACTCCGGTTGAATATCGCGGGTTGCGGATCACTTCCGACAATCCGCCTGCGTAGCTCGGCAACCCCAGTCGCACAGGCATGTGGAATACCTCTTCTCCCAGTTCGACCATTCCCTGCATGACGGCGCTGCCTCCGGTGATCACAACACCCGAGGACAGCAGTTCCTCGAACCCGCTACGCCGAAGCTCCGCTTGGATCAGCGAGTACAACTCCTCCACGCGAGGCTCAATGACTTCGGCGAGGGTCTGACGCGACATCTTCTTGGAACTGCGCTCTCCGACCCCCGGCACTTCGACCATTTCCTGAGGATCGGCCAGCTCGCGCAGCGCACACCCGTGGCGGCGCTTGATCTCCTCCGCTTCTTTCGTCGGCGTGCGCAATGCCATTGCAATGTCGTTCGTAATCTGATCTCCCGCGATCGGAATTACGGCGGTATGCCTTATCGCGCCCTGTGTAAACACCGCTATGTCTGAGGTCCCACCACCGATGTCGACCAAGCACACGCCGAGGTCCTTTTCGTCCTCCGAGAGAACTGCCATGGCCGATGCCAGCGGCTGCAAGATGAGGTCGTTGACTTCGAGGCCGCAGCGACGCACGCATTTCATGATGTTTTGCGCTGCCGAAACGGCGCCGGTGACGATGTGCACTTTCACTTCAAGACGCACGCCGCTCATGCCAAGCGGCTCGCGCACATCTTCCTGGCCGTCGATCATGAATTCCTGGTTCAGTACGTGCAGGATCTGCTGGTCAGTCGGAATAGGAATGGCTTTGGCGGTTTCCACTACGCGATCGACGTCGTTCTGCGCCACTTCGCGGTCCTTGATCGCAACCATGCCGTGGGAATTGAAACTGCGGATGTGGCTGCCCGCAATGCCGGTCCACACGTCGCGGATCTTGCAATCGGCCATGAGTTCCGCTTCCTCGAGCGCCCGCTGGATCGCGTTGACGGTCGATTCAATATTCACCACCACGCCCTTCTTCAAGCCGCGCGATGGCGAACTGCCCATACCGATGACCTCGAAGCCGCCTTCCAGCCTCATCTCGGCGACGATGGCCGCGATCTTCGACGTACCGATGTCGAGTCCGACAATCAGATTCTTGCTTTCTTTTCTTCCGCTCAACGCCATGTCTGTCCAGACGATTCCATTCAGGTTTTCTCTCTGTCCCACTTCAATCCCGGGCTGCGCACCGCAAACCCGTTCGTGTAGCGCAGGTCGATATAAGTCGACGGCTGCGGCAACCGCGCGACAGTGCGCTCATACGCTGCGACAAATCCGGCAAGTCTGGACTCGAGGTTTTCGCGACCGAGTTCAATGACCGTCTCGTCGTCGAGTTTCAACACCCAGGCCCGTCGAGCCGACAAGGTAATCTGCACGATGTGCCTGCCGACGGGTTCCAGCGCACGGCCGAACTCCTGGAAATGCGACACGACTTCCGGCGCAGTGCCCTGCGGTCCTTGCAGGACGGGCAAAGTGGTGTTGATCGCGGCCTCGAACACTTCACCTTGTGCGCTGACCAGCGCGGCAGTCCCCCAGCGCGCAAGAGGTCTGTGCTCCTCAACCGCGACTTCCAGGCGGTCCGGCCATTGACGTCGCACATTGGCCTTGCGTACCCACGGCAGTTTTTCGAAGGCCTCGCGCGCCTGCGTCAGGTCCACGGTAAAGAAATTGCCGCGAAGTTCTCCGGTCACCACGGCTTCGACTTGTTCGTACGTCACATGCACCACGTCGCCCGTGAGTTGTACGCTGCGAAGGGGAAAGATCGGCATATGGACCACGTAGTGCGCCGCGCCGTACAGCATCAGCGTCGTGGCAACTGCAAGGAGCAGATTCGCAGTCATCCTCAGCCCGGCTGTGTCATCCCACATGAGCGCCTTCCAGTATTCGCGCGATCAGATCGGGAAAGGAAAGCCCAGCCTGCCGCGCGGCCATCGGCACCAGGCTGTGGGCGGTCATTCCCGGTGACGTATTCATCTCCAGAAACGAGAATGTAGTGTCGGCTTGCAAAATCAGATCGGCCCGACCCCAGCCTTCACACCCCAGCACGTCAAACGCGTGCAGCGCGACTTCCCGGATCGTTTTTTCTGCATCGCCGCCTACTCCAGCCGGGCAGTGGTATTTCGTCTCGTCACTGAAATACTTGTTCTGGTAGTTATAATTTCCCTGCGGCGCCTCGATGCGGATCAGCGGCAACGCAGCGTCGCCCAGAATCGACGCGGTGAGCTCCTGCCCGTCGATGAATTCCTCCGCGAGCACCATCCGGTCATGGCGCGCGGCGATTGCATAGGCGGCCGGCAATTCTCTTGCGGTGCGGACCTTCGTCAGGCCGATAGTGGAACCCTCGTGAACCGGCTTTACGATAAGGGGCAGGCCCAGCGTTCGCGCGACTGCATCCCAGTCCGATGTGTCACTCACCAGCACATCCTTCGGAACCGGGATGCCGACTGCCTTCCAGATCAGCTTGGTTCGCCATTTATCCATTGCCAGAGCGCTTGCCATGACTCCGCTTCCCGTATAGGGAATCCCGAGCAGTTCGAGCGCACCTTGCACGGTGCCGTCCTCTCCGTAACGACCATGGAGCGCGATGAACACGCGGTCGAAGTGCTCACGCTTGAGATCCGAAATGTCACGTTCTTTCGGGTCGAAGGCGTGGGCGTCCACATCGCGCTCGCGCAGGGCGCCGAGCACGGCATTGCCTGACAACAGGGAAATTTCTCTCTCGGCGGAGCGTCCGCCCATGAGCACCGCCACTTTCCCGAACCCGTTGCCGCTCATGCTTTCGCCTTCATGCTTCACCCACGATCCGCACTTCGCGTTCCAGTGTCACGTTCGCTTCGCGCTTTACCGTCTCCTGCACGAGTTCGATCAACTGCTCGATGTCACGCGCCGTCGCCTCGCCTTTGTTGACAATGAAATTCGCGTGCACCGTCGACACTTCCGCGCCGCCGATACGTCGGCCCTTGAGGCCGCTTGCCTCGATCAGCCGGGCTGCGTATTGCCCCGGCGGATTGCGGAATACCGACCCGGCGTTGGGCTCGCCAAGCGGCTGCGTGGCGATGCGCTTCGACAGCAATTCCTTTATCCTCTGGCGCGCCGTGTCGCCGTGGCCTCGCGCAAAACGCAACCAGGCGGCAACAAAAAACTCGTCGTGAGCCTGTAGCGGAAGCACGCTGCGATAGCCGATCGCGTACTCGTCCGGTTCGCGGATCTGCAGCCGACCGGCGCGGTCTATGGTGCGCACGCGCGCAACGACATTCCAGGTCTCGACTCCGTAGCAACCGGCATTCATGGCCAGTGCGCCCCCCACGGTGCCGGGAATGCCGGCGAGAAACTCTGCGCCCGCAAGGTTATGAAGTGCCGCGAAGCGCGCGACTTTCGGACTGGCAACGCCTGCTTCCGCATAAATCTCGGCGTAGCCTGGACTTTCTTCCAGAAATATGCGCGCGAGTACGCGATGCGTAAACACGACTGTTCCGCGTAAACCCCCGTCCCGGACCAACAGATTGCTGCCAAGCCCTACGAAGAGCACCGGCTCGTCTTTGGGGAGCCTGCCGAGAAATGCGCCGAGGTCGTCAAGATCCGCGGGCGCGTAAGTGCGCTCCGCGACCCCGCCGGCTCGCCAGCTCACATGCCTGCACATCGGCTCGTTGCGCCTGAATACACCGCGCAATCCGTCGGTCTCGATCTGTTCGAGTTCCGCCATATCCATGCGTCTTCGCTCAGTTCCCTTTGGCTATTTTTCCCGGCACCGTGCCGACGGAGCCGGCGCCCATGGTGATGACCACATCGCCGTTCGTCACCACTGCGAGGATCGCCGCCGGCAAATCTCCAATTTGCTCGACGAACACCGGCTCGATCTTGCCGGCGACACGAACCGCGCGCGCCAGCGCCCGGCCATCGGCGGCCACGATCGGAGCCTCACCGGCCGGATAAACTTCGGTAAGCAACAAAGCGTCGACGGAGGAGAGAACCTTGACAAAGTCCTCGAAGCAATCGCGCGTTCGCGTGTACCTGTGTGGTTGAAAAGCAAGTACCAGACGACGATTCGGGAATGCCCCTCGCGCCGCAGCGATCGTCGCGGCCATCTCGGCCGGGTGATGGCCGTAGTCGTCAACAAGGGTAAATTTTCCGTCACCCAGCGCCACGTCGCCGTAACGTTGAAAGCGCCGCCCAACGCCGCGGAATTCCGCCAGCGCTTTGACGATGGCTTCATCGGGAGCGCCGATTTCCATTCCCACCGCAATCGCGGCAAGCGCGTTTTGCACGTTGTGCAGACCGGGCAGGTTCAGCGTGATGCTCAAATCAGCAGCGGCCTTCGACTGTCCGTTTCTGCGCACTACGCGAAAGCGCATCTTTCCGGCATGGGCTTCGACGTCCACCGCACGGATCTGCGCACCTTCGGCCAGTCCGTAAGTGGCGACCTGCTTGGTAATGATTGGCAACAGGCTTCTTACGTTGGCGTCGTCCATGCACAGAACCGCCATTCCGTAAAAAGGCAGATGTTCGATGAATTCGAGAAAAGCCTGGCGCAGGCGACCGAAATCGTGCCCGTAGGTTTCCATGTGATCGGCATCGATATTGGTAACGACCGCCAGCACCGGCTGGAGGTAGAGAAACGAGGCATCGGATTCATCTGCCTCCACGACGATGAATTCCCCGGTGCCGAGTCTTGCATGGGAACCGGCTGCCTCGAGCCGACCACCGATCACAAACGTCGGATCCATACCCGCCGCCGCCAGCACGCTGGCGACCAGGCTGGTCGTCGTGGTCTTGCCGTGGGTTCCGGCGATGGCAATGCCCTGCTTGAGCCGCATCAATTCCGCAAGCATCATCGCTCTCGGCACGACCGGAATGCGCTTGGCGCGGGCGGCGGCGACTTCAGGATTGTCCGGCCTCACCGCGGTCGAGGTCACCACGGCATTGGCTCCGCTGACATTGGCCTGGTCGTGACCGATGTGCACCTTGGCTCCAAGATTCTTCAACCTCACCGTGGCGGCATTTTCCGAGATATCGGAGCCGCTGACCTCGAAACCCAAATTCAGCATGACTTCTGCAATCCCGCTCATTCCGGCGCCACCGATTCCGATGAAGTGGACATGCTTGACCTTGTGCTTCATGCCGCCACCGCCATGCAACGCTCGGCGACAATCCTGGCAGCGTCCGGTTTACCCAATGCGCGGGCGCGGCTGGCCGTCTCCAGCAGCTCCTCCCTGGTAAAGCCAAGCAGCAGGTCGGCGAGTTTGCGCGGGGTGAGTTCTGCCTGCGGGAGCAGTACTGCCGCCGATCGATCCGCGAGATAGCGCGCGTTGAAGGTCTGGTGATCGTCGACCGCCGCCGGAAAGGGGACGAGTACGCTGGCGATGCCCGCGGCGGCAAGTTCGGAGACAGTCAACGCGCCTGCGCGGCAGATCACCACGTCCGCCACTGCATAGGCGCCCGCCATATCGCGGATGAACGCCAGCGTCGTCGCGCTCACACCCGCCTCGCGATATCCGCTCTCGAGCATGGCGAGATGCTTCTCGCCTGCTTGATGCGTGACTTCGGGGCGTTGCGATTGTGGAATTAACGCCATGGCGCGCGGCAGCGCCTCGTTGAGCGCGCGCGCACCGAGACTTCCGCCGACAACCAATACCTTCAGATTTCCGGCCCGATCGTGATAGCGTCGCTCGGGGGGCGGCAATTGCGCGATGTCGCGACGTACCGGATTGCCGGTCCACTCGGAATTCTTCAGTGCGTTCGGAAACGCGACCAGGACGCGGTCCGCGACTCGCGCAAGCACTCGGTTGGCGAGCCCCGCGATCGAGTTCTGCTCGTGCAGCACCAGCGGACGCGCCAACAGCGCCGCCATTATTCCGCCCGGGAACGAGATATAGCCGCCCATGCCCAGTACGACGTCGGGCCGCACACGAAAAATCGCGCGCGCACTTTGCCAGAAGGCTATCAGCAGATTCGGCGGCAGCAGCACCGCGCGCAAGAATCCCTTTCCGCGCAATCCGGAGAAACGTACCCACTGCATTTCGAAACCGTGTTGCGGCACCAACCGGCTTTCCATGCCGGCACGCGAACCAAGCCAAACGACTTTCCATCCCTTGTCGCGCAACTGATCCGCCACCGCCAGCGCCGGAAAAATGTGGCCTCCGGTACCGCCGGCCATGATCAGGATGGTCCGGGTCACAGCGAATACCCCTTCATCATCTGCCGGTTCTCGTAATCGACTCGGAGCACGATTGCGAGGGCGCAGCAGTTGGCGACGATGCCACTGCCGCCGAAAGAAAGCAGCGGCAAGGTCAACCCCTTGGTCGGGAGTATGCCCATGTTCACGCCCATGTTGACAAATGCCTGGGCGCCGAGCCACAGCGCAGTTCCCTGCGCCACCAGTGCGGAAAAGCAGCGCTCCAAGCGGGCGGCCTGATTACCGATCGCAAATGCCCTCCAGATCAGCCAACCGAACAGGCCAATCACCGACAACACACCAAAGAAACCGAGTTCTTCGGCAATGACGGCAAGCAGAAAATCGGTATGCGCCTCCGGCAGATAGAAGAGCTTCTCGACGCTTGCACCCAAGCCGACGCCGAACCACTCCCCGCGTCCGAAGGCGATCAATGCATGGGACAGCTGATAGCCCTTGCCGAAAGGATCCGACCACGGATCCATGAATCCGATCACCCGCTGCAGGCGATACGGCGAAGTCCAGATCAGCATGAAGAAGCCTGCCAGCAGCAGCACGATCAGCGTCGCAAACAGCTTCCAGTTCATGCCGCCGAGGAACAGGATGCCCATGGCAATGGCGGTAATCACCGCAAAGGCGCCGAAATCCGGCTCGCGCAGGAGCAATCCCCCGGTAAGCAGCATTACAAGCAGCATCGGCAGGAAACCCTTGCGGAAGCTGTGCATCAGCGCCGCCTTGCGAACGGTGTAGTCGGCGGCATACAACACCGCGAAAAATTTCATCAGCTCGGATGGCTGCATATTGAACACACCCAGCGACAGCCAGCGTCGGCTGCCGTTGACTTCCCGTCCGACGCCGGGGATCAGTACCAGCACCAGGAGCAGCACGCCCAGACAAAAAAGATAGGGCGCGGCCTGTTCCCACCAGCGCAGCGGAAACTGGAAGCAGATGAAGCCGGCCATCAGGCCAACGAACAGGAACACGCCATGCCGGACGAGGTAATAGCCGGGTTGATTGCCGGAGAAGCGTCCGCCCTCCGCGATCGCGATCGAAGAGGAGTAGACCATGATCAATCCGAGGGCGAACAGAAGTCCCGCGGTACTGACGAGCGAATAGTCCAATCCCTCAAGCGGTGTCGGCCTCGCCACTGCGCGCATCCCCAGAAGGCCGTTCACTGACCTGCCTCCAGCGCGCGTACTTCTTCGACGAAGACTTGAGCGCGATGTTGGTAGTTGCGGAACATGTCGAAGCTCGCGCATGCTGGCGACAACATGACGGCGTCGCCAGGCTGTGCCAGAGAAAACGCAGCTTGCACCGCGTCGTGCATGCTGGCGGCATGAACGATCGCCACTCCCGAGGCCTCCAGGGCCGCGGCGATCTTGTCGCCGTCGCGGCCGATTACGACCACCCCGTTCGCTCTCTTTGCCACCGCGTCGCGCAGGGGAGAGAAATCCTGGCCTTTGCCCTCGCCACCGGCGATCAGAACAATTCTTGCTGTCATTCCCGTGAGCGCGGCCACGGTAGCGCCAACATTGGTGCCTTTGGAGTCGTCGTAGAAAGCCACACCCCTGACCTCGGCAACTTTCTGCACGCGATGAGGCAAACCTTCGAAATTGACGAGCGCGTCGAGAAGCGGCCCGTAAGGCAGCCGGATGGCGCGGCATAACGCCAGCGCCGCCAGCGCATTGGCCGCGTTATGCAGGCCAGCGACTTTCAGCTCGGAAACCCTCATCAGATTCGCGCGCCCCTCGGCAAGCCAGGATTGTCCTTCGATGTCGCGCAATCCCCAGTTGCCTTCGTCCCAGGGCTCATCCAGACCAAAAGTGAATACCTTCCGCCCCGGATCGATCATGCCGCGTGCCCAACCGTCTTCTCTGTTTACCACCTGGATGCCATTGCCGATAAGAACGCGCGCCTTCGCATCCGCGTAATCGCGCATGCCCGAATAGCGATCGAGATGGTCTTCGCTCACGTTCAGAACCGCGGACGCGTCGGCATTCAGGTGGCGCGTCGATTCCAGCTGGAAACTGGACAACTCCAGCACGAAAACGTCCGGACGACGTCTGCGTCCAGCTTCAATTTCAGTCAGGCAGTCCAGTATCGGCAAGCCGATGTTGCCCGCTACCAGGGTTCTTAACTTTGCCCCACGAACCATGGCGCCGACCATCTCCGTCACCGTGCTCTTGCCATTCGATCCGGTGATCGCGATCACCCTGTTACCGGGAAACTCATCCCGGATCCTGGCGAACAGTTCGATATCGCCGACGACTTCGACCCCCCGCTCCACCGCGGCGCGGACCAGCGGCTCCGCGAGCGGCACGCCGGGACTGATGGCGATGAGGTCGATTCCGGCGAAGCTTTGCGGCCGAAACGCACCGGCATGCAACTCGACCTGCGGAAGTTCGCTTTGCAGCTGTGCGGCAAACGGCGGTGCGCTGCGACTGTCGGCGACGCGCACCAACGCGCCGCGGGCGGTTAGCCAGCGCGCCATCGACAGTCCGCTTGCGCCAAGACCGAGCACGAGCGTGTGCCTATTCGTCAGCTCGATCGGCACGCTTCTCCTTCATGGCGGCCTCGATTAGCGACAGCCGCACCAAACCGACGTCCTCGTCCTCCTCGCTACGCATGCCTCCCGGGGCAAGTTGTCTGGAGCCGGCTTGGGACGCACGCATGCGTAGTGCCTGCATGAACAATTCGAAGCGCAAACGGCTAGTCATGATCCACCTCGTTGTGACGACCGGGTTTCTCTTCCAGAATGGCGCTTCGCGACGCCAAGCGGATGTATGTGCAAATCAAGTCGTTGTTCGTTTGCATGCCGGCTAGCGCAGCTTGAGCGTCGACAGACCCACCAGCACGAGCATCATGGTGATGATCCAGAAGCGGACAACGACTTGATTTTCTTTCCAGCCCTTCAGTTCGTAGTGATGATGCAGCGGCGCCATCCGAAAAATGCGCTTGCCGGTCAATTTGAACGACGCAACCTGCAGCACCACCGATAGCGTTTCCACGACGAACACGCCACCCATGATGAACAGCACGATTTCCTGCCGAACGATCACGGCGATGGTGCCAAGCGCACCACCGAGTGCGAGCGCGCCGACGTCGCCCATGAAAACCTCGGCCGGATAAGCGTTGAACCAGAGAAAGGCGAGACCGGCCCCTGCGAGGGCCGCGCAAACCACGGTGAGTTCGCCGGCTCCGGGAATTAACGGGAAACCCAGATAGCGCGAATAGATGGCATTGCCCGCCACGTAAGCGAATACACCGAGCGCGCTCCCGACCATGACTGTCGGCAAGATCGCCAGCCCGTCGAGCCCGTCGGTCAGATTGACGGCGTTGCTGGTGCCAACGATGACGAAGTAGCTCATCACCACAAAGCCGACGATTCCCAGTGGATAGGCGACCTGCTTGAATAGCGGCACGATCAGCTCCGTCTGCGCGGGCAGCGTCGCCGAAGTGGCAAGGTAGATGGCGGCCGCCAGGCCTATGGCCGATTGCCAGAAGAACTTCTTGCGCGCCGATAAACCTTTCGGATTGCGATGCACGACCTTGCGGTAGTCGTCGATCCACCCAATCATGCCGTAACCGAGGGTCACCGCCAGGACAACCCAGACGTAGCGATTGCGCAGATCGGCCCACAGAAGAGTCGTAATCGCGATCGAGATCAGGATCAGTGCGCCCCCCATCGTCGGGGTGCCTGCCTTTGTCAGATGGCTTTTCGGGCCATCGTCGCGCACCGACTGCGCAATCTTGTAGACCATCAGCTTGCGAATCATCACCGGACCGACGATGAAGGAAATCAGCAGCGCTGTCAGCGTGGCAAGCACCGCCCTCAACGTGATGTAGTTGAAGACGTTGAACACCCGGATGTGAACATCCTCGGCCAGCCATTGGGTGAGCGCCAGCAGCATCAGGCTCTGCCTTTCATTGCCGACTCCCCGTTGAGCGCACCCAGTGCCTCGATGACGCGCTCCATGCGCATGAATCGCGAGCCCTTGACCAGCACCGTCGAGCCTTGATCCAGCCCGTCAACCAGCGCATCGACCAATTCATCGACAGTGGAAAAATGACGCGCGCCTTCGCCGAAACTTCGCGCCGCCGCAGCGCTCATTTCACCCAGAGCGAACAGGGTACTCACGCCCGCCCGCTTGGCGAATTCGCCGATTGTTGCGTGCAGCGCTTCTGCAAGGTCGCCAAGTTCACCCATGTCGCCCATGACGAAAATTGTGCGTCCCGGATACGCCGCCAGCACGGCAATCGCCGCCTGCATGGATTCAGGATTGGCGTTGTACGTATCGTCGATCACCAGGGCGCCGGAGCGGTGGCGCTTGCGTTGCAGCCGCGACTTGACGCCCGCATAGGACGCCAGTCCGGCGGCGATCGCGGCTGCAGGGATATCCAGCCCATAGGCGCAGGCCACCGCCGCCAACGCATTCCTGATGTTGTGCAGTCCGGGCAGGCCCAGCATCGCAACGAACCGCTCTCGTGGCGTGCGAAACGTGACCAGGCTTGCAACTACGGTCATTTCATAACGAGCGGAAACCGCCGCCTTGCGCTCGAGACCGAAATCCACCACAGGTCGTCCCCGCACCAGGTCGCGCCAGTAATCGGCGAAAGCGTCGTCGCTGTTGATGATGGCCGTGCCGGTCTCTTCGAGACCTTCGAATATTTCTCCCTTGGCACGCGCAATGGCATCCACAGAACCGAGTTCCCCGATATGCGCGCTACCGGCGTTGTTGATCAACGCTACGGTAGGCCTTGCCATACGCGACAGGTAAGCGATCTCTGCGAGATGGTTCATACCCATCTCGATGACAGCGTATCGATGGCCGGCATCGAGCCGCAACAGCGTCAAGGGCACGCCGATATCGTTGTTCAAATTTCCGGCCGTAGCCAGGACGCCTGACTCAGCGGTGACCTGGCGCAAAATCGAAGCGAGCATTTCCTTCACTGTGGTCTTGCCGTTGCTGCCGGTAACGGCGATCACCGGTAAGACAAACCGGCTTCGCCAGAATGCGGCCAGCCTGCCCAGAGCAAGCCGCGTATCATCCACTTCGAGCACCGACGCGTTCGGTGTAATAATCTGAGTTCCCGCTCCCACCATCACAGCGGCCGCACCGCCCCGCAAAGCCTGGTCCGCAAACGCCTGTCCGTCGAAGCGCTCGCCGCGTATCCCCACAAACAGATCGCCGCGGTGCAGATTGCGGCTGTCGGTCGTAACCCTGTCAAAATCGGTGTTGGCGCCGATGTGGCGGGCTCCGATTGCCTGCGCGGCGGTGGCGAGATCAAGCATGGCGCTGATTTCCGGTCAGGCGGCGCAGCATTTCGCGCGCAATCTGCACGTCATTGAAGGGCAAGCGCTGCGTACCGATTTCCTGATAAGTTTCGTGGCCTTTGCCGGCAATCAGCACCACGTCCTCCGCCGCAGCCGATTGCAGCGCTTGAGATATCGCCCCGGCGCGGTCGACTTCAATCCCGTAATTGGAGTGCGCGCCCGCGACTATGTCCTCGATGATGGCGCGCGGCCTCTCCGAGCGCGGATTGTCGCTGGTGATGATCACGCGATCCGCCAGGCGTGTGGCGACCTCCCCCATCAAGGGCCGTTTTCCCGGATCACGATCGCCACCGCAACCGAACACGCAATGCAGTTTCGCGCCGACAGGCAGCAGGTCTCGCAAAGTCTGCAGCACTTTTTCCAGGGCATCAGGCGTATGCGCGTAGTCGACTACGACCAGTGGCGCCTTTGGCAGCCGGATGATCTGCAGGCGGCCCGGAACGGGCTCGACGTGCGCAAGCGCGTCCACAGCATCTTGGAGTGACACCTCGGCGGTCATCAGCACGCCAAGGACGCCGAGCAGATTTGCCGCGTTGAATCCGCCGATCAGCCGACTGGTCAGGCGCGCACGCCCCCACGGAGTGGTGATCTCGAGTTTCAGGCCGCGCGTCGAAAGATCCAGGCGATGACCGGCGATTTCTCCCTTGCCAAAACCGTAGCCGAGCACGTTAACGCGAGACTTGTCGATCGATTCCGCGAGTTCACGACCGAAGCGGTCGTCGACGTTCACCACCGCGTGCTTCAGTTGCGGCCAACGGAAGAGCCTGCCTTTGGCGGCGCCATAGTCTTCCATGGTCTTGTGATAGTCGAGATGATCGCGCGACAGGTTGGTGAAAAGCGCCGCATCGAACTCGACGCCGTTGACGCGGCCCTGATCGATGCCATGCGAAGAAACCTCCATTGCGCAGCCCGTGCCCGCGCTGGCGCGCAACGCGGCTAACTGCGATTGCACGGTGATCGCATCCGGTGTGGTATTGGCCGTAGCGTCCAACTCTCCGGGGAAGCCGCTTCCCAGTGTGCCGATGAGCGCGGTCTTGCGCCCCAGCCGCGTCAGCGATTGCGCAATCCAGTGCGAGCATGATGTCTTGCCGTTCGTGCCGGTAACGCCGACAAGCCACATGTGGCGTGATGGGTTGCCGAAGAAGCGAGCGGCGATCGCTCCGAGATGCGAGCGCAGATCCGCCACGCCCAGATTTGGCACGCGCCATGACGCATCCCAGACGAAGCCTCTGCTATCCCACAGCACGGCGATGGCGCCCGCGGCGATCGCCTGCGCGATATGCGCTCGGCCGTCGGCCCGCTGGCCCGGATAGGCGAGAAACAGATCGCCGGGCTTTGTTTTGCGGCTATCGATCGCGAGGCCGCCAATGCGCACTCCGAGCGCATCGATCGCACCGAAGTCGAATCCGGTCGAATTTTCACTCGCGCGGCGCGCCCTGCCGCTCATACCTCCTCCCCGACGAGAGCAGCGGAATCGGGAGAAATCACATTGTCGAGCGCGGCGTCGGGTGCGATGCGCAGAAGTCGCAGCGCGCCGGCCATGACCTTGCTGAAAACCGGGGCGGCGACCTCACCCCCGTAATAGGACCTGCCCCCAGGCTCGTCCAGCATGACCGCGATGACCAGGCGCGGGCGCGATGCCGGAGCAAATCCGACAAATGAAGAGGTATAACGATCGGCCGCGTAAGCAGCGCCCGCGACCTTGTGCGCGGTGCCAGTCTTGCCGGCGACCCGATAACCGGCCACCTGTGCCCGTGTGCCAGTGCCGCCCGGCTGCGTGACCATTTCGAGCATCTTGCGCACCGCAATCGCGGTTCGCGGCGAGATCACGGCCTTACCTTCAACCGGCTGATCGCGCCTCACCAGCGTCAGTGGTTTTAGTTTGCCATCGGTAGCGAATACCGAGTAGGCCCTCGCCAACTGCAGCAGACTGACCGAAATACCGTGGCCATACGACATGGTTGCCTGTTCTATGGGCTTCCAGGTTTGGTACGCGCGCAGCCGGCCCGTCGCCTCGCCGGGGAAACCCACCTTTGTCTGGGCCCCGAACCCGACATCGGAAAGAATAGTCCAAAGTTTCTGCGGAGGCATTGCCAGCGCCATTATTGCCGAACCGACGTTCGACGACTTCTGAATCACCTGCGCAACTGTGAGCAATCCCTGCGGACGCGCGTCATGAATGGTCCAGTTGCCAATCGTGTAGTGGCCACCCAGCGTATCAATCATGCTTCCGGGGCTGACCCGCCCCGATTCGAGGGCTGCGGCCGCCGTGAACGGCTTCAACGTTGAACCCGGCTCGAACAGATCGACCACGGCGCGATTGCGCGCACGCCCAACTTCCAATGTGTCCCGATTATTCGGGTTATAAGTCGGCCAGTTAGCCAGCGCCAGCACTTCGCCGGTATTCACGTCGAGTACGACCAGGCTTCCCGCCTTGGCATCGTTCAGCGCGATTGCGCTCTTGAGTTCTCGGAACGCCAGATACTGGATGCGCTGATCGATCGACAGCACCAGTTCCCGGCCTTCTTGTGGCGCGCGAATGCTTTCGATGTCTTCGACGATATGGCCGAGCCGATCCTTGATGACGCGACGGCTGCCTGCCTTGCCCGTCAGCCAGTACTGATAAGCGAGTTCGATGCCCTCCTGCCCATTGTCATCCATGCCGGTGACGCCCACCACGTGCGCGGTCACTTCCGCGGCCGGGTAATAGCGCCGATATTCACGCTGCAGAAAAACGCCGGGAAGGTTCAACTGCACGACTTTCGCTGCCTGGTCGGGTGACAACTGCCGCTTCAGGTAGACAAACTCACGGTCAGGCTCGGCCAGCTTTTTTCTCAGTTCCGCCGCGTCCATGCCGAGCAATCGAGTCAGCTTCGTTCGTTGGTCGGCACTCAGAATGGCGTCGGCCGGAGCCGCCCATACCGATTCCACCGGTGTGCTCAGTGCAAGCGGCTCGCCGTTTCGGTCGGTCATCATCCCGCGGTGGGCCGAAATTTCGATCACGCGCGCATAGCGCGTCTCGCCCTTGTGCTGGAGGAAGTTGTTGTGCAGCCCCTGCAGATAAAAAGCCCGCGCCGCCAATACCATGAACCCAAAAAACACCAGCAGCAAAAGCAGCCGTGCCCGCCACACGGGCAGGCGCACCGACAGCGCTGGATTAAGGCAGGGATTCATGGTCTGGCAGGCGCGGGAGGGGGAGGAACCAGATGCACGCGTGCGGCCAGCGGAACACGCATTTTCAAATCGTTGGCCGCGATTTTCTCTATCCGGGAATGCATCGCCCAGGTGCTTTGCTCAAGCTGCAACTGGCCGTATTCGACTTCGAGCTGCCTGGCCTGATCCTGTTGCCTCTGCAATTCGACGAATAGCTTCCTTGCCTTGTGCTGCGACGTAACCAGGGCCAGCGCGCACACAATCAGAATTCCGGCAAGCACCGCATTGAGCTTGATCATGCCGCGATCCGTTCCGCCACGCGCATCACCGCGCTGCGTGCGCGGGGGTTCGCCGCCACTTCTTCATTTGTCGGGTAGACCGGTTTGCCGACTAGTCGCATGCGCGGCTTCGGCAACTCGGCCGCCCGCACCGGCAACCGGACCGGAAGCGCACCGGGCTGCGCTTGCGTGCGCATGAATTGCTTGACGATGCGGTCTTCAAGAGAATGAAAGCTGATGACGACCAGCCTTCCTCCCGCGTTGAGCATGTCCAGGCATTGCGGCAGCGCTTTTTCCAACTCTTCAAGCTCCTGATTGATGTGAATCCGAATAGCTTGAAAGGTGCGCGTCGCCGGGTCCTGATGTGGCTCGCGCGTGGGAACGGCTGTTGCCACGATCTGGGCAAGCTGCCGCGTGCGTTCGACAGGTCCGCTCGATCTAGCCGCAACAATCGCTCTTGCAATCTGTTTAGCAAACCGATCTTCGCCATGGCGCCTGATGACCTCCCCGATCTCCTGTTCCGAAGCCTGCGCGAGCCACTCGGCCGCCGTTTTCCCGCGGCCAGGATCCATCCGCATGTCGAGCGGTCCGTCGAGGCGGAAACTGAAGCCTCTGGCTGCCGAATTGAGCTGGGGCGAGGAAACCCCAAGATCGAGCAACACGCCATCGACTCCCGCCACGCCCGCCTCTACCGCCACCTGTCCAATGCGGGCGAAATGCGTCTGGAATACAACCAACCGTGAATCGGATATCGTCGCTGCAGACGCGAGCGCCTCCGGGTCACGATCTACCGCGATCAATTTTCCCGAGCTGCCCAGTCTCGCCAAGATTGCACGGCTATGTCCGCCACGACCGAAAGTCGCATCCACATACGTCGCGTTGGCCCTGATGTGCAATGCTTCGACGGCTTCGTTGAGCAGCACTGTCTTGTGCGAGCCCGCGTCGTCGCCCGCGGACGAACCCGAACTCACAACGCAAAGTTCTCCATTCCCGGTGGCAGCTTGTCGGAGCTTGTCGACAACTGCTCCAGTTGCCTCTCCCATGCCGCCTGGCTCCAGATCTCGAAGTGGCTTCCCTGGCCAACCATCATTACCTCCTTCTCGAATGAGGCGAACTTGCGCAATTCGGGAGAGATCAGCAGTCGCCCCGATGCGTCAAGCTGCACCTCTTCCGCAAAACCAACGAGCAGCCGCTTCCACAAGCTGGTCTGCGCATCGAAACTGGAGAAGCCCATGATCCTGGCGCGGATCGGCTCCCAGGCCGAGGCCGGGTACAACAAAATACAGCGATGAGGATGGGCCGTAAGCACTTGCTTACCCGCCGCTCCCGACTGGAGGGCCTCCCGATACCGCGTGGGGACTGCAAGTCGGCCTTTGGCATCCACATTTAGCGCTGTCGCTCCTTGAAACATTTCTTATTCGCTGGAAGTATTGGAAATTCCATGTTTTCCCACTTAAACCTACTTTTTCCCACTCTAGTAGAAAAAAAATGACAGGTCAAGCTGCGACGGCAGTTTTTTCAGTTACGACAAAGACTTACGGGTGACTCTTCAGAATTGGACAATTCTCAACTCATTTTTGTTATTGTTTTTCAATAGAATAGAATTCTATATTAATTTTAATTCTAGAATAGGCGACACGAAACCTCATGCTGTGAGTTTCGTCGCGCGAAGAAGGAAGCTGGCCTGTAAGCCGGGTTCTGTCGAACACCTTTCGGCGTTCCGGCAGTCATTCATCTGGGCCGGCAGTTACCTGCCGGCTCAAGCAACCTACCCGGGGACAGCGCGAGCCGCGCTATTGCCCCCCTATTTGGTCTTGCTCCGAATGGGGTTTACCGTGCCGTTTCTGTTGCCAGAAACGCGGTGGGCTCTTACCCCACCGTTTCACCATCGCCGTTCTCATTGCTGAGACTTGGGCAGTCTGTTCTCTGTGGCACTTTCCATCGCCTTACGGCGTCCGGTCGTTAACCGGCATCCTGCTCTGCGGAGCCCGGACTTTCCTCTATGCAAGCGAATCGCACAGCGACTGCCCGGCCAGCTTCGCTGCGTATTCTACGCGCTACTTCATATGCTTTCGCGAATTTGATTCGCTGATAATCGACTTCAGTCGGACCACCAGAACAAGTACCTCGCATCCTGCCGTACAGGCCGTTCATCGCCGCAGCCTAGGCCATTCGAACGTTTCGCAGGCGCATTGAAATAAAAAAGAGGGGCGACAAGCCCCTCTGAATTTCCCGAACCGCTGAATTCTATTTTCTGCCGTTGACAGCGGCTTTCAGTTTGGCACCGGCGGCAAACTTCGCGGTCTTCGCCGCTGGGATCTTGATTGCTGCGCCCGTCTGCGGATTGCGCCCCGCACGCGCTGCCCGCTTCCCCTGGGAAAATGTCCCGAAACCGACCAACGTCACGCTTTCCCCCCTTTTCAGCGACCCGGTTACCGCATCGATGAATGCATCAATCATAATATCGGCCATGGCTTTGCTCCCGCCTGCTTTTTTTGCAATGGCCTCGACGAGTTCTGCCTTATTCATTTATCCCCCTCTCATCTAAACGAACGCTAACCGAATTCGGAAATCCGGCCACCCCTCCCGTCTGCGCATAGGATGCGTACGAACCGGGCTTACGCAGCATTGCACCACGTAGTACCAGAACCACAAGATGTCTCGCGCGGTCCCCGATGCTCCCACACCTCCCCCGAGCCATTATCCTTGACTCGAGTGGCACACCATAGCCTCAAATGTCAAATGCGACTCCGAGCGAAGCCGCATACTGGAGTCCGTTTCTCGGGGTGAACCGCGAGTTCAACCCGATTTCCAGTTGTACAAATATCTTCTCGAAAACAATCGGGTTTCCGGCTTAAGTGCAACGCATCAAATTACCGGCAGAAGAGGTGGGATGAATTTGATGCGCCTGATCCAAGTCGCTGCGCATCGCGACGTCTGCCAGGACGCGGGAAAAATATCGGCGCGGCGCTTTTCTGCTCGCTTTCTATTCGATCGTCCACGCAACCGTGGACCCGCCTCGCAGCGGCACCAGGGTGTCGGCGCCGTAGGAAATTTCATCGGGTACCGACCAAGCCCTTCTGACTAGAGTGATTATCTGACTGTTGCGCGCCAGGCCATAGAAATCGGCGCCGAAATAGCTGGCAAATCCCTCGAGCCTGTCCAGACTCCCGGCGGCGTCGAACGCTTCGGCGTAAAGCTCGATGCCCGCATGCGCGGTATAGATGCCCGCACAGCCGCAGGCGGTTTCCTTGGTGTGGCGTGCATGGGGCGCACTGTCGGTCCCCAGGAAGAATTTTGGATTGCCCGAGGTAGCGGCCTTGACCAACGCCAGCCTGTGTTCTTCGCGTTTCAGGATCGGCAGGCAGTAATAATGCGGGCGGATTCCACCCCGGAAGAGTGCGTTTCGGTTTAGCAGAAGATGATGCGCGGTAATGGTCGCAGCCAGGTTATCCGGTGCGCTGAGCAGGAACTTGACCGCATCGGCCGTCGTAATGTGCTCCATGACGATTCTGAGCTCCGGCAACCGCTGAACCAGTGCAATCATGGTGCGCTCGATAAATACTTTCTCGCGATCAAAGACATCGACCTCGGCATCGGTTACTTCGCCGTGAATCAGCAGAGGCATTCCGGATTCGATCATGGCTTCAAGCGTGCCGGTGCATTTGCGGATGTCGGTTACACCGGAATCGGAATTTGTCGTCGCGCCGGCAGGGTAGTACTTCACAGCACTGACGATGCCGCTCGCCTTGGCCTTGCGTATTTCCGCAGGCTTTGTCTTGTCGGTCAGGTAAAGCGTCATCAGCGGCTCGAAGTCGCTGCCGGGCGGCAAAGCGGAAACGATACGGTCCCGATACCCCGCCGCTGCAGCGACCGTGGTCACCGGCGGCCTCAGGTTGGGCATGACCATTGCGCGGGCAAAGCGCCGCGCCGTGTCCGCGAGCACCGACTTCAGTGCCTCGCCGTCACGCAGGTGAAGGTGCCAATCGTCCGGGCGGGTGAGAGTTATGCGATCCATATTGATGATATGTGTACCGGAAAAATTGGCCTTCGCGATTCATTTCTCGTCGTTGCGGCCTTCCATTTTCAACTTCAGCGCCCGTTCGTAGAGTGCATTTCTCTTTTCGCCGGTAATTTCGGCCGCCAGCCCGACTGCCTGCCTCAGCGGCAGCTCATTGAGCAGGACTTCAAGCAACCGTTGTCGATCGGATTCGCCCTGCGTATCGGCAGTTTCCGGGCAACCTTCCACCAGAAGCACGAATTCCCCGCGCCGATGGTTCTCGTTCTGCTCCAGCCAGACTACCGCCTCTTCGAGGCGACACACATGCACCTGCTCGAACAGCTTGGTCAACTCGCGGGCAATGCCTATGCGGCGATCGCCCCCGAACACGGCGGCGATGCTTGCAATGCACTCGACTATTCGATGCGGAGCCTCGTAGAACACCTGAAGCTCGCGCTGCGCCTTCAGTGCGGCCAGAGTTTTCTCGCGCTCACCCTTGCGTGCGGGAAGAAAACCATGGAAACAGAACGACGCGCTCTGCAATCCCGCCGCCGCTATCGCGGTAGTAATCGCGCTGGCGCCCGGGACCGAAACCACGCGAAATCCGGCCGCCCTGACCTGCGCGACAACGATTGCGCCGGGATCACTGATGGCCGGGGTACCCGCGTCCGCTATCAGCGCGACTGACTTTCCCCGCGACAACAATGCGATCAGCCGTTGCGCAGCCTCGCGTTCGTTGTGCTCATGGGTTGGAATAAGGTTCGCGCGTATTCCAAAATGGGCCAGCAACTTCCTGGATACCCGGGTGTCTTCTGCGGCAATTGCATCCACCGACTTCAGCGTATCGAGAGCGCGCAGAGTGATATCGCGAAGATTTCCGATCGGGGTAGCCACCACATATAATGTCGGCTCGGCCATTTCGGTGCTATCGCTATGCAACTTCGCCCGGCCTTTTCTTCGTTCGTGTGCTCATTACTATACTGGGCGCTGGTTGCCTTATCCACCGGCTTCGCGGCCACCGAGGGCGCGGGCGACAATATCCCGGTCACCGAGCCGCATATCGCGGTAATTCTTCCATTGCAGTCCAATTCCTACGGCAAACATGCCGAATCCGTGCGGCTGGGCATTCTGACCGCGGCGGGAAATGCGCAGCCGGGCAGCCTCAAGGTCAGGATCTACGCGACCAGCGAAGACCCGCAGCAGATTCTGGCCGCCTATCAGCGCGCCACATCCCTGGGAGCCCGCGCGGTTATCGGACCCTTGACTCGCAACGGGGTGACGTCGCTCGCGCAAAGCGGCCTCGTGAGCGTGCCGACACTCGCGCTGAACATACCCGAGGGAGAAATGCCCCTGCCGCGCGACCTCTATCTATACGGACTGCAGATCGAAGCTGAAACTCGCCAAATCGCGCAGTTTGCGTTACGTCACGGCGGCACCAAAGCCTTCGTGATTGTGGGCGAAACGCCCCTTAGCGGTCGCATAGCGCAAGCGTTCTCCGAGAAATGGAAAGGACAGGGTGCGGAAGTGACGGGCCAGTTCAGCTACACGACCGACTCGGCGACACTGGCCAAGCTGCGTGAGCAAGTCGCAAACTCCGGGGCAGACATCGTATTCATGTCGGTCGACGCCGCGCGCGCCAGGTTCATACGGTCCTATCTCGGCGCATTTACCCCGATCTATGCAACTTCGATGGTATTCGCGTCGAATACGGACGCGCTTGCCAGTTACGATCTGGATGGCGTGCGCTTCCTCGACATGCCGTGGCTGCTGCAGCCGGATCACCCGGCGGTCATAAGCTATGCACGCCCGGACGCGCAGCGCCCAGGGCTTGATCAGGAGCGTTTTTACGCACTGGGAATCGATGCCTACCGCCTCGTCCAGGAACTACTGCGCCCTTACGAAACCATGGAGCCGCTCGACGGCGTAACCGGAACGATCTCCCTCAACGACGCCCACCAGTTTATCCGCACACTGGTGCCAGCGCAGTTTTCCCAGGGCAGCGCCAAGGCACTGGAAGGACCACAGGCCCGATGAGCGAACACGGCGCGCTGGCCGAAGAGGCAGCCGCGGATTTTCTCAGCGGACGCGGGCTCCGCCTGCTGGAGCGAAACTACCGTTGCCGCTTCGGGGAGATCGATCTGATCATGACTGACGGACGCACGCTTGTTTTTGTCGAAGTGCGTTATCGACGCAACATGTCCTTCGGTGGAGCCGGCGAAAGCATAACCGCCACCAAGCGGGAGAAACTGCTGCGTGCCGCCCGGCACTATATGGCCGCCAGCAAGGGGTTTCCGGCATGCCGCTTCGACGCCGTGTTGCTCAATGGCGACACCAAAGAACTGGAATGGATCGAAAACGCGTTTGGCGAATAAACCACGGCCAGGCCAATTCGGCGAAGGCTTTGTGCAATAATTCGCCCATCGCGTTTTCAGCATTCACCGATGGACCTCATCAGCCGAATCAATCAGCACTTCACCGATAGTGCCAATCTCAAGCTGCAGGCGATGGGGTTGCTTGCCCAGCCGCTTGCCAGTGCCTCAGAGCGCATGGTCCAGTGCCTGATGAAGGAAGGCAAAATCCTGTCTTGTGGCAACGGCGGATCTGCCGCCGATGCACAGCACTTCGCAGCCGAACTGCTCAATCGTTTCGAAATGGAGCGTCCGCCGCTGGCGGCGATGGCTCTGAGCACCGACACCTCAACCCTCACGTCGATAGCCAATGACTACGACTTCGATCTGGTATTTTCCAAGCAGGTGCGGGCGCTGGGCCAGCCGGGCGATCTCCTGCTGGCAATATCGACCAGTGGCAATTCGCCAAATGTCATGCAGGCGATACATGCCGCGCATGACCGTCAGATGGACGTTATCGCGCTAACCGGAAAGAAAGGCGGCAAGATCGCAGCCTTGCTCGGACCGAACGACGTGCACATCTGTGTGCCAGCAGACAGGACCGCGCGCATCCAGGAAGTTCATCTGCTTTGCCTGCATTGCATGTGCGATGCAATCGATTGTCTGTTGTTAGGAGTGGAATGAATGAAATCAACTATTCGTCTCGCCGTGGTACTCGTTGCCCTTGTCCCGTTGCTTCAATCGTGCGCTGCGTTGGTGGTCGGCGCCGGCGTGGGCGCCGGCGTAATGATGGCCGAGGACCGGCGCTCGAGCGGCACCGTGCTGGAAGACCAGACCATTGAAATCAAGGCCGGGAACAGGATTACGGAGAAGTATGGGAAGCAGGTCAACATCGGCGTTACCAGCTTCAACCGATACGTGCTGCTGACCGGGCAGGCCCCGACCGAAGAGATCAAGCAGGATCTGCCGATCCTCGTTCTCGAGGTGCCGAACGTGCGCAATGTCCAGAACGAGATCGTCGTCGGCGGCATCAGCTCGATGACTTCCCACGCCAGCGATGCGCTGCTCACAAGCCAAGTCAAGGGCCGGCTTGCACAAAACAAGGACGTGAGCGCCAATAATGTCAAGGTCGTCTCGGAAAACGGAACGGTATTTCTGATGGGTCTGGTGACACACGCGGAAGCCGAATCCGCGTCGAAAACCGCTGCTACCACGAGCGGTGCGCAGCGAGTCGTCAAGGTATTCGAGTATCTCGACTAATTTACCGGGCGTTAGCGCAAAGTAGCCCCTGACGGGCTTTTTTCGTATCCGCTGCCCGAGGACTCGCGGGCAATCACCGCTTTCTGACCGCCCCGTAGATTTCCAGCGTCCTTATGCGCGCAGCCGAATGGTCCACTATCGGTGCCGGATAATCTTTGCCAATCGCAACGCCGGCGGCGCGCCGTTCATCGGCCGTCATCTTCCATGGCGCGTGGATGAATTTCGTTTCGACCTTGGCGAGCTCCGGCAGATGCATTCGGATGAAACGGCCTTCGGCATCGAAGTTCCGCGACTGCGTTACCGGATTGAAGATGCGAAACCAGGGCTGTGCGTCGCAACCGGTGGAGGCCGACCACTGCCAGCCCCCGTTATTGGCGGCAAGATCGAAATCGTTGAGTTTCCGGGCGAAGTAGGCTTCACCCCAGCGCCAGTCCACGTGCAGATCCTTGACCAGGAACGAGGCGGCAACCATGCGCAGGCGATTGTGCATGTAGCCCGTATCATTGAGTTGTCGCATCGCCGCATCGACGAGCGGGAACCCCGTTCGCCCCTCGCACCAGGCGGCAAAATGCGCTTGCGAATTCGGAAAGCGCAGCGCTTCATATTCCGGCCTGAACGCATGCTCCACCACATGCGGAAAATGATGAAGGATGCCGAAATAGAAATCACGCCATATGAGTTCCGAGAGCCAGGTATCCGCGCCACTGGTTTGAACTGACACTGCCGTACGCACCAATTCCCGGATGGAGAGGGTACCGAAGCGCAGATGCACCGACAGGTAGGACACGCCGCGAACACCGGGATAATTGCGCTGGTCCCGGTAATCGTCGATTCGTTGGAGAAAATCCTCGAACATGCGGCGCGCGCCGGTCATTCCCGTCGGCAGTTTCATCTGCTTGAGGTTGGTGGATCTGAAGCCGATCTGTTCGAGAGAAGGGAGCCGGAACGGCCCGGTGCGCGCGAGAGCGTCGCGATAGACATCGACGGGATAGGCTTGGCAGTAGAACGGGCTCAGTTTCGCCAGCCAGGCCCTCTTGTAAGGCGTAAAGACCGTGAACGGCCGGCCGACCTGGGTAAGAACTTCGTCCTTCTCGAAGATAACGTGGTCCTTGTAAGTATGCAGCACGCGCGCGCCCTGCTCGAGTCTTCGGCCGATTTCCGCATCGCGATCTTTCGCAGTCGGCTCGTAGTCGTGATTCGCATAGACCGCTTGCGCCCCGAGTTTGTCAGCCAGCGCCGGGATCACTTCCCGCGCGCGACCGACCAGTACCTGCAACTCTCCGCCCTTTGCCTTGAGCGAATGCGCCAGCTCCTCGACGCTGAGCCAGATGAATTCCACCCGCCTGTCCTGACGGTCCGCAAGCAGGTCGAGAATCTCGGTATCGAATACGAAAACGCAATGTACCTGCCGCGCATCCTTGAGCGCGTTATAGAGCGCGGCGTGGTCGTAGCTGCGCAAGTCCCGTCGAAACCAGACCAGCGCGGTTTCATAGCGCTTTACCACAACGCTGCCATCAGCCGATTGCGCGTCGCAAGAAACGCACTGCGCCGCCGATCAGCGGCAGTTTTGCATAGAGCTCTTCGCTGGTGTCCCAGTAGTCGCGATGGTAGGTAACCTTGCCATCATCGCCCAGGCGCAAATGGCTTGCGCCGCGAATGCTCTGCACTTGCCGCGGCTTCCATGACTTCATGCGAAAGCGCATTTCCCACACCAGGAACAGTCCGCCCGCGTCGCCCGCTCGTTCGCTGATGGCGAATCGGGGATCGGCGAACTGGCGAAACATTCTGACGAATATTTCCCGGATATCCTCCAGGCGATTCACCTCATTGAAAGGATCCTTGAAGTAGGCGTTTTGCGCATAGTAAAAACCAAAATCCCCGACCCTGTCCGGCGTGAGCGTTTCATAGAAATTGACGAGGGCATCGATCCTGCTCTGGTCCATGACAGTCATAGCCCGGTCAGTTTGTGAATCAGCGGGAAATAGATCCGGTAGGGAAGAAGGCGCAACAATTTCAGCCAGAAGGTGAAACGCCGCGGGAAATGAATCTCGAATTTGCCGGCCTCGAAGCCTTTGATCATCGCCTCCGCCGCGTCTTCCGCGGAGATCAGCGCAGGCATCTTGAATTCGTTCTTGTCGGTAAGAGGCGTTTTGACGAAGCCAGGATTGATCAGAAACACTCCGATCCCACGCGGCGCGAGATCGAGATACAGGGTTTCCGCAAAATTGATCAACGCTGCCTTCGTCGCGCCATAGACCAGGCTGCTGGGCAAGCCACGGTAGCCGGCGACGCTGGATACGACCGCGATTGCTCCGGTGGCGTCGCGGCAGAACGCGGGCGCCAACACCGCGCTCGCATTCAGCACCCCGATCAGGTTGGTCTCGACCAGCGCGCGCGCCTGCGCGGCATCCAGGTCCCAGGCGCGAACCGGCTGATGGCTGCCTGCCAGCAGCACGGCAAGATCCAGACCGGACCAGGTTGAATTTATCCGGGCGAATGCCGCCGCGATTTCTTCCGCACGCGTCACGTCCAGTGGCAAAAGCAGCGTCTGTTGCGCAGCGCCGCCGGCCGCTATCAGCGCCAGAGCCTGCGCGTTGCGCGCGGACAGCGCGACGCGCGCGCCTCTTGCGATCAGGGCGCGGGCCAGTGCCGCCCCGATGCCGCTGCTGGCCCCGACGATCCACACTCTGCGTCCGTTCCATTTGGCGACGGGCTTGTTCAACGACATGCGCTGTCTCCTGTTGGCTGCGTCAGAGACTTCTTTTGCGGATCGACAGCACGACCTCGCCGAGCCCGACGCCGAATTTTCCCATGTCGGATTTGTTCAGCATGACCTCATCATCCACCAGATACATCCAGTCGTCGCAGTTGATGTTGTAGGTCTTGCCGTCGACGGGCACTGCCAGCACGTAGCGCCATCGCAGTGCGTTGCCCCACGCTTCGCCCTTCGCCTCGCCGATGACGTCGGCGGCGGTCCCGCGATAATGATTCGCGTCGATCTTGGTGATGTTCCAGACCCTGCGGCTCTTGCTGCCGTCGGAATAAGTGAAATCCTCGTCGAGGATCCCTCTGCTGCCCTGCCATTTTCCGGTCATCTCGACCCGAAAGCGCTTGACGACCTTGCCGGAGCGATTGCGCACAATACCCCACGCATCCAGACTACCGTTGAAATAGCTAGCCAGATCGAGCGCCGGCTTCTCGCTGCGATACTCGTCCACCTTTGGACCGGCGCAACCCGCCAGCAGGAACAATGCGAATCCTATCCATGCCGATGCCAACCTCATGCTCCCGCCTCCTTGTTCAGATTACGACCGATTCCAACTGAATGATCGAGTGGCGCCACCCACAACAGGGCCGCGGCAGCAAGCTTGACTGCGCAGGGCAGCAGCGCATACACCGCGGCGAGCGAGCCGGCATGATGCTGAAGAGCACCCGGTTCATATCCGGACCACGCGAGCAGAGGCAGTGCAATGCCGGCTGCAGCCGCAAGGTTGAATTTCTCGATCATCTGCCAGAGTCCGAAGTAGACACCGTCGGGCCGCTGCCGTTCTCGTTGTGCCTGTGCATCCACCATGTCTGCCAGCATCGAAGGGGGTATTGCAAGCTCCGCACCGTAAGCAATGCCCGACAGTGCGCACACGACTGCAAATGGAACAACGTCGCCGGCTCGCAGAAAGTAGGCCCAGACAAATGCCACTACGGCGAGAAACATGCCGCTGATCCACGCGTTTCTCTTCCCGAGTCGCCGCGATGCGCCTATCCATATCGGCATGCCCAGCGCGCCGAACACAAAATACAGCGCGAGAAACACACCGGCGAGATCGGATCGTTGGACGATATCATCGACGAAGAACAGGATCAGCGTTCCAGGGATCGCGCCGGCGATGCCGCTCAGGACGAATACGCCCATCAGCCAGCGAAACTTCGCGTCTCTTAGCGGCAGCAGAATCGTACGCAATGTGGCACTCGGCACGGCCATGATCACCGGCCGCGGCGTGTGACGCAGCGTGACGAATGCCGCCACGATCAAGGTCGGCACGAAGAGCAGAGAGAACAATGCCAGTCCACTCGCCTCGTCGCTGCCGAGCAATCCGGGCGCCGCTGCGGCAAACAGCACGCCCAGCAAACCGAATGCGCTGCGGGTCGCGGTAACGCGCGTGCGCTCGTGATAATCGTCCGACAGGTCCGCCCCCATTGCGAAATAGCTGATGCTGGCAGCGCTGAAGCCAATGTAGACGATCAACAGATTGACGATGAGCCAGATCGCCAGGCCGAGCTGATTGGCTTGCGGCGGATGGAACAAGCCGACGAACCCGCATGCAAGCAAAGGCAGGCCAAGAACGATGGGTAGGCCGCGTCCCAGCGGCAGCCGGGTGCAGCGATCACTCAGATAGCCGAGCAGCGGATCCTGCAAAGCATCGAGCAGTCGCGCGGCCAGCAGTATGCCGCCAATCAGCGCCAGCGGCATGCCGAGTTCGCCGGCATATAACTTGGGAAGGTGAACGTACACCGGCAATGCCGCCATTGCCAGCGGCACGGAAAACACCGAATAGGCGACCAGCCGCGAGCGCGATAGCGCGGCCGCGATCACTTGCTGCCGATCAGCGATCTACGCAGGCCCGGCTCGCGTGTGCGGGCATCCAGCCAGATGGCGAAGAAGGCTTGCGCGAATGCAGGGTCCGTGATCGTGCCGACAATTCTTCCCTGGTAGTAGAATTCGGCGCCAACGCCGGGCCGGTTAACGCCGGTAAGGTGCTCGCCTTTTTTGACATCGGGCAATACACGGGCCATCTCTTTCTCCCATATTGCAAGCCGTTGTTCGTCGCCGAACCCCAGCCTGCGCATTTCGTCCAGGCTGGACTGGACAAGCCGGCGGGACTTGATGTCGCGCGCATAGCGGATGTCGAGCGCGAACTCGCGGTCTTCGTTCCATCGCGCACCGTTGGTCCAGAGGGAGGCATCGTAAACATGCAATCCGAACCAGCGCAGGCGGCCTTCACCGGCAAGCTGGAGACCGGGAAAATCCTTTGCCACCTGCTCCGGCAACGTCAGGGCCATAACGCCCATCGGCATCAGGAGCGCAACCACCACGAGGAGTGCGATCTTATTCACGATGCAATTCCACCTGCATGACATCGGTACTGGCGGCACGGAAGCCGACCTCGCAGTAGACCAGATAAAAATTCCACAGGCGCTCGAAGCGCGCGTCGAATCCCAGCAGGCGCAATTCGTCGCTGACTTTCCGATAGCGGGTGCGCCAGGATTTGAGGGTCTCGGCATAGTCGATGCCGAAACGATGCTCGTCGCCGACGAGAAGCCCCGCGCGCCCGGCCAGGTGTCGGAAGATACTCGGGCAGGGCAGCATGCCGCCGGGAAAGACATACTGCTGGATGAAGTCCGTCGATTTTCGGTATTGCTCAAACAGCTCATCGGCGATGGTAATGGTCTGGACCAGTGCGCTGCCGCCTTGTTTCAGGCGCTCGCGCACCACCGAAAAATACGCCGGCCAGAAACGCTCACCGACCGCCTCGAACATTTCGATGGACACGACGTAGTCGAAACTGCCCTGAACATCACGATAGTCGGTCAGGGAGAACTCGACGAGTTGCGACAGACCGGCGTCGCGAATCCTCTGGCACGCGAATTCCAACTGCGCTGACGACAAGGTGATGCCGTGCACGCGGCATCCGCGGGTCCGCGCGGCGTATTGCGCAAATCCTCCCCAACCACAGCCGATCTCGAGGACATGGTCGCCGGCGCGCACATCGAGTCGGCGCAGGATGCGCTCGTACTTCGCGATCTGGGCCTGCTCCAGCGTGCGGTCCGACTCGCCCTCGAACAGGGCGGCAGAGTAGGTCATGGTCTCATCCAGCCACGACCGGTAGAACTTGTTGCCCAGATCATAGTGCGCGTGGATGTTCTTTTTTGCGCCTTGCCGGGTATTGGCGCGGCGCAGATGCCGCAACCTGTAGAACAGTCTGCCCCACCATTTGCCGTACAACACTTTTTCAAGGACAGCGCGATTCAAAGCAATGAGTTCCAGCAGGGCGCGCAAGTCCGGGGTCTGCCAGCGTCCGTCCAGGTACGCCTGCGCAAACCCAACGTCGCCGGAGCGCCGCACCTCGTCGAAAACCTGCCAGTCCCCGAGGTGAATCGCCGCGTCCGGACCGGGCAGATCGCCGGCGAAACTGAACACCTGTCCCCCGGGAACCACCAAGTCCAAGCGGCCATGACGCATCCGCGCCAGCAGGGACAGCAGCAAATGCCCTGCCCTGGGCACGTGGACCGAGAAACGCTGCGCTGTGGCTTCGTTCGGATTCATCGCGTCAGTTCCCGGGACGGAGGCAGCGGCTTGGCAAACCAGGGCACGCCCTTGATCCACAACCTGAGCGCCTGCAGATGAATTCGCGCCATGACGCCGAGCGTCATCCATGGATACAGCACGAAGGCGCGCAGCAAGGCGGCGGCGCTGAACACCGAGCCCTTGCCCGAGATCGCGGTAAGCAGCAGCTTGCCTTCGCCATCCTCGTAGTCGACACGGATGTGTGTCGAGGCTTCCGCGATATTGAACTGGAAACGGTACTCCCCGGCAACATCGCAAAACGGCGAAACGTGAAATACCTTGTGCGCGTTCATGGTGTCGCTTTCGAGAATCGGACGATGATCGGGGTGCGCCAACAGATAATGATGATGTTCGCCGAACGTATTGTTGACCTCGCAAAGGACTGCTCTCAGCGCGCCGCTTCTGTCGTGGCACAACCAGAAACTCACCGGATTGAAAACATAGCCGAGCATGCGCGGGAAGGCCTGCAGCCAGATTTCACCATCGACCTCGTTCAGTCCTTCCTGCGCCAATAGCGCGCGAATCCAGATCTCCGGGTGGGAACCGTCACGCGCGCCGTGATCCTGATAATGGAAGCTGAACAGGTTCCAGCGATTGATCGAGAACAAGGCGTTGCCGAGGCTTTGCACCTCGCTCAACGCAAAGCGCAGAAAGAAGATCCGGTAGCGAAATGCGTTGCGCAGCGGCCTGAGGCGGGAGTGAAGCACCGCGCCGTGAAAAAGCTGCGGCCTCATGCCGCCAACTCCCTGGATTGCCACGGCGCAAGCACCCCCAGCGCGTTTGCGACTGATAGCGCCGATTTCAGTCCATCCTCGTGGAAGCCGAAGCCAGTCCAGGCGCCGCAGTACCACGTGTGACGCTTTCCCTGGATCGCGGGCAGTTCGCGCTGTGCATCGATGGCCGCGCGGTCGAAGATCGGATGCGCATAATCGAACTGCTCGATCACCGAGTCCGGGCGCGGCGCGTGAGTGGGATTCAGCGTGACAATGACGGGACGTTCGAAAGGCAGCGGCTGCAGCTTGTTGATCAGGTAGCTGACACTGACCGGGCGCGAATCCGGCCCGCCGCCGCCGGTAATGTAATTCCATGCCGACCATGCATCGCGATTTCTGGGAAGCAACGAGATGTCCATATGCAGTACCGCGCGATTGTGCTGGTAGCGCAAGCGCGACAACACTTCTTTCTCGGCTTCCGCGGCGTCGTCGAGCAATGCCAGCGCCTGATCGCTGTGACAGGCGAACACGACCTGCGAGAAATTCTCCGTCCTGCCGCCGTCGAAACCGATCTGTACGCCAGACGCGCCGCGCACCACGGATTCAACAGGACACGCGAGCCTCACATCGTCGATCGATGCAGCAAGCCGCCGCACATATTCCCGCCCGCCGCCGGCGACGGTTCTCCACAGCGGCCTGCCGGTGAGTTGCAGCAGGCCATGGTTATGACAGAAGTGGAAAAAAGTCTCGGCCGGATACTCCAGCATCTGCCGGGTCGGACATGACCAGATCGCGCCGCTCATCGGCAGCAGGTACCAGTCGCGAAACGCGCGGCTATAGCCTCCCCGATCCAGAAAGCTTCCCAGCGAACCTTGATCAAGGCGACCCGCACCGACGATTTCGGTGGTTTCGCGATTGAAACGCACAATGTCCTTCAGCATGTGCCAGAACTCAGGTTTGATCAGATTGCGCTTCTGGGCAAACACGGTCGCGAGCGAATTGCCCGCCCATTCCAGACGCTCCTCGTCGACGCGCACGCTGAACGACATTTCGCTGGACGCTGCCCGCAAGCCCAGGAACCCGAACAACGCGACCAGGTTGGGATAGGTGCGGTCATTGAATACCAGGAAACCCGTGTCGACCGGGGCCGTGATGCCGTCCAGCGTGACATCCACCGTATTAGTGTGGCCGCCGAGATAGTTGCCGGCTTCGAATAGCGTGACCCGGAATTGCTGCGCCAGGAGCCATGCCGCGGAAAGACCGGAAATTCCGGACCCGATCACGGCGACGCGCGTTGTCTTGCTCATCGATCGTCCTTGCCTTCCATCGTACGTTGCGCGTTGTGCCTACGAGATCCGCAGGCACTGTGAGTTGCCATGACGGGCGTCGCCTGTGAAGAATCGACGTGGGCAAAAAATCATATTTGTCCTGTACAATTATTCCAGTATCGTGGACAATACGGCGAATTTTCCCATTAGTCAACTATTTTGTCTTGGACAATACTGACGACGAACTGAATATTAGCGCGGTCGAGCGGGACACCGGCCTGAGCAAGGACACGCTGCGGATGTGGGAACGTCGATACGCATTCCCGAATCCGACACGCGACCGCCACGGGGAACGCCTCTACCCCGCTGGGCAAGTCGAAAAGCTGCGTCTGATCAAACGGTTGATGGAACGCGGTCATCGCCCCGGAAAGATTGTCGGGCAATCCATCGAACGCTTGCGGGCCCTCGGGTCGGATGCCTCTAAAGATTCTGCGGACCCTGAAGACCTGGACATCTTCCTGAGATTGATCAGATCGCACCAAGCGCAGGAGCTGCGTTCCCAGTTCTCGCAGACGATTGCGCGGCGAGGCTTGCAGAACTTCATCCTCGAAATCGTCGCCCCGCTCAACGTCGCGGTAGGCAATGCCTGGATGGGTGGTCGGCTGGCGATATACGAGGAACACGTGTATTCGGAGATGATCCAGAACGTCTTGCGCAACGCCATCGCATCGATGCAACCGCAGCAACGCTCACCGCGCGTTCTCCTGACATCGCTACCTCAGGAACAGCACAGCATTGGCCTGCTGATGGCCGAGGCGATGCTGGCGGTCGAGGGTGCATTCTGCATTGCTCTTGGACCCGAAACACCGCTGGCCGATATCGTCACGGCGGCACAGGTACATCAGGCCGACATTGTTGCGTTGTCCTTCAGTTCGTCCTATCCGGAGACCAAAACCGCAGAGGGGTTGAACCAGTTGCGCGCGGCACTTCCCTCGGCCACGTGTCTCTGGGCTGGCGGCGCCGGAGCGCTGCGGCTGCGCAAGCCGATAAACGGGGTTCAGCCGGTTGAAAGCTTCGGAAAGATGGTGGATCTCGTCAAACAGTGGCGAACCCCCGAGATGGCAGAATAGTTATACTGCGCGGATTGAAGGTGAATCCTGTAAGAATCGCGGACACAAAATGAAAATCCCTACGATGCTCTATCCCGAATTGTTCAAGGCCTTCGAGGCGGTCCGCTGGACCGTCGACAACGACGTTCCCTGGGACGAATTCGACGGCGTAAGACTTTCCGACGAACAGGCACTCACTATCAAGATGAACGCGATAACAGAGTGGGCCGCGCTTCCCGCCACGGAAATGTTCTTGCGCGACAATCGCGAAGACAGCGATTTTTGCGCCTTCATGTCTGTGTGGTTCTACGAAGAGCAAAAACATTCCCTGGTCCTCATCGAATACCTGCGCCGGTTTCGCCCCGAGCTGATGCCGAGCGAACAGGAATTGCATGCAGTGCGTTTCGATTTCGACCCGGCGCCGTCGCTGGAGACGCTGATGCTGCACTTCTGCGGCGAAATCCGCCTCAACCACTGGTATCGCCGCGCGGCACAGTGGCACACCGAACCCGTGATCCAGAAGATCTACAACCTGATTTCGCGCGACGAGGCACGCCACGGCGGCGCTTATCTGCGCTACATGAAGAAAGCCATTGAACGAAGCGGCGATGCCGCGAGGACCGCATTCGCCAAAGTCGGCCTGCTGATGGCGTCGAGCGGCCGCAACCGCAAACCGCTGCACCCGACCAATCTGCACGTGAACAAGAATCTGTTTCCGAACGACACCGTGCAGAGCCGGCTGCCCGATCCGTCCTGGCTGGAGCACTGGCTCGACTCGCAGATCAGCTTCGATCGGGAATGGGAAGCCAAAGTCGTCAAGATGATCCTGCACAATCTGTCCAATCTCTTCGAGTTTCCGATCCGAACCATTCAGGACCTTTCCCGCTACCGCAAGCACTTGGTCCGGTTCGCGGCGTAAGGCCGGGCTGTGCGCACGGTACATCGGGCCGCCCGCCTGTATCATGGCGGCCAGCGCCATGAGCCAATCCCCCACCTTCGAAAGCAAGATCGTGCCACCCGAGGAGTTATCCGCGCGGTTGCGTTCGCAGGCTCGGCCCCTGGTCTTCACCAATGGCGTATTCGACGTGCTGCATCGTGGCCACACTACTTACCTGGCCGAATCGCGCGCGCTGGGCGCAAGCCTGATCGTCGCACTGAATTCGGATTTGTCGGTCAAAAGGCTCGGCAAGGGCGCCGACCGGCCGGTCAATCCACTCGAAGACCGCCTGGCGGTGATGGCGGCGCTGGAAAGCGTGAGCCTCGTCACCTGGTTCGAAGAAGATACGCCGCTTTCCCTCATCCTGATTTGCCGGCCGGACGTATTGGTTAAAGGGGGGGACTGGCCCGTGGGCCAGATCGTCGGCGCGCCAGAGGTTATGGGCTGGGGCGGGGCGGCGAAATCGATTCCCTTCCGGTTCGAGCGTTCGACAACGGCGCTGCTGTCCCGCATTCGAAAATCCTGATTTCCTCAGCAAGGAACCTTCATGCCTGTTCGATCCAAATTCCTGCGTGACACCTGGCGCCTGATCAAACCCTACTGGACTTCGGAGGAAAAAACCTCCGCCTGGCTGTTGCTGGCCGCGGTGATCGCGCTCACTCTGAGCATGGTGTACATGAACGTGCAGTTCAACGACTGGTACAACCTGTTCTACAACTCGTTGCAGGAGAAGGACAAGGAGGCGTTCTTCAGACTTCTCGGGAAGTTCGCCATCCTTGCCACCATCTATATCGCGATGGCGGTGTATGCGTTTTATCTGAACCAGATGCTGCAGATCCGCTGGCGGCGCTGGCTCACCGATGACTATCTCAAGCAGTGGCTGGCGGACCGCGTCTACTATCGCCTGCAACTTACCGGCAGCCCCGCCGACAACCCGGATCAACGCATCGCGGAAGACTTCAGGATCTTCGTCGACGAGACGCTGAGCCTGGCACTCGGCTTCCTGAACGCGGTGGTTACGCTGGGTTCCTTCGTCGGCATTCTCTGGGGCCTTTCCGGCCCCATGGCCGTGCCCTTCAACGGCGGCGAGATCGCGATTCCCGGCTATATGGTGTGGGCCGCACTTGTCTATGCCGTTGCCGGCACATGGCTGACGCACAAGATCGGGAAAGTACTCATCGGACTGAATTTCGACCAGCAGCGCTTCGAGGCCGATTTTCGCTTCGCGCTGGTTCGCTTCCGTGAAAACACCGAGGGCGTCGCGTTGTACGCCGGCGAGGCGGATGAACTGCGCGGTTTCCGTTCCCGCTTCATGGGTGTCGTGGATAACTGGTGGAAAATCATGAAACGCCAGAAGGTGCTGAATACCTTCACCATCGGCTACAACCAGTTAGCCGTGATCTTTCCCTTCGTGGTCGCCGGCAACCGCTATTTCGCCGGCACGATCCAGCTCGGCGGCCTGATGCAGATTTCCAACGCCTTTGGCCAGGTTCAAGGATCGCTGTCCTGGTTCATCGGCGCATACAACACCTTTGCGGTGTGGAAAGCCACGGCAGATCGTTTGCTCGGATTCCATGACGCGATCGAGAACGCGCGCTCGCAAATGCGCAGCAAAACGGGCGTGCAGCAATCGCAGGAAACCGAGTCCGACCTGGTGATCGACAATGTTTCGCTGACGCTGCCCGACGGCTCGCCGCTGATGGCCGCTTCCAGCGCAGTCATCAAACCGGGCGATAGCGTGCTGATCCGCGGCCCGTCAGGCTCCGGCAAGAGCACGCTGTTTCGCGCCATCGCCGGAATCTGGCCATTCGGAGCGGGACAGGTACGGTTGCCGCTCAATCGTCCCGAATTGTTCTTGCCGCAACGCCCCTACCTGCCGGTAGGCACCCTTCGAGAGGTGATGGCTTATCCCATGCGAGACAGCGGCTTCACCGATAAGAACATAGGCGACGCGCTGACCATCGTCGGGCTGGCGCATCTGAGTGCGCGCCTGAACGAGCAACAGAACTGGTCCCTGCAGCTCTCGCCCGGCGAACAACAGCGCGTCGCGTTCGCCCGGGCGGTATTGCAGCAGCCCGCCTGGTTGTTCCTCGATGAGGCGACATCCTCGCTCGATGACAATGCCGAGCAGCAACTCTACCGGATGCTCAAAGAGAAACTGCCGCAGACCACCATCATCAGCATCGGGCATCGTGCATCGCTGCTGGATTTCCATGCACGCACGCTGGAACTCAAAAGCGACGGGCACGGTTCGAGGGTGCTGGCCCCCGCATAGCACCCATGCTCAGGGCAGCGGGCAGTCCACCGCCCGCAACTCGGAGCCGGGATATTGGGTCTTCAGGTTTGCCAGTTGCGCGGACTGCGCTTCGGTTGCATCCCGCACCAGAAACGCGGTTTGGGTGACCCTCTGGATGCGCTCGCCGATCTGCGCCGAGGGCACGCCGCTTCCGCGCAGCAGTGTGAGGCGCTTTTTCGCGGCGTCTTCGTCGCGAAATACGCCCAGCGAAATCGCGTAGCGCCAGCGGCCGTCTGCCAGGATCGGGGAATAATCGGTTACGCCGCGTTGTCCCAACTGGATCGCCTTCCTCTGCATCTGCGCCTTCGATCTGAGTGGCGGAATATAAACCCAATAACCGGTCTGTACCCCGACCTCGATTCTGCGGGCTCGCTCGCCGAGCGCCAGCACATCGAGGGCAGCCTGCGCCTTGGGCAGTTCGGCGGCGCCGAAGCTGCCCCACTGGAGGCAAACGCCCGGCCGCGTCGCCGTTGCAACAGGAGCAGGCGGCGCCGCTGGCCTTGGCGCAATGATGCGGATCTGCTCGGCATTGATCTGCAGACTGAGCAGTTGCGCATCCGGATTCGGCAACCGATCCCTCGCATATATCAGCGCAGCCAGCCCCACATTTGCAGCAAGCAGCACGAAGAATACCCACTTCATTGCGGCTCCAGCGCGATCTGCACGAGTCCCTGCAGAACCAGTTTGTCGATCACGCGTACCGGCCCTTTCATGTGGCGCGCGAC
>Ga0315270_10000068_pt1 | contig 51984 bp, 40 predicted proteins | sample C1_bottom_MG_FD_204932 | JGI IMG/M metagenome (GOLD analysis project Ga0315270, IMG submission 204932) | Sediment microbial communities from Yellowstone Lake, YNP, Wyoming, USA - C1_bottom | ecosystem: Environmental > Aquatic > Freshwater > Lake > Sediment | place: USA: Wyoming | collected... | reverse complement strand
TCACAACGGCGCGCCGCCGCAATCGCTGGCGGCGGGGTCAATGCTTTTTCCCGATATGAAAATGGCAAAGCGCGGCCCGTCGCTGCAGTGATCAACTTGTTCCGGCTGCTGGACAAACATCCTGAGCTGATCGATGAGATCACGGCTTAATGGTGCCCAGGTAATGGTTGGGACAGTGGGATGCTACGAATCTAGGCCACGACGTTCTGCCGGCGTTCTACTCTGCATCTTTCTACGGCACCTTTGGTTTATTTTGGTTTATTGCGATGCCGACCCTGTTAGCTGCATATCTTTGGGCAAGTTTGCATGAACCATTGGACTGAAACTCCAATATCTCCCACCACTACTTAGCCAAGTGTTGCATAACTTAACCCACTTATCCCAATGCAAAGAGAACCTCTCATCTGTTATTCCATGTGACTGCCATATATTTTTAATTTGTATTTGATCCTGCAAAATCAAACGATACGCTCTGCGTTTGACCTCATCTGACACCTTTAGAAACGATAGCGGTATATCAAGATGCATCTTGTCTTTTTCCATTATTGACTCTTGATTTGCTTTGAGGGCATATGCGTACTCGTTGATGTTAAGCACTAAGTAGTACGCAACTAAAGCAGTCAAGTAATCTTCACTATCCCCAAAAACAGTAATGACCCAAGGATACTTAGCAGGTAAAGAAGCGAGAACATTCCAAGCATCTTCTGAGTTGTGTCCGAGTGAGGTTGGCCAACCCATAACTTCATGATTTTGCCAGATAGGAATTGCCTCATTCCAATCGCGGAATTTCATATTTGATCGAACCATTGAGATCGCGTGTGTGACTTGCTCCGTATATAGACACATTGCACCATGGAGAGCTTGGTATATAAATGCACCCGCAGAAGGGATACCAACGACGACTGTAAGTCCACCTTGATTCCAGTCTCTCGGATTCAGGATTTCCTCAAGCAACGACAATTGATTCGTAAACCTTTCTCGGCCAGAAGCAATGCCCGCTAGTGCCATTGAAATTAGCGGCGCGAATTCGCTTATACCTTCAATCGACTGATCAATTAGGGCCTCTTTCGTCGAAGGCGCTTGGGGATATTTATCACGCCATGCAGCCAATCCAGGAGCAATGTTTTTTCTAGCACTCCGAATTAATTCTCGCCATTGCAATATGTCCCCAGACTTGGCGACATCAACTGCTAATGAATAAATTTTGGCTGGGTCGGCAATATCTTCAAGATGCAGCGGCTGTGATTTGTCCGCTGGCAGTTCTTTCCCCGAAGGGGATTTTGCAAATGGGTTCTTTCCAAGGGCTGGCTTTTCAACAGCTGGGGCCTGATGAAGTTCCCGCAACAAGACTTCGAATTGTTCATGACTATCCAAACTCATATCAACATAAAATCTAGTTGACATAGATTTCGGCAATATTTTCTCAACTACTTTCTGCCGTATTACTGGAATAAACTTCGACGTACCTATGTTTTGAACCAACTCACCAGTAACGACCATAGCTTCATAACCAACGCCACCGACACCATCATCCGCTTTGCGAACGTAAGGCTCTGTACAAATCATCAATACACGGTCAGATGAAGAAACAGACTTTTCCATAAATTTTGGTACGTCATCGCCCAACCCCAAATCCCATTGATCAAGAATTACATCAATTCCGTTCTTAACAAGATTAGAGGAAAAATCAGTAACCCACCGCTTATGCTCAGGCGAGTCGTGAGAGTAAGACACGAATACCTTGGTGGGTGTAGTTTCGTCCATAGTTATTTGGATATGTTAGCGTTTATGTATTAGATAGAACAAAAGGGTCAAGAACAGAAGTGTCACATCTTGCTATGTTACATTTCCAATTTCACTGGATGATGCGCCATCAGTTCAGCCATTGTTCCAATGGCTTTAAGTGAGACAATTCGGAACATCTTAACTGCTCATTTGTGGCGCCTAGGCCAGTATCGCGCCCTATGAAATAGCTTGCCTAGCCATACTACACGAACATTATTCTACCAACTCGACTTTCAACGCCCGCGCATCGGCCCGCCCCTGGTCATCCACAGCGCGAATCACAAAGCTGCCCGGCGTCGCCTTCCAATGAAAAGCCGCATCCGCCGCGCTGCGGCCAACCAGGTTTTCGTTCACGAACCAGAACACGAACCGCGCATCGGCATCGGTGGTGGCTTGAAAGGCGATGGTTTCCTCGCCCACACGCGCGGCACGCAGAGAATAGGTTACGCCGCTGAGCGGCGATGTAATTTGCGGCGCGGCACCCCAACTCGAATGATCGTTGGCTGCGCAACGCACGTCACTGGGCGGCGGCGTGCGGCGCGGGATGCCGGCCTGGCGGAACACACGCAGCATGTCGCTCGACCAGAACTCATACACTTCTGAATGCACGGCATGCGCATAGGGCGGGCAGGTTTGGCGACCGGTTTGATTGTCCACCACCACTTCACGGTGGATGTCGCACACCTTGATCGGCGACTTGCCGGGGATGAACCAGGTTTCTTTTTTGTGATGGCAATGCGGGCCGGGGATCTGGCCCGACACGGCGCACACTTCAACCCGCGCCAATCCCTTGGGCTGTTGATACGGCGGCTGGCGCAGTTGCGATTGTGCCTTGAGCGAATCGGCGATCTCGAAGAACAAGGGTGCGGCCGCCTGGATGCCGACGAAGGCCGGATTGCCTTCGCCGTCGAAATTACCAACCCACACCGCCAGCACATACGGCCCGAACACGCCAACTGTCCACGCATCGCGAAAACCGTAGGAGGTGCCGGTTTTCCACGACACCGGCAACGGATCGCGCACCCAATCGCGGTACTGCGCCTGCTCTGGTCGCGGTACGTCTTTCAACATATCGAGTACCAGATAGCTCGCTTCCTCGCTCAACACGCGCGCACCCTGAACTTGTGGTGCGTCGCGCGTGGTGCGCAAGGGCTTAAGCACGCCATGATTGGCCAAGGTCGCATACAGCGTGACCAATTCTTCCATGCTCACTTCGCCGCCGCCCAACACCAGCGCCAAGCCGTAGTGCGCTTCCGGCGCCAGGCGCGACACGCCGGCACTTTTCAGAAAACCATACAGGCTTGGATTGGAGAGCTTGGCAGCGACCGAGACCGCGGGAATATTGCGGCTGCGGATCAATGCTTCTTTCGCGCTGAGCGGGCCGGCAAAGCGGCCATCGAAATTCTCCGGGCTGAATCCACCGAACGACAGCGGTGCATCGCGTAGCATACTGGCCGGATGGATCACGCCCTGGTCCATGCCCAGCGCGTAGATGAAGGGCTTGAGCGTGGAGCCGGGCGAACGCTTGGCTTGCGTGCCATTCACTTGGCCATTGATGCCGGGATCGAAAAAATCGGCCGAACCAGCCACCGCCTTCACGCCCATGTCGCGCGTGTCCAACAGCATGGCGGACGCATTACGAATGCCGATGCGGTTCATGCGCGCGACGTAGGATTTGATGTGTCGCTCCAGCAATTTTTGTTGCTTGAGATCGAGCGTGGTCATCACGCGCGAGTTCTGGTTTTGCGTTGGGCGTGGCTCAGCCAAAATACTATTCACGAAATGCGGCGCATAAAACGGTAGTTGCGCGATGTCGCGCGTCTGCACCGGGGCCTTGATCAATTCGGCTTGTTCGCGCGCTGCCGGATGATTTTTTACCCAATCGTCAAACAGCCGATTGCGTGCCTCCGATAAAGCGCGATTGGCACTCGCGCCGGGGGCGCGGCGCAGCGGGCTTTGCGGTATTACCGCCAGCGTTAAGGCGTCGCCCAGCGTGAGATTGCTGGCCGGCTTGCCCAAATAAATCTGGCTCGCCGCGCCCACGCCTTCGATGTTGCGGCCATACGGCAGCAGGTTCAGATAAGCTTCGAATAACTCAGCCTTGCTATAGGTCAACTCCAATTGCAGTGCACGCGCAATTTGTTTGAGCTTGCCGGGAAAACTGCGTGAATGCAGCCGATAATGCAAGCGCGCCACTTGCATGGTGATGGTGGAACCACCGATACGGCGCGGCCCGGCGGCATAGGTATCCCATGCGGCGCGCACAATGGAAATCGGGTTCACGCCCAAATGCGCATAAAAAAAACGATCCTCGTGCAACAGCACTGCCTGCTGCAATTGCGGGTCGATTGCGCTGAGCGGTAGCCACTGCCGATAGGCATCGTCGCGCGCCAGGGTCAGGCGCAATAAGCGCCCTTCGGCATCGTAGACCGCGACCGATGAAGCGTATTGCTCGGCGAAAGGCTTGCCGGGCACCAACCACGGTGCGGCCTTGAACAGCAGCAAGCCGAGCACAAGCAGCGTGAGCCAGCGCCGCTTGCCGTGCCAAACGCCGCGCTGGATACGCTCAAGCCACACTATTTTTTCTCGACTTTTTCCACGAGCAACTTGCCACCCAAGGAGCGCGCCTGCACCGTGCGGTCGTACATCGATTCGCCGAAGGTCGGCGGCACGACAAAGGTACCGACGTTGGTGGCCTTGATCTTGTACACGAACTCTTTCACATTGGGGCCGATGGTGCCATAGAGCACTACGCGATCTTCGCGCACATCGGCATACTCAATCGCCCAAGTAGATTTTCCTGCGCCAAGCGGCGGCTGCCAGGCATCGACTGGCGCGGCGCCAGCCACGCCCTCTTCGCCTTCGCCCTCACCACCTTCGGCATGATCCGCACGCGGGCCGGGGGGCTGTGCTTGCTGACCGGTGCTGGTGATGGGGTCGAGCACGACTTCAAAACCGCCGGGGAGCAAATCCACCACGGCGATATTGTTGTGCGTCGTGTTGCCGATGGAACGCAGCTTCACATGCACTTCAATCTCATCGCCTAGCTTGATGCTCTTCAGCGGCTTGCTGGTCAGATCGGTGTACTCGCGCGTGACTTCGAGGCCGTTCTTGATGTCCTTGGTCGGCAGTTTGGTATCGAAGCCGGCTTGAGTCATCAGATAAAACGCACCGATCTTGCTGTCGCTGCTAAAGCGCAGCTTGGCTGCATCCGTTGAAAAATTCACGGTCGGGAACAAACCGCCCGGCAGCGGCAGCACGCGTTCCTGCCCCTTAGCCAGGATTTCGCTGATGCCGTACTTGGCGATTGCCGTCGTGCCCACGGCATTGGCGTAGGCATCCAGCGCCAAGATGGCGTAAGACGAAGAGAGGGTGTTGTAGTAGCCGTGCGCGATCTGATTCACCATGCTCTCCAAACCCTTGCCGTCGAGATTTTTCAGGCGCTCGGGGAAATGCCGTGACAACAGATACAACACTTGGCTATCGCGGATCAGCGGATCGTAATAGTGCGCATAGTCGGACTTCACCGTTTCGCCGAAAGGAACGCCTGCCGCCAAGCTATTGGCCAAGCGCTCCTGGCGCAGCAACTTATAGGTCGCTGCCAAATACATGGCGGTGCTGTCCTTCTTCCACTCTTTGGCGTATTGCGTCTCCAGGCGCTTTTGCAGGCTGGCTGCGTAAGGCGTGGTGACGATACCGGTGCGCGTCAGCACATAAATGGCGTAGGCGCGGGTACGCTCATCGGCCAACCCATTACCATCGCGCTGCGCGAGTTGCGTCAGATAGTTTTTGCTGTTCTCCAGCATATCCGGCGGCACGGCATAGCCGCGCTCACGCGCCTCGATCAAGTAATGCGTGGCATACACCGAGACAAAATCCACCACGGTGGTATTCGCCGCCCACAGACCGAAGCCGCCCTCGGCGTTTTGCCGCGCGCGCAAGGTGGCGATGATGCTGGCCAGCGCTTTGTCCGCCGCAGCATTTGTCTGGCCAAATTCCGGACGGCCCTTGAGTATTGTTGCCGGCACTGCTTGGCTCACCAATTGCTCGGTGCAGCCGTAGGGATATTTTTCCAGATAACTCGCCAGCCCATGCGCCAGGTTCAACGGCAGCGGCGCGATGCTAGCCTTCTGCGTGCGGAACTCGCTATGCAGTTGGCGCGTGACCGGCACATCGACGTAGCTATTCTGCAAGCGGCCAGCCGTGAGCGTGGTCATATACGGCACGGCCGGGCGCACGCTCAGATCGGTCTCGCGCTTGCCGGAATATTTGCCGCGCGTCGCGACAAAATTCAGGTTGGCGGAGCCGAGCTGATTCAGTGCGCGCACCTTGAACACCGCGCTGGCTTCGCGCATTTCGCTGATCTTGAGTTGCACTTTAGTTGCTCCGATCACTTGCAAGGCCGGTGCAGTTTTCAATTCCAAAGTCACGGCGGTATCTTTGCCCGAGCCGGTGATATTGTTGGCCACGCTGACCGAAACCTCGAACTCATCGCCCGGCGTCACAAAAGTCGGCACATTCGGGCTGAGCACGAAATCGCCGCGAATCTGTGCCCGGCGCTCGGCTGTGCCGATGGAATCGGGCGCGACTGCAACCGCCATCACGCGCAGCGTACCGTTGAAATAATCCGGCACGTGGTACACCAACTCTTGCTCTTTCGGCCCCGCTTCAATCACGCCAGACCAGAAGGCGACCGGCTGTTCGCGCTTACGCTTGAAGGGGTTGAGATTCTTGCCCAGCGCACCTTCCTGATCGCCGCCCGGCGCCGACAAGGATAATAGGCGTTTGAACTCGGGCAGGATCAAATCCAGGATTTGCGCCGTGTTCACTTCCAAGGCGCGCTTCTGGAAGAAATAGCCGAGCGGATCCGGCGTCTTGTAACGCGCGACTTGCAGGATGCCTTCGTCCACCGCATACACCACGATTTTCGCCGGACGATCGGTTTGGTAGCGAATGCGGAAAGGCTGCCCCGGTTTGGCCAGGTCAGGCGTCTTCAGGCTGACTTGGGTGGTGCGCTTGGCACGACTCACCGAGAATGGCGCTACACCATACGACAGCGGACTGCTGAAAATTTCTTCTGAGTGAATGCTGCGCACAAAGGCCACCGACACATAGCCATTGCCTTCCAATTCGGGCGGCAACTTGATCTTCTGCACCGAGGCGGTGGTGCTGGTCTTGAACCACTTGTAGCTGTACACCTTCTCGCGCTCGATGGTGATCAAGCCATAGCCGACATACGGCGCCTTGATTTGTAGCTCGATGTCTTCGCCTGGGCTGTAATCGGGCTTGCTCAGCTTCAATTGCAGTTCGGCATTTTTCTCCAGTGAACGCGTGAGATTGCCATGACCAGCAATAGTGAATTCGATGCGATTGAGTTCGGTGTTGTCGGCATCGCGGATCACCCAGGTAAAATCGCCCGCCTGAGTGCTCGGCACTTGTAGCGCCAGGCCCTTGCCGGCGATCTTCAACGGCGTGTCGCCCAGCTTGATTTCCTTCAGCTTCGATTCGTATTTGAAGGTGCCGTTGCTTTGCTTGGTCAGCACCGATACATAGCGCCGCTCGATCAGTTGCAAGCTCAGCTTCCCAACCTCGATTTTTTTCACCTCGGGATTGATCGCGATCAGCTCGACCGTGCGCTTGGCGTCCTTGTTGATGTATTGCAAATCGCCATCGGCCTTATAACCGATGAGATAGGGCAAGGGCGACACCAGCACCGCCGCTTCCGCCGCCACGCTGCGCCCACCTTCGGCCTCGAAGCCTTGGGCATTGAAGCGCAGGCGATAAGTGGCCTTGGCAAAGCGCTGCAAGTTCAAGTCGAATTCTGCTTCGCCCTTTTCGTTGGTCTTGGCATCCGGCAGCGGCTCGTTATAGCCGTCCTTGGCGCGCAAGGGGTCGTAGAAGTGATGTTCCGGATACGCGGAAAAGCTCGGGTAAGCTGGGAACAAGCCGACGGTCGCACTGACGCGCCGATCCACCGCTGGCGTACCGAACAGATTGGCCAGCGAGACCAAGCCTTTCAGATTTTCCGGCGAAACCCAACCCTCGACGCGCTCGCTCGACAAGTGCGCGCTGATTTTCATACGGTCGGGCAGGAATTCTTGCACCCTTACCGTGGTGGCGCCGAGCAGACCGGCGATCTCTTTATCCTTCACGATATACACGTTGAAGGTGTAAGTGCCGGTGGGCGAGGTGTCTTGCGTGGTGTAGGTGATTTCCTCGAAGCCGCTAGCGGACAGACGCAGTTTTTGCCGCTTCACCGGCAGGCCGCGCGCGTCCAGCACTTCCAATTCCAATGGCACGCCTTCCAAACTGGCTTTCCAGTCGGCAGGCTTGACGATCAGGCCGACACGAATTTCATCGCCCGGTCGGTACAAGCCACGGTCGGAAAATAGATAAGCCGACAAGCGATCGCCCTTGACGCTGCTGCCCACACCGCCGATGTCAAAGCGCGACATCGACAGTTGGCGATCACTCCGATTAAGTGGCAGGAAGGATAGGTCATTACCCTTCTGCACCAGATACAAAGTCGGCTCTTGTTGCCGCACGAAGCTCTTCAGGCTCGGCAAGGCCGCATGGCCATTGGCGTCGGTCACGGCGCTGATCACGGCCTGACCGTTCTTACCCAGCACATCCACTTTTGCCCCGGCGACCGGCTCGCCGGTATAGATCGACTGCACGAATACATCGTGACTGCCGTCGAGTGCATCCTTTACCAGCACGCCGAGGTCGGTCACCAGTATCAAGCGCCGATCGCTGACGCCGCTAGCCTGTTTGCCTTCGCGGTCATAGGCCTCGGCATGCACCAGGAACAGGCCGCGCCGATTTTCGGTATCAAGATAGCGCGTCAAATCGAAACCGTGGTACTGCGTTTTGCCCGGCGCAACCTTATCCAGCACGCGCATTTCGGTAAAACGCTCGGTGATATTGTCTTCGTTGAAGCGGCTGCTATCGAATTGCGGGTTCTTGAATTCGCCATCGCTCTGCGTCAGCAAGTGCTGAATTTGGCTCGGCAGCACGCGGCCAATCTCGAACTTGATGGCCTCGATATCGCGCGAATACAGCGAGACTTTTTTCTCGCCGCTCAGGCTCAGGATCGCGCCGTCGTAGAGAATCTTCAGCTCCTTGGGGAATGCCGGCACTTGCAGCACGGCCTCGTAGTCCTTGGCCATGACGTAACCGCCAAACGACTTGATGCCTTTCTTCACCCGCACATGCACGAAGCGTCCCGGCTCAGCCTGATATTTATAGCTAAGCAAGGTGGCGTAATCCGCCTCGCTAGAAATTGCCGCGAGTTTCAAGGCCGTGCCAAGTTTCAGTATCTCGGGGCCGACTTCAGCGGCCGACCAATGGTGCGGATATTTGCGCGCGTCTTCTTTTGCATCCGGCCGGTACAAGGGCAATACCGTGGCCGTGACCGCGCCTTCCAATTCCTTGGCCGCAACCCCGGTAGTGGTTTCTAGCACGAACACCTGCTCCGGCTCAAAGCGCTCATTGCGCGCCAGCGACAACTGCGCCCCGCTGATGCGGAAGAAATTGAACACGCCCGGAATAGCGATCTCGCGTTCCAGCTTGGCGCTCGTGGCCGGGCCACCGCGCACCGCACGCGCACCGCTATCGATCTTCAACAGCATGGCCGAATCTTTTTCCGGAATGGCAATCGGATCGGAGTGAATGTAAGCGTTGAGTTTGTATTTATCGAAGGTGATATGAGCAGCGAAATTTGCGCCACCTAAACCCAGAATGCCAGCCACCTGCTCTTTCATGCGCAGCGTGACGCGTTTTTCAAAATCCGCACTATCGACTGGATGGCTAAAGCCGACCGTGGCCACGATTTTCTTCAGCTTGGGATCAACAGGGTCTTGATAAAATTCGGTCTGCGTCAGCGCCGCCTCGAATGGCGCGCTCTTGAAGCTCAGCGTGTATTGATCAAGCGCGACATGGCTCGCGACCAGACCTTTCTTCGGCAGCACCAGCTTGTATTCCATGCCCACCGGCCAATCCGCGCGCGGCGTGAACACCAGGGTCTTATCGTCCTGCCAGTTCCAGGAGCCCTCGACGCTGGGCATGATGCTGATCTTCGGCGTAATGACTTTGCCGACCTTATCCAGCGGCGCGACCGAGCCCTTGAAATTGACCAGCAGGGGCGCAGTGACCCACTTGCCCTCCAGCAGCTTGGTCAGTTCGGGGCTGACCGCCGTGACCATGGTCTCTACCGGCTTCGGCCTGGTCTTATACCAATAGCCGCCCGCCACCAAGCTCACACCCACCAGCAATACCACCAAACCGCGCAGTAGCGCGAGCTTACGATGGCTATTGCACCAGCGCGCCAACACCAGCGTTTTTTGCCCCAACCATTGCATCCACCAGGGCGTCTGCCAACTCATGCCGAACAAGATGTGCAGCCACGCGGCGATGAGTTCAAACAACCAAACAACGCCGTCTTTTGCTGCGCGGATGAGTTTAAGCATGATGAAATTCCCTATTATTTTTAAAGCTGGACACGCTGATTATTGGCCATGGTTCGGAAAAGCGGCAGGCAAAGCGCGGGCCAATTCTGGCTAATTTCGGGCAGGTGCTATGTCAGCGACTGCAATACTGCTGCGCAGCGCGCTTCATACACCGCCGCCTTGATCGCCTCGCCGCCTTGATGCTGCTGCGCGATGGCGCCGGTATCGACTGTGACGGCGGCGCGATAGGCGGCCTGCAAGCGCAAGGCACCAAGGAATTCGCGCTCGGCATAGCCGGGGCGGCCGTAATAATCGGCAGCGCAAGCTTGCAGGAATTGTTCGAAACGCTGGGGCTGGCGGAAGGCATCGAGGTGTTGCAGCAAGGCCACCAAGGCCGGCGCTTGCATGGTCTTGGCGTTATGCGCATCGCCGTGCCAGCGCGCGGTGATGACCGCCAGCGCCTTGCAGTCGTTGGGCACGCGTAGCCGGTTGCACAGCGCCGTCACCAATTCGGCACCCTTGGCCTCATGCCCATTGTGATTCGGCAAATCTTCGGGTGGCGTCACACCCTTGCCCAGGTCGTGGCACAGGGCGGCGAAGCGCACCGGCAACGCGTATTTTTTCTCGGCGGCGGTATCCAGCACCAGCGCGAGATGGATGCCGGTGTCGATCTCGGGATGGCTCTTGGGGTTTTGCGGCACGCCGAACAAGCGATCCACTTCCGGCAATATCCTGGCCAGCGCACCGCAATCGCGCAAGGCTTGCAACATGTACGAGGGCCGGTCTTCCATCAGCCCACGCGCCAGCTCTTGCCATACGCGCTCCGGCACCAGGGCATCGACTTCGCCGCTGGTCACCATCTCGCGCATCAAGGCCAGCGTCTCCGGCGCGATGGAAAATCCGGCGAAGCGCGCGGCGAAGCGCGCGACTCTTAATATCCGCACCGGGTCTTCGCTGAAGGCCGGGCTGACATGGCGCAACACTTTCGCGGCGAGATCGCGCTGGCCGCCATAAGGATCGGTATATTGCCCCGCTGCATCCTTGGCGATGGCATTGATGGTGAGATCGCGCCGCGCCAAGTCCTGCTCTAGCGTGACCTCCGGCGCGGCGTACACTTGAAAGCCTTTGTAGCCACGCGCGGTCTTACGCTCGGTGCGCGCCAGGGCGTATTCCTCGTGGGTTTGCGGATGGAGGAACACCGGGAAGTCCTTGCCTACCGGGAGATAGCCTTGGCTCACCATTGCTTCCGGTGTCGTGCCGACCACCACGTAATCGCGATCCTTAATAGGCAGACCTAATAACTCATCGCGCACCGCGCCGCCCACCATGTAGCTCCGCATGGGCATCAACTCCGCACCGCCAATGCCGAAAACGCTATTGATACTTGCATTGCAATCCTTGCCGCGAATATGTCCTCAGTCTACCCGAGTTGCTTAGCCGTTGTTTGTGACCAACCCACGGCATTGCCTGCCAGCTATGCAAAAATCAATGCACGTGCGCCTGGGGCGCCAGCCAGACAAATGCTTCATCCATACATCGAAACAAGCGCCGCTCACGGGGCGCGCTCTCTTCTGCATAGGCTCCCCACATTTGGCCGATGCCATATTCCAGGTCGCGTCCGACCACAAGCGCAACGCGCTTCCCAAGCCGATCGAGGTGTTGCGTGAGAAACACGGCCAGGGACATCAAATCTTCGACGGTGAAATTAGCCAACGATGCATGACGAAAATCCCATAGCTCGTCCATGCCATCCTGGTGGTCTGGATTGAACAAAAGGGACTCAACAATTTCACGTATATTAAGAATTGTCGGCTGCCCCTGAATCTCAATCATGGCGATATTTTTTTCTCGATCAATTTGCACCATTACCTGAATTCCTTTTTAAAATTGTTTTTAGCTGCTTGGGCATCCTTGAAGGATCTCGATGCGCTTCCATCCATCATTCAATTCTTTGGTTCTCGCACCTGAAGCATCCGCTTGGCGCACATGAATCGAACTGCACGCCGGACGAGACCTAACCCAGGCACCTGTATAGCAAATTAGGACAGAGGGAACAGCATTATGATCTTAAGTGTCATTCACTCAACGGGGAACGGGCAATAAAAAATGTTTACATGCCTCTGCACCTCTGTAATTTCAGTGCTTTTTGTTAGTTTAATCCCAGAAAGGCCCCTGCCGCCACCATTCTTTCCAGGTACCACTCAATGGCGAGTATTGCCGTCCCATGCCTGACGATACGCTGTGAGCCGGCCATCGGGACTAAATCGCCCTATTGCGGAATGAGATCGTTAAATCGAAATATTTCGCACCAAACCGTCAACCGGCATTAGCATGGCCGCGTTATTGACACCTATGCTGATGACTTTTTTTCATCACATGCACTAATTTCACTGTTTTTAACTTTACAAAGGATATGCAAATGAACAAATTACTAGCCGCACTTATCGCTGCAACTTTCGCTGCCGTGTCTTTCTCTGCTGTTGCCGCCGATGCCGCCGCCCCTGCTGGCGACAAGCCTGCTGCCGAAGCGCCTGCCAAGCACAAGAAAGCCAAGCACAAGAAAGCCGCCCACAAGAAATCCAAGAAAGCTAAAGCTGAAGAGCAAAAAGACGCTGCACCCGCCAAGTAATCGGCGCTTTGTCGCAAAGGCCGGTGGCAAGCCCACCGGCTTTTTTTCGCCTAAAGCCTACAATTTCGCCTCAATCCGCTGACACAAATCCTTTAGCACCTTGATCCGCGCGTAGTACTTGTTCTCGGCTTCCACCAGCACCCAGGGTGCCAGCTCGGTGCTGGTATGGTCGATCATGTCGCAGGTGGCGCGCTGGTAATCGTTCCATTTGGCACGGTTACGCCAATCCTCGGGCGTGATCTTGTATTTCTTGTAGCCGGTTTTTTCGCGCGCGCTAAAGCGCTCCAGTTGTTCGCCGTGGCTGATTTGTAGCCAATATTTGGTGACGATGGCGCCGCCTTCCGCCAGCTGTTCCTCGAAGTCGTTGATCTCGCCGTAGGCACGCATCCACTCGGCAGCGCTAGCGAAACCTTCCACCCGCTCCACCAACACCCGCCCGTACCAGGAGCGATCGAAGATCACGACCTGTCCGCGTTGTGGCGCTTGACGCCAGAAGCGCCAAAGATAGGGGTGGGCACGTTCTTCGTCGGTGGGGGCGGCGGTCGGCACCACGCGATAGATACGTGCATCCAGTGCCGCCGTAATACGGCGGATGGCGCCGCCTTTGCCCGCCGCATCCACGCCTTCCATCACGGTCACGACCGATATATCCCGAAATTTTGCCTCGCGGCTCAGGCGGTTGAGTTTGCCTTGATAGCGTTCCAGTTCTTTGACATAGCTGCCGCGCGGCAGGTGCTGCGCCAGCACCAGATTGTCGAGCAAGCTGGTATCGCGCGCAGGTGCAAGCAAGCTTGCCGGCACTTCGATCGCCGCTGATTTTTTCTGCTTCAGGCACGTTGATAAGGCCTGCAGAACCGTTTTGGCCACGGTGAAATGACGATAACGCACATCGTTGCCTTCGACCACCACCCACGGCGCATGCGCAGCATCGGTAGCGCGCAATACGCGCTCGGCGAGCGCGTGAAACTTGTCATAGCGCGCATGATGTTTCCAATCACGCTTGGTGACGCGCCAACGCGTTTTCTTACGCCGTTCCAAGGCAACGAAACGAGCGCGCTGTTGTTCCTTGGATAAATGCAGCCAGAATTTCAGTACCAACACGCCCTCCTGCGCCAACATGCGCTCGAAACGCTGGATGCGATCCAACTCGCGATCCAAATCGGTGTTGCCACGCTTGCGCAACATGCCCATATTAAAGGAGTCGGAATACCAAGAACCGGAGAATAGCCCCATCTTGCCTTTGCGCGGCAGCAGGCGCCAGAAGCGCCACATGAAAGCGTGCAGACGCTCTTCATCGGAAGCACCGTCGATGCCAACCGTCAATATATGCCGTGCATCCATCCAGGAATTCAAAGTGTTGATGGTCTCGCCTTTGCCCGCACCATCCATACCATGCACCAGAATAACCACCGAGGATGGCGCGCTTTGCAGCAGATCGAATTGCACGTCGAGCAATGCCTTGCGTAGGCGCGGCAGTTGCCGCTCGAAAGCAGTTTTACTTAAAGTATGGCCGAGTTCAGCAGATTCGAACATCGCGATGCACCTCCATAAAAAGACGGCGTTACTTCATCACGGCTTTGGGGATTTACGCCCGAAGCACGCTCGTCTTCAGTCGCTATCCGTGGCAGCGCGCGCCAACTCGGCCAACAAAGCGAGCTGGGCAATGTAAGGTTTTCCACGCCGCGCCACACGGCGCTGATATTCGCCGCTTTCGGTCATTTCCCAAGTCTGTGCATTGTCCTTGAGGTAGGGTTCGAGCCCTTCCTTAATCACACGCCTTTTGAGTCTTTTATCTAACACTGGAAACGCCACCTCGATGCGGCGAAACAAATTGCGCCCCATCCAATCGGCACTGGCTAGGTGCACGTCGTCGGCACCTGCATTGCCAAACCAGAAGATGCGCGTGTGTTCGAGAAAGCGACCGATGATGGAACGCACGCGGATGTTGTCGGAAACGCCAGCAATCCCTGGCTTCAAAGCACACACACCGCGCACGATAAGCTCGATTTTCACCCCGGCCTGGGACGCCTGGTACAAGGCCTGGATCACTTGCGGCTCGACCAGCGCATTCATCTTGGCAACAATATGCGCCGCGTGCCCTTGCCGCGCATGTTCGGCCTCGCGCCGAATGGCCGCCAGCAATTTGGCATGCAGCGTAAACGGCGACTGCCACAGATGGCTCAATTCGCCCGCTTGCCCCAGACCGGTGAGTTGCAAGAATACATCGTTGACGTCGGTGCAGATGCCTTCGTGGCAAGTGAACAAACCAAAGTCGGTGTAGAGTTTGGTAGTGCGCGAATGATAATTGCCAGTACCCAGATGCACGTAGCGCCGCAATCCCGATTCTTCACGCCGTACCACCAACATCATCTTAGCGTGGGTCTTGTAGCCGACCACGCCATACACCACATGCGCACCGGCCTGTTCCAGACGTTCGGCCCAGTTGATATTGGCCTCTTCGTCGAAGCGCGCCAGCAACTCCACCACCACAGTCACTTCCTTGCCACGTTGCGCTGCGCTGATCAGGGCCGCCATCAATTCAGAATCGGCACCGGTACGGTAAATGGTCTGCTTGATCGACAGTACTTGCGGATCGCGCGCCGCCTGCTGGATAAATTCGATCACCGGCGCGAACGATTGGAATGGGTGGTGCAACAATATATCCTGAGTGCGAATCGCGCTAAAAATATCTTCGGTCTTGTCCAAAGGCGCCGGCAAGCCCGGTACGAATCCTGCAAACTTCAGGTCGGGGCGATCCACCCACAATGGCACTTGCATCAGCCGCACCAAGTTCACCAATCCTTGCACTTGATACAAATCGGCAGGCTCCAGTTCGAACTGGCTCAACAGGAAAGATGCCATTTCCGGCGAGCAATTGTCCGCCACTTCGAGCCGCACTGCATTGCCATAATGGCGATGCGATAGTTCGCCTTGTAGCGCTTCGCGCAAGTTTTTGACTTCCTCTTCATCCACGAACAAATCGGAATTGCGCGTGACGCGAAATTGATAGCAGCCCTTGACATGCATGCCGGTGAACAACTCGCCGACATGCGCATGCAACACCGACGACAGGAATACAAAGCCATACTCGCAACCGGCCACGTCCGCCGGCAGACGAATCACGCGCGGCAGGACACGCGGCGCCTGCACGATAGCGGTGCCGGAATTGCGCCCAAAAGCGTCCTTGCCCTCGAGCTCGACGGCAAAGTTAAGACTCTTGTTGAGTACGCGCGGAAAGGGGTGTGCGGGGTCAAGTCCGATCGGTGTCAGTACCGGCATCAGTTCGCGGAAAAAATAATCTTTGACCCATGCGTTTTGCGCGGAATTCCACTGCGTACGCCGCAGAAAACGGATGTCTTGGCGCGCCAGTTCCGGCAAGACCGCTTCATTCAACAAGCTGTACTGGCGTGCCACCAAGGCATGCGCTTGTTGCGCCACAGCCTTGAAAGCCTGGCGTGCGGACAGGCCGTCCGGACCATGGGCGCTACTGCCGTACTTGATCTGTTCTTTCAGGCCGGCAACGCGGATCTCGAAAAACTCATCCAAGTTACTGGAAACGATACACAGGAATTTGAGCCGCTCCAACACCGGCACACCGCTGTCCTCCGCTTGCGCCAAAACGCGCGCGTTGAACTCGAGTTGCGCTAGCTCGCGATTGAGATAGAGTTCCGGTGCATCGAGATTGGGCATGATGAGTGAGCGATAAGCCTAAGGAAAATATTTAACCACGGGAAACGCAGATCAACATTTCTTTCTAGGTGCAAAAGGCCGCTCATGCTGCGGCCTTTTGCAATTTCTGGCTAATTTTGTGACTGTTTTGTGACGCTTATTTGCCTTTGCCCATGGGCACAAAACCGGCGGGGGAGTCTGCACCCCCACCGAAGAAATAAGCCTCCATTTGCTCTGCCAAATATTTGCGCGCCTTGATGTCGGCTAGGTTAAGGCGGTTTTCATTCACCAGCATGGTTTGCAGGCCAATCCAGCTTTTCCAGGCTTCCTTAGAAACGCCGTCGAATATACGTTTGCCCAACTCGCCCGGATACGGGGGGAAATCCAGGCCTTCGGCTTCACGGCCGAGTTTGATGCAATGAACGATGCGAGCCATTTTGTTGTCCTTCATATTTCGTAAAAACGCTAATGATAGCGCAAATTGGCTCGCTTAGAGATCGGCACCCTTGAGCGTCGGATGGCCCGCGCGCGGCATGTCGAGGTGATAGCCCTGCACTAGGTCGACGCCGAAATGCCGGAGCATTTCCAGCGTCTCTGCATCTTCGACGAATTCCGCCACGGTAACCTTGCGCATGCCGCGCGCCACATCGACGATGGATTTTACGAATACTTGGTTGTCGTGATCGTTGGGCAAATCGCGAATAAACAGACCGTCGATCTTAAGAATATCCGCCTTCAGGTGCTTGAGGTAGGCGAACGAGGAGAAGCCGGTGCCAAAATCGTCCAGGCAAATACGGCAACCCGTCTGGCGCAAGGCCTCAATGAAGCGTTGCGCATCGTGCAAATCGGACACCGCCGAGGTCTCAGTCAGTTCGACCAGTAGGCGGTAAGGGTCTACGGCCTGTCGCCGCAGCTCTTCAGCGATAAATTGCGGCAGCAAAGGATCGTCAAAGGAACGCCCGGATATGTTCACCGCCAATGCCGGCAAATCCGCCGACTTGGCCAGAATGCGCACACTAGCGGCAATCACCCAGCGGTCGATGTCGAGCACCTTTCCGGTCTTTTCGGCATGCGGGATAAAGTGGCCCGGCATGATGAGGCGCTCAGGATCTTTTTCATCGATCATGCGCACCAATACTTCCAGGTGTGAAAGAATGCCATCGGCAGCGCCATATACGCCTTGGAAATGCAGCCGCAATAAGTTCTGTTCGAGCGCATTGCCAATGCGCTCGTTCCAGGACAAGCGCGTCAACATTTCGCGCGAGGCATCCAGGTCCGAGCGGTAGGTACGCCAGGCATTCTTGCCGGCCTCCTTGGCTTGGTACATGGCCGTATCGGCATGCGCGATCAATTCTTCGGCATTATCCGCATGCACCGGATAAAGCGCGATACCAAGGCTGGTAGTGAGCCGGATGTTCTGACCTTCAAAACGGAACGGGATCTGCGAAATCGCGCGCACCACGCGCTCAGCCAGCATGGACGCCTCGCGCTCGTTGGCCTCCGGCACCAGCAGCGCAAATTCATCGCCGCCCAATCGACTTAAAATTTCATTGCGCCGGATCAAGGTGCCGACTTCGCCTGCCACGCGGATCAACATCGCATCGCCGGCACGGTGGCCGAACGTGTCGTTGACGTACTTGAATTCATCCAGATCGAAAAACAGCAAAGCGCCCTGCATGCCACGCCGATCGGTATCCACCAACATGCGTCCCAATTCTTCTTGGAAACGATGCCGATTATATAAACCGGTCAAGGAGTCGCGTTCCGCCAAGTACAGCAATTGTTCCGCTGTCTGACGTTCGCGGGTGACGTCCTCGTAGATCCACAATCGGCCAATAAAGCGCCCTTCATTGTCACGCACCGGATAGGATAGCTGCGTCACCACCCGGCCGTCCGCCATGACGATCTCAAAAGTTTCGGACACTTCGTGCGTATCCAGCACGTACAAAACATGCTTGGAGAAATGATCTGGCCGCGCCAGCACATTGGCCGAGTAGCTCAATACATCGGTCGTGGCATGCCCGGTCAGATCGACCTGATCGCGGATCAGCCAAATACGACGAAAGGCCGGATTGACGTAGAGCACGCGATTTTCGGCATTCTCAAACAAAATACCGATGCTCATCGCCGATAACAAAGAGCTCATGCGCGCTTGTTCCTGCTGTGCCTGCGCTAGCAGCCGACGCTGAATATCTTCCGACTGCTGCAATTCCTCGACTGCCTCTTGCAGCACAAATTCGGATTGCTTGAGATCGGTAATATCGCGCACGCTGCTGCGGTGTCCGAGGAAGCGCCCATCCGGCGAATAGATCGGTTGATAAGCGACCGACGCCCAGATTGTCGTCCCATCCTTGTGCACAATACGAAACTCGTAGCCTTCGCTGGTGCCGCCACGTAGCGCCTTGGCGAAATCCTTGGCAAAACTCTCGCGCCCTTCGGGCAAGATCAGTGCCATGGGGAAGTCCTGCATTACCATGCACTCGGCAGCGCTATATCCAGTCAAGCGTTCAACGGATGGATTCACCCACAACAATTTCCCCTGCGGATCGACCCAGCTTTCCCAATCATAGGTGTAATCGGCAATGGCATGAAACTTGGCCTCATTTTCCGCTAGCGCTTCAACGCGCAAGCGCACGGCGTGCGACATTTGATTCATGGCCCGCGTCAACACCCCGATTTCATCATCGCTATTGACCGCCAGTTGGCCGTCGAAATCCCCTTGGGCAATGCGCTTGCTGGCCTCGGTCAACAACGCCAAGTTGCGTGTCAGCCAAAGGCCCAGGGCCGTCAATAACAACAAGGTCAAGATCACTTCTGCCACCGCGATTAAGACGCTTTGCCGTGCCAGGTTTCGTTTGGACTGGTGCAGACTTTGCAATGAAATGCCATAGCGCAGCTCACCGTATCTTTGCCCCACAAAAGTAATGACCGCACTGGTATTGAAAACGTTGAGGTCGGATGCGACCACCGTTTCAAGCGACTGATCCACGGGCGGCAGGGGCCGGCTCAAGTCCCAGCCGGCTGAAGCCACGACTTGATTCTGCCGATCCAGCAGCATCAAATAGGTCACGCCTTTTTCGGATTTTATTTCATGCAGAATTTCGCCCAGCGTCGCATAGTCGCGCTGCACCAAGGGGCCGACCAGGGCCGCATTGAACAAGGGCTTGAGATCGTCATTTTTTAGATTGGCCTGATCCAGCAAGCCATTATCGATCAAGCGCAGGCTATTCCCCACCAACAAGGTGAGCATCACGACCTCCACCACCACACTGGTAAAAATCAGCTTGGCGCGTAGGGATTGGGAAATCTTAAATTTGAACAAAGGGCGGGTCCAAACGAATCGTTAAGATCGATTTTCTAAAAATTGTGGGCGCAACAAAACAGCATACTACACCAGTTCAATCCAGCAGCATGCCGGACTTGGTCGGGCCGCGTTACAAACGCTTTACGAAAACCTTCGACCGGCGCTGGTAGTTGTATAGCGCCTGTTTCAGCTTCGGCAGCTGCTCCACATCGGTCTCGGCGAAGCCGTGCTCGACAAACCAATGCGCGGTGCGCGTAGTCAGCACAAACAAGCGCTTGAGCTTCTTTTTCTTGGCGACTTCCTGCATGCGCTCCAGCAGCGAAGCGCCGCGTCCCGCATCACGGTAATCCGGATGCACCGCGAGGCAGGCCAGTTCACCCGCCTTCTCATCCGGAAACGGATAAAGCGAGGCGCAACCGATGACGATCCCATCGTATTCCAGCACGTAGAAACGTTCGACCTCCATCTCCAGCAGCTCGCGCGAACGCCGCACCAACACGCCCTCGGCCTCAAGCGGCTCGATCAGCGAGAGAATGCCACCCACATCGTCGATCGTTGCTTGACGCAACTGCTCAACCGGATCCTTGGTGATCATGGTGCCCACGCCTTCACGGGTGAACAACTCTTGCACGATGGCGCCGTCCACGTGGCGACTGATGAGGTGCGCCCGCGCCACACCATTGCGACAAGCCTTAATGGCGCAGGGCAGGTAATAGGCGGCGTCCTGAGTGGCATCCTTCATGCTGCGCAAAGCGTGATCCGCCTGAGCGGCAGTCAGTTCTTTCAGCAGCTTGCCCTTCTTGTCGGTGACGCCCGGCGCTTCCATGAGGAAGATCAATTTCTCCGCTTTGAGCGCGATGGCCGCTGCCGTCGCCACGTCTTCCAGCGTGAGATTAAATACCTCGCCCGTGGGCGAATAACCGACTGGCGACAGCAGCACAATTTCGTTCATATCCAGGCGGCGCCGAATCGCTTCGATGTCGATCTTGCGCACCTCGCCCGTGTGTTGCAGATCCACACCATTGCGCACACCGAGCGGCTTGGCAGTGACGAAATTGCCACTGGCAACACGGATGTCGGCACCGGCCATGGGCGAATTCGGCAGTCCCATGGACAGCAACGCCTCGATCTCGACCCGCACCGATCCGGCGGCTTCTTTGACGCAGGCTAGGGCATCGGCATCGGTGACGCGCAAACCGTCCACATATTGCGTTGTCGCACCGCGCTCTTGCAACTCAGCCTCGATTTGTGGCCGAGCGCCGTGCACCAGAACGATACGCACATCGAGGGCGTTCAATAAATTAACGTCGTGCGCCAGTTCGACAAACTCGCCTTCGCTCACCACTTCGCCACCGAAGGCGATGACAAAAGTGCGTCCGCCGAAGGCGTGAATATACGGCGCGGCGGCGCGAAACCAAGTCACGAAATGTTGCGTCTTAAATTTTGTGTTCTGAATGACCATGGGGCGCGGCTCATTAATCTGGGTAGCTGGCATTTTGCCATTAAAATTCAAAAGGGTAACTAAAAACAATTCGGACCGCCAAGACGCCAAGAGCACGCAGTTCAAACGCTATTTGAAGTCAATCAAAAATCACCCCAGCAAATTTGCATCGCCGCCAATGCCGCCAATGCTGCCGTCTCAGTGCGCAACACGCGCGGCCCTAATCTGACACTGACAAAACCGCATTGCTGCAAGGCCGTATGCTCCTGCTCGCTGAAACCGCCCTCCGGCCCCACCGCCAACACCACCGGCCCCGTTGGCTTTGCCAGATCGCGCAGCCCCTGCTCAGCATCCGGCGACAAATGAATACGTAAACCCTCCCCCGAGGCCTGACCCAGCCATTCCATCAAGCCCATCACCGGTTGCACTTGCGGCACTACATTACGCCCGCATTGTTCGCACGCTGCGACGACTATGTTCTGCCAATGACGCAGGCGTTTTTCTTTGCGTTCGCCGCTCAGCTTGACCACGCTGCGCTCTGCCTGGATCGGTTGGATCGCGGCAATGCCCAGCTCTACGCTTTTTTGCAGCGTGAAATCCATACGCTCGCCGCTGGAGATGCCTTGTAACAACGTCACCGCGAGCGGCGACTCGCAAGATGACGCCGTCCGTTGCTCGATCAGCACCACCACCGCTTGTTTTTCCACGCGCACAATTTTTGTGCGATACACATACGCATCGCCATTGAACAGGGTCACAACATCGCCTTCGCCCATGCGCAACACCCGCGATGCATGGTGCGCCGCATCCTGGGGTAAATTCACCCGCGCGCCGAGCGCGAGCGGATCGGGAAAATAAAATCGCGGGATGCGCATCAGCGTTGCATCAATACTAGAAAACTTCGGACGTTCATTGCTTGGCGTGCAACAAGACTTTGGTCTCGTCGACGTAAATATCCAATGCGCGCATTTGCTCCTCAGTCACTTCTAACATGCTGACATAACCGGTCGCTTGATAGAACGTGCGCCCTTCAGCCACCTCCGAAGTAAAACCCAGCAACAAACGCTTTAAGCGTGCGGGGTCAATGCTGCTCTTTGGGTTAATCAACCAGATCAATCCCGGCAATTCCGGGAGCATTTGGAAAATGCGCGTTTCACTTTTCAATGCTTCCGGCAATTGCGTATAACTAGACGGTGAGATCATAGCCAATGCCGCTTGTTGGTGCGCCACTGCGTAGGCAGCACTGGTAAAGCTGGCTGAATCTGTATAGTGATAATCACGATTCAACTTGAGCCCCTGTTCCAGCAGCCATTGCCGACCTTGCATACCAATCAAGGCCAAGGGATCAGCGCTCGTGACCGTTTTTCCGCGTAAATCTTCGACGGTTTTGATTGTGGGTATTTTTGAAACCAGCAATATGGCGCGGTTCGGCGTCTTGTACTTCGCAAGCGGTCGCCAAGCTTTTTCGAGCTGCCCTACGCGCGCTAAATGTGACGCTGTCACAATCACGTCGAATTCGCCGGCCATGGCCTGACGATGAAAATCGCCAAAACTGGTTCCTGTCCCCAACTCCAGCGACTGCCCTAATTCCCGCTCCAGATACAGGCGCACATTTTCGTAATTTTTCAATAACAGGCGAGGACTTACGATCGGCAGGACACCGATGCGCAGCGGCTTACTTTCAGCCAAGGCCGCGTCATGGCACAGCAAGAACACAAAAAAGCCGGTCAAAATACGGCGAAAAGTGTGTTTCATGTTAGTCTCTTTGTTAGGCATAATTGGTAAAAAAGCTGACTGCCACGACATTGTGCAGGAATCTTAATTTCTATTTTCTCAACGGTTGTAAGCACATGCAGCCAGCTGACTACCAAACAATCTAACTTGAGTTGTCGCGTTACGCAAACCGTATCGACAACCCAGCGCGAGAATCAATCCATGGTGAGCTTACAAACCCCTATTTGCGACTTCGGTTGGAAGGCCCCCGATTTCGACTTGCCCGGCGTCGATGGCAAGCGCTATCGGCTAGAGGACTTGTCCGGCCCGCACGGTCTGCTGGTGATGTTCATCTGCAACCATTGCCCGTATGTAAAAGCGGTACGCAGCCGTATCGTGCGCGACGCACAGGATTTGTTGCAGCATGGCGTCCATTGCGTCGCCATCAATGCCAACGATGCAACGCACTATCCAGAAGACGATTTCGCGCACATGCAACTCATCGCCCGGGAATGGGGCTTATCCTTCCCCTACCTGCATGACGAAAGCCAGCAGGTCGCCAAGGCCTATGGGGCAGTCTGCACCCCGGATTTTTTCGGGTTTAACAAGAATCTTGAATTGCAATATCGCGGTCGGCTCGATGCCTCGCGCAAGGACACTGCGCCGGAGGACGCGCGACGCGACCTGTTTGAAGCCATGCGGCAAGTTGCGCAGACTGGGCAGGGGCCAAGGGAGCAAATTGCTAGTATGGGGTGCTCGATTAAATGGAAAAATTAGAAATCAGGCGCCGGGCGTCAAGCTTCAGGCGCCAGAAAAAATTCTGCGGCACATTTGCTGTCGGCTAATTAATATGCTCAATGCCCTTCTGACCATCGTCAAAACTGTCGCGCAACGCGAGATCGTGCCGCGCTATTTAAAAGTCGCGCATGAGCGCAAGGTGGATGGCAGCGTGCTCACCGAGGCTGATACCGCTGCGCAGCATGCGTTGACTGAAGGTTTGTATGCGTTGAACCAATGCCCGGTCCTGGGCGAGGAAATGACGCCGCAGGAGCAACACGCCCTATGGACGCAACACAGCCAGGACGGGTTATGGGTGCTGGATCCGGTGGACGGTACATCCAACTTTGCCAATGGTTTACCTTATTTCGCAGTCTCGGTCGGTTTCTACCAAGGGGGGCTACCCGTCATGGGCGTGGTCTACGCTCCGGAAGCCAATGAGATATTCTGGGCTGAACGCGATAAAGGTGCATTTTTGAATGGTGAGCGCTTGCCCATCAAGACCCGCTCGCCCGACAGCCTGAAGCATGCCATGGCCGGGGTCGACCTGAAACGACTGCAGCCCAAGCTGGCCGCCGCCTTGGCAGCCCATCCACCCTATGCCTCGCAGCGCAATTTTGGCTCCAGCGCCCTGGATTGGTGCTATGTCGCCGCCGGCCGGCTCGATATTTATATCCACGGCGGGCAAAAATTGTGGGATTACGCCGCCGGTGCGCTGATCCTGGAACAGGCTGGCGGCGCCCTATGCACACTGGATCACGACGATTTCTGGGGCACCGATCCGTGGCAGCGTTCAGTTATCTGCGCCTCTGATCCGGCCATTTTTCAGCCCTGGCGGGATTGGATACGCGCCAATCAATAAGCTGGCGCCCCATCCATTTTCTTTTACAAGCCATTGAAACTTCTTATCAATTCTTCTGTTGCCAAGAATTCACGATCTAGGGGATAATTTTAGCTTTCGCTGAAACTCGCTCCGGGGTGGCCAAAACCTTAGGCTAATACCTTAATAACAACATGGGGCAAGCAAGCTGGAACCGGTCGTAACAACCCCCGTAGTTCCTCAAGCACTATAAAAACCAACTCGCTAGCGCTAACCCGCCAACGGGCAAGATTTCGCAATAATATTGATAAGGAGTCATGTAATGGCAACTCGTGCTGAATTATGCAATGCAATCCGTATGCTGGCTGTGGATGCTGTACAGAAGGCCAATTCCGGCCACCCCGGCGCGCCTATGGGCATGGCGGAAATTGCTGAAGTTTTATGGAACCACCATCTGCGCCACAATCCAGCCAACCCGCACTGGGCTGACCGCGACCGTTTTGTGTTCTCCAATGGCCACGGTTCGATGCTGTTGTACTCCTTGCTGCACCTGACCGGCTACGATCTACCGATCGACGAACTGAAAAAATTCCGTCAAATGCATTCCAAGACCCCGGGTCACCCCGAGTATGGCTATGCGCCTGGCGTTGAAACCACCACCGGCCCACTGGGCCAAGGCATCACCAACGCTGTTGGTATGGCGATGGCAGAAAAACTGTTGGCTGCTGAATTCAACAAGCCTGGCCACGAAATCGTCAACCACCACACCTATGTGTTCCTAGGCGACGGTTGCATGATGGAAGGCATTTCGCACGAAGCTTGCGCGCTGGCCGGCACCTGGGGCTTGGGCAAACTGGTTGCGTTCTACGACGATAACGGCATCTCCATCGATGGCCACGTTGAAGCCTGGTTCACCGACGATACCGGCAAGCGCTTTGAAGCCTATAACTGGCACGTGATTCGCAATGTCGATGGCCATAGCTCAGAAGCTATTGATAAGGCCGTGCAAGAAGCCAAAGCCGTCACCGACAAGCCCACCCTAATTATTTGCAAAACCGTGATCGGCAAAGGTTCGCCAAACAAAGAAGGTACGCACGACGTACACGGTGCCGCACTGGGCGACGCTGAAGTTAAAGCGACGCGCGAGCATTTGGGTTGGACCCATGCGCCGTTCGAGATTCCAAAAGACATTTACGAAGGCTGGGATTGCCGCACCAAGGGCCAAGGTCTGGAAACGCTGTGGAGCAATAAATTCGCCGAATACAAAGCCGCTTTCCCGGCTGAAGCTGCCGAGTTCGCGCGCCGCACCAAAGGCGACCTGCCGGCCAACTGGAATGACCACATCACCAAGGCCGTCGCCGCGATTAATGACAAGGGCGAAACCGTAGCCACGCGCAAAGCTTCGCAAATTGCGATTAATGCTTTGGCCCCAGCGCTGCCGGAATTCCTCGGCGGTTCGGCTGACTTGACCGGTTCCAACCTGACCAACTGGGTTGGTTGCCACCATGTCAAAGGCACCAGCGTCGGTAACTACATCAGCTACGGAGTGCGCGAGTTCGGCATGTCCGCCATCATGAACGGTATGGCTTTGCACGGTGGCTTGATCCCATTCGGCGGCACCTTCCTGATGTTCTCCGAATATGCACGCAATGCATTGCGCATGGCTGCTTTGATGAAGATTCGCGTTATCTGGGTGTTCACCCACGACTCAATCGGCCTGGGCGAAGACGGCCCGACCCACCAGCCAGTGGAACAGACCTCAACCCTGCGCATGATGCCGAATATGGATGTCTGGCGTCCTTGCGACACCACCGAGACCATGGTTGGATGGGCCTTCAGCGTGGAACGTCACAACGGCCCAAGCTGCCATATTTTGAGCCGCCAAAATCTGCCGTTCCAAAAACGCAGCGCACAACAGATCGCCGATATCCGCAAGGGTGCTTATGTCCTATCCGACGCGGCCAACGCGAAAATTGCGTTGATCGCAACTGGTTCTGAAATTGGCTTGGCCATGGAAGCGCAAAAGGTATTGGCCGATCAAGGCATCGCTGCACGCGTGGTGTCCATGCCTTGCACCAATGTGTTTGACCGCCAAGATGCAGCCTACAAAACCAGCGTGTTGCCAAAAGGCATGAAGCGCGTGGCGATCGAAGCTGGCGTCACTGGCTTCTGGCATAAATATGTCGGCCTGGATGGCGCCGTAGTCGGCATCGACACCTTTGGTGAATCCGCACCGGCACCGGAACTGTTCAAACACTTCGGCTTCACCGTCGAGAACGTGGTGAATACGGTTAAAGGCGTTTTGTAAAACGATTCACCACGGAGGACACGGAGTTCACGGAGTAAATCTTTTATGGTTTCCCTCCGTGTCCTCTGTGTACTCCGTGGTTAAAGATTTTGTTTTTCTACTAAGGAGCACTTTTCATGGCAATTAAAGTTGGTATTAATGGTTTCGGCCGCATCGGCCGTATGGTTTTCCGCGCAGTTGCGAAGGATTTCAAAGACATCGAGATCGTGGCGATTAACGACCTGCTCGACCCAGAATATCTGGCCTACATGCTGAAGTACGATTCAGTGCATGGCCGCTTCAACGGTGATATCGCTGTCAGCGGCGGCAATATGGTTGTGAATGGCAAAACCATTCGTTTGACGGCTGAGCGTGATCCTGCAAATCTGAAGTGGAACGAAGTGGGCGCCGACATCGTGATCGATTGCACCGGCTTCTTCCTGACCAAAGAATCCTGCGAAGCACACATCAAAGCTGGCGCCAAGAAAGTAGTTCAATCGGCTCCTTCGAAAGATGACACCCCGATGTTCGTGTACGGCGTGAACCACACGACCTACGCTGGCCAAGCCATCGTTTCTGCTGCTTCCTGCACCACCAACTGCCTGGCACCCGTAGCCAAGGTATTAAACGACAACTGGGGCATCAAGCGCGGCCTGATGACCACCGTGCACGCCGCTACTGCAACGCAAAAAACCGTTGACGGCCCGTCTGCCAAAGATTGGCGCGGCGGTCGTGGTATTTTGGAAAACATCATTCCTTCTTCCACGGGCGCTGCAAAGGCCGTGGGTATTGTGTTGCCCGCATTGAAGGGCAAGTTGACCGGCATGGCTTTCCGCGTCCCAACTTCCGACGTGTCCGTGGTTGATCTAACTGTCGAGCTGAACAAAGAAGCTTCTTACGCCGACATCTGCAAAGCCATGAAGGCCGCTTCTGAAGGCGAAATGAAGGGCGTGCTGGGTTACACCGAAGAGAAAGTGGTTTCCACCGACTTCGTTGGCAATAGCGCTCCTTCCACCTTCGACGTCGATGCCGGTATCGCTCTGGACGGTACTTTCGTCAAGGTCGTGTCCTGGTACGACAACGAGTATGGCTATACCTGCAACATGCTGCGATTGGTGCAGCACGTAGCCAAGTAATGCGACAAAGAGGGATGAGGCGAAAGCTTCATCCCTCTGTCTTTTTGCACCTCACTTTGTGTGAGGTGTAAGAAATGGAAACCCCTCCATCTCTTACACCTTATTTAAATCAGGAGAGCACCATGTCCGTTATTAAACTCGTCGATCTCGATCTCAAAGGTAAGCGCGTATTCATTCGCGCCGATCTGAATGTGCCAGTCAAGGAAGGCAAAGTCACTTCCGACGCACGTATCACCGCCTCCATGGCCACCATTAATCATTGCCTGAAACAAGGCGCGAAAGTCATGGTGACTTCGCACTTAGGCCGTCCTGAAGAAGGCATATGGTCGGAAGAGAATTCGCTCAAGCCAGTGGCTGACAATATCGCTGCACGCTTAGGCAAGCCAGTGCGCTTGATTAAAGATTGGGTCGAAGGCGGCTTCGATGTCGCTGAAGGAGAGCTCGTCGTTCTGGAAAATTGCCGTATCAACAAAGGCGAAAAGAAGAACGTCGACGACACCGCGCAAAAATACGCCAAGCTGTGCGACGTGTTCGTCATGGACGCTTTTGGTACCGCGCACCGTGCGCAAGCTTCTACCCATGGCATCGCTAAATACGCGCCTGTGGCCTGCGCCGGCATCTTGCTGACAGAAGAGCTCGATGCGTTAACCAAGGCCCTGCTGAGCCCAGCACGCCCCATGGTCGCCATCGTTGGCGGCTCCAAAGTTTCAACCAAACTGACCGTGCTCGAAGCGCTATCGGAAAAAGTCGACCAAATGGTCGTCGGCGGCGGCATCGCCAACACCTTCCTCAAAGCCACCGGCAAGAACGTCGGCAAGTCTTTGTGTGAAGACGATTTGGTACCCACTGCACAAATGTTGATCGAAAAAATGTCCAAGCGTAATGCCTCGATCCCGATCGCCGTTGACGTTGTATGCGGCAAGAAATTCGACGCCAACGAACCTGCCGTTTTAAAAGACGCTGGCGCAGTTGCTGACGACGACATGATTTTCGACATCGGCCCGAAGAGCGCACAAGAGCTGGTCGACATCATCATGAAAGCCGGTACCGTGGTGTGGAATGGTCCGGTTGGCGTATTCGAGTTTGATCAATTCGGCGCTGGCACCAAAGCCATCGCCATGGCGATTGCCAACACCAAGGCATTCACCTTGGCTGGCGGCGGCGACACCATTGCTGCGATTCAGAAATACGATATTTACGACAAAGTTTCTTACATCTCCACCGCTGGCGGCGCCTTCCTGGAATTCCTGGAAGGCAAAAAACTTCCCGCCGTCGAAATTTTGGAAGAACGCGCGAAGGGGTAAGCAGGTAGCGGGAGGTAGGTAGCGGGAAAAGCGCGCTGCACTGCCTCTCAACTAAATACCGTTTACTGCTCACCGCTCACTGTTCACTGCTCACCGGAGAAATATGCTACGTAGAACCAAGATTGTCGCCACCCTCGGCCCGGCTTCGGATGATCCGAAAATCCTGGATCAAATGATTGCCGCCGGACTGGATGTGGTACGGCTAAATTTCTCGCACGGCACCGCAGAAGATCACATCCGCCGCGCGGAAATGATTCGCTCCCTGGCCCGCGCACGCGGCAAGACCGTGGGTGTATTGGCCGATTTGCAGGGCCCGAAAATTCGCATCGGCAAATTCGAGAACAAAAAAATTCAACTGGAGCGCGATGACCGCTTCATCCTGGACGCCAATTGCAAGCTCGGCAATCAAGAGCGCGTTGGCCTCGACTACAAAGAATTGCCGAACGATGTCGCGCGTGGTGCGACGCTGCTGTTGGACGATGGCCGCATCACCATGTGGGTGGAAGAGGTCAAAGGCGCTGAGATTATTTGCAAAGTGTTGCAAGGCGGCACCCTGTCCGACAATAAGGGCATCAACCGCCAAGGCGGTGGCCTGTCCGCACCGGCGCTGACCGAAAAAGACATCGAAGACATCAAAACCGCCGCGACCTTCAAGGCGGACTATATCGCCGTGTCCTTCCCGCGTTGCGGCGCCGACATGGAAACCGCTCGCACCTTGCTGCGCGCCGCCGGCGGCAAAGGTTTGCTGATCGCCAAGATTGAGCGTGCCGAGGCGATTGTCGCCTTAGAGGAGATCATCGACGCCTCCGACGCCATCATGGTTGCGCGCGGCGACTTGGGTGTGGAAGTCGGTGATGCCGCCGTGCCCGGACTGCAAAAGAAGATGATCCGCATCGCACGGCAAAAAAACAAACTCGCCATCATTGCCACGCAGATGATGGAATCCATGATTAGCAGCCCGATCCCGACCCGCGCCGAAGTCTCTGACGTCGCGAATGGCGTGCTCGACGGCACCGACGCAGTCATGCTGTCGGCGGAAACCGCTGCCGGTCAATATCCGATCGAAACCATCGCCGCGATGGATCGCATCTGCACCGAAGCGGAAAAAGAAATCGACAACGCATTCATGAGCCAGTACTCGGTGCAAAAAGATTTTGCGCGTGCCGATGAAGCGATTGCCATGTCGGCCATGTTTACCGCAGTACATATCGACATCAAAGCGATTGCCGCGCTGACCCAATCCGGCTCCACCACGCTGTGGATGTCGCGCATGAACACCGATGTACCGATCTACGCCTTGACACCCGAAGTCGAAACCCGTAGAAAGCTGACCCTGTTTCGTGGTGTTTACCCGGTCAATTTCAAGTCCACCACCTCGGATCGAGAACAGCTTTTGATTGAAGCGGAAGACGAGCTACGGCGGCGCGGTGCGGTGCGCGACGGCGATCTGATCCTACTCACCTTCGGTGAGGCTATCGGCAAAACCGGCGGCACCAATACCATGAAGATAGTAAGGGTAGGGGATCATAAGAAATAATATGGCTTGCGGTGGCTTCGGCTGCCAACTAAATTGAATAATTCGTTGAGTTTTTAAATAAGGAGAGTGTCATGGCTTTAATTTCCCTGCGTCAATTGTTAGATCACGCCGCCGAAAACGGCTACGGTTTGCCCGCGTTTAACGTCAACAACATGGAACAGGTTCAAGCCATTATGCAGGCTGCCGCCGCTGTCGACAGCCCGGTGATTCTGCAAGGCTCCGCCGGTGCGCGTTCCTATGCTGGCGAACCTTTCTTGCGCCATTTGATTCTGGCCGCGATTGAAATGTATCCGCAAATTCCGGTGTGTATGCACCAAGATCACGGCGCGTCCCCCAGCATCTGCTTCCGCTCCATTCAATCCGGCTTCAGCTCGGTGATGATGGATGGCTCCTTGATGGCTGATGCCAAGACCCCTTCTAGCTACGAATACAACGTTGCAACCACCGCCAAAGTGGCCGAACTGGCGCACGCCTGCGGCGTATCCGTCGAAGGCGAACTGGGTTGCTTGGGTTCCCTGGAATCCGGCATGGCGGGCGAAGAAGACGGCCACGGCGCCGAAGGCAAGCTGACGCACGATCAGATGCTGACCGACCCCGATGAAGCCGCCGACTTCGTCACCAAGACCAAAGTAGATGCCCTGGCGATCGCCATCGGCACCTCCCACGGCGCTTACAAATTCACGCAAAAGCCCACCGGAAAAGTACTGCGTATCGACCGCGTGAAAGAAATCCATGCGCGCATCCCGAACGTACACTTGGTCATGCACGGCTCCTCTTCCGTACCGGAAGATTGGCTCGCCATCATCAACAGCTTCGGCGGCGACATGGGTCAGACCTACGGCGTGCCCGTTTCCGAAATCGTTGAAGGCATCAAGAACGGCGTGCGCAAAGTTAACATCGACACCGACCTGCGTATGGCTTCCACCGGCGCCATCCGCAAGCACTTGGCAGAAAACAAAGCCAACTTTGACCCACGCAAATTCCTCAAGGAAGCGACCAAGGGCATGAGCGACATTTGCAAAAACCGCTACGAAGCGTTCGGCGCAGCCGGCCAAGCCAGCAAGATCACGAAGGTGTTCAACCTGGAAGAGATGCAGAAGCGCTACGACAAAGGTGAGCTGGATCCAAAGGTTAAATAATCCGATTAAACAGCTAGTTTGAAAAGGGCAGCGCCGCAAGGGTCTGCCCTTTTTTGATTCTTACCGCCTGTTAATGGCACACCGCTGAGCAGCGGGATATAGTGCATGCATGCGCCTCATCCCACTCATTGGCCTTGCAACCCTACTCGCTAGCTGCGCGCACTACATCGAGCCCATCGGCGGCAGTACCGCCAGATTGCGCGTGGTATCCCTCCCTGGCAACACGACCGAAATTCGCGAGCTGGAAGACCCGCGCTGCATCGGCAACGGCGGCGCTCTGGTCGCCAAGCTCGGCTTAAACGTCAAGGATGGCAAGAACCAGGGTCGTTCATTGCAAATGCCCCTGCAAGACCTGCTCCCGCGCGCCGCAACCAGCGAACTGAACGTGCGCGCCAACCAACCCATCGCCATGCTATTCAAGGCCGCCTCTGGCCGCGGCCCCAAGGTCGCCGATTGGTCCTATCCCGCCTGCAATAAGGCATTTGCCTTGACGCCGAAGGAAGGCGAGCTGTACGAGGCCCAGTTCGAGCAGTTGCAGAACGAATGCCAGCTCAACGTTTTCCGTATCACCCGCGAAAAAGATGGCAGCTATATCCGTCGCCTCGCCGCCAACGCGCAAGCGCTCAAAAACCGCTGTAACTGACGCAACAACAAAATCACATCATGTAACATACCAAGCGGCTTCCTGCCGGCGTACACTGTCGCCCGTGAATACACATCCTTTGATTACCTGGACCGAGGCTGACGCGCCCCACTCCGCCCTTTGGCGTTCTGAGCGCGGCACCTTGCCGCCCAAACGCGTGGTGATTGCGGACGACCAGATGAAGGCCGACGCCGCTTACCACCTGGCCTGCGAAGGCACCGCCATGCTGTGGCGCGGTGATTTTCAAAACGCGCGCCAATTGTTGCAGGCCATGGCGCGACGCGCCGATCGCAAACCGCATAAAGCCGCACCCACCGTGGATGAGGTTTTCAACTTTTATCGGCAGGCGCAATCGCAGCGTGCGCGTATTTTGTCCATGCTATTGATCCCGCTAGAGAGTGATTTCGGCATTCCATTGCGGCGCGCACCCGATCTGCGACAAGCCTGTCACGAAGCCTATGGCGCAGGCGGCGAAGAGTCCGTGACTGCACTGCGCGAATTACTAGGCATCGTCGGCGCACATGAGTGGCGCAAAAAAGGCGTAGAAATTCCTACATTGGGGGCGCGCATCCACCCGCACTATGGCGTGTATTCACCGGTGCGTGGTGAATATGTAGAACTGGTGGCTAAAGCACCCTTGCCCAGCAGTACCTTAGCCTTTGATATCGGCACCGGCACTGGTGTACTGGCCGCCGTATTGGCGCGACGCGGCGTTCAACGTATTGTCGCCACCGACCAAGACCCACGCGCACTTGCCTGCGCCCGAGAAAATATCCAGCGTCTTGGCCTAAATAAACGCGTGGAGGTAATTCAGGCCGATCTCTTTCCAGAAGGGCAAGCACCCCTGGTGGTGTGCAATCCGCCATGGATACCGGCACGTCCCAGCTCGCCGCTGGAGCATGCAGTGTATGATTTCGAAAGCCGCATGCTGCTCGGTTTTCTGAATGGTCTAGCTACGCATCTCACGCCCGAAGGCGAAGCTTGGCTAATCCTATCTGATCTGGCCGAGCACCTAGGACTGCGTACCCGAGATGCCTTGCTCGCCGTGATTTCTGTAGCAGGCTTGAAAATACTAGAGCGCATCGATGTACGACCACATCACCCGCGCGTTGCCGATACGAGCGACCCGTTGCACGCAGCCCGCGCAGCGGAGGTGACATCGTTGTGGCGCTTAGCAATTGCGAATCAACAGTGAGACAAATATGGCAAAAGACCCAAACAAATTGGATGCAGTGGTGCGGCAAGCGCGGCTCAATGCCGACAAGCGAGCCCAAGGTTATCGCGAACAAGCACTGAAACTATTCCCCTGGGTGTGCGGCCGCTGTGCGCGCACTTTTGATCACAAGACGCTGCAGCTGCTGGAAGTGCATCACAAAAACAGCAACCACGATGACAATCCACCCGATGGCAGCAATTGGGAATTGCTCTGCACTTATTGCCATGAGAACGAGCATTCCAAGCTCAAGGATTTCGCGGGCCGCAGCGATGCTGGTAATGCCGCAACCTCCGCCACCTTTAACCCTTTCGCGGACCTCAAGGATAGGCTGAATAAAAAATCTTGAACTCGGTTAGGCTATAGTTAACAAACCCATATCCAACAAGGAGCCTGCAATGGCTGGCCAAATCGAAATTACCAATATGGCGTTGTTCTGCGATTTTGAAAATATCGCCTTGGGCGTACGCGACGCCAAATATGCGCCATTCGACATCAAAAAAGTGTTGGAACGTTTGCTGCTCAAGGGCAGCATCGTGGTCAAGAAAGCCTATTGCGATTGGGAACGCTACAAGGACTTCAAGGCCACCATGCACGAAGCGGCGTTCGAGCTGATCGAGATTCCACATGTGCGGCAGTCCGGCAAAAATTCTGCGGATATTCGCATGGTGGTGGATGCGCTGGACCTGTGCTACACCAAATCCCACGTTGATACGTTCGTGATTATCAGCGGCGACTCAGACTTCTCACCGCTCGTATCCAAGCTGCGCGAGAACAACAAACACGTCATCGGCATCGGCGTGAAAGATTCCACCTCAGACTTGCTCAGCGCCAATTGCGACGAATTTATTTTCTACGACGACTTGGTGCGCGAGCAGGAAGCCCAACAAAAGCGCAAAGCCAAGAAAGCCCCCGCTAAGGATAAAAAAACCACCACTGCCAAAGGCGAATCAGAAAAACGCCAGGAAGCGTTGGACTTCATTGTGGAAACGGTAGAGGCCTTGATCGCAGAGCGCGGTTCCGATGAAAATATCTGGGGATCGCTGGTCAAGACCACCATGCAGCGGCGCAGACCGGGCTTTACTGAATCATCCTATGATTATCGCTCCTTCAAGGATTTGGTCGAGGACGCACAAAAGAAACACTTGCTCACTGTGGTGCGCCACGAAAAATCCGGCCAGTACACCATCCGCTTACCCGCAACCGACGATTGAACGTGAAAGGAAATCCCTATGGACTTAGACGAACAAGCCATCAATTCCGTAAAAGAATATTTTGAAGCCATTGCGCAAAATGCCTTGGACGATGCCTATGCAACCGTCGATGGCGAAATTACGTTTGCTCAGTTTATGGAAACATTATTTCAACGCGTCAATCAATTGTCCTGCGAACATGTCGCCACAGAAGTGTTAAACCTCTCATCTAAAACCATTGAGGATTTCAACAATGGCGGCGGTTTATATGTGGACGACATCCAGGAGCTCATCGACACCCACGATGAACTGGAATTGGATGAGGATGAAGACGAGTAATTCGCCAATACCTAAAAAACCTGGAGCACTGCATGTCACGTCGTCACCTCTTTACCTCCGAGTCCGTCTCGGAGGGCCATCCCGATAAAATTGCCGATCAAATATCCGATGCCATTCTGGATGCTTTTCTCGCCGAAGAGCCCACCGCTAAAGTCGCTTGCGAAACGTTGGTTGCAGACAATCTAGTCGTGATCGCCGGAGAATTTAAAACCATCGATAAAGCGCTTTACGAAAAGATTCAAAGCCGCGCCGAGGGTATCGCCCGCCAAGTACTGCGCGATATCGGTTACCGCGAAGCCGACACCGGCATCGACCCCGATCGCTGCGAAGTGCAAGTACGCTTCAACCACCAGTCGTTTCAAATTCACAAAGGCGTGGAACTCGCCGGCGGCATCATCGGCGCGGGCGATCAAGGCCTCATGTTCGGCTTCGCCTGTGACGAAACACCCGACCTGATGCCTTATCCGATTTGGTTGGCGCACCGCTTGGTGAAACGCTTGGCCGAAATACGCCATTCCGGCGCCCTACCTTGGCTACGCCCCGATGCCAAAAGCCAAGTCACCGTGGTGTATGCAGACAATCAAGTCATCGGCATCGATAACGTCGTCATCTCTACCCAGATCGCACGCGACCTCGACCCGGCCTGGGTCACGCAAGAAATCACCCGCGAGATCATCGACCCGCTCGCACCGAAAGAATTACGCACACCTGGCTTCCGCCTCTGGGTGAACCCCGCCGGCCCATTCGAGATCGGCGGCCCCAACGGCGACACCGGACTCACCGGCCGCAAAATCATCGTCGATACCTATGGCGGTGCCTGCCCGCATGGTGGCGGCGCATTCTCCGGCAAAGATCCCACCAAGGTCGATCGTTCAGCCGCTTATATGACACGCTACATCGCTAAGAATATTGTTGCCGCGAAACTAGCGCGTCGTGCCACGGTTCAGATCGCCTACGCCATCGGCGTGGCCGAACCAGTATCTGTACTGGTTGATACCCACGGCACCGGCACTGTGGAAGACGAAAAGCTAGAAGCAGCCGTGCGCGCCGTGTTCGATCTCACACCGCGCGGCATCATCGAAGCGCTAGGTTTGCGTCGTCCGATCTACCGGCAGACTGCTGCCTATGGTCACTTTGGGCGCAGCGCTTTTTCTTGGGAGCAGACAGATGCGGTGGAGCGCTTGAAGTTGCAGCTTTCAGAAACAGAGAAAAGACATCTCGCTTGATATTAGAAGCACACAAATTATGCGTCCATGATTTGCGTGGTTTCTTCTGCTTTGCAGCATTATGGGACGGTCAGATTGGCGCTGAGTCAGGCAACTCAGCGCCATGAGCTGACGACCAAGCAGTTTCTCCATAGCCGTCATTCAGCACCACAATCCGCATCACACAGCCGTGGCTGACATTTCAAAATATAGGCATAATGCTTTTGTCTTCGGTGTCCATTTGCATAAAGTAATAACCGGTCCAAGGCTCAAATAAATAAATAAAAATCATCTAAGTAAGCCCCTGTGGTAGTTGTCTTTATATTAATCAATGCCCGGGCCCCTTGAGTAACTGTTAGGCGTCAATCGCTTAAACTGATGCGGTGATTGACAACACACTTGCAACAAAGCATCCATTCACCCAAAGGAAAATCGATCATGCGGATAGCGAAGGAAGATGTGGATATCAAGATGGAAATCCCCGGTGCAGTGATCCGTCAGCGAACGGATTTCGGCGATGCAACTGGATTGGGCAAAATTAGTGGCGAATGTTTCACTCTCTCGGCGGGTGTTGACACGACCCCATTGTTCCAAGGGTTGGAAGGAAATTTGTGTCAGTGCCCTCACTGGGGCTTCGTCCTGCGCGGCCAACTCACCACCACCGACGCGGAGGGCGCACAAGAGACCGTCAAAGCAAATGATCTCTTCTACTGGCCACCTGGGCACAACGTAAAGGTCGACGCGGACGCGGAAATTATCATGTTCAGCCCTCAGCACGAGCACAGCCATGTCATCGATCACATGATAAAGAAGGTCAAAGGGTAGCGTTCATTTGGTGTGCATTCTACCGAGGCCCACCCCCATCATTCCACCGGGCCTGGCGCATAAAGCCGCGCCAGGCCGGTGAATTAAAAGTTCAACATCTGCTTTTTTTAAATCCTGTATGACAATTCTGGGTCAGTGGCTGCCGGTCACTACTTTAAATTACACGACCGCTTCCAGTTCAGCAGCGACTGTTAGCAAAACATATTCCCCGCTAATTCCCCAGAATCCGCTTCGCCTCCGTCAGCAAAAATGCCTTAAAAGCCTGCGCCACCGTCGATAGCCGCTTGTCTTTGCGGTGCACCACATACCAGTGGCGCATGATAGGAAAAAAACTCACGTCGAGTACCGCCAGCCGATTCATTTCCAATTCCAAGGCTACGGTGTGAATAGAGACAATGCCCAGCCCTAGACCGGCTTGCACCGCTTGTTTGATGGCTTCGTTACTGCTCATTTCCATACCCGGTGTGAGTTTGATGCCGCGCTGCGCGAAGAAGCGTTCCATCGCGATACGTGTTCCGGAGCCTTGCTCGCGCAACAAAAAGGCCTCATTTTGCAGGCGCTTCAGCGGAATTTTTTTCTGCGTAGCGAGCGGATGATTAGTCGGCGCGATGACGACCAACGGATTATCCATGAAGGATTCGGCCACCAAATCCAATCCCTTCGGCGGTTGGCCCATCACCGCCATATCCATTTCGTTATTGGCCAGTTGCGCAAGTAGTGCTTGGCGGTTGGTCACATCCAAGCTCACGGTCACGGTCGGAAAACGTTGACTGAAAATAGCGAGCAATTGCGGCGCAAAATAGTTAGCGGTACTCGCCACGGATATTTTGAGGCGGCCGCGTTGCAGGCCTTTGAGATCGCTTAAGACCGTTTCGGCTTCGGCGAGTTGCTGCGCGATGGTGCGGCTGTAGTGATATAGCTCGCGCCCAGCTTCGGTGAGATAAACTTTTTTTCCGAGCTGTTCGAACAGCGACATGCCGACGTTTTCTTCGAGCTGTTTTATTTGCATCGAGACGGCAGGCTGCGTCAGGTGCATCTCTTGCGCCGCGCGAGAATACGACAAAAGTCGCGCTACGGCCTCGAATACGGAGAGTTGGCGGAAAGTGATATGCAACATCAATAAAACCCTACTAACTTATCATAAGTATTATCTTATCGTAATTATCAAAAACTTTCACTGTTCCTTATATAAATCCCTGTCTATAGTTCGTGCTCATTCGATGCAGGCCTGGAATTTACCGGGGTGCGACGAACCGAATTTCCAAATTACCTATAAGGAGCTTGCAATGGCCGCTAAGACTTATAACGCCGGTGTAAAAGAATACCGCCAGACCTACTGGACACCGGATTACACCCCACTTGATACCGATCTTCTGGCTTGCTTCAAAATCACGCCACAAGCTGGTGTACCCCGTGAAGAAGTCGCCGCTGCTGTGGCCGCTGAATCTTCAACGGGTACCTGGACCACGGTTTGGACCGACTTGTTGACGGATCTGGACTACTACAAAGGCCGCGCGTATCGCATCGAAGATGTGCCAGGTGATGACACCTGCTTCTACGCTTTCGTGGCTTACCCGATCGACCTGTTTGAAGAAGGTTCTGTGGTTAACGTGCTGACCTCCTTGGTTGGTAACGTATTCGGCTTTAAAGCCCTGCGCGCTTTGCGTCTGGAAGACATCCGTTTCCCGATCGCTTACGTTAAAACTTGCGGCGGACCTCCAGCCGGTATTCAGGTTGAACGTGACCGTTTGAATAAATATGGCCGCGCCCTGTTGGGTTGCACCATTAAGCCAAAGCTTGGTTTATCCGCCAAGAACTACGGTCGTGCTGTGTACGAATGCTTGCGCGGTGGTTTGGATCTGACCAAGGACGACGAGAACGTCAACAGCCAGCCATTCATGCGTTGGCGTGATCGTTTCGAATTCGTGGTTGAAGCTTGCCAAAAGGCTGAGCGTGAAACCGGCGAGCGTAAAGGTCACTACCTGAACGTTACCGCTCCGACCCCAGAAGAAATGTACAAGCGTGCTGAATTCGCTAAAGAACTCGGCGCACCGATCATCATGCACGACTACTTAACCGGTGGTTTGACTGCAAACACAGGCCTGGCTAACTGGTGCCGAGACAACGGTATGTTGTTGCACATTCACCGCGCTATGCACGCTGTGTTGGATCGTAACCCGCACCACGGTATTCACTTCCGCGTGTTGACCAAAGTACTGCGTCTGTCGGGTGGTGATCACCTGCACTCCGGTACCGTTGTTGGTAAGTTGGAAGGCGATCGCGAAGCCACTTTGGGCTGGATCGACACCATGCGCGACTCCTTCATTAAAGAAGATCGTTCACGCGGTCTGTTCTTTGATCAAGATTGGGGCTCGATGCCGGGCGTATTCCCAGTGGCCTCCGGCGGTATTCACGTATGGCACATGCCAGCGCTGGTCGCGATTTTCGGCGACGACGCTTGCTTGCAGTTCGGCGGCGGCACCTTGGGTCACCCATGGGGCAATGCTGCAGGTGCAGCAGCCAACCGTGTAGCGCTTGAAGCTTGCGTGGAAGCACGTAACCAAGGCGTTGAAATCGAGAAAGCCGGTAAAGACATTCTGACCAAAGCTGCGGCGCACAGCCCAGAATTGAAGATCGCCATGGAAACATGGAAAGAGATCAAGTTCGAATTCGACACCGTGGACAAGCTGGACGTTGCACACAAGTAAGCGGAATTTGGTGGGTGCTAGCCGAGCGCCGACACCCACCAGAGCAATCAACTAAATTCAAGCTAAAGGAATACTCATGAGCGAAGTAATGGACTACAAAAGCCGTCTGAGCGACCCAGCCAGCCGCAAATTCGAAACCTTTTCCTATCTGCCAGCAATGACGGAAGATAACATCAAGAAGCAAGTGCAATACTTGGTTTCCAAAGGCTGGAACCCAGCCATTGAACACACCGAGCCAGAGCACTTGATGGACTCCTACTGGTATATGTGGAAGCTGCCGATGTTTGGCGAAACCGATGTGGACCGCGTGTTGGCCGAAGCCTTGGCTTGCCACAAAGCCAACCCGGACAACCACGTGCGTTTGATTGGTTACAACAACTTCAACCAATCCCAAGGCGCAGCCATGGTGATCTACCGCGGCAAGACTGTTTAAATACGCGGCACGGGTAATTCCGTAAATCAGCCCCCGTTGCCGCGAGGCGGCGGGGGCTTTTTGTTTGCCAACCGATGGCGCACAAGCCTGAAATTTTCTGCGCCATCGGTGGACAAATAAGCTTTCTCTTCAAGGAGACCCTATGAGCAACATCGTCGATCAATACCGCATTACTCAAGAACCTTACTATCGCGCCGTCGCTGACGAAATCGAACTGTATGAAGCCGCTTATTCGGTGCGCATGCCCATGATGCTGAAAGGTCCCACCGGTTGCGGCAAAACGCGCTTTGTCGAATACATGGCATGGAAACTGAACAAGCCGCTGATCACCGTTGCGTGTAACGAAGACATGACAGCCTCCGACCTCGTCGGACGCTTCCTGTTATCCGCCTCCGGCACCGAATGGCAGGATGGCCCACTCGCCATCGCCGCACGCCATGGCGCGATCTGCTATCTAGACGAAGTAGTCGAAGCGCGCCAGGACACCACCGTGGTGATCCATCCGCTGACCGACAATCGTCGCGTACTGCCGCTAGAGAAGAAAGGCGAGCTAGTACACGCACACCCGGATTTTCAAATTGTGATTTCCTACAACCCCGGCTATCAATCGTTGATGAAGGATTTGAAACAATCCACCAAGCAACGTTTCGGCGGCCTGGATTTCACCTATCCCGACCACGCCATTGAAACTGAAATCGTGGCGCATGAATCCGGCGTGAACGCCGAGATTGCTGGCAAATTGGTATCAATCGCAGAACGCTCGCGCAACCTGAAAGGCCACGGTCTCGATGAAGGTTTGTCCACGCGGATGTTGATCTATGCAGGCTCGCTAATCGCCAAGGGTGTAAATCCATTGGCTGCTTCACGCGTCGCATTGGTACGTCCGATTACCGACGATCCCGACATGCGCGATGCATTGGATGCGGCAGTCAGTACATTCTTTTAAATAAGGGGATAGGCGTGAGCGTAAATCTCGACGACTACACCGAACTACTGGAAGACCTGTCTCCGCATTGCCTGGAGGTATTGCACGTCCACTGGCACGACGCGACGAAAGTATTTTCGCCGCGCGGTCTAGACACTTACTTGAAGGGTGCTACCGCCATTCGCGGTCTCGGGCGCGGCGTTTCACTGGTCGAAGCTTGGGTGGCAAATGCGCCGCTAGTCGCCAAAGAAGTCGGCGAGGATGTGATCGGGGAATTAATTACTGCATCACTTTCCCTGGCTTCTAGGACTTCCGGCTCGGTCATTGAATTGCTGCTCAACACCGCACCCACCGCCGCCAATCGGTTGGGCGATGCGGAGCTGTTCCTCAAATACTTGCAGTTCATCAACACCCTGATCGCGCAAGCGCCACGCGGCGTACGACCGATGCTGGATAAACTGGAAGTGCTATTCCAGCATCTCACGCTGGGCGGCCTGCGGCGCTGGGCGCTATGGGGTGCCCACGCGCACCGCACCAATTACGAAGAGCAAATTAAATATTTCAATTTGGATTCAAAAGAATCCCTCGCCATGCTGCAGAAGGAACGCAAGGGCACGTTGCTGATTGATGTGCAACGCCGTATCAACATGTATCTGCGTGCGCTGTGGGCACGCGATTTCTTCATGCGGCCCACCTCTGGCGACTTTGAAACACGCGAAGGCTATCGTCCCTACATCGAAGACTATCTGCTGCATCTGCCGGATGCGTTCGACGATTTAATCATCGAGGGCCAAGAACCGATTTCGGGTTTGGAGCTCTACCGTGCGACTGCTGCGCACTGCGCGGCACACGTGGTCGAGACCAAACAGCCGATCTCCGCGGAAGCGCTCAATCCGATGCAGATGGCGGTGATTTCCGTCATCGAGGATGCGCGTGTAGAAACGCTGACCATCCGCCGCTTCCCCGGATTGAAACAACTTTGGTGCAAGCTGCACAGCGCCACGCCGACCATGCAAAAAAGCTTGGGCGATTATCTCAACCGGCTAGCGCGCGCGCTCCTGGATGAGACCTATATTGACAACGATCCATGGATCGCGGAAGGCCGCGTCTTGTTTGCCGCTGCGCAAGACCGTCTAGGTGACAACCACACCTCGTGGGAAATCGGTGCACAACTCGCGCACGGTTTATCGTTGAAAAAAATCCCATTCAACGCGCGCACTGATTTACTGACTGCACCTTATCGCGACGACAACCGCTACTTCTGGGAATTCGAAGAATTCGATTTCAACAAAGCCGCTAATGCCGGCTACGACTCCATCAAACAGATACGCAAAAACGTCAGCGTAATGGAGATGGCAAACGAAATCGATGTTGAAGGCGCCGGCGACGATGCGCAAGAAGTTTGGGTGCTCAGCACCGAACTCTTTCCATATGAGGACATGGGCAAAAGCTTCAACGAGTTGGAAGGTAAAGAACCCTTGTCCGAGCCCTTCCATTACTCCGAGTGGGATTACCAAATTCAATTGGAGCGTCCCTCCTGGGCGACGGTGCAGGAAAAGCGCGCGAAATCCGGCGACATGCAGATCATTGATGGCATCACCGCGCAATACAAGCGCGAAATCCATCGCATGAAATTCTTGCTCGATGCGATGCAACCGCAGGGCGTGCAGCGCATCCGCAAATTGGAAGATGGCGACGAGATCGACATCAATGCCGCCATTGCCAGCTTCATCGACATTCGCTTGGGAAACCAGCCCGACCCGCGCATCATGATGCGTAGCGTGCGCAAGACCCGCGACTTCTCGATCCTGGTATTACTGGATTTATCCGAGTCGACCAACGAAAAAGTGCAGGACCAGGAATACTCAGTACGCGAGCTGACGCAGCAAGCCTGCGTACTGCTAGCCGATGCGATCAATAAAGTCGGCGACCCATTTGCGATCCATGGCTTCTGCTCCGATGGTCGACATAATGTGGAGTACTACCGCTTCAAGGACTTCGACCAGCACTGGGACGAATCGCCCAAGTCCAAGCTCGCCGGCATGACCGGCCAGCTCTCCACGCGCATGGGTGCGGCCATCCGCCACGCCGGGCATCATTTGAAATTGCAGCGCTCGGCTAAAAAACTGCTGATCGTGATTACCGATGGTGAACCGGCTGACGTAGACGTGCGCGATCCGCAATACTTGCGCTTTGACACCAAGAAGGCAGTCGAAGAGGTTGGCCGCGACGGTGTGGTAACCTACTGCATGAGCCTGGACCCACGCGCCGATCAATATGTATCACGAATTTTCGGACAGAAAAACTTTATGGTCGTGGATCATGTGCAGCGATTGCCCGAGAAACTTCCGCTGCTTTATGCTGGCCTAACCCGGTAATATCACCCTATGAGCAATACTTACGTTGGTTTCCATAAAGATACGCACGGCATTACCCAGCTCGGACGCATGGTGCTGGATGGTTGGCTGTTTGGCCTGCTCCCGGAAACCGAAGACTGCGCCGGTTGGGACATGGGACGGATGCAGTCCCTGATGGACAAGGTTGGAAACGAATGGGATAAGTACGCTAACCTGCCCAGCCGCCTGCCGCCCGAACTGCAACAACGCCATACAGAAATCTACGCCAAGGCAATGGCCCAAGCACGCACAAAAGGCTGGGACCCAGAACTGGGCGAAAACGAATAACGCGGCCTTTTAGCCTGGCTTCACCGTAGGGAATTTAATGACGCGCGCAGGACCTTCGGCATGCGCCTTTTTTGCTAATTCTTGTAGGGCTCGCGGCAGTTCTGCCAGCAGACGCAGCATGAAATCCCGCGCCATTGTTTGATAGTAGACTGCCTCGTACTCTACTGGGTCATCCAGCGATATACGCGCTTGCGGCCGAAAATGACGCCAGGCAATGTCGACCCAACATTTGCGTGCGCCATCCAGAAACACCCATTCTTCATGATCCAAGACCGCCAGATATTGCATGGCACGAACAGGAACAAACAAATTGCCGGTTGGGCTGCGCGCCAGCAGCGTGAGCGCTAAGTTGTAAGTGGCGGCCGGCAAATGCCGCACTTCAGACGCCAATTCCTGGTCGCGATAACAAGTGATCTCCATCGAAGCACCCCTTCTTTCGGATGGGAATATTAAGAATAATATACCGCGCAGCGCAAATAATTACGACGCTGCGTCTCTCAGCGGAAATAAGTTCCTGCCGCTATACCTTGGAGTGTCCGCCTCAAATTTCTTGCACTTAACTGTTTAAAAAACGCAGTTGTGGCATAAAACACCTCGGCTCGCCCTCAGCGCACAACTCCATCCAAACGCGCGATCCGCGTCGCCTCGCTCAACACGAACTGTGCAAACGCCTGCGCCGCAGTACTCAGACGTTTACCCTGGCGCTGCACCAAATACCACTTCCGCAACAAAGGAAAGCCCTGCACATCCAAGATGCACAAATGGCGCGTCGCTAACTCGCCGTGCAGCGACACCACGCCCACACCAAGCCCAGCCTCCACTGCTTGCTTGATCGCCTCGTTCTTGTTCATTTCCATCGCAACCTTGAGCATCAAACCATTCGCCTCGAAAAATTTTTCCACGGCGCTGCGCGTTCCAGACCCCTGTTCGCGCCCAACGAAAGGTTCCTCCGCCAAACGTTGCAAAGGAATGTGATGCATCTGTGCCAGCGGATGAGTCGGTGCGGCAATCACTACCAGCGGATTGTCCAGGAAGGGCTGCGCCTCCAAGTCATGACCTTCCGGCGGCTGCCCCATCAAAACCAGATCAACGCTGTTCTCAGCCAAATGCTGCAATAACGTCTCGCGATTCACCGCATTGAAGCTGACACGTACATCCGGGTGAGCTTGGCGAAACGCCGCAATCAGGCGTGCCGCCAGGTAGCTGGCGGAACTCGCTACCGATACCGTCAGACTGCCGCCCTTCAAACCCTGAAAATTGGCCAGTGCATTTTCCAGGTTAACCAGCTCCCTGCGGATAGCGCGGCTGGTCTGTAACGTCTCCTGCCCGGCTTCAGTGAGATGAATTCGTTTGCCGATATGCTCGAACAGAGGCATTCCCAGAGAACTTTCCAACTGTTTGATTTGCATGGAAACAGCGGGCTGGGTGAGGTGAAGCTCAGCACTCGCGCGGGAAAAGCTGCCGCAGCGGGCAACCGCTTCAAGGATGTCGAGTTGGCGTAGTGTCAGTCTTAACATAAGAAATAGTTTTATATCTTATCATTATTTCTGAATATTTCTTATAAACCATAATGGTTATATTGCCTACCGTTCTTATGGTTATTTATCCGAAACCCGTTTGATTTGGAGATGTAAATGGATCAGTCAGCACGTTACGCAAACCTTGACCTGAAAGAAGAAGACCTGATTAAGGGTGAAAGACACCTTCTCGTCGCTTATAAGATGAAGCCGAAGGCTGGCTATGGCTACCTCGAAGCCGCAGCCCACTTCGCCGCAGAATCTTCTACCGGCACCAACGTGGAAGTTTCCACCACCGACGATTTCACCAAGGGCGTTGACGCGCTGGTGTATTACATCGACGAAGCCACCGAAGACATGCGCATTGCGTATCCGTTGGAATTGTTCGACCGCAACATCACCGACGGCCGCATGATGATCGTGTCCGTACTGACCCTGATCATTGGTAACAACCAAGGCATGGGCGACATCGAGCACGCCAAGATTCACGACTTTTACGTACCGGAGCGCGCCATCCAGCTATTCGATGGCCCATCCAAAGACATCTCCGACTTGTGGCGCATTCTGGGCCGTCCAATTAAAGACGGCGGCTACATTGCCGGCACCATCATCAAGCCTAAGTTAGGTCTGCGCCCCGAGCCATTCGCTCACGCCGCTTACCAGTTCTGGCTCGGTGGCGACTTCATCAAGAACGACGAACCGCAGGGCAACCAAGTATTCTGCCCGGCTAAAAAAGTTTACCCCTTGGTCTATGACGCAATGAAGCGTGCACAAGACGAAACCGGTCAAGCCAAACTGTTCTCCGCCAACATCACCGCTGACGACCATTACGAAATGTTGGCGCGTGCTGACTTCATTCTCGAAACCTTCGGCCCCGACGCAGACAAAGTTGCGTTCTTGGTGGACGGTTTCGTGGGCGGCCCTGGCATGATCACCACCGCGCGTCGTCAGTACCCTAACCAATACCTGCACTACCATCGCGCCGGCCACGGCATGATCACTTCGCCTTCCGCTAAGCGTGGTTACACCGCGTTTGTGCTGGGCAAGATCTCCCGTTTGCAAGGTGCTTCCGGCATCCACGTCGGCACCATGGGCTACGGCAAGATGGAAGGTGATGCTTCCGATAAAGTGATTTGCTACATGTTGGAACGCGACGAATGCCAGGGTCCGGTTTACTACCAGAAATGGTATGGCATGAAGCCCACCACCTCGATCATCTCCGGCGGCATGAACGCGCTGCGCCTGCCAGGCTTCTTCGAGAACCTCGGCCACGGCAACGTGATCAACACCTCCGGCGGCGGTTCCTACGGCCACATCGACAGCCCAGCGGCTGGCGCGATCTCCCTGCGTCAATCGTATGAGTGCTGGAAAGCCGGTGCGGATCCGATCGAATTTGCAAAGAGCCACAAAGAATTCGCACGCGCGTTCGAATCCTTCCCTGGCGATGCCGACAAGCTCTATCCCGGCTGGCGTGAAAAACTGGGCGTGCATAAGTAAGCCCAGCTTTGCATTAACTGCAATGAAAACGCCTCCGTTCGCGGGGGCGTTTTTCCTTCCGAGATAAAACCATTTCTGTTAGGAATTTTCATGACGGATAAAGACCAATACAAAATTCGTAAAGAGCCGTTCTATCAGGCGCAAGGCAAAGAAGTCGCGTTATACGAAGCAGCCTACGTCGCGCGTCTACCCGTAATGATCAAAGGCCCGACCGGCTGCGGTAAATCGCGCTTTGTCGAATACATGGCCTGGAAACTCAACAAACCATTGATCACCGTCGCCTGCAACGAAGACATGACCGCCTCTGATCTGGTCGGGCGCTACATCCTCGAAGCCAATGGCACGCGCTGGCTGGACGGCCCGTTGACCACGGCCGCTCGCATCGGCGCGATCTGCTATCTGGATGAAATTGTCGAAGCGCGACAGGACACCACCGTAGTAATCCATCCGCTGACCGACCATCGCCGCACCCTACCGCTGGATAAAAAAGGCGAGCTGATCGAAGCGCATGCTGATTTTCAGTTGGTGATTTCCTATAACCCCGGTTACCAAAGCTTGCTCAAGGATTTGAAACAATCCACCAAGCAACGCTTCACCGCATTTGAATTCGACTACCCTGATGCGCAATTGGAAATCGGCATCGTCGCCAAGGAAACCGGCACGGACGAAACGCTGGCGAGCAAGTTGGTGAATATTGGCCACACCGCACGCAACCTGAAAGGCCATGGCCTGGATGAAGGGATTTCCACACGCTTGTTGGTATACGCGGCCACGTTGATCAAAGGCGGCGTAGAGCCGCGCGATGCCTGCCGCATGGCGCTGGTGCGCCCGATTACCGATGACGCGGATATCCGCGACACACTAGATCACGCGATTGATGCGACATTCGCGGTTTAGAAATTCTTGCACCACAGAGTGCACAGAGGACACAGAGTTTTCTGGAAGGGTTTTCCTCCGTGTACTCTGTGCACTCTGTGGTGAAATCTTTTGTGATTTGCACAAGCTAAAATGACCCAAGCCAACACCGAATACGAACACCCGCTGATGAAGGGCTACCGCGAGCAATTAAGCTGTGGTTTCCCGCAAGTCGCCGAGGTGTTCGAGGACTGCATGGCCGAGGCCTTGTCGGTACTCTCCAAAGAAGGCATCACGGCCTATCTGGAATACGCGCGCTTTCTATGCAAGATGGGGCGCGGCGTCGAGCCGGTACTGATTTTTCTGGAGAAATGGCCGTCGATCGCAACCACGCTGGGCGCATCGGCCTTGCCGGCCATTACCGATTTCATTCGAAAGATGTACAAATCACCCAACGGCAAAGCCATCATTCCGTTCCTGGAAACGCTGGCGGCCACGTCACGCAGATTGCATTCGCAAGAGCAGATGCAGGACTACATGAATCTGGCGTTGGCCTTCATGGAGCGCACCACCGGCTCGATTCATGGCATTCACACTACGTTCGCCAGCCCAGGTCTACCGGAATTTTTTAAGCATTCGCCTTACCTATTAAATCAAGTCTCCATCGATGGCCTAAAAAATTGGGTGGACTACGGCATCCGCAACTACGGCGACCACCCCGAACGGCAGCAAGATTATTTCAGCCTGCAATCGGCAGACAGCCGCGCCATGTTGCAAAAAGAACGGCATGGCACATTGCTGGTCGACAACGAACGCAAACTGGATTTATATCTGCGCGGCCTGTGGCAAACCGATGCGCACTTCGTACCGTACTCGCTCAAATTCGACGAGCTACGCAAACCGATTCCCTATTACGACAAACTCGGCATCCGCTTACCGGATGTGTATGACGATGTGAACGGCGTTTCCGGCCTGGATCGTTACCGTGCCGTGCTCGCGCACATTGTTGGACACCGGCGTTGGAGTACGGCGATCTTTGCCGACAACTACAGCCCGTTCCAACGCATGGCCATCGAGTTTTTTGAAGATGCCCGGGTGGAAGCGCTCGCCATGCGCGAATACCCTGGGCTGCGCCGCTTGTTCATCAGCCTGCATCCCAAGCCGATTGAAAATGCCTGCGATCCGCAAACCACTTCTTGCCTGCGTCACCGCTTGGCGATGTTGTCGCGCGCCCTGCTCGATCCGCAGCACGGCTATTGCGATGCCCAACTCTTGGACTTCACTCAACGCTTCCACAATCTGATGGCTAACAGCGAATCCAGCACCGAGGAAATAGCTAGCCTGGCTTTGAGTTACGTCGCCAAAACACGGCTGCAGAGCGACCAATTCGCCAAGGTGCATTTCGACAATACCGAAATTGATTACCGCGACGACAACCGTCATCTCTGGCGCTTCCACGAGCAAAGCGATGATGAAGAAATGTTTGACGATCATCGCAAGATCGAATTGGAGGAAGAAGAACTCCAAGGCCTGCCGCCGCGCCATTATCCTGAATGGGATTACAACAGCCAAACCTACCGCCCGGATTGGGCCAGCGTGTACGAGGCTTTGCATCCCAAGGGCAACCCGGCGGATATCGACAAACTGCTGATCAAACATGCGGCCTTGGCCAAGCGTCTTAAACGCATGCTGGATTTATTGAAACCGCAAGACAAAGTGCGCATCCGCTATCAGGAAGAAGGTAGCGAGCTGGATCTGGATGTAGCGCTGCGCTCGCTGATCGATTACAAAAGCGGCGCAACACCCGACCCGCGCATCAACATGAGCCACAAGACCAGCGGCCGAGACATCGCCGTGATGCTGTTAGTGGACTTATCCGAATCGCTGAATGAAAAAGCTTCGGGCAGCGATCAAACGATTCTGGAACTGAGCCAAGAAGCGGTATCGCTACTGGCTTGGGCCGTGGATAAGCTGGGCGACCCGTTCGCCATCGGCGGCTTCCACTCCAACACTCGCCACGATGTGCGCTACCTACACATCAAAGGCTACAGCGAAGGCTGGAACGACGAGGTAAAAGGCCGTTTGGCCGCAATGGAGGCCGCCTACTCCACCCGCATGGGAGCAGCCATGCGCCACGCCGCACATTATCTGCAAGGGCAAAAAGCCGAGAAAAAACTGATGCTCATTTTGACTGACGGCGAACCTTCCGACGTGGATACCAAGGACGAACGCCTGCTAATCGAGGATGCACGTCAAGCGGTGAAAGAGTTGGATCAGCAAGGCATCTACACCTACTGCATCAATCTAGATCCGAAAGCGGATGAATACGTGGCTGATATCTTCGGCAAGCAATACACCGTAATCGACAACATCCAGCGACTGCCGGAGCGTTTACCGCAGCTATTCATCGCGCTCACAAAGTAGCTTGAGCAAACAGCAACGCACTGAATGCGAATTGCATTTAGTTGGAAAACAAATTCTCACGCGCTGCATCCATCACCGTCAACACCGCAGGGTGGGTGATACGCCGTTCACCAGTGATGGCATAGAAAGCCTCTCGCACGGCGTTGGTACGGCCGATCTCGCGCACGCCATACTGCGTTTCCACTTCATGACTATTCACCGCCGCTGCGGGGAAAATACCGCAGCCGGCTTGACCAAAGGCTTTCATCAGCGCGCCATCGTCAAACTCTCCGACGACTCTAGGTGCTAAGCGCTGCGCCTCCAGCCAGGACTCCAAACGCCCGCGCATACTGGAGTCTTCACCGGGCATGAGGAGCGCGATCTGATTCAAACAAGCCGGAAATTTTTTGCATTGTTTAGCCAAACCGGGTGTGGCGAAAAAAGCCACATCGCTCTCCCCCAACTTGTGATTGAAACCGCGCACGCGCACGTCACTGGGCAAGGAGCGATCCGCCACCACCATATCGAGTCGGTGCAGCGCAAGTTCCGCCAGCAATTGATCCAACTTACCCTCATGACAGATCAGGCGTACAGGCGCGTTTTGCCCGCTCGGTTCACTCAGCACCGTCACCGGCGCCAGCAAACGATAGGCAATATTTTTGGGGACCGCATCCGAGATGCCAACGCGAAAAGGCAGGCTCGGCAAACCATGCTGACGGCTCAAATGAGTTTTTAAGGCGTCGCTTAGCGCGAAAATTTCGTCGGCATAACCCAAAGCGAGCCGACCCGCCTCGGTGAGTTGCAATCCGCGTCCGGCGGGTTGAAACAAGGGCGTCCCGAGAGCGTCCTCCAAAAGTTTGATCTGCGCGCTCACCGTTTGCGGTGTGAGCGATAGGCGCTCGGCTGCGGCGGCGACACTGCCGGTGCGCGCAACACTCCAAAAATAATGCAGATGCTTGAGATTCATTATCAACTATTCGTATTTTACGAAGTATAAACCATATATATACGACTTTTATTTACTATTAATCGTCCTACAATGAGCCCCAAGTCTGTCTGCAATGACGGCCTTATTTGCCATACCCACTCTTTTTAGGAGTCTGCCATGAAACGCACAATTCTCTTTCTCGCCACCAACATGGCCATTGTGCTGGTGCTTTCCATCACCATGCGCCTGTTGGGTGTGGAGCCTTATCTGAATGAACAAGGACTCAATCTGAGCTCACTGCTGATTTTCGCAGCGGTCATGGGCATGGGCGGATCATTCATCTCGCTCGCCATTTCCAAATGGAGCGCTAAGCGCGCAGTCGGTGCGCAAGTCATCGAAACGCCCAGCACCCCGGATGAAATTTGGCTGGTCAACACCGTGCGCGCGCAAGCACAAGCCCCCGGCATCGGTATGCCAGAGGTGGCGATTTACGATTCGCCCGAGGTCAACGCTTTCGCTACCGGGATGAATAAGAACAACGCCCTGGTGGCAGTATCCAGCGGCCTGCTACGCGCCATGTCGCGTGCCGAAGCGGAAGCCGTGCTGGGGCATGAAGTGTCGCACGTCG
>Ga0315270_10000067_pt1 | contig 52134 bp, 54 predicted proteins | sample C1_bottom_MG_FD_204932 | JGI IMG/M metagenome (GOLD analysis project Ga0315270, IMG submission 204932) | Sediment microbial communities from Yellowstone Lake, YNP, Wyoming, USA - C1_bottom | ecosystem: Environmental > Aquatic > Freshwater > Lake > Sediment | place: USA: Wyoming | collected... | reverse complement strand
TACTATCTGCCTTTGCCATTGGCGGAGCGTTTGGTGATGGGTTATTCGCGTTGTCGTTAATCACGTGCACCTCCCTTTCAAGTAATTTTCTTGGGCCCTTATTTTAACAAAGGACTTGATTACAGAAGCTGCTCAAGCGGAGATTATACTATCAGGATTGACATAACTGCACTCCACCAAGATCACCTTGTGGCGTGATTTCCCGCCATTTTGCAGGGCCACTTGGCGCAATGGCACGTCAAAAAGCCCGGCAATGAATTTCAGCAGTGCCACGTTGGCACGTCCTTCCACGGGTGGTGCGGCCAGCCGTATCTTGAGTGCCTGACCGTGTAGTCCGGCGACCTCAGTCTTCTTGGCGCCGGGTTGGACGTGTAAAGTCAAGGCGATGGTATCTCCATCGCGGCGATACCAGCTGGCCGACATCAGAGCAATTGCTTGGCCATGTTTTCCATCATGGTCAATGGCACAAACAGGATGATCTGGCAGATCACTAAAAGTAAAAGCGGTGAAAGGTCCACGTTGCCAATCCGGGGCACGATGCGTTGCAGGGGACGCAAAAATCGTTGGGTGATTGCCGAAAGCAAGGGGCCAAGCGGATTATAGGGATTGACCCAAGACAAAATCGCTTGTGCCACCAATGCGCCCATCAAAAAATATACGCTTAATCTGATCAACTCAACTGTGCTCCAGGCCAACAAGCTGATGAAAGGAAAAGGTGCGAACGTATAGCCTTTTACCCACAGCGTCAGGCTCAAATAGATCAGCTCGAAAATGAAGGCAAGCAGAAAAGTCGCTGTATCCAGTTGCTGAATGGAAGGGATAAAGCGGCGCGCACGCAGCACCACAAAATCGCTGAGCGCCATGATAAATTCGCCGACCGGATTACGCATCGGAGCGCGCAGCCATTGCAGAAGAAAGCGGAAAAGCAGCACACCGGCAAATCCATGCACAAATATATCGAGCAAAAATTGCATCGTGTTGCTTAACATTGTCTCTTCCGGAGCATCATGTTTTTCCCAGTTCAACGCCCATTTCGCGCGAGCGTGTTGCTGCTGCTTGCGCAGCCTGAGCGATATGTTCGGCGACATGGTTGGAGGAAAGGCTCAGCAACGCCCGCTCGGTCGTGCCATTTTTGGAAGTGACGCGCGCGCGCAGCACGCTGACATCTTCGTCGCTAGACGTAGCCAATTTACTGGCCCCCAGAAAGGTTGCCAAGCTCAGTCGGCGTGCGTCATCAGCATTGAGACCGAGCTTTTGCGCTGCTTGCTGCAGGGCCTCGATGAAATAAAACACATAGGCTGGGCCGCTTCCTGAAATCGCCGTCACGGCATCCATCATGGCTTCATCTTTAAGCCACAACGTTTCGCCAACCGCCGCCAGAATGTTTTGCGCCAGCTCCCTCTGTGTGTGTGTGACTGCCGGCAGGGCATACAAGCCAGTCATACCGCTCTGGATCAATGAGGGTGTATTGGGCATCGCGCGAACGATGGACTGACAGTTCGACCAGCGCGCCAGATCCGTCGTAATGATGCCCGCTGCGATGGAGATCAATAGCTGTCCGGACAACGATGTGGCCAGTTCTTGTGCCACAGCACGCAATTGCTGTGGTTTGACCGCGAAGATGATGATCTGGCTGCCAATAATGCCTTCAGCAGTGCTTTCAAACACACGCACCGCGAAATCGCGTTGCAGACGAGCACGATTCTCGGCGCTGATTTCCACCACGCAGATCTCTGCAGAGGAAAATCCCTTGCCGAGGAGGCCGCCGATCAAGGCGGTAGCCATGTTGCCGCCGCCAATAAAGCATATTTTCATGTCCGCTTTCCCAGTAATAAATTAGCCATTTTGATATATCCGGTCACCAAAGATCGCTGTGCCGATACGCACTATAGTCGCACCTTCAGCTATCGCGGCGACAAAATCGTGAGACATGCCCATCGATAAAGTATCCATATGCAAACCCTGTTGATTCAACTGGTCGAGCAATATGCGCAGTTGCGCAAAGGGCAAACGCTGCGCCACGACATCATCGCCGGGTGCGGGAACCGCCATCAGTCCGCGCAATTTCAAATTGGGCAGTTTCGCAACAGCGTGAGCCAATGTGCTCACTCCATCGAGGGCTACACCACTTTTGCTGGCCTCCATGCTGATATTGACTTGTATGCATATCTGCAACGGCGGCAAATGCGCGGGCCGTTGCTCAGACAGACGTTCGGCGATCTTCAATCTGTCCACGCTGTGCACCCAGGCGAAACTCTCAGCGATGGCTCGAGTCTTGTTGCTTTGAATCGGCCCGATGTAATGCCACTCGATCGGTAAATCCCGGAGTGCGGCGATCTTGTTCAATGCTTCCTGAACATAGCTTTCCGCAAAACAAGTCTGTCCAGCATGGTATGCCTCGCGTAACAAATCCGGTATAAAAGTCTTGCTGACCGCCAGCAAGTTGACATCGTTTGCGTTACGACCTGCATTGACGGCTGCTGCCGCAATCGTTTTGCGCACAGCTTGCAAGTTGGAAGCGATTGTTGTCATAATCCGATACGTCAAACATTCCTAATCAGAGCGGCTACACGCCGCGTCATTAATCCGGGACGATTATAATGGATATCACAGAATTGCTCGCCTTTGGTGTTAAAAACAAGGCTTCCGACTTGCACCTCTCGGCCGGTCTTCCGCCGATGATACGCGTGCATGGTGACATACGCAGGATCAATCTGCCGGCTATGGAGCACAAGGAAGTGCACGCCCTGATTTATGACATCATGAACGACCAGCAGCGCAAGTTTTACGAGGAGAACAAGGAGCTTGATTTCTCTTTCGAGGTCCCGGGGCTCGCACGATTCCGCGTTAATGCTTTCGTACATAACCGCGGTGCGGGGGCGGTCATGCGTACCATCCCATCCAAGATTTTGTCTTTGGAAGAATTGAAGGCCCCAAAGATCTTCGAATCCATTTCGGATTTTCCGCGCGGCATGGTGCTGGTGACGGGACCTACCGGCTCCGGTAAATCCACCACGCTGGCCGGGATGGTTAACCATCGAAATGAAAATGAAATGGGCCATATCCTGACCGTGGAAGACCCGATCGAGTTCGTGCATGAAAGCAAAAAATGCCTGATCAACCAGCGTGAAGTCGGTCCGCATACGCTGTCTTTCCAGAATGCTTTGCGCAGCGCCTTGCGTGAGGATCCAGACGTGATTCTGGTGGGTGAGATGCGTGATCTGGAAACCATCCGCCTGGCTATGTCCGCAGCAGAAACAGGTCACCTGGTGTTCGGTACGCTGCACACCAGCTCGGCGGCCAAGACCATAGACCGTATCATCGATGTCTTTCCTGCCGATGAAAAGGAAATGGTGCGAGCGATGTTGTCCGAATCGTTGCGGGCGGTGATTTCCCAGGCGCTACTAAAAACCAAGGATGGTGCCGGTCGAGTTGCGGCGCATGAGATAATGATATGTACACCGGCGATTCGAAATTTGATCCGGGAAGCCAAGGTGCCGCAAATGTATTCGGCGATACAAACCGGTTCGGCGATTGGAATGCAGACGTTGGACCAGTGCCTGACTAACCTGATCAAGGAAAATAAGATCACGCCCGCGGAAGCGCGTACTAAGGCTGCAAACAAAGACAACTTCCAAGGCTGACGAAGTCTACGAGACGTTGCGGCGAAGGCTAACATTAGCGAAGCGAATGTTAAATGAGTATAACGAGTGGCAGAAACCACGATTACCCAGGCTAATTAAGTCGTCTCACATCAGGAGCTATTATCATGGAAAGAAGCCAGGCCACTGAGTTGGTTCATAACTTGCTGCGCGGCATGGTCAGCAAAAATGCATCCGACCTATTCATTACTGCAAATTTTCCGCCGGCTTTTAAAATGGACGGAAAATTAACACCAGTTTCCAACCAGGTACTTACCCCGCAGCACACCCAAGAATTGGCGCGCAGTATCATGAACGACCGTCAGGCCGCGGAATTCGAAACCACACACGAATGCAATTTTGCGATCAGTCCACACGGCATTGGACGTTTTCGCGTCAATGTGTTCATGCAGCAGCAGCGTGTCGCCATGGTGCTGCGTACCATCACGACCAAGATTCCCGATCTCGACGAAATGGGCATGCCGTCGGTCCTCAAGGACATCGTGATGACCAAGCGCGGCCTGGTGATCCTGGTCGGTGGTACCGGATCGGGCAAGTCCACCACACTGGCCGGAATGCTCGGTCACCGCAACAAGAATAGCTATGGACACATCATTACCATCGAGGACCCGGTGGAATATGTTCACGAACATATCAATTGCATGATCACGCATCGTGAAGTAGGTGTCGATACTGATTCATGGCACAACGCGCTGAAGAACACACTGCGCCAGGCACCCGATGTGATTTTGATCGGCGAGATTCGTGATCATGAGACCATGGAGCATGCCGTGGCGTTTGCCGAAACCGGTCACTTATGCCTGGCCACGCTGCACGCGAATAGCGCCAACCAGGCATTGGATCGCATCATCAACTTCTTCCCTGAAGAACGCCGTACTCAGCTATTGATGGATCTGTCGCTGAACATCAAGGCGCTGATCTCGCAACGCTTGATCCCGAAAAAAGACGGCGTCGGCCGTGCTGCTGCGATTGAAATCATGCTCAACTCCCCGCTGATCGCCGACCTGATCTTCAAGGGTGAGGTGAATGCGATCAAGGGTGTGATGGCAAAATCGCGCGAATTGGGCATGGAGACTTTTGACGGCGCCCTGTTCAGGCTATACGAAGAAGGGAATATCTCCTACGAGGAGGCTCTGAAGAATGCCGATTCGCTCAATGATGTGCGTCTGCGCATCAAGCTGGAGAGCAAGCTGACCGTGAACCGGGATGTGATGAGCGGCACCGAAAACATGAAGATGACCTAACGGCGATTGCTCCCGGACACGATCTTGTATTCCAGAAGGCGGCATTCGATCGCGCCGTTGAACAACGGAGTGCGCTTGGACGGCGACAGGCGCATCAGTTTCAGGATGGCCTTGTCGGCGGTAAACAAGTAAGCCGTCCAGCCGCCGAACTTCTTTTTCAGTGCGTCGCCTAGCGTGGGATAAAGTTCAGCCAGTTCGTCCAGTTCGCCCATGCGTTCGCCATAGGGCAAGTTCGCCACCAACATGCCGTGTTCTGCGGGAGCAGAGATTTCCAGAATATTGGCTTGCTTGAGCCCCACGCATTCAGATAGTCCCGCATCCTCCAGATTGCGTGAAGCGGTCTTTAGCGCGTCGCCGAATAGATCGCTGCCATAAAGTTCCAGTGGCTTGGCTGGCAGCTGTGCGGCAATCGCTTGCTCACGCATCTTGCCCCATGTTGCAGATTCGAAATTCTTCAATTTCTCGAATGCGAAACTGCGCCCGATGCCGGGCTTGATATTGAGTGACATCTGTGCCGCCTCGATCAGGAAGGTGCCGCTGCCGCACATTGGGTCGAGCAGCGGTGTTCCGGGCTGCCAGTTCATCAAGCGCAGAATGCCAGCCGCGAGATTTTCCCGCAGCGGTGCGATGTTGGTGTGCTGGCGTACGCCGCGCTTGAACAGCGCGGCGCCGGAAGTGTCCAGATACAGCATTAGCTTGGCGTCTTCGATAAATACATGGATGCGCATGTCCGGCTCCAGAGTGTCCACGCTGGGCCGCTCGTTGCAGTGTGCGCGGAAACGGTCGCACACGGCATCCTTGACCAGCAGCGTGATGAACTCCAGGCTTTTTAGCGGACAGCGTATCGCCGTCGTATTCACGCGTATGGTGCGGGTGACATCGAACCAGCGCTGCCATTGCAAATCGAAGGCAGCCTGATAAATGTCCTGCTCGCTGCGGTATGTCGTATCCTTTACACGCCACAAGATGCGGCTCGCGATGCGGCTTTCCAGATTGGCGCGATAGCACAGTGCCCAGTCGCCGGAAAATTGCACTCCACCCTCGGTGCTTTGTACATTCTGTGCGCCAAAAGCTTCGAGGTCGTTGTGGAGTATGGCCTCCAGGCCACGAGGACACGGGGCGAAAAAATCAGGCATAAGTATTAGAACGGTTTCACGGTGACGAGGATGACCACAGCCGCAAGAACCAGTACCGGGATCTCATTGAACCAGCGGTAAAAAACATGGCCGCGGGTGTTCTGGTCGGCGGCGAATTGTTTGACCAACTGGCCGCAATAGTAGTGATAAGCGATCAGTACCAGCACCAGCAAAAGTTTCGCGTGCAGCCAGCCTCCGGTAATGCCGTATCCCATCCAGAGCCACATTCCAAAGCCCAAAGCCAGCCAGGCGATTGGCGTGACGAAGCGATAAAGTTTGCCTTCCATCAGCTTCAGTCGGGCGATCTCGGCAGGTTCGGTCGCCATTGCGTGATTCACGAAAATGCGTGGCAGATAAAATAATCCGGCGAACCAGCTGACGACAAAGATGATATGAAACGCTTTAACCCACAACATGTGAAATCCTCATTGGGAAAGTCTTTTCCTGAACAACACCAGCGACACATAAAATCCGGTCAGTGCGTAGACCAGCAACACCGCAACATGCGACATGAAATTTGACGGCACAATGTTGGTCAATAGTGGCCGCGCCAAGTCTATCGCGTGGGTTAGCGGCAGGACAGATGACACACTCTGCAACATCGGCGGTAACTGGTCGACCGGAAAAAACACGCCGCATAATAACACCATCGGAGTGATAGCTAGCGTGAAGTAGTACATGAAATAGTCATAGCTGGGCGCGAGTGCGGTGACGATCAGCCCGATGGATGCGAAACACAGCCCTACCAGAAATGCGAGTGGAATGATCCATAACGATAGCGGCGAGTGTGACAGTCCCAACAACCAGATCACCAGCAACACCGCCAGACCTGATAGCAGACTTTTGCTCGCCGCCCAGACGATCTCGGAAAACACGATGTCGTCCAGCGTGACAGGCGTGTTGAGTATCGCTTCCCAGGTGCGCTGCTCGTGCATACGTGCAAAACCGGAATACAACGCCTCGAAGCTGGCGCTGTTCATCGTGCTGTAGCACACCGTTCCACCCGCCAGAAAGGCGATGTAGGACGTGCCGCCAATCTCCGGCAACATGCCGCCCAAGCCATATCCGAGCCCCAGCATATAGATCACCGGGTCGGCAAGATGGCCGAGTATCGATGATCCGGCCATCTTTTTCCACACCATGAAATTGCGCCGCCAGATCGGGATGAAACGGCGGCTGAATTCAGGCAAGGCGTAGATGTTCGTTTTCATGTGGCTGCTACTCACGCATCTCGCGACCGGTAAGTTTCAGGAATACATCTTCCAGATTGGCAGGCCGGTGCAGGAAGCGCAGTTCCGGATGCTGCTGCAATTCTTGCAACAGCGGCTGCGCATCGGTCACATAGCAGAACACCGACTCACCGCTCACCTCGAAGCGTTGTGCGTGGTGTGCCGCACGGCTATGCGCCCATGCTGCCGCCTGTTCGCCGAACACCTCGACCACTTGCGGTTCGATGTTCTGTGCGATCAGCTCGCGTGGTGAACCGGTGCTGATGATGCGCCCGTTATCCATCACCGCGAGTCGGTGGCATAACCTCTCGGCCTCGTCCATGAAATGCGTGGTGAGCAATAGAGTCTTGCCGCGCGCGGTCAGCTCGCGCAGGCGCTGCCAGATCAAATGTCGCGCCTGCGGGTCGAGGCCGGTGGTTGGCTCATCGAGGAAGATCACTTCGGGATCGTTGACCAGCGCGCGTGCCAAGGTCAGGCGCCGCTTCATCCCGCCGGACAGCGTCGGCACTTTCACATCGCGCTTATGGGTCAAGTTGGCGAATTCCAGCAGCTCCGGCAAACGCGCTTCGATTGCCGCATCGCTCATGCCGAAGTAGCGGCCATACACTAGCAGGTTTTCCGCCACGGTGAAATCCGGGTCGAGATTGTCCATCTGCGGAACGACACCGACACGCACACGTGCAGCGCGCGCCTGCTGCGGCACGGCATGATCCAGCAGCCGCAATTCGCCCTCGTCCGGTGCGATCAGGCCGAGCATCAATCGTAGCGTGGTCGTCTTGCCCGCGCCGTTCGGGCCGAGCAGGCCGAAACATTCGCCGCGCTGAATGGATAGATTGAGCCCATCCACCACCACTTGGTCGCCGTAGCATTTGCGCAGGTTTTGTGCAGAGAGGATAGCGTTCATGGTGGCTGCCCGTTGAATGCATGCAGCACGATCTGCTTGAGCTGGTTCAGACGCCCGTGGAAAAAATGCCCGGCCTCGGGTAACACCACGATGGGAACATGCAGTGGACGAGCCCATTCCATCACCTCGGTCAGCGGCACGATCTCGTCCTGCTCGCCATGCACCACCAGCGTGTCGTGCCGCACCGGCGGCATCGAGAAGCGCCCCACTGCAGGTGCGATCAAAACCAAACGGTGCGGATGCGGGTGCAGATGCTGCGCGGCGCGCGCCTGTACATAGCCGCCGAAAGAGAAGCCGGACAGAATCAACGGTAGCTCACCATACTCCTGTTGGGCATGGCGCACGATGGCCAGTACATCTTCCATCTCGCCGTTGCCGCTATCGAATTCGCCCGTGCTGTTGCCTACACCGCGAAAGTTGAAGCGCAATGCAACGAATTCCAGTTCCGCAAATGTTTTCGTCAGGGTAGTGACGACCTTGTTGTCCATTGTGCCGCCCATCGTGGGTAGCGGATGTGCCACCACCGCGATTGCGCGCGGCGCATCGTCAGGCAGGTGCGCGATGCCTTCGAGATTGCCGGCTGTGCCGCTGATGGAGAATTTTTTCAGGCTAGGCATTTAAGTGAGGGTATTTGTAATCCAGCTTTCATGGAGAGTCCCATAGGTCGGTATGAATCCCTACCTACGCACGGTACTACCTTAGATCTTGAGTCGTTCAACCACTTTGCCATTTTTCAAATGCTCTTCGATGATCTCGTCGAGATCGCTCTCGTCCACATATGTGTACCAGATACCCTCTGGATAAACCACGATGACCGGGCCATCGCCGCATCTATCCATGCAGCCGGCGGAGTTGATGCGGATTTTATTGTGCTGACTGGGGATGCCGAGTTCCTTGACCTTGTTCTTCACGTAATCACGCGCCTGTTGCGCACGGTGGTCATTGCAGCAAGCGCTGCCGTCCTCTCGCTGATTGGTGCAGAAAAAAACATGCTTGTCGAAAAAGCTCATGGCGGTTCCTGATGGTTTGAATTGGAATTATACTTTCCAGATGCGCCACAGGTGAAACAGCAGCAGCAACGGAAACACCAGCGTGATGGTCTGAGCCAGCCCGTTGTAGTTGAGCAGGTGTCCGTAATGCCAATGATAGATGGACATTGCGGCAGATGGGGAGTTGCCATCAAACACAAAATTCACGATGCAAAAGTAGCATACTGCGGCTGCGGCACCGAATCCGATTGCAATATTGCGAGGAAGCGGCAACGCTGCGAATAACAGCATTATTCCGAGCAACATCCCCAGCATCGCTTCGCTGTTTACCCATAATAACAGTGCCCATGATTTCAACAGCAGCGCGGCGGTGATGAACTTTACCAACGCCACCGAGCTCAATATCACCAGTACTACCGTGACGATATTGCGCGGAGCACGCAGCAAGGTCAGTATCAATATGCCGAGCATCAGCAGATTCAGTGAGACAGCAACAGTTTCCCATCCATTGAACGGGGCGTTAGGCAATGTTATGAAAGGTTTGCGCGCCACCCCGCTGATGAACACATTACCCAGCATCGGCAGGGAAGGGTTGATCTGTCCGAACACCCACAGCGCGAGCAAAGCCAGGCCAAAATCCATCTCCTTGCCATGATGGAACAGATGGCCGCGCCAGTGGCTCAGGCGTGAGAATATCCCTGTCCAGGAAGCTATGCTTGCCGCCAGCAATGCGCCGATCAGCGCCCCCGCGCTATTGGTGAGCAGATCCAGATTGGAGCTGGTGCGCATCGGCAGATACATTTGCAGATACTCCATGCTCGCCGACAAGAATATGCCGGCCCACAAAACGAGGATCACGCTGACCATAGCGCCGAAGCGTGCACGCAGTATCAAGCCAAGCAGCAAACCAAGCGGCAGATAGGACAATAAGTTGAGGATCGCATCGAACGCGGTATAAGTGAGCAGCAATGGCGCGCGCAGCACCTCGATAAAACTCAGGCCTTGCCCGCGCCATCCGGAAAAGGGAGACAAGCTCGCATACACGATGAATAGCGTATAGCCAATCGCCAGCCATGTGCGCAGGCGCGCGCGGGATTCGTTGGGTAGTAGCTCTCTCATGCCTGATACCGATACACCATTTTGCAAGTGGTCGCGCAAGTTTAACCTATTCGACTCGGAGGCTACGCTTCATTCGTCGACCCAAGTGGCATCGTGTTAAACTCCACACCGAAGCTGGCTAGACAGTCGCCGCGCACGCAAGTGCGGGGAGGAAAGTCCGGGCTCCATAGAGCAGGATGCCGGTTAATGGCCGGACACCGTGAGGTGATGAACAGTGCCACAGAAAATATACCGCCGATGGCTGCGCAAGCAGATCAGGTAAGGGCGAACCGGTGCGGTAAGAGCGCACCGCACTCCCGGTAACGGGAATGGCACGGTAAACTCCATCCGGAGCAAGACCAAATATGCTGGCTATGACGTTGCTCGCGTCGCCAGCGGGTAGGTTGCTTGAGCGTCAGGTAACGAAACGCCTAGAGGAATGACTGTCCACGACAGAACCCGGCTTACCGGCCAGCTTCACCTTATTCGACGGGACGCGACTGTAACAAGCCGCATGACGGCGCCCAATTGAACCAATTGAGCATTAATTTGCCGTATGCGGGTTTGGAAAGCCGTTTTGCCGACCTCAAAGGAAGCGCAGTATGAAAATCACATTTAAATCATTTTTATTATCTTTACTATTGGCCATTGCAAGCTGGCTGCCTTTTGCGCACGCCGAAGGTCTGCCAACGGTGAAGGATTTTACGGTTGAAGCCAAAGAATCCAGTGAAAAACAGGCGCCCATCCTGGTGTTATTCATGAGCAAATCTTGCAGCTATTGCGAAACCGCACTGAAAGATTTTCTGTTGCCCATGCAACGTGATTCGGAATATGACAACAGAGTGATATTGCGCCAGATCGATACCGACAGCAAAGACAAGCTGATAGATTTTAAGGGCAAGACCACAACCCATCGAGCATTTTCCAACAAACATCTGGAGTGGGGCGTCCCTACCGTGGTGCTGTTCGATAGTCAGGGGAATGAGCTGACCTCGATCGTGGGATTGCTTACCGTGGATTTTTACCTCGCATATCTGGACAACGCCATCAGCGAGTCTCAGGCAAAGATAAAGGCCGCTGAAAAGCCGCAGAGGCTATAAGCATCATTAAAGGCTGAGATGTTCTAGCCATTCTTCCTAGCCCGCAAGCGGGCAAGTCGATGGTTACCGGTGACGCCCTGAATGGCGAAGTGGCAGGTTTCCCTGCAGCCTTTTAGGCATGGAGAAAATGCATCAGGCGCTACAGCCAGTCAGCCAGCAGTACGCCGAGGCCGATAGTGGTCTGCCTCCAGTTGTAGTCGATCATGGTTTCGCCATATCCGCTGAAAAGTTTGACGTAGCCTTTGAATCGAACATGGATAGGGAAGCTCCACGTGGCCTCCGCAGCACCGTAGCCAGTGCTGGTATTCAAGCGCCCAAGCAGGGTGAACTCCTGACCGCCTTGTTTGTAGATCGCAGTGACATCGCCACGGCCCATGTATCGTTCGATGTCCGGGTTGTTATCGTCGGCGGGATCCTCCTTGAAGCGATACCAGGGTCGCACGAGCAGGGCGAGATTTCCTCGCTCGAAACCAAACTGGGCATAAAAGCGATTCCAGCTGCGCGACAGCGGATCGCCGCGGCCATTGGACTGGTGCACCAAACCCAGATCGATGAACCGGCCGGCAAGTCCGAGCAGGTGGTAGTGCGTGGGGATAACCACAAACATCTCCGGCTGATAGTTGGTTTCGCGAAACGGCCGTGAGATCGTGGCGTTATAGACCTGCCACTGGCTCTGTTGGGTATAGGCAAACCATAGATCTGCGTGGGAGCCAAACATATTCTCGGCTCCCTTGGCCTTAAAGCTCAGCTGAAACTCGGCCTCGTTGTTGTCAAGTTGCTGGGATACGGGAAGCGCCGATTGTGTGGGTGTCTGGGGAAAATTGTTTGGATTGTCGGAGTAACGCACCGGGAGGATGAACAGCGGCCGGTACGGGCGCACTCTCCATAGCCCCTGCTTGGTCTCTGGTTGGAGTTCCCAACGTACAGAGAGCGCCGTCGGTATGGTGATGCCCGCTGCTGTATCCGAAGTGGAATCTTCGAAGACCTGTTGAAATGGCTCGTCAGCGATCCTGGATTTGCTACGCTCCGCGAGCGCGTCATAACATTTCAGTCGCTCTTCTTTGGCCGCAACCAAATCGCACCTGAGTGACTCAGCTTGTTCAGCGGCAAGTGCGCCACGGCTGATCGCGACAAGAAAGAATGCGAATACGAAAAGCGCAAACGATTGCCTGATAGTTGGCATGCCGTGCTTGTTCATGCTTCATCCCTGATGGTAGTTTTGCTATGCATGCTAATGAAAAAAATCGGCGATCTTGATGCATTGATGCCCGGGATCACTGCGCTTTTTTCCAGCCCGGATCCAGATCGAAACGGCGCATCCCGACCGCTTCGACCTCGGTGGATTTGCCTAGATCCTTTTCGTAGACCACGCCATCGTGGTTGACTAGGAAGGTCATCACGCCCGAAACGCCATATTTGGCAGGATAGGCAACAATGGCAAATCCGCCGATCATTTTGTCACCAACCAGATAGCTGTAGGCTCCGCCCGGCGCACGCTTGCCCTGTGCCGTAAGTATCCGATAACGATAGCCGTGATAGGCCGCAGGCTTGCCACCGCTCTTGTCGCTGCTGGATTTTTTTCCATATCCATCGCGTGCTGCCTCGGCAACTAGCGGCCCCAGTGGACTCAATGGTTCGCCTGCCTTGACTGGCCAGAACAGACCATCTTTCTTTCCTTTGCTGGAGGCGAAGCGGCGGGCGTAGTCGTGGTATCCATTCTTGTCAGGGTCATCAGCGGCATATTCGCGTTGCGCATCGACTGCGGCCAGCAAGGTCTGGATCACATCCAGTTCGTTTCTGCCGACACGACGGTTGGCGAGCTCCTCGCGCCCGGCAGCCGCATCGAAAACCCAGCCATTGCCATTGCGCACTATCGGGGCAGGGAATGGCCAATAGTCGTCACCCACCAGCAGGAGTGCCTTGTCGTCAGCCTGATGGCTGATGCTGTTCTTGCGATCGTAGGCAGCGAGGAATCTTTCCATATCCTTCCGATCCGCAACCTCATCCCCGCTCGACAGCCAGCTGCGCGAAGACGGGCCGATCACGGCCAGCAGTGATTTCATGTCGTGCTTGTGCATGGCTTCGATCAGTGCCTTGGCAGCATCTTCGGGCGTAGCAAATACTCTTTGCACTGCTTTTGTTTGCGACGCCTGTACCGGCTGGGTAGCGTTGGCCAATGGGGGTGTCATAAGTAGCAGCGCTATGGCGATAGACTTGATCTGATGTTTTAGTTTCATGCTAATTCTCCGAAGATAATGAGTGGGCAAAACAGCTTAGCGGCGACCACCACCACGTCCGCCTCCGCCACCTCCGCGACTGCCTCCACCGCCTCCGTAACTTCCCCGACTGGCACTGCCCCGCTGGCTGGCCTGACTTGTCGAGGCACTATTGCCGACGCCGGAGAATCCTCCGCCCGATCCGTTACGCGTTGATGGCTGGGCACTATCGCGGGTCGATGGGCGGGTGGAACTTCCCGAGTCGGTGCGGCCGCGATAATTATCTCGTGACTGGGCAGCCTGATTATCCCCGCCACGGTTGTATTGCCGGGCGACGTTCTGGTCCGCGTAAGCAACGCCGCGCCGGTGATCGACATTGTGGTTCCAAGTGCCGTTGTTGATGTTGGTGCGATTGAAGGAGTTGTAGTGATTCACGTTGACATACACTGTGCCGTGGCGCCAGTTGCAATTTCCCCATAAGGCCACGCCGACAAAGATCCCGCTTGTGAAAGCAACGTGTGGGGGGTAGACGTAGGCTGGTGGATACATGTAATACGGCGGGTAAGAGGGGGGATACCACCATACGCCATAAGTCACGTAGGGGTTGTAGATTGGTACATATACGATCTCGGTTTTTGGAGACTCGATGATATAGATCGTCTGGCCTTCCTGAGTTTCGGTCTTGACCACCTGCTGTTCCGACGATTTGAGATTGCCGGCTGCAACAGCCTTGGCGCGCAGCGACTGCACTGTCGCCAATACGTCTTTTTGCTGTGCAAGGAAGGCATCGCCTAGCTTTTGCATCCAGTCGAGTTTGTCGTTCATTTGCTGCAGGACTTGCGGCACCGCGGTCAGGGATTTGACGGATGGATCCCAGGGATGTTTCTCCATGGCATCCTCAAGCGCCTTGCCGGTTACCTTAGGGTAAGCCTTGACCCAACGTGACGCCTCGATCACTTCCAGCGGATAGGTTGAAGCCATGAATATCTGGGCCAGCAAGGCATCCGGGTAAAGCGCGATCGGTGCCAGCAGTTGATCTAGCTCTATCTGTGAGAATTTTTTATTCTCGGGTTTGGCTGCAGATGTACCCTGGGCGGCTACTGCAGAGGCAGGGACCGGTGTGGCATTCGAGGTGAACACCACAGAGGAGACGGGTACCGCAGAGTCGCCAGAGACGGGTTGCGTTTGCGATTGTTCCGCCATGGAAGCGGAGAAGGTGAGCATGAGTGCCGCAGCCAACGCGCAGGATCGGAAATAGTTTGGGTTCATAAGGCGTCCTCAGGAACAAAAAAAGAATTCGCGAAAATCAGGAAAAGAGATGTAGGGAATGGCTTGGGTTTGCCGGCCAACGAATCTCTAAACAGTAATATAAATATTATCACGGCAGCATGGTTCTGCCCGGACGGACGATCCTTTAGCAGACAGGTTCGACTTGCCAAGCGCCGCTGGGGAGAGTGATCGCCCCTGATTTGATCACGGCCCGGGTCATGACTGCTGGATTCATCAGGCCTATCCCGCCTTGTGGCAGCTTGTACAAGAGGACGGGTTGCTCGAATAGCTTGGTCAGGTTCATCAGTCTTTCGGATGTGTCACTTGGACGGATCCCCTCTATCCAGCTCGGCAGCGTATCACCGCCTTCAAAAAAGAAATCGATCCGTCCGGAAACATTTTCATCATCGATGCGAGACTGCCGGGTTTTGTCCAAGGCATCGGGCGGCAGGGAGGTGATTGTCATCTTGCCCATCGTCAACTGCTTGGGCAGGAATTCAGTGAGGTCTCGTGTCGTCACGATCTCGATACGGGTAATTGACGATGGGCTGAAGATCTCAGTCTCGGTCGCTGAACCTAAAATCAGTACGCGCGATGCAAATAACTTCGTACAACTCCCCAGGTTGCGAAATATCTCATTGATACGATCATCATTCTGCTGGGTGAAGCAGCGAGTGTGGTTGGCAGTCGTGATGACGTTGATGGCGATAGACATGGGGCGACTCCTGTAAGGAAAAATCGTTCTGTGGCACTAGCATCAATATTAACACGGAGAAACCGGAATCATATGCAGGAACCCCGGGACATTTATGCTTTTTTGTTTACGCTTGGATCGTCTTCGTCACTGATCCATTCACCCACCAGCGTGTATGCAACAGCGAGCACGACCGGACCGACGAAGATGCCGATCAGTCCGAAAGCGAACAGGCCGCCGATGACACCAGCTAGGATCAACAGCAAAGGAAGATCGGCTCCCAGCTTGATCAGCATCGGGCGCAGGAAATTGTCCAGCATGACCACGACGAAGGACCAGATCAACAGGAACGTTCCCCAGCCGGTGTCGCCGCTCCAGTAGACCCAGACCACCGCCGGAAACAACACCAGACCCGGGCCCAGTTGCGCGATGCACAGCATGAACATCACGGCAGTGAGCAGGCTGGCGAAAGGAATGCCGACGATCGCCAGACCGATGCCGCCCAGCGCAGACTGCACCACAGCAGTGACTCCTACGCCGAGCGCTACGCCGCGGATGGCTTGGCCGGAGAGTACCACTATGTTTTCGCCGCGTGGCCCGGCCAGGCGGTGGGCGAAGCGCTTGACCGCTGCTGCTGCCGACTCTCCTCCGGCATACATCACGGCTGCGATGATCACGGTCAGCAGGAACTGCACGAACAGTAGCCCGATACTACCGAATTTGGAGGTCGCCCATTTGGCCATGTCACCTGCATAGGGGGTCAGCTTCTCTATGAGTTCTTTGCCGCCGGAATCAGCCGCCTGTTGCCACGCAGTAGCGGCTTTGTCGCCGACAAGTGGCAGGCGGGCGATCCACTCCGGGGGAGCCGGAATGTGAAAGCTGGAGAGCGATTTTGCCCACTCGACGATCTGATCCGAGTGCTGCACGATGGTGCCTATGGCCAACACCATCGGCACCACGAACAGCAGCAACAGTGTCAGCGTCATCACCGTGACCGCCAGTGTGCGGCTATTCCACAATAATGCCTGCAGCTTCAGCAGTACCGGCCAAGTGGCGACCGCCACCATCGTCGCCCAGATGATCGCAGCGAGAAATGGCTGCAAGATCCAGAGCGAAGCAATGATCAGCACCCCGATAAAGAGCACGCCCAGGGTGGTTTTGGTAAGTTCGCTTCGAGTGTTTGTCATAGTGGGTCCCGAAATGTTTCACCGAGGAATCGTTGATTGGCGGATTTTAATCTGGGGGCAACATTAGCAGATTTCAGGGTTGAAGCAAGCGTTTGGGGGTGTTATTTAAGGTCGTTCTACGCTGCTTGGTCGTCTGCGTCTGGAAGCTTACAGTGCCCACAACGCATGATATGAAAGTGTTTGCTTGTGCCAATATTCAAATGCAAAAATGATATGATTAATTCTTGAATTTCCAAACACCGGAAGTAAAACAACAGTGAATAATGCTCGCATACAAATCCTGATAATTGCCTTTCTCTCAGGCGTGCTGAGGCTGACGAATGTACATGCAGCAGATGATGACTGGAAATATTCTGTGACGCCATATCTGTGGTTGCCCTCCTTCAATGGCTCTTTCAAGTACCGCCTTCCGCCGAGCACCGGCGGAAGCACTGAAGTTGAGACCTATTATCTGAACGAGCTCAACGCGGCATTGATGCTCGCAGGTGAGGCACGGAAAGGGGATGTGTCCTTCTTCACCGACCTCGACTATATCGACATCAGCGGTAGTGGCAGTCACGTGAAGTCGGTGGACTTCGGTGGCTCGCAGGTTAGCACCAGCCTCGACGCCGGTACGCAGACCTCGATCAAGGGCACGGTCTGGACTATCGGCGGCGGCTACACCGTTGTGCGTGCTGCTGACGCCAGCAAGATGGATGTGATCGGCGGTTTACGCTACCTGGGAGTAGAAATCTCCACGGACTGGCATCTAACCACCACCATTCCGATCGGAGGCGGGACTTTTCCCATCACAGGCACCGTGTCGGAGAGAGTGGGTCTGTGGAGCGCCATCATCGGCATGCGTGGCCGAATCAACCTGGGTGATTCAGGCAAATGGAGCGTTCCCTACTATCTGGATGTGGGCACAGGTTCATCAATCCACACCTGGCAAGGGCTGGCAGGCGTGGCTTACACCTATGGTTGGGGTGACGCTTCGCTGGCCTACCGGCATCTTTCATATGGGCAGGGCGGCGATCAATTCATACAGAATCTCAGCCTAAGCGGCCCGTTGCTGGGAGCGACGTTCCGGTTCTGAGGCGTGGTTTGTGATCGAGTGCGCGAGGGAATCTGTATTCTTCCTGGGAAATGCACATGAAGTTGTCCCGCCTTAAATGACTCGAAGCGGAAACTCTAGGCCACGAGGTCGATCTTCTCCACGCTGATATACTCAACAGCACATTTGATCGAGACGAAATTGAATTTTAGAACTTCTTTATTTCTGGCCATGTTGTTTTGTTGCGCGGAGGCGCACAGCGAGATCAATGGCCCTCCGATTCTGGACAACAATTACAATCTGGATCTGCGGCAAGGTCCCATCATCGGTTCGGCCCGCCAAGTGGCATTGGGAGGGGCGTATATTGGCGTGGCAGAGGGAGTCACGTCCCTCAATTCAAATCCGGCGGGTGTGGCGTTTCGTCTGGAACGTTCAACAACAGAATTTGATTGGGATTGGACCGTCGGCCTGAACAACCTGAAAAGTACTGACTTCGACAACAACGGCCAGTCACCGCCGGACTACAATAGTCACCGCATACGTTCACTGGGCCTGATGGGCCAATATGGACCCTGGGGGGTCGGCATTTTGAGCAACGGGGAAGTCATCGCGCTTGATAATCCCAATGGGACTCAAGATGAATATGTCTTGAGCACGACATCACTGGCATTGGGCCGGCAATTTTTGGATCATGAATGGACAGTGGGTGCCGGCATGCGCGCCACCCAGACCAAGTTGCGTGATAAAACATTGGATACGACGCTCGGGAAGGTCTCCGGCATCGGCTGGGAAATGGGCGGGGTGTGGAACCCGAGACGCGGACCCTATCGGTTCGGCGCTGCGTATTCCTCATCCATCAGTTCCGATCAGTCACTCGATAACACGAGTGGTATTCCGGTGACGGTAAACGGCCTGATCGTTCCGCAACAAGCGATCATGCCCGCGACTTTTGGGGTGGGTATGTCTTATGCGGTCAAGTCTGCGCCGTTCTGGCAAGATCACAAATGGCTGGTGGCCGGCGACTTGCTCTTCACCGCGGCCAGCGAGAACGCGGTGGGCGTGGAATCGGTGCTGGCCCAGAAAAAGCAACCTGTCGGAACGCATCGCACCACCAGCGTTCGGATCGGTTCGGAGCTCGACACATTGCCGGGCCGGTTGCGGCTCCGTTTGGGAAGTTATTACGAACCGTCCAATTATGAAGGCGTGCAGAGCAGGACGCACCTGACTGGGGGGTTTGAAGTGCGCATGTTTCACACCAGTTTTTTGGGCGAATATGACTGGAACCTTACCTATACGGTTGACTCCGCGCGGGACTATCTGAACATGTTTGTTTCAATCGGCTTTTGGTATTTTTAGCGGTAATATGAACTAGGGAAACTCTGAATATGTCCGTTCATGGTGATAACCAATAACTTGCCGCTTTAGCGGCTTAGTCAGATGGCTAGTAGTTTTATCAGTGTTTTCCGTTCGATCCTTCGATACACCGCGCTGCGCGCGGCACTGAAGGAACTACTAGCCATTCGACTAGGCTGCCAAACAACAGCAGCCAAGTCGCTGGTTATCAGGGCGAACGGAAAATGTATCGAACCATAGTTGGGACTTATTCAGAGTTTCCCTAGTAACAGACGGAGGGCTTGCAGACGTGTTATCGATCCATGGAATGACAAGGAAAAACCAGCGATTGCTGCGCGCCAAGATTGCGCACAGGGCAGGGCTGTTGAGCATTGCCCTATTCGGCATCGCTTCCTCGCCTACCCGTGCTGCAGAGCTTGAACCGAGAGCTTACTCGAACGCGCCGGTAGGACTCAATTTTCTGATAGCAGGCTATGTCAGATCTGAAGGAGGACTGTCCACAGCTCCTGCTTCACCGATCCAGGATGCACATCTCAATATCAACACTGCAGTCTTTGCCTATGCACGCAGCCTGGATGTGTGGGGCAAGTCCGGGAAGTTCGACATTATCATGCCTGTTTCCGATTTGTCGGGAACCGCGCTGGTTAACGGGCAACCAGCTGAGCGTAGTATTTCCGGGTTGAACGACCCGCGTTTTCGTTTCTCGGTGAATTTCTTCGGAGCGCCTGCATTGTCGATGCAGGAGTTTGCCAACTACCAGCAGGATGTGATCGTCGGGGCGAGCGTTCAGGTGTCAGCGCCTCTCGGCCAGTATGACCCCGCCCGGTTGGTGAACATCGGCACCAACCGCTGGTTCATCAAGCCGGACATCGGCATCTCCAAGGCGTTGGGGGCATTCACGTTGGAGCTTTCCACCGGTGTGTTTTTCTTCTCAAAAAATGACGACTATTACGGTGGCGTATCTTACCAGCAGGACCCCGTCAATACCGTTCAGGCGCACGTGACCTACAGCTTTGCAGGCGGCGTGTGGGCGGCATTAGACGCGACTTACGATGTTGGCGGACGCACGACTGTCAACGGCGTGCAAAAGGATGATGCAATGGAAAATTCGCGTTTCGGTGCCACTCTGGCAATGCCCCTGAACCGGAACTACTCGATCAAACTTTACGCCAGCTCCGGTGTATCTACCCGCACCGGCAGCGACTACACACTCGGCGGGATGGCGCTGCAATACCGTTGGTGAGAGGTATTGCCACGGCCGGTAAAGTCATACAACGTGACGGGCAGCGGTCGCTCATTGTTTACCGCCGCCCAGAATCCTACCTAACTGACTTGGCAACTGCTGAACTTGCGTCAGTTGCGCGCCTTGTTCATTTCGTCCACCAAGCTCTGGTCGATCAGCATGATCTCGATGCGGCGATTCTTCTGGCGTCCTTCGGCTGTGTCATTTGGGACAACAGGCTCATATTCACCCCTGCCGGATGCGATCAAACGCTCGGGAGGTATGCCCGAATCCTGCAGAAAGCGAACCACTGTGGTTGCGCGCGCGACCGAAAGCTCCCAGTTGGTCGGGAACTTGTTCTGGAGGACCTTGGCGACCGGCACGTTGTCGGTATGGCCGGCGACCCGGATCACTTTGTTATCATACTTTTTCAGAGCATCGGCGACCTTTTTCAATACATCCTTGCCGCCAGATTTAAGCGTCGCCCGGCCGGAGTCGAAGAACACCTGATCTGCCAGATCCACTGACATCATATTCTGGTATTGCCGCACTTTAAGCTGACCCTTCTCCACTTCCTTTGCCAGTGACTGCACCAGCGAATTGTATTGTTGCCTGCGCTTCTCATTGGCCGCGATCAAGGCAGCCTTGTCCTGTTCCAGAGTGCCGACCTGCTGCTGCGCTGACATGGTCTGTTTCTGTTGGGCTTCATTTTGTTGCTTCAGTGCAGCGTTGTCTTGTTCCAAAGCAGCCTTCTGTTTCTCTACAGCTGCCTTCTGTTGCTGCAGCGTGGCGATCTCTTCGTTTTTGGACGCTTGCATCTTTTCATGCGTGCTGGTGCTGACGCATCCGCTCGTGAGAAATGCAGCCGCCAGAATTGCTAAACCGATGTGGATTTGCTTATTCATGTTCATACCCTCCCTATCAATATGGTGAAATTTGTTCACAAAGACAAAAGTACTTGCTGCAGACTATACTAACTCCGCATTGATTAAATGCTATAGGACTTTAGTGCTATTGCTTGACATTCTTGGCCCTGTTTATATCATCAACCAGTAATTGGGATATTTGGAGTGATTCAGCTGATTTTCAGAATATGGCCTTAATTCATTAAATTCGTTCAGGAGACATAGTCATGAAACTACGTATCGCAATGATGTTTGTATTAGCACTGGGAATTAGTGATTTTGCTTTTGCTGCAGGCGAAATCATCATCAAGTTCAGCCATGTGGTCGCGCCTGATACACCCAAAGGACGCGCCGCTGAAAAATTCAAGCAACTGGCCGAGCAAATGACCAAAGGCAAGGTCAAGGTCGAGATATACCCCAACAGCCAACTATACAAAGACCGGGAGGAGATTGAAGCTCTGCAAAGTGGTGCCGTTCAGATGCTGGCGCCTTCGATGGCAAAGTTCGGTCCGATGGGCGCGCGCGAATTTGAATTGTTTGATTTACCCTATCTGTTTCCAAATCAGGAAGTCTTGCACCGTGTGATGGATGGCGACGTAGGCAAAAAACTTTTCGCCAAGTTGGAGACCAAAGGCGTAACTGGTCTGGCCTTTTGGGATAATGGTTTCAAGCAAATGACTTCGAACAGGCCCATGCATGCCGTTTCAGATTTATCTGGTTTGAAAATGCGCATTCAATCTTCCAAGGTGCTGGCTGCTCAGATGAAGGCGCTTGGGGCAAACCCGCAAGTGATGGCATTCAGCGAGGTGTATACGGCATTGCAACAAGGCGTAGTGGACGGCACGGAAAACCCGGTATCGAATTTCTACACCCAGAAGATGAACGAAGTACAAAAGCACATGACAATGTCTAACCACGGCTATCTGGGCTATGCGGTTGTCGTGAACAAGGCTTTCTGGGAAGGTTTGCCTGCTGATGTACGCAGTGCACTCACACAGGCGATGAAAGAAGCCACTGCTTTTGAACGCGATATCGCGCAACGCGATAATGATGATGCGCTGGCCAAAGTTATCGCGGCCAAGACCACTACCATCTATGAATTGACCCCTGCAGAACGCAGTGAATGGCAAAAAGTGTTGCTGCCGGTTCACAAGGAATTCGAATCGGTGATCGGTGCCGACCTGATCCAGAGCGCCAACAGCACCGCCGAACAATTCGCCAAGGAACAAGCGGCCGTAAAGAAAAAATAATAAGCTCGACTTAATTGCAATTTAGCTGCTGTGTTACCAGGGTGTTGTAATGCCAGGTTACTTTGCGTCGACAACTTGGAGCAATGCCCAAATATAATAAAGGGGGTGTCAATGATCAATCGCTTGCTCAATCACTTTGAGGAATTCCTGATTGCCAGCTTCATGGCGGCAGCAACGCTCATCACTTTTACTGCCGTAGTGATGCGCTACGCCACTGGCTCCGGAATTGATTGGGCGCAGGAGCTCACCATATATCTTTTTATCTGGATGGCGAAATTTGGCGCCGCATACGGGGTGCGTACTGGTATCCATATCGGTGTGGACTTCCTGGTCAACTGGGTGAGGCCCTCGATACGCCGCAAGATGATCATGATCGCGCTATCACTGGGAATGATCTTTACCGGCTCCATCGCTTTCTTTGGCGCGCGCTGGGTCATCTTCATATATGGGACAGGTCAGGTGTCTCCAGATCTGGAGATGCCGATGTGGATCGTCTATCTCGCAATCCCGTTCGGTTCTGGATTGATGTTCTACCGCTTTCTGCAAGTAATGCTGAGCTTCGCCAAAACGGGGACTTTGCCCTCACATAGCTTTGGTGAGGAAGAGACACATGAGGTGGTTGCATGACCGCCATCATCATTTTGAGCATCCTGATTATTCTACTGCTGACAAGCACCCCAATTTCCATCGCGCTCGGCACAACGGTGCTGATTTATTTGCTCGGTTTCTCGTCATTTTCGTTCGAAACGGTCAATATCATCTCGCAGCGCCTGTTCACAGGATTGGAAAGCTTTTCCATTATGGCGGTGCCATTCTTCGTGCTCTCCGGGCAATTTCTCATCGATGGCAAGATCTCCTCGCGCATCGTGCGTTTCGCCTACAATGTAGTCGGTTGGATGCCAGGTGGCATGGCGATGGCGGCGGTGCTGGCATGTGCCTTCTTCGCCACTATTTCAGGCTCCAGTCCGGCCACTGTGATGGCGATCGGCTCCGTGATGTTGCCCGCGATGGTCAAGGCCGGTTATCCGAAGCGATTCAGCGTGGGCTTGATCACCTCCTCGGGTTCGTTGGGCATCCTGATCCCGCCTTCCATCGTGATGATAATTTATGCGGTGGCTACTTCCGAAAGCGCTGGAAAGATGTTCATCGCGGGCATCATCCCGGGCATCCTGCTGGCCGCGATCATGATGACACTGGTGTACATCCAGGCGAAAAGAAAACATTTCCCCACCCTGCCCAAGCCAACTAGTGAGGAATTCTGGCGTTCATTCCGTGACGCGTGGGGCGGCATTTTTTTGGTGGTGATCGTGATAGGCGGGATTTACGGTGGTCTCTTTACGCCAACTGAAGCCGCTGCCGTGGCTGCCGTTTATGGCTTCATCGCAGCAAAATTCTTCTATGGTGATTTGAGCTGGAAGCAAGTTCCCAAGACTCTATTGAGCGCTGCCAACACCAGCGCGATGCTGCTGTACATCATCACCAATGCGATATTATTCTCATTCCTGATGACCTCTGAACAGATACCCCAGGATATGTCTCAATGGGTCGTCGCACAACATCTGCAACCATGGATGTTCTTGCTCATGGTCAACCTTGCGCTGCTCGCAGCAGGACAATTCATGGAGCCGACTTCGATCGTACTGATCCTTGCGCCCTTGTTCTTGCCAATCGCCAAGGCTATGGGGATCGACCCGATACACTTGGGCATTATCATGGTAGTGAACATGGAGATTGGCATGATCCATCCTCCGGTCGGACTTAACCTGTTCGTCTCCAGCCATTTGGCGAAGATGGGGCTGACAGAGGTTTCGATAGCGACGCTGCCATGGGTGGGCGTGATGCTGATCTACCTCGGGTTGATCACCTACGTCCCCGCGATTTCGACCTGGTTGCCGCATCTGCTTTACAAGTAAGACGAACCGAAATGTTTTGCTGCATTTGATATTTAGTGCGGATCAACCTGTTGGAAAAGGCCGCCAATTTCGGGAAAAGGAGTTGGCCGTTTATTCCAATCCATTGATTTGATGGTGCGCCCGACAGGAGGGCTTCGGAAACCAGTCAATTTAAATCTTGTAATAAGTTTTAAATTGACTTAATCTGCAATAAATTCATGATTATTGCGGGTTGAGAACACTATGGCCTCAAACCACTTGTTTCAAGTAAGCCCAAGCAAAACCGATTATTCACACCAAAGACTCCCAGTAACCTCATTGGAACCTAGTCTGGGTTTCCCTCCTTTTCCGACCATTGGTCTCCCTAAGGAATAGCCGTGAGGAATGTGCCGTTGTGCACATTCCTTCACGACTATCTTGGAGGTAAAAGAAGTGGATCTGAGCTACACTTATCTGCAGCCGCTGCCCAAAACGGCGGTTTAAAGTATCTGGGTAAAATTCAACGCGCAGGGCTGGGTAGTTTTAAACGCGCACCAACACGCTACGCTCAAGGAGGACTTAACTGTCGCGCGCGACGCGGGGGGGTTACATGCAATTGGTGTTCCGTATTAGCCATAAATCTGACTATTAACCCCTTATTTCTCTTTAATAGCCAGAATTATGTCAATTATGAAGTTCGTCCATTTAAAATCAAGGATCATTACTGTGCTGCGTCCCAGTCGTTCTCTGCCACTGGTTGCATTGAGTTGTCATAGCGCACTACTGAACCACGCAGCACATCGAGAGGAGAGCGGCTAAGCCCCCGGTACGGGCGCACTTCCAATGCAGGTTTGCCGTGATCAGTCACGATGATGCTTTCACCGGATGCTTCAACCTGGCGAAAATACTCCAGTGCTTTTGCCTTAAATTCAGATTTAGAGATTACAAGCATCAATAATTACTGTCACGTTCCTATGTTTTTCTGGCACGGCGGATACACTAACAATACGGGCAGCAAGTGCTTTCGCTGATTATGATTTGATTTTCAATCTTTCTTCAAGATCATCTGAGTTGGATTGTTGGGCTGGATTGTTACGCATCCACTCATCTGCACGAGCCAACTTGTTCTTCGTAGCAGGCTCATGAAGCCAGCACTCATGGATAGGCATAGCAAATACCTGCTTTAGCACAATTCCTCCACCCGGCTGTTTTTCGATGATGAATTTCAATTAAACCACTCCGCCTCTGGCGATGGAGGAAAGCACTTTTCTGACATCACAAGCCCCTGCTTCTGTGTACGACATCGATAGCGGTGTGTCGCCAAGCGCCAAATTATTTCGTGTCATCCAGTTTATGGCTATATCTGTGCTACCAATTATTTTTATTGCTACGCTTTCAATTTCAGCAAATAACATAGCACTATCATGTTCTCTATCTTTCATCCCAATTCCTTTCCAACTGGCAACAATAAATCCCACTCCTTTATGAATTCAGGAATCGGAGTGCCAGAGTCACACTGCGCCAGCAATTCAGTGAGAGAGTACCGCCTATTTGGTGATGGAGCTAACAACGGCTTCCCGTCAGGTTTGGCGCGTATATTTATTTGTTTATGCGTCATCATTTTTCCCATGCATGAGTCAAGCTGGCAAAAAACATAATTCATCAGTTCCTAGTATTATATTCGTTACCAAATGCTAGTTATTGTATTGTAGTTTGACGTATAGATGGAAAGCTACATTATTGCGAATTTTCATCCGCAACCCGATGCCATACAAGTTAGTAAAATATTTCGGGAACACCGAAAGTCTTACCAAAACCCCATTGATGAAACAGATTGCATATATGCAACAGTAAATCAGGTGTGGGTTTGTTGCCGCCGATGCGAATTTGACCCACCTGCCGGGATTTCACTGACCCAGTACCGCACATCAGGAATCGATGCTGCATCTTAGCTTTCGGACTATTTATCTGGGTCAGCCCAATGTCGGTACATGGGTCAAATTCTCGTCGGTAGCAACACTTCGCATTAATAAGCATTATGTAAAATTAATGACAGACCAACAACTTGACATGGGTATAAAGATGCGTATGATTATGCGCATACTAATTCACATGAGTTGATGCGCTATGCAAACCAATTACGACGCAACCGCCAAGAAAGGTCGTCTATCGTTGTCGATCAATCAACATCTACTGGATCGCCTTGAACCTTACAAACAGCAGGTTAATTTCTCAGCACAAGCTGAGCAATTGCTTGCCAGAATGCTCGAAGAACTTGAGAATCGCACTTGGGTGGAACGCAACGCCGAAGCGCTGGTAGCGCATGGAATGGACATCTCCATTACCGGGTTGGCTGGTGCTGAGTTTGATCGGATCTAAGCATTGGCGCAATTTGACATCTATCCCAATCCGGGAACTAGGAAGATCGAGATACCGTATCTCGTCTCTGTTCAGAATAACCACATTACGAGCAAAACTGGAGCGACTGTTGTAATTCCGCTACGTGCCAATGCTCAGTCTGTAGACATCATGGCTCCGCTGATTGAGGTTTCCGGGCAAGGACAATTTGTTCTGTCCACCGACGAAATCTTCGCAATCGACACCGCCAGACTCAAGGCTCCTGTTGCAATCCTAAGCATGGTTGATCGCGCAAAAATAAAGCCTGCCATAGACAAAGTAATCGGCGAATACTGATTGAACCTAAAAAACGCAGTTGAGATTTATGTGAAAAATAGCTGCAACTCAATACTGGCGTGAGGCAGGAGCCTTGTGCGGTAGTTCCGCTCGCAGGGATCTGTGCGGGGGGTGTCGGGCAACCGGCATTCCTACCGCGACCCTTCCAGCAAGCTTCAGCGAGAGCCTTTTCAGCAAACCACCACAGCCCGCTATGGCCGAATTGCAGACCCACATAATAATTTTTTTAGCATTCTAGCTGGCTAGTTTGCAAGAATTTCAGGTGGACTTTTTGAAACATTATAGGTGGCTGATTTAGGGCATAAAATGCAACAGTATTGCGAATTTTCATCCGCAACCCGATGCCATACAAGTTAGTAAAATATTTCGGGAACACCGAAAGTCTTACCAAAACCCCATTGATGAAACAGATTGCATATATGCAACAGTAAATCAGGTGTGGGTTCGCCTTCACCTTTGCTACCCAGTTTATACATACTGTTTTCAGTGAGAATCAAATTCCTGTCAATGTCAGCTGATTTCACCTCGGAAGTTCCCCAGGTAGTATTTGTGCTCTGGTTATAACCAGTCAGAATAAACTTTTTTCCGGCCGCATGCAGATCCAGACAGATAATCCTCCATTCATTGATGGTCGCATTAACTTGAATTTGACTGTCAAGCATGGATACCATTGGGGGAAGTGCTGTAATTTCTTGTGCAGAGGCCAATCGCAATGTAAATTCGTCGCGCCTTAACCTGACAATGTCATCAAGATCTTTAGGGATGATTTGCTTTACAGCTTGTTCCAATGTTTTGTTCTTACTCATAATAGCCTCCTATAAGTTTGCTTTCATTCTGCGTCGTGGCTCTCACCAGAATCCACATTAACTCCATGTTGAATGCTTGTGTATTTCATACAACAAGCTTCCCCTTTTTTTCTGCAAGCGTAATGACTGCCTTTGTTCCCGAATTAAATTCCATAAAATCCGCCTCAATGCCGTCGCTGAAAATCACCCCGTTCTCCGGCATGAGCGATGACAATGCCAGCGGCCTCTGTGCGTTGATCTGGCCAAACACCAGCTTCGCTGCCGATGCCTTGCTTGGAAACGGTTCACGCACCGCGAACTGAAGGGTATTGCTGTCCCATTTCTCAGCCGGATAGATGAAGTCGGTTTGCTTATGCATCATTCCCGCCGCGATCCCCACTGACCCAGTCACGATGCTTTTCATCCAGCCAGTCGATCCAAGCCCTGTCGACACGATCACCCCGCTGGAAGACTGGACCTCTTTTTGTTTGCCGAACTGGATCTCATAGCGGGCCGACGTGTGTGACTTCGGCCCGATGAAGAGATCATTCACCGCGTAAAGAACCTGCTGATCGCCTAGTGTAGCCTTGGCCATGGTTACCGCCTCATGCGCACGCTGGTTGGTGGCAGTTTCATCAATAATCAACTTCAGATCGCGTGGCTCAAAAGGCAGCAGCACGCCGTCATACCGGTAAGGATCTGGGTTGATGCCGATTAAAGGCTGTCCATCGAGATACTTGATGGTATTGGCGACCAAACCATCCTGCCCAAGCGCTACGACAATATCATCGGCTGCAAACATGAAATTAGGCAGGAAGCTGCGATCAATGCGCTGGTAGCGACCTCTTTCCTCCAGAGTGCCCAGCGCGACCCGCAAGGCGGCCAGATACTGATCATGTTCCTTCAGGTAATCAGCAAAGTCTGCACCCAAGTGCTCGATGTAGAACTTTGCCTGGGCCTGAGTGTGGAACCTGATCAGCAAATCCTCCAACCGGGTCTTGCGCGTCACCAGCACTATCTTTCTGTCAGCTGGTGCTTCCATTTTTGGCCTCCAAAGGTTTGGGTTGTGAAAGCAAAGTCTGAAGCAAGTCAGGCGACATATTGAACTGCCCGATCTTGTCTGCGCGCTCTGCAATCCCGACGAAAGCTTGTGCAATCAATTGGCCGGGTTGCATTCCTGCAGCTGCAAGTGCCTGTACGATGCGTGGGTCGGCTTTCTCCATTGCCCTCATTACTGCTGCAACCCTGTGTGCTTCAGCCTCAGCGATCGTTTTGGTGTTTTCAGCATTCTTGGCAACAAAGGATTTACGCTTCTCCTCGAGCGCGATATCAGCATCCATCTCGACGTCCCTGAGCTCCTGCTTCTTGCGCCGGATACTCGCCTCGGCTTCCATTTGTGTTTCCCGGATAGTCCGCTTCTTCAATTCAACGGCCACTTCGGTATCCAACTCGCTTTCACGAATAATGCGCTCGTTTTCTATCGCGGCATTGCGGCGTACGAAGATAGCCTCATCCGACATGCGCAAGATGCTTTCTCGAGCCTCGGCTTCCAATGCGCGGGCTGTTTCCGGGGTAGGCTTGATGGCCAACACGGAAACACCCTCGATGTCGATTCCAAGAGAGGTGATCTCTGGATAGGCCCTAAGCTCTTTGGTGATATCAAGCACAAGCTTGTCAGAAGCGAGCAACGCTTCTTTCAAAACGATCGACTTGATGAATTTCTGCGATAACACCTCGACCGCTCCTAATACCCGCTGGGGCAATTTTTCTGGATCATCGGATTCATAAGTCTTTCCATCCGCCTTGAGTGCATAGTTCAGCATGGATGAAACCTTGGCAGGGTCGCTGATCCGGTATGCAACCTGTCCTTGCACAGTAATGGTCTGAAAATCGGCAGTGACCTGCTGGAATATGAACGATTCGTCCCGGCTGCCAGCAGGTATAGCCGCAAGGGTAGTGGTTGGAGCGAAGTAGAGGAAGGAAAGCCCTGCGCCTTGACGCACGATTTTCCCGGACTTGTATTCGATCAAGTAAGTAGTAGGTTGAGACTTGATAAAGCGTATGCCTAACATGATAGCTCTCCTTCTTTTTTTGGTTGCTTAGTGGCACTAGCGCACTAAGATAGTTGCACAGTAGCACTAATTAAAATACAATGTCAACACTTTCAGATAAAAATATTCAGGCACCTCACCATGAAACAGAAGAGCACCAGTAAAAAAGCGGCTTCAGGCTTTGACTTGCGGGCGATAGAGCGACCGCTGACGACCGTGGATGTGGTGATCTTTACGGTGCTGGAAGATCGCTTGCAGGTGTTGTTGGTGAAACGCCCGGACGATACTGGCGAACCTTTCCCGGGGGCTTGGGCATTGCCAGGCGGATTCGTGGATGTGCAGAAGGATGTGGATCTGGAGAGCTGCGCGCTAAGAAAGCTCCTACAGAAGACCGGCGTCAAGACACCTTATCTCGAACAAGTGGGCAGTTGGGGTGGCATCAAGCGTGACCCCCGCAGTTGGTCATCAACCCATGTCTACTTTGCTTTGATTCCATCGCCCACCCAACAACTGCAAGGAGCAGTTAATTCTGATGCTGCCTGGTTTCCCATGGAAGACCATCGTGTGGGTGTAAAACTCGCCTTTGACCATGCGAAGCTGTTGGAAGCCGCAATACAAAGGTTACGCAGCAAGGTTGAATATACCTCGTTGCCCGCCTACCTACTGCCAGAAGAATTCACCCTGGGTGATCTGCAACATATGTATGAAGTGGTACTGGAACGCCCAATTGAGAAAAGTGCCTTCAGAACCAGAGTGTTTGCAGCAGATCTGGTCGAGCCAGTAGACAAGGTGCGAGGAGGGCCCAACCGGCCAGCACAGTTATATCGACTTACTCATCCACAGGAGATCGTGTATTTCCCAAGGACGTTCAGCCCACGCAAAACGATCGACTGAATAAGTCATTAAAGTTGTATTTAGCGCAAGGCATCAAAATGGTAAAAAGTCTAAAGGTCGCAAAGTCAGCCAAAGCGAAGAATAAATCTGAATCAGAATTTGTTCGCATAGTCATGACGCCTGTGATGAAACCCATGCATTTCACTGCTGCTGAAATTCGTCGTGCTGTCCTTCTGGTAATTGCTGCCGAAAAAAAGTAGATGCCACTGTTGTGCGTTTCGCATAGCTGACAGTCACAGCCTCGTTACGGAGTAGGAATGAAAACTTTCCGTAAAAGGCTTATTTTACGGAAAGATTGTAGGGTTTGATCAATCCGGAATTTTTCTGCCGAAATCATATCCTTTCTAAAAGTAAGATTGTATTGCAGTAATAAATCAGCTCGTTTTTGAAACTCGCACTTCTGTACCTAAAGGGCCGCAGTCTGTTCGATCTTTATAGACTACAGGTACACGTTTGGAAAGAAAATATGAGCGGAAGGCATTTGATATTATCTTATTTTTAAAAAAGTTACTCTAAATCAATCAGAACAAACGGAACCCGAAAATAAGTTTTCCCAGACAATAGATTTTCGATTTGTTCGATTGATGGCTTTCGTCCGTCCCGTCCGATTAATCCATCATGAATTTTCTCAATTGGCCAGCCTGAAGCAGCCCAAGCTCGTGCGCAAGTAATCTGGATGTACGAAAGTCGCTTTTCGTTTGATGTTAGTACGGCAATTTGGAATCCCAAACAATTCTTCCACAGTTGTACCAACTTTTCGTTACTTCCCGCCCCCACTTTCCTATTTACATTTCCTGAAATTCCTTCGTTTGGCTGCCGCAAAATCTCATTAACGTAGCGTTCCAACTCGAATTCCACCTGACCTGGATCAATCTCCCCTCTTACATTTTTGCGCATTCCGTGAAGAAATTTTAATCCTGCTTCACCGCCAGGTATCATATTTAGTCCATTTAAATTAGCCTCAGAGAAAAGAGAATATTTCTCAACATGCGATTCTTCGAGCTGCAGCGCTTCTTTGACGGTCAATCCAATCCGTAAAACTTCATGCTCAACGATGTCAATCTCGAAATATTCACCCCGAAGTGCTTTGTGAAATCGAACTTGACTGCCGCGATGCGCAGAATATGAGTGTTCTCTAAAACGTATTTGCCATGATCGTTTTGTTAATCCGATGTAGATCGCAGCCCCACGCAAAAATTCAACTCTTGTGCTTGCCAATGATGAATTTTTTCTAATGAGTGTGTGTCGGTAAAGCTGATAGCTGTCTGGGCGGTTAACTGCAATCTCATACGCTTGCAAAACATAAGGGAGCGGAACAATGAAGCTGTGTTTATGTTTCCCATCAAAAAAATATAGCAAGAGGTGGACTTGAAGTGCTCCAGATTGAATCGGGCCATACGTTATATGATCTATAATTTTTAGGTCGCAGTGCTTTGATTTTCTCAGTCGCGAAAAATCCTTTCCACGGATGACGACGAGAATGTCGAAGATTGGCATCCCGAAGTTCCGGTAACGTTCACCCAAATTAACCACTTCAACCGAAGAAGCAATCGCTGTCCTCCGATAAAGGTCCACAAGATAATCAAGTGTGCCAGGATGCCGACGTTCAAGTGAATTTAGCAGCTCCTCAATTCTTTGATAGACCTCGCGGTGCAAAGGAAAAAGAAGTTTTTCGAAAGATTTACTTGAAAAGTATTTCATTTCCGCTCCCAAGAAAGTTAAAAAAAGAAGTAAGCTGTGCAAAAATCGCACGGTTAAATTTCCATCACTTTCTCGGGGATTAAATGTAAAACCCGGATGGGTTTACACAATCTCAGTACCATCAACTCTAGTACCGTCCAATAATCTTACTATTTTTGTTGAATTTGTCAAAAGAGCATTGGTCACACCTACCCAATCTATAAATCCTTACCTCTTTATGGAAAGTTGTTTATTTAATCAGATACCCAAAATCAAAAATTTGTATGAAAATCAGAAAACGACAGTTTCGGCGCTTTTTAATTCCAGTCATATATATGGCGTTAAATTATTTGTAACAGTTTTGCTGCAATTTCTATGGCTGGAGAAAATGAATTTCATTCGGTCAGTCATCATTGCTACATCATGAAAAATATCCCTTTGGGAATTCGCCGACCTGTGTAGATTGAAGTTCACAGGCGATTTATGGATTGAGTAACCAAACTTTCCGTAAAAAACCCCTTTTATGGAAAGTCTGCTGGGTTGGATCACTCTCCCTTAATTGAAGCTCTGCTTTGTAGCAAGTAATCTGGAATGTTGAAGGGCAGAAGGGTGGCGAATGCAGAATGCTGGCATCTATTTTGATATAACGTTTGGAAATAAATCTCTTATGGTATTAATCTTTGGGCTTCAAGCTGAATGCTTGATCAAATAAATCTTCAAGTTCAACATGGGTTCCGCGCAATCCATCAACGACTGCTTTAGCCCAGTCAAAATATTCTTGTTGCCGTTCTAATTTCCAATCAATAGGTGGGCTGTAAGCCATATCACGAAGGTTGCATATCTTGTCTGCCAATTTTACTATTTTGGCCTCTCGACTTAGCGTTGAAGCGTTATCGATTTGAAGTTGCTTCCGAGTGGCCTTGGGAAGAGACTTGTCGTCTGATAGCTCCAAGACAATATTCAAAACCGTTTCACCAAAGAGATTGGTAATCTCACTAGCCGTAGCATTTGTATCTTCGATTGTGTCATGAAGGATTGCAGCTGATATTACATTCTCATCAACTATCCCATCCACTTCGTTGGTCAGCACATAAGCCAGTGCCAGCGGATGATTAATATAAGGTGAGGCCTCGCGATCTTTGCGACGTTGGTCTCTATGCTTTTCAGCCGCGTAATTAGCTGCCTGTATAATTTTTTTCATGGATTGAGGTTCCCAATATAAGTTTCGTTAGTGTGTCCCATCAGCAAAGAATAATATATGACAATGTGAAAATAATAGCCCCCGATATTACAGCCGTTAAAGTCAAGAACGGCCTTCATGCGGCTTGTCTGTGAGCGTGAAAAAACCGTTATTCCATCTAGACAGGGAAACCTTCTACAGCATAGCTACTCTAATTGTTACTGATCAGAAAGGTAATACGCAGCATTTTTTTCTGCGGCTATTTTTTGCGCCGATAGGCGGTCACCTTTTCATTCATTCACAAATTCCGGATACCCTTGGTTTACTAATTTTAGATGTGACCAAACAACTGCGAATTGATACGTTATTTTCTCCAGAACACGCTCATAATTAATTTCCATTCCTTCCGGAACTCTGCAAATATGACTGAAAGTAATTTGCCGCGTTTAGCTTTGGGCGATATGAATAACAGCAGTGCGGCTATAAACAGTGCAAGCGCGATCACTGTTCCTGAAACAAGAAGAACTGTAGTTATGTAGTCCCATTCCCTAATAATGACCAGATATGCCGTTGAAGAGGCAAGAACCAGTGCAGTCAGGATTGTCGTCAAGGATAATTGCTTCATTTTGCCAGCCTCGCTTTTTTCCAATGATACCTAAGCCATAATCTGTGCTTGGAGTCGGATCAATATTCCAAAGACTGCAGTGCCGCTTTCAGTTAGTAGTGTTTCATAGGGGCTCTATGAAAATAGGATGGGCGTTACCTCCCGGTATTTCTCCTAGTGGCTACTTTGGAGTGGTCTGAACAGTGATTGACCCTCTCTACAGAAGGCACGGTAACCAAACGTCAAAATATGCAACATCCAAAAAATGCCAAATATTGTTGGGCACAGCGTGGGCACAATTTGGGCACGGAATGGGCACGAACAATTTGTAGGCTGAACGAGCGACTATTGGTCACATGACCTTTAGTCTGAATTTTGGTGCGCCCGGCGGGATTCGAACCCACCACCCTAGGCTTCGGAAACCTATACTCTATCCAAATGAGCTACGGGCGCGTGCGGAAAAAACTATGAATTGCAGATAAATTCTGAAAAATGCACCAAAGGTCATTTTACCTCAACCTTTCACAATGACCATAAGCTTCGGAAACCAATACTCTATCCAGCTGAGCTACGGGCGCATTTTGAGAAGGCGCGCAGCATAACGTTTTTTGTCCAGACCGTCCACGCGCGGCCAACTATAAAAAATCCCTCGCCAAGAAATCTGGGGAGGGATTTTATATCAGACTGGAAAAATTAACGGTCGTACGTATGGATATCTATGTGCTTGGTCTCTTTGACAAACAGCATTCCGACAACGAAAGTCATAAGGGCGAAAGTGATTGGATACCACAGGCCATAATAAATATCGCCTTTCCACGCGACCATGGCAAATGCCACAGTCGGCAAGAAACCGCCGAACCAGCCATTACCGATGTGATAGGGCAAGGACATTGAGGTGTAACGAATGCGGGTCGGGAAGAATTCAACAAGCATCGCCGCGATTGGTCCATACACCATGGTCACGTAAATCACAAGGATCACCAGCAACAACAGCACCATTGCATGATTGACGCGGGCTGGATCGGCCTTGGCTGGATAGCCAGCCTCTTTGATGGTTGCAGACAAGGCGGCGCTGAATTCTTTGGACTTGGCACCGAACTCAGCCTTGTCCAACCCCGCACCTTCAAAGCTGGAGACTACCTTGTCGCCCACTTTCACCGAGGCAACCGTGCCAGCAGGAGCATCCTCGTTCTTGTAGGAGATACCCGATTTAACCAAGGCACTCTTGGCAATATCGCAGGAGTCCCGGAATTTTGCTTTGCCGATCGGATCAAATTGGAAGTTGCAAGTCGCAGGATCTGCCACCACTAGAATCGGTGCTTTATCCTGTGCCGTTTCCAATGCCGGATTTGCGTAATGAGTTAAACCTTGGAATATCGGAAAGTAAGTCATCGCAGCAATCAAGCACCCCGCCATAATTATGGGTTTACGTCCAATCTTGTCAGATAGTTTTCCGAACACGATAAAGAAAGGCGTAGCGATGATTAGGGATGCGGCAATCAACAAATTTGCGGTTTGAGGATCCACTTTCAGCGTTTGTGTCAAAAAGAATAGTGCATAGAATTGCCCGGTGTACCAGACAACGGCTTGTCCTGCAGTCAGGCCAAGCAATGCGATGATGACGAATTTAAGATTTTTCCATTGTCCGAAAGATTCCGCTACTGGTGCCTTGGAACCTGTTCCCTCTGCCTTCATTTTGACGAATGCGGGAGATTCACTTAGCGTCAGGCGTATCCACATGGAAATGAACAACAAAACAATGGATACTAGGAACGGAATTCGCCAGCCCCAGGTTTCGAACTCCGCACCAGTGAGGTTACGTGTCAGCAAGATCACGATCAACGACAGGAACAGCCCGAGTGTCGCGGTAGTTTGTATCCACGCGGTGTATTCGCCACGCCTGTTTTGTGGCGCATGCTCAGCCACATAAGTTGCCGCGCCGCCGTATTCACCACCCAGTGCCAAGCCTTGCAATAGACGCAAGCACACCAGAATGACAGGTGCAGCAACGCCAATGGTTTCATAGCTGGGCAACAGACCAACAACAAAGGTTGAAAGACCCATGATCATGATGGTGATCAGAAAGGTGTATTTACGCCCGACCAAGTCACCCAGGCGGCCAAATACCACTGCACCAAACGGACGAACTGCAAAGCCTGCGGCAAACGCCATCAAGGCGAAGATAAATGCAGTTGTTTCATTCACGCCCGAGAAAAATTGTTTGCCAATGACGGCAGCTAATGAGCCATACAGATAAAAGTCATACCATTCAAAAACAGTTCCCAGTGATGAAGCGAAAATGACTTTTCGTTCCTCTTTGGTCATGCGATGTCGTGTAGCTGTAGCTGTAGTCGTTGTCATGTTTTTCTCCATGGTAATAACTCGGGCCGCGCGCTTAGTGGAACATACGCACGTGCACCATGTTAGCAGCTATACAAACTGGGCGGCAACCAATACCTAAATCCATTGACATGACATGGAAATGTCCGCAGCATACGTTAGTAATAATGCTATCTTATGAACGACTGAACACAAATATCTCGCTATGCAATTTACCAATCCAAACACCGAGAAAACTCTCCTGTTACTTAATAGCATTCACCGCATTGCAGTGATGGGTTTGTCGCCGAATCCGGCGCGTCCCAGTTTTCGAGTTGCACAAGGCTTGCAAGGTTTCGGCTACCGCATCATTCCGGTCCGCCCTATGGTTGAGGAGGTGTTGGGTGAGAAGGCATTCTCTGACCTGGAAAGCCTCCCCGAGTTGCCCGACATCGTGGATGTTTTCCGTGCATCCGAGCATGTCCCTGCCATCGTAGAAAGCTGCATCAAGCTCGGCATCAAGAATATTTGGCTGCAGGAAGGCGTCGTTCACGAGGAGGCTGCGCTGCGCGCTCAACAGGCTGGTATCAACGTAGTGATGGATCGCTGCATGTGGCGCGATGCGGTGCAGTTGGGTGCCCGCTCGCGAGGGGTGAAGGCATGAATCATCTTCGTTGTGCCTGGGCAGGCAGTGATGCTTTGTACAAGAGTTATCACGATGCTGAGTGGGGAGTGCCGCTGCATGATGACCAACGCTTGTTCGAGTTTTTGATCCTGGAAGGAGCTCAGGCCGGGTTGAGCTGGATCACCATTTTGCGCAAGCGCGAAAACTATCGCGCAGCTTTTGATGGTTTTGACGCCAAGCGCATTGCCGCTTATGACGCAAATAAAATAGAATCACTGCTGCAGGATGCGGGCATCGTGCGCAATCGTTTGAAAGTGGGGTCTGCGGTGCTCAATGCGCAAAGTTTCATGGAAGTGAAGGGCGAATTTGGTAGCTTCGATCAATTCATCTGGCAGTTCGTCGGGGGTAAAACCAAGCAAAACAAACGGCGCAGTCTGGCGGATATTCCCGCCAGCACACCGGAGTCGGATGCGATGAGCAAGGAGTTGAAACGGCGCGGCTTCAAGTTTGTCGGATCGACGATCTGCTATGCCTTCATGCAGGCGACCGGCATGGTGAATGATCACACGACAGATTGTTTTCGGCACGTCGAATTGCTTAAGGAAAAAGGATAAGAGATGTTATTGAAGTTCACCAAAATGCATGGTGCCGGAAACGACTTCGTTATGCTGGATGGCGTGCGCCAACATATCGAGCTGACCCCGGAGCAGCTGCGTCTGCTGGCTGACCGTCATTTTGGCGTGGGTTGTGACCAGATATTGCTCGTGGAGAAAGCGGAAAACAAGGAGGCCGATTTTCGCTATCGCATCTTCAATTCAGACGGTGGAGAAGTGGAGCAGTGCGGCAATGGCGCGCGCTGTTTCCTGCGTTTCGTGCATGACCAGAAACTCACCACCAAGCGCGAGATCATCGTGGAGACACATAGCGGGTTGATCAGTCCGCGTCTCGAACAAGATGGGCGCGTGACGGTCAATATGGGCGCGCCGATCTTTGAACCGGCTCTGGTTCCATTCGACGGCGGCAGCGGCGCGGTCAGTGAGCCGCTGGAAGTTGCCGGTGAAGCACTGGATATCAGCGCGTTGTCGATGGGCAATCCGCATGCGGTACAACTGGTGCCGGATATCGAGCGTGCGCCGGTGGAAAAACTTGGCCCGCTGATCGAGCGGCACTCGCGTTTTCCCAAGCGCGTCAATGCCGGTTTCATGCAGGTAATGGATCGTCATTCCTTGCGATTGCGCGTGTATGAACGAGGCTCGGGGGAAACCCTGTCGTGTGGTACCGGAGCCTGTGCCGCAGTGGCGGCGGGCATAAGGCGCGGATTGCTGGATAGCCCGGTGAGCGTGGCTACGCGCGGCGGCGTGTTAACTATCAGCTGGGAAGGCGATGGTCAGCCGGTGCTGATGACCGGTCCGGCGATCACGGTATTTGCAGGCGAAATCAATTTATAGGGGAAGTCCATGAGAGTAGAAGAAGTAGCGAAGTATCTGCAGGATAACCCGGATTTTTTCGAGGAGCACGCCGAGTTGCTGGCACAAATCAACCTGCCGCATCCTCATGGCGGGCGCACGATCTCGCTGAGCGAACGGCAGTTGCTTGCCTTGCGCGAGAAGAACAAGGAGCTGGAAAAAAAGCTGCGCGAGATGATCTCGTTCGCAAAGGACAACGATGCACTGCAACACAAGGTGCACGAATTCGTAGTGTCCCTTTTCGCCGCGCCCGACCTGACTACGCTGCAGGAAATGATCCCGCATCTGTTGCGCGATATCTTTGCCATACCGCACACAGCGCTGCACTTGTGGCAGAACGACCCGCCTAGCGCGGAAGTATTGGCGTTCGCCGATGCGCAGGCGCAGCCGGTCTGCCTTCATCATGCCGCTCATGACACCGCTGCCTGGTTCGGCGAGCACGCCGCACAATTGCATTCCTACGCATATTTGCCTTTGCACGCAGGCAGCGAGACCGTCGGGCTGCTGGTGATGGCCAGTGAAGACAAGCAGCGTTTTTATCCCGAGATGGGCACAGTGTTTCTGCAGCGCATTGCCGAAGCGGTGAGTAGCTCGCTGCACCCCTACCTTGACCTCGAATGAAATGACCGATGCTGTTGCAACCAACCAGAAATTTCTGCAAGGCTATCTGGCGTGGCTGCGCAACGAGAAGCGATATTCCGAACTGACTGCTGAAAATTATGCGCGCGACCTCGGGCATCTGTTCGAGCTGGCCGCAGAAACGCCGCTAGCCGATCTCAAGATACATCACATTCGCCGCTACATCGCGCAATTGCACAGCCAGGGCTTGGGCGGACGTTCGCTGGCACGCATGTTGTCGGCCTGGCGCGGCTTCTTTACCTACCTGATGCGCGATCACGGTTTGATCGACAACCCTTGCGCCGGGCTGCGTGCACCCAAGTCACCGAAGAATTTGCCACAAGCTTTATCGCCCGACGAAGCGGCTCGCATGGTCGACCTGCCGACCGACACGGCTGAGGCGATACGCGACAAGGCGATATTCGAATTATTCTATTCCTCCGGCCTGCGGCTCGCCGAGCTGGTCGATCTCGATCCGGCCCAGCTTGACTTGAGTGCGGGTGAAGTGCGCGTGACCGGAAAGGGCAGCAAGACGCGCATCGTGCCGCTCGGCCAGTTTGCAATCGCCGCACTGCAAGCATGGCTGGCAGTGCGCGATCAGCTTGCCAAGGCGGGTGAGGTCGCCCTGTTTGTTGGCCAACGCGGCTCGCGTATCTCGCCGCGTGTGGTGCAACTGCGCATGAAGCAATGGGGAATCAAGCAGGGCATCACCAGCAATGTGCATCCGCATCTGTTGCGGCACTCGTTTGCTACCCATGTGCTGCAATCTTCCGGCGACTTGCGCGCCGTGCAGGAAATGCTCGGCCATGCCAGCATCTCCACCACGCAGGTCTATACCCACCTCGATTTTCAATATCTCAGCAAGATCTACGATGCGGCTCATCCGCGCGCCAAAAAGAAAACATGAACACCCAAATGAAAAAAACACCTTCTACGCCGCACCGACCTTCGCAGGGCAACAGGGATTTCCGCAACCGGACCAAGCGTAGCCCGCAAGCTGCCGATAGCCAGAACACTCGCAGTGTTGCACGTGCCGGAGAAGCTGATGCTCAACCTTGCATCATTCTCAGGGCGGGTCGTGAAAAATCCCTGTTGCGCCGTCACCCGTGGATCTTTTCAGGTGCGATCGAACGCGTGGATGGTGCGCCTGCTGGAGGCGACACGCTGCCCGTGCGCGACGATGCTGGTAACTTTCTTGCGTGGGCCGCCTATAACCCGGACTCGCAAATCACTGCGCGGGTATGGTCGTGGCGCGAAGCTGAAAATATCGATGCTGGATTTTTTCACGGAAAAATTGCCAGCGCGCTGGCGGCACGCGATGCTCTATTCCCCTTGCCCGCAGGCGGGGAGAGCGTAGCGAGGGGGGCGCAGCCTGTTAGGGGAGAGGGTAAGGAAGCAGCACAGAACTCTGGAGCGCGTTTGGTCCATGCTGAATCCGACAGCCTGCCAGGCCTGATCGTCGATCAATACGGCGATGTTCTGGTGATGCAGATCGGCAGCGCCGGAGTGGAACGCTGGCGCGATACTATCGCCGATATCCTGCAGGAACTCTGCAAGCCCGCGTGTATCTATGAACGTTCCGATTCGGATTCGCGCGCACTGGAAGGACTTGAACTGCGTAACGGCGTACTGCGCGGTACATTGCCCGATACTGTTGAAGTGATCGAGAACGGCCTGCGCTTCAAGGTGGATGTGGCAGCGGGACAGAAGACCGGTTTTTATCTCGACCAGCGCGATAACCGTGCACTCACCGAGACACTGGCGCGCGACAAGGATGTGCTGAATTGCTTTTGCTACACCGGTGGCTTCTCGCTATATGCGCTACGCGGCGGCGCGAAGTCGGTGCTGTCGATCGATGCCTCGGCGGATGCGCTACACATCGCTGCAGAGAATTTAACGCGCAACAGCTTGGATGCAACTCGTGCGGAATGGCAGGAAGCGGATGTGTTTCAGGCGTTGCGCACGCTACGCGACCAAGGCCGTAAATTCGACCTGATCATTCTTGACCCTCCCAAGTTCGCGCCCACCGCGGCCTTCGCCGAAAAAGCCGCGCGTGGCTACAAAGATATCAACCTGCTCGGCTTCAAGCTGCTCAGGCCGGGCGGCCTGCTGTTCACCTACTCCTGCTCCGGTGGTATCAGCGAAGATCTGTTCCAGAAGATCGTTGCCGGTGCTGCACTCGACGCGGGCGTGCATGCGCAGATCGTGCATCACCTGCACGCCAGCGCGGATCATCCGGTGTTGTTGAGTTTTCCGGAGGGGGCGTATTTGAAGGGGTTGGTGTTGAGGGTGGGATTGTGATTTTGTAGTTTTGTAGGATGGGTGGAGCGCAGCGATACCCATCAATCAAAGTCAACGTCGCCGGGGGTTGCCCATCATAAGACCGTTCGTGTTGAGCTTGTCGAAACATGAATGTCCAAAAGCAAGTCAACCCCGCCGGGCTACCCCCGGCGAAGTTGACTTAAGCCTTTTTTAATTATGTTGGGTTCCGCTACGCTCAACCCAACCTACATGCTGCGCTTGAAAACAAGCAGCAACCCTTCGACAGGCTGATGAAACTACTGATAGAACTACTAGCCATCTGACTTACCCAGCAAACGACGCTGGGTAAGTCATTGGTTATAGCCATTCGACAAACCTGTCAAAAAACGACAGCCAAGTCGCTGGTTATCAGGGCGAACGGCCTATGTTATCGTGCCACCAGCGGAAACGCGGCTGGATTCCTGATGGAATCAACCGCCAAATCCACATCCAGTTCCGGCCAGTACAAATGATGGGGCTGCGGTAATTCAACGTGCGTCAACTTGCCGATAGGCGCTTCCGCGAACCACGGGAAATCCTTGAACGCAACGAACAACTCTTCTTCCCCGAGCAGAAGCCAGAACCCTTGCCGCGAGACTTTTTGTACATGAGGATTTTGAGCCATTTTTTAACGCTGCATCAGCAAGCGCAGTAGTTATCAGGGCAAATTCACCATCGGCTTGAATCCCAACTTGCTCGCCAATGAATCCGCGCTGCTCCGCGCTTCGCTCTGGTTGGCATAAGGCCCGATATGCACACGCACCAATCCGTCTTTCGTGGTGGACAGTTTTAGTTGTTTGCCGGAACTCGCCAGCTCCGTGCGCATGCGTGCCAGGAAGTTTTCGGCATTCTGTTGTGATGTGAATGCGCCAAGTTGCAGATACACATTGGTGCTGCTGTTTTCCACCGATGCCAGCGCGACAGGTGGCGCGGCCGCAGGGGGGATATCAGTAGTTGAAACGCTGGCGGGAGGAGTGGCCGCGACTGCGGAAGCGGGCGCGCTTTCCAGCGGTTGGCTTTGCACTGTGCTGGCGGCGATGGTATTGACGCTGACATTGGGGTCAAGGCTCACCACTTCGACTTCCGCGCTGCCGTTGCTAAGGATGCCCAGTTTGTAGGCGGCGGTATATGACAGGTCGATCACACGGTCATGCAGGAATGGACCCCTGTCATTGACGCGCACGACGACCGATTTTTGATTGGCGAGATTGGTTACGCGCACATAGCTAGGCAGCGGCAATGTGGGGTGCGCGGCGGTCATCGCGTACATATCATAAGTCTCGCCGGTTGAAGTGCGCTCCCCATTGAATTTCTTGCCATACCAAGAGGCAATGCCGCGTTCCTTGAAATTTCCAACGACGGTCAGCGGCGTGTAAGTTTTTCCTAATGCGTTATACGGGCGATTGGCATAGCGATGAAGCGGTTCGATTTTTGGCACGGCATCCGGCACCGTGTCGAGATTGACGGGAATATCCGTACCGGGGCCATCCCCGGCGAGGTAACCGCCACTCTTTGGCGCAGGGGCTGTGCTTGGCGTTTCTGCCTTGCGTTGCGGAGTGCTGCTACAGGCTACGAGTAACAATGTAGAGATGGCTAAAACGATGGCTTTATTACTCATTAAATCTCCTATGTGAACCTTATGTCCTAACCAGCTTTTTGTGTGTCTCGATGCTCATCAACATCCCAAAGCCGAGCAGCAGGGTCAGCATGGATGTGCCGCCATAGCTGATCAGCGGCAGCGGCACGCCGACCACGGGCAGGATGCCGCTGACCATACCCATGTTGACGAACGTATAAGTTGCGAAAGTCAGTGTTATAGAGCCGGCCATCAAACGCGTAAAGTAAGTGGAGGCATGCGATGTGATGATGAAACCGCGCCAGATCACGAAGGAATAGAGCGACAGCAGGATCAAATTGCCGAGCAGGCCGAACTCCTCTGAATAGACCGCGAATATGAAATCGGTGGTGCGCTCCGGCAAGAATTCGAGATGTGTTTGCGTGCCGTTCAAATAACCCTTGCCGAGGATGCCACCGGAACCCACGGCGATCATGCCCTGTATGGTATGGTAGCCCTTACCCAGTGCGTCCTGTGAGGGGTCGAATAGCATCATGATGCGGTGCTTCTGATAATCATGGAGCATCGACCACAGCACCGGAGCGCTGGCAAGACCCGCGACGAACAGCCCCCCTATCACGCGCCAGCTTAGCCCTGCCAGGAACAAAACGAAAAATCCGCTCGCGGTGATCAGTAGCGCTGTACCCAGATCAGGTTGGCGTGCGATCAGTGCGATCGGCAACAGCAACAGCAGGGCGGCGACGAAATAATTCTTCAGTGTAAGCGTGGCTTCGTGCTTTTCGAAATACCAGGCCATCATCAGCGGCACGCCGATCTTCATAAGTTCGGAAGGCTGGATGGTCATCACGCCCAGATTCAGCCAGCGTCGCGCACCGTGGCTGATCTCGCCGAATAATGCAACGCCAATCAGCAATACCAAGCCGATCAAGTAGATCGGCACGGCGGTGCGCATAAGATAATGGAGCGGCAGATTGGCAACCAGCCACATGCAGATGAGAGCCACCACGATGTTTCGTAATTGGCCAAGCGGACGACCCAGGCTGGCATTGTCTGCACTGTACAACACCAATAAACTGGTCAGCAGCAGCAGGATTATGCCCAGCAATAGTTGCCGGTCAAGATGCACCATGAAACTCTGCCAGAGTTGCCGTCTAGTCATGTTCTGCTTCCTTGTCTCCGTTAATGGCAGCCAGTGGTTTCGGCACTTTTCCAAGCAGGTAATAGTCCATCACCTTGCGCGCGATAGGCGCTGCAGTGCCGCCGCCGTGGCCGCCGTTTTCGGCCAGCACGACCAGCGCGATCCGGGGTTTGTCGGCTGGTGCATATGCAATGAACCAGGCGTGATCGCGGTGCCGTTCGTTGATCTTGCTGGCATCATATTTTTCACCCTGTTTCATGGCAACCACCTGTGCGGTGCCGGTCTTGCCCGCGATCTGATAGGGCGCGCCGAGCGATGCAAATACCGCCGTGCCTCCCGGCTGTGTGACAGCCACCATGGCACGCTTGACCAGATCCAGATCCTTGGGGTCGATGTTCAAATCGTAGAGCGGGTCTTTTGCGATGAAACGATTTTCGCTGGCCCTGGTGCTTTGTACTTCCTTGACGATGTGGGGCTGGTATGCGACACCGTTGTTCGCGAGCGTGGCGGTAGTCATGGCAAGTTGCAGGGGTGTGACCAGGTTATATCCCTGCCCGATGCCGACCGAAACGGTGTCACCCGGATACCATATTTGCCCATAGCGTTTCATCTTCCATTCTTGGGAAGGAAGCAGGCCGGAAGTTTCACCCTCCAGATCGATGCCGGTCTTCTTGCCAAATCCAAAGCGTGTTAAAAAATTGGAAATGTTGTCTATGCCCATCTCGGTTGCCAAGCCATAAAAATATATATCGCAGGACATCTGTATGGCCTTGAACATATTAACGCTGCCATGTCCGCCCGCTTTCCAGTCGCGATATTGGCGGCTGCTTCCCGGCAAATAATATACCCCGGAATCGTTGATGGCCTGTTCGGGCTTGCGCGTGTGGTAATGCAAGCCGGCGAGCGCCATGAAAGGCTTGATGGTCGAGCCTGGCGGGTATTGGCCGCGCAGCGCGCGATTGTTTAGTGGCACATCCGGTGAGTTATTCAGTTCGTCCCAGCTCTGTGTATCGATGCCATCGATGAACGGGTTGGGGTCGTAGCCCGGCTTGCTGACAAAGGCCAGTACCTCGCCATTGTTTGGATCGATCGCCACCAGTGCGCCGCGATAGGTGCCGAATGAATTCTCGGCGATCTCCTGCAGCTTTGCATCGATGCTCAATATCAGCGTGTTCCCGGAAACCGGAGCCGTGCGGGACAGAATACGCACCGCCCGCCCGCCCGCATCCACCTCGACTTGTTCTATGCCGGTGTTGCCGTGCAGGTCGTTTTCGTAGCTCTGTTCCAGCCCGGTCTTGCCGATATAATCCGAGCCGCGATAATTTGCCGCCATATCGCTTTCTTCAAGCTGGCTTACTTCGGTATCATTGATGCGCCCGATATAACCAATCAGGTGGGATGTCTTTTCACCGAGCGGATAATCGCGAAACAATCGCGCCTTGATCTCGACACCCGGGAAACGATATTGCTGTGCGGCGAAGCGCGCGACTTCTTCATCGCTCAGGCGATTGCGGATGATCAGTGTTTCAAAACCGTGACTTTCAGTGAGCAGCTTTTTGAATCTTCTGCGATCCTTGGGGGTGATCTCGATCAGAACGGAAAGCTCGTTTATCGTGGCTTCAATATCCGGCGTCTTGCTCTGGTTGATCTCCAGCGTGTAACCGGAATAATTTCGCGCAAGCACCATGCCGTTGCGATCCAGTATCAGGCCACGATTGGGCACGATGGGTACGAGGGCGATGCGGTTGCTCTCGGCCAGCGTCTGGTAATAACTGTGCTTCAGGGCTTGCAGATAGACGAAACGAAGCACCAGGACGACCAGCAACCCCAGGACTAAACTCATGCTGACCACGAGACGTAACTGGAAGTGAAAAATCTCGCGCTGGTGATTTTTAAATTCGGCGTGCTTCTTCATGGGCGGCGTTCAAGATGGCGGCGCTCGCTATCCCCACGCACTTGCCGTATCGCATTGAACATCATGCTAAGCGGTGTCCACAGAAATGTCGACGTAAGACAGCCCAGAAAATACAGCCACTCCGCGCGGCCATTCACCTGCCAATGGATCAGCGCATATGCCGCGTAGGTCAGCACGAGAATTCCGAATACCTGGATGGTCTGCCGACGCAGGTCGAACATTTGCAATCTGCGATGAAGTGCTACGCCGCCAAAAGCGAGTAATGTATACGCCAACGCGTGTTGCCCGAACAGGCTGGCATCTGTCACGTCGGCGAATATCCCCACCAACCACGACAAGCCGATGCCGATGCGCCATGGATTGTGTGTACACCAATACAGCAAAACCAATGCAACAAAGTCTGGACGCAATGCCAGCCAGATACCTTCCCAGGGCAATCCATTTAAAAACAGCGCGACCAGCAAGCTCGATAAAACAAAGAGATTGGTGACCGGGCGCTGGATCTCCGCCTTGGAATGAGTGGTGTTGAGGGCAGCCATCAGTTCATTCTCTTTGTCTTCGCGCGTTTGTCGGTCGTCGACGCGGGCGCCTCGCCAGGACGTTCTGGCAGCTTTTCCAGACTGGACAGGATCAGCAGATGACGATGTTTGTCCACACCGCCCAACGGCAGGCAGGTAACGCGCGCAAAGGGATATGCCGGATCACGTTCTATCTTCAATATTTTGGCGACCGGTATCCCCGGCGGATAGGTGCCGTCGATACCTGAAGTGATCAGTATGTCATCGTCGTGGATATCAGCACTGGCCGGCATATAGCGCAGCGACAGTTGGCCGATGTCGCCGGAGCCAAACAGGATGGTACGCAATCCGTTGCGCAACACCTGCACCGGTACGGCGTAGTCTTTTTCCGTGATCAATGTGACTTCGGAAAGCCCGGGATAGACACGTGTTATTTGTCCGACGATCCCAACGTCATCCATCACCACTTGTCCGATTTGAACATCGGCACTTGCGCCCTTGCTGATGAGTACTTTGCGCTGAAACACATTTCGTTCGGCATACAATATTTCGGCTAGTTGAGTTGTGAATCCCCCAGGCTGGGGTAGATCGGCAAGAGTACGGATTTGCTGGTTTTCCTGTTGCAATGCCTGCATTTGCAACAATTGTGCTGCATCAAGCTGGTGCTGCTTGAGCATCGCATCATTTTCCTTTGCCAGTTTGTTTTGTGCGCTCTGAGTGATGTAAAAGTCGCCGGCTTGATGCCACAATATACCCGGGAGGGTTGCCAGTTGTTGTATTGGCGAGACCAGCACCGATAGTGCGCTGCGCGTGGATTCCAGATAGCGAAAGCGTGCGTCAATGAACAACAGCAATAATGAGAGCATTGCGAAAAACACCAGCCGCACCACGGGGCTGGGGCCGCGATTGAAAAATCGGAAAGATTGCGTACTGTCTATCACCTACATTCCATCGGGGATCTTGGAGAGTCAGGCAATAAACATTATTCGGTGGTGAAGATGCTGGTTGACTTGTCCATGTGTTCGAGAGCCATGCCGGAACCGCGCACCACACACGTCAAAGGATCTTCGGCAATCAATACCGGCAAACCGGTTTCTTCCATCAACAGGCGATCCAGGTCGCGCAGCAGTGCTCCGCCGCCGGTCAACACCATGCCCTTGCTGGCGATGTCTGCCCCCAGTTCAGGCGGGGTCTGTTCCAGTGCCGTTTTTACCGCGCTGACGATGTTGTTGAGCGGATCGGTCATGGCCTCAAGCACTTCATTGCTGGAGATGGTGAAGCTGCGTGGTACGCCTTCAGCGAGGTTGCGGCCTTTCACTTCCATCTCACGTACTTCGCTGCCGGGGAAGGCGGAACCGATGGTTTTCTTGATCTCTTCAGCGGTCGTTTCGCCGATCAGCATGCCGTAATTGCGGCGGATGTAATTGATGATCGCTTCGTCAAACTTGTCACCGCCGACCCGCACCGAGCCCGAATACACCGGGCCACCCAGTGAGATAACGCCTACTTCTGTTGTTCCGCCGCCAATGTCCACCACCATCGATCCGGTCGCTTCTTCAACTGGCAAGCCTGCGCCGATCGCTGCTGCCATGGGTTCCTCGATCAGCTCAACGCGACGCGCGCCTGCGCCGACGGCGGATTCGCGGATCGCGCGTCGTTCCACTTGTGTGGAGCCGCACGGCACACAGATCACGATACGCGGACTAGGGCTGAATATGCCCGCCTTGTAAACCTTGCGGATAAAATGCTTGAGCATTAATTCAGTGACGGTGAAGTCGGCGATCACGCCGTCTTTCATCGGGCGGATCACGGTGATGCTGCCTGGCGTGCGCCCCAACATCTGCTTGGCGGAAAGCCCGACTTGCTGAACCACTTTCTTGCCGTTCGGCCCGCCCTCTTGGCGTATTGCAACCACCGAAGGTTCATTCAGCACGATGCCTTGTCCACGTACCCAGATTAGAGTGTTCGCAGTTCCAAGGTCGATTGCCAAATCATTAGAAAAATAACCTTTAAAAAATCCAAGCATGTCATGTCCTATAGTCAAAGAGGTGCGCCAGTAAACCCTTGTATGATACCCTATTAGCCTTATTTCAATAAAGTTTTTGCTATGTCCTCTACTATATTTTTGGCCAATGCCGATGTCCGGAAAGTTGCCCGTTTGGCCCGGCTGGCGATGAGCGAAGCGGAAATCGAATCCGCCCGCGCGCAACTGTCCGGTATTTTTGACCTGATCGCCGAAATGCAGGCCGTCGATACCAAGGGCATCGAACCTATGTCTCATGCACAGGATCTGTCGCAGCGGCTGCGCGAGGATGTGGTGACGGAGGCCAACCAGCGTGAGTTGTTCCAGTCCATTGCGCCGCAGGTTGAGGCGGGTTTATATCTCGTTCCGCAAGTCATTGAATAGTCCGAATCATGCTTAACTCCAGTCTGCAACAACTCGGCAGTGCGCTGCGCGCCAAAAAAATCAGTAGCGTTGAGCTGACGCAGCTCTACCTCGATCGCATTGTCACGCTCAATCCTGCGCTGAACGCCTTTGTCACTACCAACGCCGAAACCAGCTTGGCACAGGCGCGCGCGGCAGATGCACTGCTGGCTGGCGGCAAGGCGCAGCCGCTCACCGGGATTCCCATTGCGCAGAAAGACATCTTCTGCGCTAAAGGTTGGCGTACCACCTGCGGTTCGAAGATGCTTGAGAATTTTACCGCGCCCTATGATGCGCACGTCATCGAGCAATTCAACAACGCCGGGGCGGTGAATCTGGGCAAGACAAACATGGACGAATTCGCGATGGGTTCTTCCAACGAAACCTCGCATTTTGGTGCGGTGAAAAATCCGTGGGATAACAACGCAGTGCCCGGAGGAAGCTCGGGAGGCGCAGCCTGCGCAGTTGCCGCTCGGCTGTGTGCTGCCGCGACGGGAACCGACACCGGCGGCTCGATCCGACAGCCTGCCGCGCTATGCGGTATTTCCGGCATCAAGCCGACCTATGGCACGGTGTCGCGCTACGGCATGATCGCTTTCGCCTCCAGCCTGGATCAGGCCGGGCCGATGGCGCGCAGCGCAGAAGATATGGCGCAGATGCTCAACGTGATGACTGGCTTCGACGCGCGTGATTCCACCAGTCTGAAACGCGACAAGGAAGATTATGCGCGGGACCTGAATATAAAGGTGTCCGGGAGCAAGCCGCTGGCTGGCTTGCGCATCGGCCTGCCGAAGGAGTTCTTTGCAGAAGGTCTGGCGCAGGATGTTGCCGGTTGCGTGAACGCGGCGATCGCCGAATACCAAAAATTGGGTGCGACCCTCGTCGACATCAGCCTGCCTAATTCCAGATTGGCGGTGCCGGTCTATTATGTACTGGCCCCGGCGGAAGCCTCCAGCAACCTGTCGCGTTATGACGGCGTGCGCTTCGGCTACCGTGCGCCGGAATACGGCGACCTCACCGAGATGTACGAAAAAAGTCGTGCGCAGGGTTTCGGTGCAGAAGTGAAACGTCGCATCATGATCGGAACCTATGTGTTGAGCCACGGCTACTATGATGCCTATTATCTGCAGGCGCAGAAAATACGCCGCCTGATCGCGCAGGATTTTGCCGATGCGTTCAAACAGTGCGATGTGATCATGGGGCCGACCAGCCCGAGCACAGCATTCAATCTTGGCGAGAAGGGCGATGATCCGGTACAGATGTATCTGTCTGATATCTACACTATCGCGGTGAATCTGGCCGGACTGCCCGGCATGTCGATCCCGGCTGGTTTCGGCAGCAATGGTCGCCCGGTCGGACTGCAGATCATCGGCAACTATTTCGCCGAGGCGCAGATGCTGAACATCGCGCATCAATATCAGCTTGCGACCGATCATCACGATCGTGCGCCGCAAAACATCGGGCTGTAAGGATATGAGCATGAATTGGGAAATCGTCATCGGTCTGGAAGTGCACACCCAGCTTTCGACCAACAGCAAAATATTTTCGGGCGCATCCACCACCTATGGTGCCGAGCCGAACACGCAGGCTGATGCAGTGAGCATCGCGCTGCCCGGTGTATTGCCGGTATTGAACAAGGGTGCGGTGGAACGCGCGATCAAGTTCGGCCTCGCCGTTGGCGCGCACATCGCGCCGCGCTCCGTGTTCGCGCGCAAGAATTATTTCTACCCGGACCTCCCCAAGGGCTACCAGATCAGTCAGTTCGATCTGCCAGTGGTGGGGCAGGGCGCGCTGACGATACAGGTCGAGCCTCTTTCCGGAAACGCCAAGCCCTATGAAAAAGTGGTGCGTATCACCCGTGCCCATCTGGAAGAAGACGCGGGTAAATCCGTGCATGGCGAGTCGCAAGGCGTTACTGGTGTTGACCTAAACCGTGCGGGCACACCGCTGCTCGAGATTGTTTCCGAGCCGGACATGAGTTCGGCAGCCGAGGCGGTGGCGTATGCCAAAGCACTTCATTCCCTGGTGCGCTGGATCGGAATCTGTGATGGCAACATGCAGGAAGGCTCGTTCCGCTGCGATGTCAACGTATCGGTGCGCCGCCCCGGCGAAGCACTCGGCACGCGCCGCGAGATCAAGAATCTCAACTCGTTCAAGTTCATGCAGCAGGCCATCGACTACGAAGTGCAATGGCAGATCGACACCCTCGAAAATGGCGGCAAGATCCAACAGGCCACCATTTTGTTCAACCCGGATACCGGTGAGACGCGCTCGATGCGTAGCAAGGAAGACGCTCATGATTACCGCTATTTCCCCGATCCTGACTTGTTGCCACTAGACATCACACCCGCGATGCTGGAGCAAGTGCGCGCCACGTTGCCGGAACTGCCGCAAGCCAAACAGGCGCGCTATGTGAGCGAGCTAGGACTGTCCGGTTACGATGCTGGCCTACTTACCTCCAGCCTTGGAACTGCAAATTATTTTGAGGAGTTATTGTCTTCCATTGAACAAAGGGGAGTCTCAAAGGCTGACAGCATCAAACTTGCAGTAAGTTGGTTGAATGGTGAGTTTGCAACGGCACTTAATGCGCAGCAAATAGATATTGAGAACTCATGTCTTTCTCCAGCATGGCTAGCCTCGCTACTAATTCGAGTTTTAGATGGAACAATTTCGCGAAGTGCAGCCAAGGCCATATTCCCTGGGATGACCACAGTAGCTCAGAAACTTCGCAATGGGGAATCAATTGCAGAATTTTCAATTGATGCCATGATTGATGAACTTGGATTGAAACAAGTCTCCGACAGCGGCGCGATCGAGAAGATCGTTGATGAGATCATCGCTGCAAATTCGGCGCAGGTGGCCGATTACCGCAGCGGCAAGGACAAGCTGTTTGGATTCTTCGTCGGGTTGGCGATGAAAGCCAGCAAGGGTAAGGCTAACCCTGCTCAGCTGAATGAGGTACTGAAGAAAAAGCTGGGCGAAC
>Ga0315270_10000066_pt1 | contig 52735 bp, 47 predicted proteins | sample C1_bottom_MG_FD_204932 | JGI IMG/M metagenome (GOLD analysis project Ga0315270, IMG submission 204932) | Sediment microbial communities from Yellowstone Lake, YNP, Wyoming, USA - C1_bottom | ecosystem: Environmental > Aquatic > Freshwater > Lake > Sediment | place: USA: Wyoming | collected... | reverse complement strand
CATTCACAAACTGTCCGACTTGCAGATCCTGCCCTTCGTTGATGTAGACGACGCCGTCGATATCCGGCGCATCGGCGGAACTTCGGGCGATGGCACCCTCCTCGTCCACTTCATCGATCAACACTTGCATGGTTCTCCCGATCTTGCGCTTGAGGCGCCCGGCGCTGATTTCTGCCTGTAGCTGCATCAAGCGGCCCAGACGCTCCTCCTGCACTTCGGGCGGAATATGGTCAGCGAGCTCGTTGGCAACCGCGCCCTCTACCGGTGAGTACATGAAAGCGCCGACACGATCCAGTTGCGCTTCTTCGAGGAAGTCGAGCAGCTCTTCAAACTCCTCTTCCGTTTCGCCGGGGAAGCCCACGATAAAGGTGCTGCGCAGGGTAATTTCCGGGCAGATTTCACGCCATTTTTTAATCCGCTCCAGTACGTTTTCGGCACTGGCAGGGCGCTTCATCAGCTTGAGGATGCGCTTGCTGGCATGCTGAAATGGAATATCGAGATAGGGCAAGATTTTGCCCGACGCCATCAGCGGAATCACCTCATCCACATGGGGATAAGGATAAACATAATGCAGACGCACCCATACCTTTGATCCATCAGGCCCGGCCAGCTCGCCCAGAGCCGCAGCCAGCTCAGTCATGCGCGTTTTCAGCGGCCTGCCACCCCAGAAACCTGTGCGGTATTTTACATCCACACCGTAGGCGCTGGTGTCCTGCGAGATCACCAGCAATTCATTCACTCCGGCATCCACCAGATTCTGCGCTTCCTGCATTACATCTCCTACCGGACGGCTAACCAGGTCACCGCGCAGGGAAGGGATAATGCAGAAGGTGCACCTATGGTTACAACCCTCGGAAATTTTCAGGTAGGCAAAATGTTTTGGGGTCAGGCGTATGCCTTGAGGCGGCACCAGATCGCTATAGGGATCGTGCGGCTTGGGCAGATGCAGGTGCACCACCTCCATCACTTCATCGGTGGCATGCGGGCCGGTAATCGCCAGCACCTTGGGATGGGCATTTTTAACCACATCGCCTTTAGCACCCAGGCAGCCGGTGACGATCACCTTGCCATTTTCCGCCAGCGCTTCGCCGATAGCATCCAGCGACTCTTCCACCGCACTGTCGATAAAACCGCAGGTGTTGACCACCACCAGATCAGAGTCCTGATAACTGCTGGAGATGAGGTAACCCTCGGAACGCAATTGCGTCAGGATACGCTCTGAATCAACCGTTGCCTTGGGGCAACCCAGTGAAACGAAACCGACGCGCGGGGGGATATTTTTTTTGCTCATTTGGAAACCTTAAAATCGTTTAATCATTAGGACAGAAATATAGTTTACTTTTTTCCTGTTTGCGGCAACATCTTCACCCTCTCCCCAGCCCTCTCCCGCTTGCGGGAGAGGGCTGGGGAGAGGGCATGTGTGGGAGCTGCTCGTGCAGCGATCGCAGGGTGCGCCATGCGCACCATGGTGCGTGAAACGCACCCTACAAAGGCTACTCGTGCAGCAGCACACCCATCAGTGCCACCGAGCCCACTCCCAGCAAGATCAGCGACACCTGCTGCACGGTGTCTTTCAGTTGTGCGCGTTTATGCAGTCCCGGAATAAGGTCGGCCACCGCCACATAAATCATGCTCGCCGCGGCCAGGGCCAACAGCGAGGGAATCAATGACTGTGCACTCTGCAGGGTAAAATATCCCAGCACTGCCCCGGCCACGGAGGCAAAGCTGGAAATCAGGTTCAGCTTGAGCGCCTTGATTTTGCTATAGCCGGAATGCAGCAGAATGGCGAAGTCTCCGACCTCCTGCGGAATCTCATGGGCAATAATCGCCATCGACGTGACAATCCCAAGTTGAATGTCGGTCAGGAAAGCGGCAGCGATAATGATGCCGTCGACAAAGTTATGGAAAGTATCACCCACCATAATCATCAGCCCGCTACGTCCGTGGTCATGCTCAACTTCTACCCTGGGCTCATGCGCCTCGCAGTGGTCATGGTGACAATGACGCCACAGCACCAGTTTTTCGAGGATGAAGAACAGCAGTATGCCGCCCAGCAGGGTTGCGCTAAGCGCAGCAACATTCGAAGTAAGCTTGATTGCCTCGGGCAGAATATCCAGAAAGACAGCACCCAGCAGTGCACCTATGGCGTAACTCACCATCACACCTACATATTTCAGCGAGCGCGAGTTAAGTGCCAGCAGGCCCGCACCCAGCACGCTCAAAAAGCCGCCGCCAATGCTGGCTGCAATGATCCAGGCGAAAACGCTCATGGTTATTGTTCAGTCAAAATTTAAGGGACGAATTATAACGGATTGTGCGTTGGCATTCTCGCTGCCGGAAAAGCCTGTTCAGAGTGAACGTATATACAGCTCTTCTACTTTTGCTCGTGCCCACGGGGTTTTGCGCAGGAATTTCAGACTGGATTTAATGCTGGGGTCACTGTTAAAACAGCGTATCTCTATCATCCTGCCCATCTCGGCCCAGCCATATTGGGCAACCAGATGGTTCAGTATATTCTCCAGCGTGACCCCGTGCAGGGGGTTTTTGGCTTGTGTGTCAGTCATCGTTACACTTATCTCGATTTGGGGAAAAAAGCGATTTCATCCCCACTCTTGATCGCAGCAGTGAGCACAACAAATTGTTTATTGATGGTGATCTGTACAGCGCTGCCATCTCCCAGCCCTGTACGGTAATTTTCTCCGCGCAGCCCAAGCCACTCCAGTAATCCGGCCACATTGACCACCCCTTCCGGCAATATTATTTCCTCCTGCGCGCAGCCGAGAAGATCAACCAGATTAAAGAAATACAACAATTTGAGCATGATTTTTTACCGGAAATTTTGCTATATTAGCCGAATTTCAGTTCTCTTGAAGCCGGAGTCTGATCGCCGAAGAATGTTAGAATTCACCTCATGTTAAATGACCGCGCGCAAATCCTGCTAAAAACCCTGGTGGATCGCTATATCAGCGATGGACAGCCTGTGGGTTCTCGCGCACTGCAGCAATTCTCCGGTCTGGATGTCAGTCCGGCCACCATCCGCAATGTCATGGTCGATCTGGAAGAGATGGGGCTGGTGGCCAGCCCTCACACTTCAGCGGGTCGTGTGCCTACCGCTTTGGGCTACCGTTTGTTTATTGACACGCTGATGGTGGTCCAGCCGCTGGATAGCCTGCGCGTGCAGAAGCTGGAAAGCCAGTTTCAGCCGGACAATACTTCCCGCCTGCTCACTCAGGCTTCCAACCTGCTTTCCGAGCTCACCCACTACGCCGGGGTGGTGGCCACACCCAAGCGTGCGGCAATCACCGTGCGCCAGATAGAATTTTTGCGCCTGTCTGACAATAGAGTCCTGCTGATTATCGTGATGCCCGATGGCGAGGTGGAGAATCGGGTGCTGCAAACCCACAAGGATTACACCCAATCGCAACTGACCGAGGCAGGAAATTTTTTGATCCAGCACTATACCGATTGCGCGTTTCAGGATATTCATCTGCGTATGCAAACCGAGTTGCATCAAATACAGCATGAGCTGCATGTATTGATGAGTGCGGCAATGGCTGCAAGCGATGCGGCCATTGCACGCAAGAACGAGGATTACGTTATCCGTGGTGAAAGTAAATTACTGCATAACGTCGACCTGTCTTCCAATATGAACAAGCTGCGCGGTCTTTTCAATGTATTTGAACAGAAGACCGAGTTACTGCAATTACTCGACGCCGGCCGCCATGCGCCGGGGGTGCATATTTTTGTCGGCAAAGAATCGGGCCTGGCCGAGCTGGATGAATGCAGTGTGGTCAGCGCACCCTATGGCGCGGAAGGAAAAATTATCGGCACGCTCGCCGTCGTCGGCCCCAAGCGCATGAATTATGAAAAAATAGTCCCCATCGTCGACGTGACGGCAAAACTGCTGAGCAATGCCTTGTCGCTTTATTAATTCAAACTCTGACTTTACTATGCGCTATAAAATCGAACCGTCTTACACCCACGGCACTGTGGAAAAAACCGCCGTATTGCTGATCAACCTCGGCACCCCCGAAGCCCCCACCGCGCAGGCCGTTAAACCCTATTTGCGCGAATTTTTAAGCGACCCGCGCGTGGTTGAAATTCCCAAACCGATCTGGTGGCTGATACTCAACGGCATCATCCTCAATCTCCGCCCGAAGAAATCTGCTGCCAAATACGCCAGCATCTGGATGCCCGAAGGTTCACCTCTCAAGGTGCATACCGAACACCAGGCTGTGCTGCTGCAAGGTTATCTGGGAGAAAGAACCAAAGGTATACCTATAGTCGTCGACTACGCAATGCGCTACGGCAACCCATCCATTCCCGATGTTCTGGCCAGGCTCAAGGCGCAAAATTGCCAGCGCATACTGCTCGTGCCGCTCTATCCGCAGTATGCCGCCAGTGCCAGCGCCACCGCTCTGGATGCGGTGTATGCAGAACTGCAAACCATGCGCAACATGCCGGCTGTTCGCAGCATCAGGCACTTCCACGATAATGCGGGCTACATCAGGGCGAGTACGCAAAATATCCGCGATTACTGGACTCTGCATGGCCGCCCCGACAAGCTGGTGATGAGCTTCCACGGCGTGCCGCAATACACACTGGAAAAAGGCGACCCCTACCACTGCGAATGTCTCAGGAGCGGCCGTCTGATCGGAGAGGAGCTGGGCCTCAACAAAGACCAATACACCATCAGCTTCCAGTCGCGCTTTGGCAAGGCCGAATGGATCAAACCCTACACCACCGCCACCCTGAAAGAACTGGGCAAGCAAAAAACAAAACGCGTCGACGTCGTCTGTCCCGGCTTTGTGGCCGACTGCCTGGAAACCCTTGAAGAAATAGCGCAAGAAGGTAAAGAAGATTTTCAGCACGCGGGCGGTGGCGAGTATCATTACATCCCCTGCCTTAACGAACGCCCAGACTGGATCCATGCCCTGACCGATCTGGTGCTGGAAAATCTGCAGGGCTGGCTGCAAATACCAGACAAGGTGCAGCTGGAGCAGAACCGATTGGCCGCACTGGCAAGCGGAGCAAAAGTTTAACCTCTGTTTAACTTAACCCAACGGGCATGGCAATCGTGCCACCCCGAATAACGAAACTTGCAATGCCCGTTTCCCCCTCCCTAACCCTCCCCCAGAGTCCGAAAAACTCTTGGCCGGGCACCCGGGAGAGGGGACAAACGAATCGCTGCGCGAGTTTTACTTTAAACTAAGGAGTTCAAATGTTTATGCAAAACGTAATCAAAAAACTGCTATTGGTTTTATTGTTGAGCACACCTCTTGCTGCCCTTGCTGCCAACACGGAATTAACCTGGTATGGGCACGCCGCCTTCAAGCTCACCACACCATCCGGCAAGGTCGTGCTGATAGACCCGTGGATAACCAACCCCAGCAATAAAAATGGTAAAGAAGACCTGGCCAAACTGGACAAAGCCGACCTTATTCTGATCACACACGGCCATGGCGACCATATTGGCGATAGCGTGGCTATTGCCAAAAAAACCGGTGCCAAGCTGGTTTCCACTTTTGATCTGGGCAAAGCCCTTGCACAATACGGCGGCTACCCCGTCGAGCAGACAGGCATGGGCACCATGGGAAATTTCGGCGGTGAACTGACCCTGCTCGACGGTGAAGTGAAAATCGCTTTTATCCCCGCGATCCATAGCTCCACCGTTGCCGAGTCTGAAGGCGCCAAAGATATCCATGACGGCGGCAATCCCGGCGGATTCCTGATCAGTGTGAAGAATGGACCGTCCATCTACCACACCGGTGACACCGACGTGTTCAACGACATGGCGCTTATCAGGCAATTCCATAAGGTGGACGTGATGCTGGCCTGCATAGGTGGCCATTTCACCATGGGACCGGAACGCGCTGCAATAGCCGTGAAGCTGGTTAATCCTGATTTGGTTATCCCGATGCACTTCGGCACTTTCCCGGTTCTCAGCGGCACACCACAGGCACTGGAGAGCGCACTGAAGGCAGAAGGTTCGAAAGCCAGGGTTAAAACAATGTCGGTAGGCGAAACGATCAAGCTGTAAGTTGCACAGACAAAAAAGAGGCGGGGAGAAATCCCCGCCTCTTTTTTTATTGATTCATTAACATGCTCTCAACCAGCTTGTTCGCTCAGTTTGACGACCTTGCTTACAGTTGAGAAATGTATCTGTGCTGCGCCGGCAATCTCCGCCATGGTGTAACCATATTCCTGATACGCGCGTTTGATAGTCTCGTTACGCAAAGACTTCTCCTTTCTGACTTTCAGTGTAAACAGTGAATTCAGGCCTGGACGTTTGACGCGTTTTTTGTCTCGCTTGATATCCACTTTGGACACAAGCCGTTGCTTCATTTTTTTAACGAATGCCGCGCTACCCAACAAGACCTGTGCTTTAACCTTGGTCAAAGGCGAAGGGAGAGCCATTCCAGCTTCTACAAATTCTGCATATTTACGCTGCGCTACACTGCTGCGGCCAAAATGGCCCAGCACCCAGTCCGTATTTAACCATGCGGGGGCTTGTATCTCGCCTGCGGTAGCACGGTAGCTGCTCCAGCGGTAACGGTTAATATTTTTAACTGTTTTCAGCCGCAGGGGATTAAGTATGATGTAACGGCAAAGCTCAAGCTGTGCGCCATTGGGTTCGACCAGAATCGCCTTGAAACGCCCCTGGAACACCCTCCCGCCGCTGCCATGCAGACTGTTGAAACGTTGAGTGTAAACGCCATTGAGCTGGCGCATGCCGCGGGAAAGATTACTGTTCGGGGTTTCTATCAACAGATGATAGTGATTGTCCATCAGCACATAGGCATGGACGATCCAGCCAGAGCGGGATACTACTTCTCCAAGTACCGTCAGGAACAGAAGACGGTCCTGATCCTCAAGGAAAACATTGTCCCCGCCATTGCCACGAGTGGTGACATGGTAGATTGCGCCGGGAAACTCTAGTCGTATAGGGCGTGCCATGGGGCGACTCTATGCCTCAATTTTCCCCCTGTCAAGACTTGCCCCTGAGGTAATGCTTGGCAAATAAACAGGCAAATGATTAACCTGTCCCTGTCACAACCAAAACTGCCAACTTTAAAATATACAGCCATGCAAACTTATAAAAAGCCTTCAGAGTGGTCTACACCCACCTATATGGCAGCTTGTCATCCCTTTTTCCTAGCCTTGAGTATCGTCTCTATCCGGTCGAGGACGCTGGCAGCTTTAAGCGGCTTGACGACAAAGCCCGAGGCTCCTTTTTTGATTGCCTCAGCGACCTTGTCCATGGTTGCATCAGCGCTGACCATAAGCACGATCGATTCAGGGCTCACTTTGTGAATTTCTTCAAGCGCCTGCAAACCATCCATTTTTGGCATAATGATATCCAGCAGCACCAGGTCAGGTTTAAGCTTTTCACATTGCGTGATTGCGTCCTGGCCGTTCGATGCCTCGCCTACCACGGAATAATCCTCGCCACGCAATATGAGCTTCAGCATTTCGCGCATCATGCTGTCGTCATCCACCACCACTACCGTCGCTTTTATCATTTTGTCCATGCTGTCCAGCCCCGATTATTCATTCTCACCAAACATATCCGAATCAACTTTTATGTGCAACACCGTACCAAGCTGGAACAGTGGAATTTGTACTATACGCCAGCATCAGCCTGCATGCCCATTTCATAAATAGTGATCCCGCAGGAATTTAGCCGCCTCCACCGCGCCCGCGGCATGCGGTCTTGCCAATTGTGGCAGCGCCCATAGCTGCCTGAGCACGCTGTCCAGCTCGCCCTCCTCCAATGCTTGACGGTCCACTTGCAGACACGCAACGTTTTGTTTCAGCCATTGCAACAGATAGGGTTCCTCCGGCCAATCGCGACGGGTCACATACAACAGCGGTACACCATTACATGCGGCCTCGGTAAAAGTGCCATAGCCGGGTTTGCTAATTACCGCATCACACGAGGCCAGTACATCGACAAAAGGAAGGTGCAGCGATTCAAATGCGGTAGTGTCGTCACGCCTGATTTTCCAGGCATCTGGCACAATCCAGCGCACACCTGGCAAACTCGGCCAGTTTTGCACAGGCAGGCGAAATTCCATGCCCCCCATCGCCACCATCACCAGTTTTTCGCCTTCGCGTACAGAACACGCGCTTGCCACGAATGCGCGTTGAGCTTGTCCTATACGCGCAATGGGGTTGATGCTAAATGTAGCGCCCAGATTGGGCATCTCCATGGCCGGTTGCACTTTGATAAAACATTCGGCACTGCGGTATGACTCGACCATCTGCCCGTGTATCGTTCTGCTTGCCGCATCCTCAACGCAGTAGTAACTGTAGATATCTGCCCAGTTCAAGCAGCACATACCTGCCGCACGCACACCGGCAGAGCGGGCAGCAGCGAGTGAAAGATAGGGCACGTTAGCCAACAGCAAATCAGGTTTGAGCCGGCGCATGGCCTGCGCTTCGCGTTCGACTTTATGCTGCCAATCAGCGTGAAATTCACGATAAGCGTCAGCGCTCTCCGCTATCAGCACGTCTACAGCACTCGCCATTTTCATGCCGAAATCAAAGGCCAGCGGTATATGCTGAAATTCGCATTGCAAACGCGATTTCAAAAAATCATGGGGCGCGGTGCTGCGCACTGTGACGCGCAACCCGGGCACGAGACTAACCAGCTCATTGATGACAGCCGAGGTTTGGCTGACGTGTCCGTAGCCGTGGGAAGAAATATCGGCCAGGAGATGGGGATGAGACTCCATGTTAGAAGTCTGTTTTTAAATTTTGATAAAGTGCTCGCGATAATGCTTCATCTCTTCAATGGATTCGTAAATATCGGCCAATGCTTCATGCTTGCCATGTTTCTTTACGCCCTTGGCCATATCCGGTTTCCAGCGCTTGGCGAGTTCTTTCAAGGTGCTCACGTCTAGGTTGCGATAATGAAAGTAATCTTCCAGTTTCGGCATCCAGCGCGCCATAAAGCGTCTATCCTGGCAGATTGAATTGCCGCACATCGGCGAGGTGCGTGTCGGCACATATTGTTTGAGAAACTCAAGCATCTGCTCCTCTACTTCAGTATCACTCAGCACGGAAGCCTTCACTTTTTCAATTAATCCCGATTTGCTGTGGGTGGACTTGTTCCACGCGTCCATGCCATCCATCACCTTTTCTGCCTGGTGCACGACCAGTACCGGTGCTTCCGCCACCATATTCAGGTCATTATCGGTAATAACAAAAGCCACTTCGATGATACGGTCTGTCTCGGGTACCAGTCCGGTCATTTCCATGTCTACCCAGATAAGGTAATTCTGATTTTGTGCCATAATTCGTCTTACTTTCGAGAACCGTTAAAGGCGTATTGTGTCATACCGTGCCTTGGCAGTGCTATCCGTCAATTCTATAAAGTTTACCTAAATGACCGCTACCCTATTTTCCAACATATTTATTGCCGCTCTTATACTGGGCACCCTCATTAAATTATGGCTGGCAAACCGCCAGCTGCGCCATGTTTTGGCCCACCGCGATAACGTACCCGAGGTATTCAAAACACAGGTCGAGCTAACCGCGCATCAAAAAGCCGCCGACTATACCCGCGCCAAAACGCAACTGGGCATGCTCACCGTATTGTTCGAAGCCGCGCTGCTACTGGCCTTTACACTGGGTGGAGGCCTGCAACTGCTGGCAGACTGGTCGCAGTCCACCTTCAGCCATCCCCTGGCCCAGGGCATGGCCATGATAGTGGCAGTGATGGTGTTTACTTCCGTACTGGAAACGCCCTTCAGCCTGTTCAGCACCTTTGTGATTGAAGCGCGTTTTGGTTTCAATAAAATGACGCTCAAACTCTATCTGCTTGATGCACTTAAAGGTCTGTTGATAGGCAGTATTCTGGGCTTGCCGCTGCTGCTCGGCGTGCTGTGGCTAATGGAGCGCATGGGCGACAACTGGTGGCTGTATGTATGGTCGGTGTGGGTGATATTCAGCCTGTTGCTGCTGTTCATCTACCCCTCATTCATCGCGCCGCTGTTCAATAAATTCCAGCCGCTGGAAGATGCCTCACTCAAGGCGCGCATCGAGGCCCTGTTGAACAAATGCGGCTTTACCGCACAGGGCCTGTTTGTCATGGACGGCTCCAAACGCAGCACGCACGGCAATGCCTACTTCACCGGCTTCGGCAAGACCAAACGGATTGTGTTTTTTGACACGCTTATCGCGCGCCTCACCGCAAATGAAATCGATGCGGTACTGGCACACGAACTCGGCCACTTCAAACGTCGTCATGTGCTCAAGCGCATCGCGCTCACCTTTGCCGTCAGCCTGGGCTTCTTGTGGCTGTTGGCGCAACTGATGAAAGCCGACTGGTTTTATGCCGGCCTCGGCGTGAGCACGCACTCAACCGCGATGGCCTTAATGCTGTTCTTCATGGTGCTGCCGGTATTCAGCTTTTTACTGCAACCCATCAGCTCGGCCTATTCGCGCAAACATGAGTTTGAAGCAGATGCTTACGCGGCACAGCAGACTTCATCCGCCGTCCTGGTCACCGCGCTGGTAAAGCTGTATCAGGACAATGCGGCGACATTGACACCCGATCCTTTGTACTCTACATTTTACAGTTCGCACCCGCCTGCAATGGTGCGCATCTCCCGTCTCCAATCACTGTAAGGAAGCGCCATGAAAAATAGATTGATTGCCACCCTGATATTGTTAAGCGTCACTTCAACTGTACAGGCTACACCGTTTGCCAAGGGCGATGCGGCGACCGGCAAAAAATTTTTCGACCAGCATAACTGCAACAGTTGCCACACCACCATGCTGGGCGGCGATGGAAGCGCGATGTTTACGCGAGCGGATCGCAAGGTAAAGACCGCGGCTTCGCTGGCAACGCAGATCACGCGCTGCTCGGTTAATCTGGGGCTCACTTTATTCCCGGAAGATGAAGAACACCTGGGCGCGTATTTAAATAAAAATTACTACAAATTCAAATGAGCGCGAAAACAGACAGCGACAGCAATCTGGCCAGACAGCAGTGCAAGCCGTGCACGGCAGCGACACCGGCCCTGAGCCAGCAGCAGGCAAGCACACTGCTGCAACAGCTGGATGGCTGGGAACAGCATGGCAAGGTGATCGAGAAAACCGTGACCTTCAGCAACTTTCACCAGGCCATGTCGTTTGTAAATGCGGTGGCATGGGTATCCAGCCAGGAAGATCACCATCCCGAGCTCACCGTCAGCTACAACAAATGCAAAGTTGTGTACACCACACACGCGGTCAATGGCCTGTCAGATAACGACTTCATCTGCGCTGCCAAAGTTGACGCATTGTTAAGGGTTTGAATACCAATATACAGGGTCAAGTCATCGCCGCCTTTGGCCGGCAGTATCTGGCAGAACTGGCAAACGGCGATATCGTCACCTGCCTGACGCGGGGAAAAAAGAGCGACGTGGCCTGTGGCGACTGGGTTGAAATTCAGCCCACTGCCGAAGCCCAGGGCGTGATTGAAGGCATACGCCCGCGTGCCTCCCTGCTCTACCGTTCTGATGCCTACCGGCAAAAAATTATCGCGGCCAATGTTACGCAAATCGTCATTGTGGTCGCGGCAGAGCCCCCCTTCAGCGACGAACTGCTGGCACGCTGCCTGGTTGCGGCATACGATCAGAAACTGGAAGTTTTAATTGTGCTGAACAAATGTGACATCGCCGATAAAGCTGCTGCCGCGCGCCTGCAACTCGCGCCTTACTACAACATCGGCTACCGCGTGCTGGAGCTCTCCGCCACGCAGGATGCATCGCCCCTGCTGCCCTTTCTGCAGGGGCAGACCAGCGTGCTGGTCGGGCAGTCCGGCATGGGTAAATCCACCCTGATAAACGGACTGCTACCGGATGCCAGGGCTGCCACCCGCGAGATTTCCACCGTGCTCAATTCCGGCAAGCACACCACCACCCACGCGCGCCTCTACCACCTCAATCCGCAAAGTCATCTGATCGATTGTCCGGGCGTGCAAATGTTTGGCCTGCATCACCTGAGTTTCGGTGAAATTGAACAGGGCTTTGTCGAATTCGCCCCTTATCTGGGAAAGTGCCGCTTCCACGACTGCCACCATACCCACGAACCCAGTTGCGCACTGCAGCAGGCAGTTGCCGAGGGTAAAATTGATGCGCGCAGGTTCACATTATTCAAAGACATCAGCAGACCAGGCAGCGCGTAAAGGCTAATATTACTACTGGCGAGTTCATTACACCTATCAACAAAAAAACCTACCCATGAGCAAGAATAAAATCCGGCTTGTTTTCCTTTTTGCGCTGCAGCTACTGCCACTGCAGCCAGTTTATGCCGCAGACATACTCACCCTGGATGAAGTCGTGGTATCGGCAACAGCCAACGATCTGCTCGGCATAGCCTCAACTTCCAGTGAAGGCATCGCAACGGCAAAACAGCTGGAGAATCGCCCTCTATTGCGCCCCGCCGAAGTGATGGAAGTGGTGCCCGGACTTATCGTCAGCCAGCACTCCGGCGATGGCAAGGCAAACCAGTATTATTTGCGCGGTTTTAATCTGGACCATGGCACGGATTTTTCCACCTCGCTGCTGGGGATGCCGGTGAACATGCCCTCACACGCCCACGGCCAGGGTTATACCGACCTTAATTTTCTGATTCCCGAGCTGGTGGATAATATCCAGTACCGCAAAGGAACTTACTATGCCGGTGATGGAGATTTTTCCGCAGCCGGCTCCGCCCGCATCGACTATATGCGCAAACTGGATGCACCGTTTGCCCAGATCACGCTGGGCAATAACAACAATACCCGTTTGCTGGCAGCCGCCTCGCCCGTCTACGGCGATGGCAGCCTGCTGCTGGCTGGCGAAAGTTATCGCAATGACGGCCCCTGGCTGGTGCCTGAAGACCTGCACAAAAACAATCTGGTGACGCGATATACACAGGGCAGCAGCGCTGACGGCTGGTCAGTCGCGCTGCTGGGTTACGAGGCAAAATGGACGGCAACCGACCAGATAGCCCAGCGTGCCATCGATACGATAGGGCGCTATGGCAGCCTCGACCCAAGCAGCGGCGGCAATACCCATCGCAACAGCCTCTCTGGCGAATTTGCCGGCAGCAACAGCAACGGCTACAGCCGCATCAATGCGTATTACATAGACTATGCCCTCGACCTCTGGTCAAACTTCACCTATGCCACCGATCCGGTTCATGGCGACCAGTTCCTGCAGACCGACAAGCGCAGTATCATCGGCGGCAGTGCAGCGCATACCTGGGTTGGCAACTTTAATGAAAAATCGCTTGAAACTACTGTCGGTGCAGATCTGCGCAATGACGACATCAGGAATGGCCTGTACCTGACGCAGAACCGGAATATCTGGGGCAAGGTGCGCGAAGACTCGATCAAACAGACCAGCATCGCACTCTGGGGCGAATCGAAAGTGCAGTGGCTGGAAAAATTTCGCAGCACCCTGGGATTGCGTGCCGACAGTTACCAGTTCGATGTGCAGAGTGACACGCCAGCCAACTCCGGCATCAAACACGATGCCATAGTTTCACCCAAGCTGGCACTGGTATTGGGCCCGTGGCAGCAGACTGAATATTATTTTAATGCGGGGTATGGTTTCCACAGCAACGACGCGCGGGGCACCGTCACCACGGTCAATCCGGACCCCCGCCCCGGCACGCGTCCTGGCTGTACGGATCCAAATATCGGTGCCTGCACAGGCGATGCGCTAAGCCCGGTGCAGCCACTGGTGCGCGCCGCGGGCCAGGAGTTAGGTTTACGCACCTCATGGCTACCCGGGCTGCAAAGCACGCTGACGTTATGGCAACTCAATATAGACTCGGAATTGATTTTTACAGGCGATGCGGGCACCACCAGTCCCTCACGCCCCAGCCACCGTCAGGGGCTGGAGTGGACCAACTTGTGGCAGCCTGCTGACTGGCTGATAGTCGATGCAGATTTGTCACTATCAAGCTCGCGTTATACCGACGACAACCCTGCTGGCAGTTACATACCAGGCTCTATCGAGCAAGTAGCTTCCATAGCGGTGACAATGCAGGATAGCTCAAGCTGGTCAGGCGGGATGCGCCTGCGTTATTTTGGTCCCCGACCGCTGCTCGAGGACAACTCTGTACGCTCCGATTCCTCCACCCTGGTGAACATGCAACTGGGTTACAGGATCAACAAACAGCTACGGGCAAGCATCGACCTGCTTAATTTGCTGGACACACGCGTCAGCGATATCGACTATTACTATGCCTCGCAATTGGCGGGAGAAGCGGCACCTGTGAACGATATTCACACCCACCCAGCCGAGCCCCGCACCCTGAGGCTGACCCTACGCATGTCGTTCTGAGTTAACAGGAGAAATAATGAAAAAATCCGTCAAAGCAGCTTTACTTTCAGGCCTGGTGTTTCCGGGCGTAGGCCAGTTTTCGCTCAAACGCTATGCGCGGGGCCTGATATTTTTTGCACCCTCAATGGGCAGCCTGGTTTTCATGCTGGACAATTCGATGCGCAGGGCTTTTTCCATTGTTGATAAAATCGAGAGTGGCGAAGTTCCACTCGATCCGGATGCCATCGCCAATTTAATCTCAGCCACTGCCAGCAGCTCAGAAACGTTCATGCTCGCTGCGGCACAATGGATTATTATTATCTGCTGGATCATCAGTATTATTGATGCCTATCGCCTGGGTACACTGGCCGATCAATCCGGGCAAAAATAAATCATGTATTGCCCACGATGCGCTTACAACAATCCTGTTTCTGTCAGGTTTTGCAAAAATTGCGAGCTGGATTTGCATGCCGGCGCGATAGCTCCTGAGCGCGCAGTCGAGCCTGAAAAGTTGATCTACGCCGGGTTCTGGTTGCGATTTTTTGCAGCCTTTCTTGACCTGTTGGTCCTGAGTGCCGGCATCATTCTGCTACTCATTTCAATCGGCCTGGTGATCGCCATCAATGGCAGGGATCACATTATTCATGATTCGCAGCTCGTATCCATATTTTATTGGGCGATCATTTTGCTGGCAGTTTCCTACTACGTTTTAATGCTGTCCGGTATACACGGCGCAACCTACGGCAAGCGCTGGATGAATATAAAAGTGCTGGATGCCCGGGGGGATCGCCTGACAGCGGCACGCGCACTGGGACGTTTGCTGGCGCGCCTGTTTTCATACCTGTTGCTCATGAGCGGCTTTTTAATCCAGCCGTTCACGCCGCGCAAACAGGCATTGCATGACTTGATTGCCGGCACCATAGTTGTGCGAAGCAATGAAAGTAAAAAGATATCCGTTATGGCCAGTCTGCTGGTTGTATTTTTTGCTGTGATGCTACCCGCACTGGCTATCTTTGCCACCGTCGGCGTGCCTGTCTTTCGGCAACACATCCTGAAAGTGCAAATATCTCACGGCATGCAGACCGGCAAAAAGGCAACTCAGGCAGTTGCGCAGTTTTATCATAACAATGGCAGAGTACCTGCAGCCATGGGCGATGCAGCAGCCATCAGCATTTCGTCCCATGTGGCAAACATTGAAATCAACCCGCAAAACGGCGAACTGATACTGACGTTCAGCGAGACCGTACGCAAAGCCATCCGTCACAAACATCTGATCTTTACGCCTAAGGTGGAAGCCGACCTCAATATAAGCTGGAAATGTCACAGCAATGATATTGAAGCCCGGTTTTTACCTGACACCTGCAAATAGAGGCTGCGTCAAAGTTCCGTAAAAAATCGCCCGCTCATTTCCTGCAGTCCCAGCGTTTCCAGCATTTCGTGCAAACGCTCGGCGGCCCGCTGGCGCGGCAGATTTTTGTAGGTCGCGACGATCAGTTCATTTTTCATCGAGTGCTCCCAACCCACCAGTTCGGTTACCGTTACCTGGTAGCCAAGCGCCTCCAGTTGCAGGCAGCGCAGCACATTGGTGACATGGCTGCCGAATTCACGGGTATGGATCGGGTGCCGCCACAACTCGACCAGCACATTTTTAACCAGTTGCCTGCCCTTGTTTTTCTTTAGCACCGCAGCCACCTCGGCCTGGCAGCAGGGTACCAGCACAACATATTTGGACTGCTTTTTTAACGCAAAATGTATCGCATCGTCCGTTGCGGTATCGCACGCGTGCAAGGCGGTCACCACGTCTATTTTTGTCGGGAGCAGTGCAGAATCGATGGACTCAGCCACGGACAGATTCAAAAACGTCATGCGCTGAAAATTGAGACGAGCCGCCAGTTCGCGTGACTTGCTTACCAGCTCATCCCGTGTCTCAATACCGTAGATATGCGCAGCATTGTTCAGCGACTTGAAGAAAAGGTCGTACAGAATAAAACCAAGATAGGATTTTCCGGCGCCATGATCGACCAGATTAATAGCGGTATAATCTTGTTGCAGCTCCTGCAGCAGGGGCTCGATAAACTGATACAGATGATAAATCTGCTTGAGCTTGCGCCGGCTGTCCTGATTCATCTTGCCGTCGCGGGTGAGGATGTGCAGCTCTTTTAACAGTTCGACAGACTGGTTGGGTTTTACTTCATACATATTTTTCTCCCCGGATTACAGCTCTACATTACTAAACAGTCGGAACTATAGACTACAGTCTTTCGAGTAGCTGAATTTCCCCTCTCCCCCTCCTCTCCCGCCTGCGGGAGAGGAGGGGGAGCGCAGCGGAAGGAGAGGGGTATTGTTGTTGTCGCTAATATTTCTGACTGATGAGCAAGTCCAGCCCGGGCATCGTAACCTGCTCTGGGCAGAAATAAAAACCCCACTTGGTCAAAATCAGCCTGACAAGTGGGGCTCGCTGGGACGCATATTGTATCGCGCCGTGGATGACTGATTCGCTAAAATTCCATTTCGCGGAAAACCATACCCGCATTTTTTACGTGCAAATCATAGTAAGTATCGAGATAGGAAAAAGAGGACTGGTCGATATTGTAGGCATCCTGCAGGGAGCCGCCTTTTTTCATGATCTCGGCAACTTTGCCGCGCAGGAATTCCAGATAACCCTTGGTCACCTTGGTGACCTCTTCCATATTTGTCGCAATGCCATGTCCCGGAATAACATACTTTGCCCCCAGAGCCTCAAACCTGGTCCAGGTATCCAGCCATGCAGCCGTGTTGGTGTCATCAAACAACGGGGGCATACGCTGGTGAAAAGCAACATCGCCGGAAATAACCAGTTTTTTGTCCGGTATCCACAGGGTCAGGTCACCGGGGCTATGCGAAGGTCCCAAATATAAAACCTCGAATTTCCATGAACCCATGCTGATGTCATATTTGTCTTCAGTGATGATATCGGGTTTGAACAGCCCGGTTTTAAAGGCCTTGTCCCGAGCCCGACTGCGCATGGTTTGAAGAATTTGAGCACCATCCACATCAATGAGGTGTGCGGCATCTTTGTGCGCAATAATTTTTGCACCCTGTTCCTGCCAGTAGTTGGAACCCAGCATTGCATGGCCCTGGCTGTTTTCCAGCACCACATATTTGACGGGCTGCTTAGTCAGCTTTTTTATTTCCTCATGCAGTGATTGGGCGAGCAGATAATTGTCACCGGAGTTCATCACCAGTACGCCGTCATCGGTAATGACAAACGACAGATTGTTGTTGTGGCCAGAGTTTTCGTATGAACCCGGGCCGGTTTCACCGATGGCTGACCACACGCCCGGTATCACTTCTTTGGGCATGCTGTAGAGGAAGGAACCCAATGCCCTGTCATCGTATTTAACCGGCAACCCTGCCTGCTTCCATTTGTAGAAACCATCCGTGTAATTTTTTACCCGGGTATAACCGAGCTTGCCCAGCGCCTCCGCAGCCAGAGGACTGCGCTGGTTAAAATCGTCATATACAATAATCGGCGTATTTTTATCGGGCACCAGTGTGGCTATTTTAAATTCCAGCTGGCCACGCGGAATATTGAAATAATTTTCAGCCCGGATATAACCGCCCAGCAGGGTAATCTCCGCGGGAGTGCGCACATCGATTACAACCGTGTCCGATTGCGGCTTGATCATGTCCTTGAATATCTGCGTATCAATATTGCTCACCCGCTTGTTTGCCTCATCCAGCAGCTTTTGGGTTTCCGCTGTCAGCGCAGGTGCCACCACAACCGGTTCAGTGTGCGAAATTGCAGGTATCGTTTCGGCTGGTATGACTTTTTCAGCCGCTGCGAAAACCGAACCGCTCAGTAGCAGGCCCAGCAGAAGACAAGAACGTATTTTTTGCAGATTTTTCATGTAAACACCTGTCTGGTTTGAGTTGATCGTGAATGTGCTACTTTGACCGCTGTAGCGGCGTTAACTGACACATCGAAGTTAATATATTACTTCAAATATGCAAGCCATTTTAGCCCGGATCAGGTCTTCTGTTTTAGTGCCAATACGGCCTGATTGCGCAAAGTGCGCAGCATAGCCAGTTGTTTGGGAGAAATTTGCAATTTTTTTGCTGCGTGCATGTCGGCATAAATCAATCCGACTGCTATTTTGTTAACCACCACGGGTAACAGTAAAAAATATCTCGAATCAACCGCCTTGCCGAGCCAGGCGGGAATTTTACTGGCTATATTGGGGGCCCCCACGTCCTCGATCACGATATCCAGCCCCTTCTCAAGAGACAAGTGAAAGACATCGGCCTCAAATGCAAGAGGGAAGCGAAAACGGGGAAGAATTTCAGAAATATTCTCGCCAAAGCCAAAGCGCGCAACCATCATGGCTTGCTTTGTATCACGGCTAAAAATCAACACGTGATCAAAACCCAGGCTGCGGTATATTGTCTCCAGCACCATCTGCAGCACATCGTTCAGTTTATATTCACCCACCAGCGTATTGGTCACATCCTGTATTCCATCGCTAAGTATCGCCTCCGGATCAGGTTTGATTTCAAGGTCCGCATTGACCAGAGTCTTGGCATAATCGACAACCACGTCTATGGTGGTGACACCATCTAAAGTATCGGATTCATGCGAACTGACTTTTACGGGCTGATTTTCATCAATTTTGTGATCCAGCCATACACGTAAATTCTTCAGCGTGGCGCTTTTGGTGGTGTCTATCCCCAGCACTTGCGAGCGCAACATCAAATCTCCCAAGCCGCGTTCAAGGGAGTCAGAAAGCTTTGCTTCAGTCGTTTCCACCACGCCTGAATAGCGCTCCCGAATTTTTTTCAGTGCTTCTTTTTTTCCTTTGGGGTCGCTGACGGTCGCCAGGGCACACAGCTCATTCGCCATATTGACCGTCACGCTGACACGCCCGACATCACCACCCGGCATCGTTACTTTGCCGGCCTGGATTTTTCGCATACCCGCTATCAGGCGATCAGGGAAATTCCATGTTTTGGCTATACCAATACCCAGCTCGTTATAAGTCACACCCAATATTTTCAGGGCGGCATGTTCTTCATCCACCCCCTTATCCTCCATCATGCGGCTAATTTCTTCGCTTTCTTCAAAGAAATAAAATTTTGCAATCATTCTTCCCAGATTAAGGAACATGGCACAAATCATGGTCTCCTCAACGTCCTGGGCACTCATCCCATCGGAAAGCTGCACTGCAACAATTCCTGAAAAGAAAGATGAAATCACATCGTCCTTGAGTTCTTGCGCCTGCGATTTATTTTGCAAAAAATCCATCAAGATAAGAGACATCGCAATATTGCGCACACTCTCAAAACCGATGATGGAGACGGCTTTCGAGATGGTATTTATTTGACCGCCAAATTGCGTATAGGAAACGGTATTCACCAGCTTGAGCAATTTGTTTGTCAGCGAAAAATCCTGCAGGATGGCTTGCGCCAGTTTGCTTGACCCTTCCGACTCGGATGAGACAATTTTATTTATTTCATGAATGATGCCGGACATTGCTGGAAAGTCGCTCTTGCTGCGCATGCGGCGCAACAAGAATCTGAGCGTGCTTGAAAAATCGGCATCAGGCGCCTCAACATCCGCCCCCTTGGAAGAGTCAAGATAGGTCAGCAAGGCCTGGCGCATTGCCAGGGCGCTGGGAAAGCGCTCCTCGGGTTTTTTTGCAATTGCTTTCAGAATAATCCACTCCAGCTTCTCATCCACTTTTATATTACGGCTGGAAGGCGCATCCGCCTTTTCATGGGCATTGCGATTAAGAATCTGGAAAGGATTGCCGCCTTCCACAACGGGCGCGCCGGTAACCATCTCATACAACATCATGCCTGCTGAAAAAATATCCGAACGGAACTCTGCTCCTTTGGCAGAAATTGTCTCCGGTGCCATGTATTGCGGCGTTCCAGTGATGCCGCCGGACGCGTCCGGCTGATGGGAAATGCTGCGCGCAATGCCGAAATCCATAACCAGATGTTGTCCGCCAGACGAAATCATCACATTGGCGGGCTTGATATCGAGATGCATAATCCCCTGGCCATGAGCACCCGCAAGGGCACCCAGTACGTCGGCCACAATCCGCGCTGCGTTTGCCATGGTTAACGGCCCGGAGCGCTTCAACACCTGTGCCACCGTTTCTCCGTCTATAAAGGCATAAACCAGATAGGGAGAGCCGTCATTCGAGCCGAGGTCGTACAGGGGAATAATATTGGGATGCTGCAAGTTACTGACGGTTCTCGCTTCGCGTAACAACCCGTCGCTTTGTTCTACCGAACTTGTGCGCAGTGTTTTAATGGCCACCTGACGATCCAGACGCGGGTCGCGGGCCAGATACACGACGCCCTGTGCGCCTCGCCCCAGCTCTCTGACAACTTTGAAACGACCGATCAACTGTTCTGGCATAGCTGGCGAAGCTCCTGACTTAAGCAATGCCCCTTGGATGGATGACAAATGCAAGATCATCATATCAGCAAGCAGTGCAAGGCGTAAGTTCCGCCTTTCTGCACAATCCCCCAATCAGCCATCATTATTCCTATAAAATACTGGCATCAGCACTATCAGTTAATCCCAATAACCCATGCGCATGCACCTGAAGCTTCTTCCACTCCTGCTTTTTTCCTGCTTGCTGTTTGGCCATGCGAATGTTTACCCGGCCCCCTTCACTCCCGCATCCGATGCCGAAGTTCTTGAGCACCTGCCCTTCAAAGCCAGCGACCCCACCACCCGGGAATTACGCCGTTTACGCGATGAGCTGTCGGCAAACCCGCGTAATCTCGACAAGGCGATTGCGCTGGCGCAGCGTTACTTTCAACTTGCCATGGCCGATGGCGACCCGCGTTTTATTGGCTATGCCCAGGCTGCCCTGGCGCCCTGGTGGACATTGGATGAACCGCCTGTAGCGGTACTGGTGCAGCGGGCAACACTGCGCCAGTACAGCCACCAGTTCACCAGTGCGCTGGCAGATCTCAAACAGGTCATCCAGATTGAACCGCGCAATGGCACGGCCTGGTCGCTGCTCGCGGCCATCAACATGGTACAGGCTGAGTATGCAACAGCCAGACAGGACTGCGAACACCTGCACGGACTGGCCAGCAAGCTGATCGTTGTTGCCTGTATTGCAACCGTTGACAGCCTTAGTGGAAAGGCAGAACCGGCATATCTCTCCCTGCAGGAAACTTATGCTTCCTCGACTGCGGTACCCGCCAACGAAAAACTCTGGGTGCTGACGCGGCTGGCCGAAATGAGCGACAGACTGGGATATGCAGACCAGGCGGACGCTTACTACCAGGCAGCCCTCAAGCTGAATATCCCCGATGCCTATTTGCTGGCAGTCTATGCGGAATTTTTACTCGATGAAAAACGCTATAGCGAAGTGATAACGTTGCTTAAGGACAAGGAACGTTCCGACATACTGCTGATGCGCCTGGCCCTGGCCGAAAAGGCGCTCAACGCCCCCAAAGCAAAGGAGCATCAGGAGGTTATACGCAGCCGTTTTGACGCAGCACGCATGCGCGGTGACAAGCTGCATATTCAGGACGAAGCGCGCTTTTATTTATTCATTCTCGCTCCCCCCGATGGACATGGCGATGATAAAACTCGCCTCCCCCACCCTAACCCTCCCCCGGCGTCCGAAAAGCTCTTGGCCGGGCACCCGGAAGAGGGGACGAACGCATCGCTACGCGAATTTTACGTTAAGGAAGCGCTCAGACTCGCACAGGAAAACTGGCTGGGCCAGCACGAACCCAGTGATGCGCGCATCCTGATGGCCGCCGCGCTGGCGGCCAAAGATGTGGCAGCGGCACAGCCTGCGCTGGACTGGCTGGCACAATCACATATCGAGGACAGGCACCTACAGCAACTCCTTAAAGCTCTCAGGGAGCTCAAATCATGATACTGGAATCCGCAGTTGAACACGCTCTCTTTGCCGCAAAAAAAATATTTACAACTATCATGCGTAGGGTGCGCCATGGTGCGCATGGCGCACCCTGCCTGGCCACACTACGCCCAACTGGCAGATTTGGACTGATACGTTTATGCTTCACTGCTTTGTTGTTGATGCTTGCAAGCACAGCACACGCGCACAAGCCCAGCGACAGTTACCTGATCCTGAATATCGAAGGCGCACAGGTATATGGCCAATGGGACATCGCATTGCGCGATCTCGATTTTGCCATAGGCCTCGACGGCAACGGCGACGGTGAAATCACCTGGGGCGAATTGCGTGCACGCCACGATGCCATCGCCGCCTATGCACTGCCCCGTCTCAGAATACAATCCGAGGGCATTGTGTGTCCTACTCACGCCAGCGCCCATCAGGTAGACAACCATAGCGACGGTGCTTATGCCGTACTGAGCTTTGTCGCTGAATGTGGCAAACCGCTCAGCGCTGTAGAGCTCAACTACAGCTTGCTGTTTGATGTTGACCCGCAGCACAAGGGCTTGCTGCGCCTGGAATATAAGGGCACAACAACTACCGCCATTTTCAGCCCCGACAAAGCCACCCAGCATTTTTACTTGGCGGAAGTCACCCTGCTACGCCAGTTTCTGGATTACGCCAAGGAAGGTGTATGGCATATCTGGATCGGTTTTGACCATATCCTGTTTTTGCTTTCCCTGCTGCTGCCCGCTGTGCTTTATCGCAAGCAAAAGCACTGGGAGGCTGTACCCGGTTTCCATCCGGCATTAATCGATGTGCTCAAGATCGTTACCGCCTTCACCCTGGCCCATTCAATCACCCTGACCCTCGCCACCATGGGAGTCGTGACCCTGCCTACCCGCCTGGTCGAATCGGCGATTGCCGCGTCAGTAGCGCTCTCCGCCCTGAACAACGTCTTTCCCCTGTTCGAAGGCAAACGCTGGATGGTTGCATTTGCTTTCGGATTGATACACGGCTTCGGTTTCGCCAGCGTGCTGGCCGATCTGGGTTTGCCACAAAATGCACTGCTGCTGGCCCTGGTGGGGTTCAATCTGGGCGTTGAAGGCGGTCAGCTCGCTATTGTCAGCGCATTCCTGCCCCTGGCGTACTACCTGCGCGGCACCGTGTTCTATCGCCGTGTCGTGCTATTCGCAGGCTCGATATTAATCATGCTGCTGGCTTCTGTGTGGCTGGTCGAACGTGTGTTCAGTCTTAAGCTGCTCGGGTTTTAACCAGCGCATTTGGGTTATCACATGAGATACAAGGTATTAATATGAAATTTTCAGTAATTTTTCTTTCGCTAATTTTTTGCTGCGTTTCGCTGCCGACAAACGCAAATTCAAAAATATCAAAGCAATCCCCGGTGAAAATTTTGTGCATCGGTGATTCAATTACGCAGGGCGGAAATATAAACGACAATGAATATACTTACCGTCTTCCGCTCTACCGTCTTCTACAACAAAAAGGCGTTAACGTGGATTTTATCGGAACACGAACCCATGGGCTAAACGACCATTTCCATTGGCCCGGCGATTTCAAGCCCAACCACGAAGGCTTCTACGGAGCCACGACAGACTTCGTCAGAAATGCATTAAAAGATGATTTGCCAAAATTACAGGAGCCCGATATTGCGATAATTGATCTGGGGTCAAATGACAGAGGCAAAGCGGTTGAAGCGGCAGTGATCAACCCGCTCACGGACATCATATCCCAACTGCGCGCACGGAACCCCCGCGTCAAAATTTTGATAATACAAATCCCGGGAACTTTTCAAAACCTGGGCCTACATTTCTGGACTTGGCGGATGGCCCACGAACTAAGCCAGACTGAGTCACCCATTATTACGATTCCACTGTATTTTGGCTGGGATACGAAAGGCGACACGTTTGATGGCGCGCATCCCAACATAAAGGGGCAAAACAAAATGGCTACCGCCATTTTTTCAGAATTAGAACCAATACTTCTTACCAAATAAGGCAATCAACTTATTTCCAATACACCCGCTCACTGACTCCATGTACGTGTCAATACTCTGCTGGCTTGATGAAAAGCATCTATCAGCAAATGATCGAATTCTCGGCATTTCAAAAGAAGTAGCAGAAAGTGTCTGATTTATAGTGAGCAGCACTGGGAATGATCAGTATGTCCTGAAGGTTCCGGACTGACAGCCTGGAATTGACTATGCAACCGACATAATGGATGATCCAGCCATTAAACTTACTATCCCTATATACGAATACGGAGTATAGGCAACCATGTCATACAGCAAACTCACATGTATTTTAGTAGCACTGTATTTCATCGTAATTTCGACTGCAACCTTTGCAGAAGTGATTACTCTGGGTCTTGCACAGAATGAGGCTGTACAGGATGTTGCTGCGAAGTTACTGACTGAAATTTACAGGCGTGCCGGATTGACTTCAAGGATCGAACCGCTTCCTCCCGCACGGATCACCCAGATGGTTCTGAATGATCAACTTGATGGCGAGGTTGCGCGAATCGGGCCGTATTTTTCAAAAAATCCGAGTCTGTTTAAAGTGGAGCCGAGCTATTACTATCTCGTTACAACCGCATTCGCAAAAACCGGCCGCAATATCAAAATAAATTCCACACAGGATTTAAAAAAATACCGTGTCGGCATTATACGCGGCGTGTATCACGCAGCCCTTGCCACCGAGGGTGTTGCAGAGTTGGAGGTAACCGATTCCGTGACTCAGTTGTTCAGGATGCTTGAATTGGACCGGATTGATATTGCAGTAGATGTGGGCATAAACGGCCAGGATATAATCAGCCAGCTAGGTCTGAAGAATATCAGACCTATTGCCGCTATCGCCAGACATGATTTTTTCAATGTCCTGATCAAGTCCAAATCTGAACTGGCCCCAAAAATTTCCGCCGTTATCAAGTCGATGAAGTCCAGTGGCGAACTGGACAAGTTGATCAGATCGGCCGAGCAAAAGCGTCTGGGCTCCGGCCCCGTGCTCCCCGGGATAAAATAGGTCAGAATAATATTTTATTTAAGATGATTTTAACAACGACTCTCCGTGTAATGCTTGCCGGCACCTGTCGAAACCTGGTCGACAATATGCAGAATTGGCTGTTGATATGAAGATAAGCCTCAGCCGCAATCTGGCGGTAGCTACCCTGCTATTCGCTGTTCTGATATCTCTACTGCTGACCGGCATAGATCTGTGGCAAAAATTGCGTGTCGAACTGCGTGCAACCAATATTCGGCTGGGGCTTATTGAAACCAGTATCGTGCCTTCTATAGCAGACACATTATGGCAGTTCAATATAGCTGGCGTTCGCTTGATCGCAGAAGGTATTGCCAAGCAACCCGATGTCTCAAGAGTCTTTATCCATGACAAACAGAGTGAACTGGTCAGCATCGGCAAAGCGGTGCCAGGTTCCGTGAGTCGGCAATACCATTTGAAACACCCTGTCTGGAACCAGAAAACACTAAGCAATTCAGATTTGACACTTGGAATTCTTACAGTCGAGATCGATCAGCCTGCCATCGAGCATCGAATAATCACCGAATCGCTTACAAATCTCTTTTTCAATATGCTACTGATAGTTCTGGTGGCGGGTTTCGTGTTGCTGCTGCTTGAATTTAAGGTTATGCGCTATTTGCGAAAAATTGCCCGGTTTGTCGATAGCCGCAACACCGGCAACCTCAACGAATCCTTAAGTATCGGGCAACGCCATGCAGGCATAAGCGATGAATTGGCGATGCTGGTCAGCGGCGTCACCCGCATGCAGGACAATCTGCGCAACACAATTACACAATTGCAGGATGATATCCAAAAACGTGAATTAGCCGAGGCTTCCCTACGCATCGCCGCCACAGCTTTTGAGTCACAAGAAGGGATGTACATTACCGATGCCGCGCAAGTAATCCTGCAGGTAAATGCGACCTGCTGCGAAATTTCCGGCTACACAAGCGAAGAAATAATCGGCAACAAACCAATTATGTTTGGTTCTGGACGACATGACGCCGCTTTTTTTTCACAAATTGAAACAAGCATTCAGCAAAATGGTACATGGAAAGGGGAAATCTGGGATCGGCGAAAAAGCGGCGAGGTGTATCCCCAATGGCTTACGATTACTGCAGTAAAGAATGCTCTAGGAGAACTTACCAACTTCGTTGCCACAATGACCGACATCACTTACAGAAAAGCAGCCGAAGAGGAAATCTATCATCTTGCTTTTTATGATTCACTGACGCAGTTACCCAATCGCAGATTATTGCTAGATCGTCTGAAACAGGCACTGGCATCCAGCTTTAGAAGTGGAAAGCATGGCGCACTGCTGTTTATCGATCTGGATAACTTCAAAATCCTCAACGACTCGCTGGGACATGATATCGGTGACCTCCTGCTGCAGGAAGTTTCCAAGCGGCTGTCGAATTGTGTGCGGGAAGGAGATACCGTAGCCCGGCTGGGTGGTGATGAATTTGTTGTGATGCTCGAGGACTTGAGCGAGGACATACATGATTCTGCCAAACTAACAGAAACCATTGGTGAAAAAATCCTCAATGTACTGGGTCAAACCTACCAACTGGACGGACACTTACACCACAGCACCCCCAGTATCGGGGTCACCCTTTTCTCCAATAATCTGGAGAGTATCGATGAGCTCATGAAGCGTGCAGATATGGCGATGTACCAGGCCAAAGCCGCGGGTAGGAATACTTTGCGTTTTTTCGATCCCGAGATGCAGGCAGCAGCTTCAAATAGAACCGCACTGGAAGCCGATTTGCGCCAGGCAATTCTTGAGGGTCAGTTGCTGCTCCACTACCAGGCACAAGTGAGCGGAAACGGTCTCATGACAGGTTCAGAAGTTTTGCTCCGCTGGCAACATCCACAACGTGGCCTGGTGCCACCAGCCGATTTCATACCATTGGCCGAAGATACCGGCTTGATTCTGCCTATAGGTCACTGGGTGCTGGAAACTGCCTGTATGCAACAGGCAGCATGGGCTGCACGCCCGGAGATGGCTCACCTTACTATAGCGGTAAATGTCAGTGCTCTTCAATTCAGGCAAGACAGTTTTGTTGAGGAAGTGCTGGCTATAATCGGCCAAACCGGTGCCAATCCGCTGAAACTTAAGCTCGAGCTTACCGAGAGCCTCCTGGTAGAGGATGTCGACGATATCATTGCCAAGATGACGGCGCTGAAAGCGAAAGGAATAAGTTTCGCACTGGATGACTTTGGCACTGGCTATTCATCACTTTCTTACCTGAAGCGTTTGCCGCTGGATCAACTGAAAATCGATCAAAGCTTCGTCCGAAATATTCTCACCGACCCCAATGATGCTGCCATTGCAAAAATGGTCGTCGCTCTCTCGGAAAGTTTGGGACTGTCAGTAATCGCTGAAGGGGTTGAAACCGAAGAACAGAGGGCTTTTCTTGCTCTCCATGGGTGTAGCGCTTATCAGGGCTATCTATTCAGCCGCCCTTTGCCATTAAAAGAATTAGAAGAATACATAAAGCAGGCCTGATACCTGCCCTTTGAGGATTTTTGCGCCTTATGATAAAAATATTTGCATCTTGCCAACATGAATAAAATACCCGGATTCAACTCTCATCTATGGCGGCAGTTTGGGGAAATAGCCAAACCCTACTGGTTCTCTGAAGAAAAATGGAGAGCCCGGTGGCTGCTTGCACTGATCGTGTTGCTGCTATTGGGACAAACCGAGTTTAATGTGCTGTTCAACGAGCAAACGGGGGAATTCACTTCTGCTCTGGCGGCAAAGGATGCCGACAGGTTCTGGCACTCGATCCGAACCTGTATTGTTTTATTGGTCATGGCCGTGCCGATTTATGCTTTTTACTACTATGTAAGGGACAAGCTGGCCCTTTACTGGCGGCAATGGATAACGCACAGGTTTCTGGATCGCTACTTCAATAACCGCGCATTTTATAAACTTGTTTCCAATGCCGGCATAGACAATCCCGATCAGCGGATTTCTGAGGATATCAACACCTTTACCCAAAGATCCCTGTATTTTTTATTGATCATGATGGGAGAGCTGATACAGCTCATTGCATTCAGCAGCGTGCTCTGGTCCATCTCCAGGGAGCTGGTATTTTTCCTCATTATTTATGCCTTCGCCGGCACTCTGATTACACTTTTCTTTTTCGGCAAGGTTTTAATCGGGCTTAATTTCCATCAACTCAAACGAGAAGCCGATTTCCGCTTTAGCCTGATTCGTATCCGCGAAAATGCAGAATCGATAGCCTTGTATCGGGGCGAAGTCCAGGAATCACATCATGTAAAAAAACGCTTTCACGAGGCGTATAGCAATTATCTCAAACTGATTAAATGGCAGCTCAAGCTGAACCTGTTCCAGTATTCATACAGCTTTCTGACCATCATCCTGCCCAGCGCAATCATCGCCTCACAGGTGCTTTCCGGAGAACTTGAAGTGGGCCGAGCCATACAGGCTGCGGGGGCTTTTGCGGCGGTATTAAGCGCATTGGCCGTGATTGTGGATAATTTTGAAAGCCTGAGCAAATTTGTTGCGGGGGTCGAACGGCTGGATACTTTTTCAAAGTCACTGACCGTCATGTCTGCCGACAAATCAATTGGTCGCCATCAGGCTGGTGAGCTCATACGCACGGTGGAAGACACTCATCTGGCACTGGAAAACGTCACGTTACAAACGCCAAATTATGAAAGAACATTAATCACCAGGCTGACACTTGCGGTTAATGCGGGTGAAGGTTTGTTGATCGTGGGTGCCAGTGGTGAAGGCAAGAGCTCATTGCTGCGTGCCATCGCTGGCCTGTGGGATTCCGGCAGCGGCACGATTGTGCGCCCCAGGCCCGAGGAAATGCTGTTTTTACCGCAGCATCCCTACATGATACTGGGCAACCTGCGCAGCCAGCTCCTGTACCCCAACAAAGACAGAAAAGTTACAGATGAAGAACTTTACCTCCTGCTGGAGAAGGTCAATCTCCCGCATTTAACCGAAAGACTGGGAGGACTCAATGCGGATATGGATTGGGGAAAAGTATTGTCGGTGGGAGAACAACAACGGCTTGCTTTTGCCCGCTTGCTGCTCGTGCAACCCCGTTATGCCATGCTGGACGAAGCCACCAGCGCGCTGGACAGTGAAAACGAGGACAGCCTTTACCAACTGCTTGCGGAAACCTCCACAACGCTCATCAGCATCAGCCACCGGCCCTCGGCTCTCAAACATCACCGCCAGGTGTTGGAACTCACCGGGAATGGCCATTGGCAGCTTTATCCGGCTGATGCCTACCACTTCAAATTTTAGCCCGGAATCCTGGCCCTGATTGATTGGTCGTCATGCGCAACAACATTGCAGTTAACAACAATTGCATCTACTATCATTCTCTCCTTATTGCGGTGTTAAAACCATGGGTCAGCACTATCTAAAACCACTGTTCACGCCCAAATCAGTCGCCGTGTTTGGTGCCAGCGAACGCGTTGATTCTATCGGCCAGATTGTATTTAACAACATGCTTATAAGCGGCTATCAGGGTGCGCTTTATCCAATAAACCAGAAACATGAAACGGTGCAGGGACATAAATCCTACGCCTCACTTTTTCAGATCAGCGAGACTGTCGAGCTCGCGGTTATTGCCACACCGCCGCAAACCGTGCCGGACCTCATTGAGGATTGCGGCAAGCATGGGGTCAGGGCCGCCGTAATAATTACCGCCGGTTTTGCTGAAGCCGGCGCCGCAGGCAAAGCGCTGGAACATGCGGTACTGGAAAATGCTCGCCGTTACGGTATACGCCTGCTTGGCCCCAACTGTCTGGGCATCATGCGCCCGGAAATCGGCCTCAATGCAACCTTTAACAAGGGCGGGGCCAACACCGGCAACCTGGCTTTTGTGTCCCAATCCGGCGCGCTGTGTACCGCTATTCTGGATTGGGCTCATACCAACGACGTGGGCTTTTCCAGCGTGGTTTCGATGGGCTCATCCGCCGATGTGGACTTTGGCGAGATCCTTGATTATCTGGTGTCCGACCAGCAAACGCACAGCATACTGCTTTACATTGAAGGCATCCGCAACGCACGCAGCTTCATGAGTTCCTTGCGCGCTGCTGCCCGCATCAAGCCGGTCATTCTGGTCAAGGTGGGGCGGCATGCGGCGGGCTCCAAAGCGGCAATGTCGCACACGGCCTCGCTGGTGGGGTCAGATGATGCATTCGATGCTGCCATACGCCGCGCCGGCGTGGTGCGGGTGCAGACCATCACGCAATTATTTTCCGCCGCCAAAGCGCTGTCCTGCGGCTTTCATCCCAGCGGCAAGCGTCTGGCGATCGTCACCAACGGCGGCGGTCCCGGGGTGATGGCCACCGATCACGCGATTGATCTGGGCCTGGAAATGGCCACCCTCTCCGACGCGACCCTGGAACAGTTAAACAAGGCACTTCCGCCGCACTGGTCACATGGCAACCCGGTGGATGTGATTGGTGACGCGCAGGTCGAGCGCTACCAGAGCGCGGTGCGCGCATGTCTGGAAGATCCCAATGTCGATGGTGTCCTGACCATACTCACACCGCAGGCCATGACCAAACCACTGGAAGTGGCCACAGCCATGATAGAACTTGCCAGCCAATACAGTAAACCGCTGCTGACCTGCTGGATGGGCGAGTCACAGGTGGCAGAATCGCGTATCGCGTTCAATCTGGCCAGAAAACCCAACTTCCGCACGCCGGAACCGGCGGTGGAAGTCTTCTCCTATCTTGCTTCTTATTACCGCAACCAGAAGCTGCTGATGCAAATGCCGGGACCGTTGTCGCACCATCTGGAGCCGGACGTGGAAGGCGCACGCATGATTATCGATGGCGCACTGCAGGACAGGCGCAAGGTGCTGAGCGAAATGGAATCGAAAGCCCTGCTGTCAGCTTTCCATATTCCGGTGGCGCAGACCATGATCGCGCACTCACCCAACGAGGCCCTGCTGATCGCACAGCAACTGGGCTTCCCGGTGGCAATGAAAGTTAACTCGCGCGACATCACGCACAAGACCGATGCGGGTGGTGTGCTGCTAAATCTGGTCAACGCCCAGGCCGTGAGTGCGGCCTACCATGAGATTATCGATAACGTTAAGCGCAACCGGCCCGAAGCGCAGATGGATGGTGTTTCGATCGAAACCATGGTGGTCAAGCCGAACGGGCGCGAGTTGATGGTGGGGGTGACCAATGACGCGATATTCGGCCCGGTGATCACCTTTGGCGCCGGCGGCACCATGGTCGAGGTGATGGGTGACCGCGCCGTGGCCCTGCCCCCGCTGAATACTTTTTTGGTCAAAGATCTGATACAGGGTACCCATGTCGCAAAAATGCTGGGCGCTTTCCGCCATATGCCGGCGGCGGATATGGCGGCACTGGAAAGCATTTTATTGCGTGTATCGGAAATGGCGTGCGAACTTCCGATGCTGATGGAAATGGATATCAATCCGCTGATTCTGGACGAACACGGCGCGCTTGCTGCCGACGCCCGCGTAGTAGTGGCATTGCGCCAGCCCAGCGCCGACCGTTACGCCCACATGGCTATTTACCCCTACCCCACGCATCTGATCAGCAACTGGCAACTGGCCGACGGCAGCAATATCACCATACGCCCGATACGGCCGGAGGACGCGGAGATTGAACAGGCATTCGTGCGCGGCTTGTCGAGCGAGTCGCGTTACCTCCGCTTTATGAACAGCGTGCAGGAGCTCAGCCAGTCCATGCTGGTTCGCTTTACGCAAATTGATTACAGCCGCGAAATGGCCCTGATCGCGGTGACCGTCGATCAGGGCAGGGAAACCGAGCTGGGCGTCGCACGCTTTGCGATCAACCCTGACGCGGAAAGCTGCGAATTTGCGCTGGTGATTGCCGACACCATGCAGGGCAAAGGACTGGGCCAGAAACTCATGATTGCGCTGATGGACGCTGCCCGCGGCAAAGGTCTTAAAATCATCTCGGGTGAAGTGCTGAAAGAAAATACCAATATGCTGAAACTGATGGACAGGCTGGGATTCAGTATTGAAGGCAACCTGGACGATGGCAGCATCAAACGGGTCAGCAAGGTGTTGTAATGGACTTATCAAACAGACAGGTTCACCACAAATGAAGACCGCCTACCTGACTCACCCCTCCTCTCTCAAACACGATATGGGCGCTGGTCATCCCGAATGTCCGGCGCGCATTCAGGCGATCGAAGATCAGCTCATTGCCTCAGGCCTGTTGCCGTTTCTTGACCATCACCAGGCGCCGGCCGCCAGCAAGGAGCAGCTGGCACGGGTGCATTCCGTCGACTATATCGAATCCATTTTCAAAAGCTCGCCGACCACTGGCCTGGTTTATCTGGATCCGGACACGGCGATGAATCCCTATAGTCTGGAAGCCGCACTGCATGCTGCTGGAGCGGCGGTAAACGCAGTGGATCTGGTGATGACAGGGCAGGCAGAAAATGCCTTCTGCAATATACGCCCGCCTGGCCACCATGCAGGGCGTGACAGTGCGTCGGGATTTTGCATTTTCAATAATGTGGCGGTGGCTGCCGCCCATGCGCTTGAACATCACGGCCTGAGTCGTGTGGCGATTGCCGATTTCGATGTGCATCACGGCAACGGCACCGATGAGATTTTTAATCAAGATCCGCGCGTGATGCTGTGTTCAACTTTTCGCCATCCTTATTATCCTTATCATGGCGCGGAAAGCGGCAATGAACACATCATCAATGTGCCGCTTGCTGCCGGTGCCACGGGAGCGGAATTTCGCGCTGCGGTGAACGAGCACTGGTTGCCTGCACTGGAACATTTTCAGCCGCAAATGTTATTAATCTCGGCAGGCTTCGATGCGCATCGTGAAGATGATATGGGCGGGCTGGCCTTGCGCGAGGCGGACTATGCATGGATTACCGAAGTACTTAAGGAACTCGCCCTGCGTCACACAAACGGCCGCATTGTTTCCACACTGGAAGGCGGCTATGCGCTGCACGCCCTGGGGCGCAGCGTGCTGGCACACCTCAAAGTGCTGAGCGGGCTGTGACAGGCTTTATTTCTGCACCCGCACATAAACCGGGAAAAGGCGCCCCGCCAGGATACGCAAAGCAAAAAGTATCCCCAGCAAAGGAATAATGTATTTACTCAAACGCCAGATACCGATAAATCCGCTACTACCCGCCAGAACCATGAGTCCGAAAGCCATGCCACCATCGAAAATGGTAAAGCGCTTCTGTATTTCTGCACCGCAATGCGGGCAAATGAATCTGTCGCTGATATGCAATCTGTACCAGGGTGTTTTTTTTAACGTCGGCGGGTGACTTTCAAGATCAGCCTCGCAGGCGGGGCAGGAATATCGATAAAACATTAAATCAACCTGATTATTTGATAATAGCCGAATAATACCTTGCTGCATGATGCATTGCGGCATATTTTATCTTGCCCGAAATGACTGGCTTCATGTACTGCACACTCCTTTCGTCTTGTCTCACCCTTTGCAAGTGGCAAATAGTCTTCTTTAGGTTGATAATGCCGCGCTCACAAGTTTAAAGTTACTTTATATATCCAATCATTCTGCTTACGGCCCATGTTAACCAAACTACGCGAACTCTTTCTCGGACAATCACTCGACCCCCTCAACCCGGCAACCCGCCACAGCATTGTACTGGTGGCGTTCCTCGCGTGGATAGGGTTGGGAGCCGATGGATTGTCTTCCTCCTGTTACGGTCCCGAGGAAGCGTTCCTCGCACTGGGTACGCATACCCAGCTGGGCCTGTATCTGGCCCTGGCAACGGCATTGACCGTCTTCATCATCGCGCTGGCATATAACCAGGTTATTGAATTGTTTCCTTCCGGTGGCGGCGGTTACAAGGTGGCCTCGCACCTGCTGGGAACGCATGCAGGCCTGATATCCGGCGCTGCACTGATCGTTGACTATGTGCTCACCATCACTATCTCCGTGGCCAGTGGAGCAGATGCACTGTTCAGCCTGCTGCCCCTGGCGCTGCAAAATATCAAATTTGCTATCGAAATTGCGCTGCTCATTCTGCTGATCGTACTCAACCTGCGCGGCATGAAAGAATCGATCAAGATACTGCTGCCGATTTTCATCGGCTTTTTCATCAGCCATGCACTGCTCATCAGCTACGGCATTTATGCCCACGCCGAAGGGCTGCCCGAACTGATCCCCGCCACGCTGAGCGAAACCACCTCGCTTGCAAAACAGACAGGCTGGATCTTCGTCGCCTCGCTGTTTCTGCGCGCCTACTCGCTGGGCGGCGGCACTTATACCGGTATCGAGGCGGTCTCCAACAACGTCAACATGTTGAGCGAACCGCGCGCGCGCACCGGCAAGCTGACCATGCTGTATATGGCCCTGTCGCTGGCTTTCACTGCGGGCGGCATCATCGTGTTGTATCTGTTATGGAAGGCCCAGCATGTGGATGGGCAAACCCTGAATGCAGTCACCTTCAAGGCGATTATCGGCACGCTGGATCTGCCTGAATGGATCAGTAACAGCACGCTGGTGCTGGTACTGGCACTGGAAGCCGGACTGTTGCTGGTCGCTGCAAACACGGGGTTTCTGGGGGGGCCTGCAGTGATGTCCAACATGGCCGCAGACTCATGGGTGCCACACCAATTCCGCCATCTGTCTTCGCGCCTGGTTACACAGAACGGCATTCTGGTCATGGGAATTGCAGCGCTGCTGATCCTCATCTGGAGCAAGGGTTCAGTCGCGCTGCTGGTTGTGCTTTACAGCATCAACGTATTCCTCACCTTCAGCCTGTCGTTACTGGGGCTCTCGGTGCACTGGTGGCGCGACCGCCGCAGCGTTCGCAGCTGGAAACAAAAGCTCGCCCTCTCCCTGCTCGGGCTTGTGGTTACCGGCAGCATACTACTGATCACAGTGGTGGAAAAATTCAGCGAAGGCGGCTGGGTAACGGTACTGATTACCGGGCTCGTGGTTGTGTTTTGCCTGCTTATTCGGAAACACTACGACGAAACAAAGGCAAAACTGCGCGAGGTGGAGAAGCTTTTCGCGCAGTCAATCAAAGCCGGCTCAAGTTTACCCAAAAAACTTGATCCGGAACTGGCTACTGCCGTATTTATGGTGGACTCGAATCGGGGCGTCGGGATTCATACCATCATGTGGGTGATGCGTCTGTTCCCCGACCATTTCAAGAATTTTATTTTCCTCAGCGTGGGTGAAGTGGATACGCAAAGCTTCGACAGTGATGCCACCATCCGCAGCATGCAATTCAAGACCGAAAATACTCTGTGTTATTACGCCAGTTTTTGCGAAGCACAAGGACTGCAGGCTACCTGGCGCATGAGCTACGGTACCGACCCTGTATTGGCGCTGGACAAGCTCGCCCAGGAAATCAGCGAGGAATATCCCAACAGCGTGTGCTTTGCCGCCAAACTGATTTTTGCCAAAGATAATTTTATGGTGCGCTGGCTGCATAACCAGACTGCACTCAGCTTGCAGCGCCGCCTGCACCGGCGTGGCCAGCAGGTGGTTATTTTGCCTATGAAGGTCAATTAATCAGGCTGCACCACAAAAAAAAATCACGTTTGACACTATCTACACAACTTCATCAGGCGCCAAACGACATAATGCCGCGTCACTTCCGATCTCGATTTGCAGGGTAGCGTGAGGAATATGAAAACGCTTTTCCAATCCACCGGAGACTTCATGCAGGAAAACATCCCCTGGATGACCGGCAGGAATCAGCAAATGGGCAGTCAGTGCAATTTCCGTGGTGCTCATCGCCCAGATATGCAGGTCGTGAACCTCCGCAACACCGGGCAATCCGGCCAGATAATCACGCACGGCTTCTACCTCTATTTGTGCGGGTACCGCATGCAAAGCCAGGTTAATCGATTCCCTGAATAATCCCCAGGTACTCCACAGGATAACGGCCGCGATCAGCATGCTCACCACGCCATCGAGCCACTGCCAGCCCATCCACAGCATACCCAGTCCGGCAATCACAACACCCACAGAAACTGCCGCATCTGCCAGCATATGCAGAAATGCACCGCGCACATTGATGTCGTTTTTGCTGCCATGCTGCAGCATCAGCGCTGTGCCGACATTAATAAAAACGCCCAGCAAAGCGACCCAGATCATGGTGCTGCCGCTTACCTGCTCAGGTGCAACAAACCGATGCACACCTTCCCACACGATACCGCCGACCGCCACCAGCAAGATCATCGCATTTGCCAGCGCGGCCATGATGGTTGAACTGCGCAGCCCGTAAGTAAAGCGTTCGGTAGGCTTGCGTTTTGCCAGCACCAGCGCGCCCCAGGCAATAAGCAATCCAATTACATCGCTGAAGTTATGCCCTGCGTCTGCCAGCAGTGCCAAAGAGTTTGCCTGGAAGCCAAAGAACAATTCAACGGCTACAAAGATGAGATTGAGGGAGACGCCCACGGCAAACGCGCGCTGGGTCGGATCAATTGAGCCATGGTCATGATGATCATGGTGTGAGTGGTTCGCCATCTTTTTTATTGCTCCTTAAATTCGGAATTCGATGCTGAGAGTACAAAATACACAAGCTCGAGCAAACATACCGAGCAACTTTAATAAAACCCTCTGATTCAGTCCCCTCTCCCACCGGGGGAGGGTTAGGGTGGGGGAGCAGAGCATGAACGTTCACTATATCCGGCCAGGTAAATTCCGCTGCCCCGCTATAGTCCTGCCTGATGAACCAACAAGCTCAAACATAATCTGCCCGAATCACTACCGCTGAATAAACTGCAGCAGGGGCTGCAGAAATATGACAACTCCCATGACGATGGAAAAAATACTGGTAACAAGCACTGCCCCTGCCATCACATCTTTAACCACGCCAATCTTTTCGTCGTATTCGTGTGAAATTCTATCGGCAAGTCTTTCGATTGCGGTATTGGCCAATTCCAGAGAGAAAGTCAACGCAGAGATCAGCAATATCAAACAAATCTCAACTTTTGATATTTCAAGAATGAGGGCAGCGATTAACACCAGGATAAAAACCAGCAAATGAATCCTGATGTTTCTTTCGGTGGCTATAGCATAGCGGATGCCCTTATATGCACAGCGCAAGCTGATAAAAAATTTATTCATCGAAACCTATGCATTCGCACCAAACAAGCCCTGCCACCAGCGTTTGCGGCTATGGGACAAGGGTATATTGCTCTGCAGCAAAGTGGGCTGGATGCGGCTCAACACCCATAACGGAGGAATCGGATCCCCGCCCACACGACAGCCACTCCCCATATTGTAAGGATCAAAAATTTTTAGCAGCGTTGGCTTTCCGGGATCATCAACGTAGACCACGCCGCAGTAATCATAGTGATGTTCTTTGTGTAGCAGCGCGTCGATCTCGGTAATAAATTTACCCTGCTCTTCAACCGTCATGGGCATCGTGGGCGGGGGCTCTCCGGTCAAAGCGGCATACCATCCTTCCGGCTCGGCGCGCACTTTCTCCCATAGCTTGTCCAGATCCGCCCACTGCAATACGCCGTAAAATCTGCCGTTCATGCGTGCTGCAAAAGTATTTTCCATGTTGTCTCCTCACTCTAATTTCTATACATAGCAACATAATTCGCAGCGAGCGGGTGAAGGATAATGTTCACGGAGCACAGGAGCCGGAATGTATATAAACATCTGTCGCTCTGCGACCCCGTACTCCGAGTACCTCAACCGATCATTCGCGCAGCAAATTGATGCCGCCATGTATGGCATCTTCGCAGAGCAATGCCTGTCTACGCAACCTTTTCATACCAGCCCTGGCTGCGCTTCACCAGATACACCACCGACAGCATCACCGGCACCTCGATCAGCACCCCCACCACGGTGGCCAGTGCCGCGCCCGATTCAAAGCCGAACAGGCTGATCGCCACAGCCACCGCCAGCTCAAAGAAGTTGGACGCGCCTATCAGGGCAGACGGCCCCGCCACACAGTGAGCCTCGCCGAAGCGGCGGTTGAGCCAGTAGGCAAGCCCCGACGTGAAATATACCTGGATGGTAATCGGCACCGCAAGCATCGCGATAATCAACGGCTGCGCGACGATGGCTTTGCCCTGAAATGCAAACAGCAAAACCAGCGTGCTGAGCAGCGCCAGCAACGACAGAGGATGAAATTTATTCAGTGTGCGCTCCAGCACTTCTGGCCCGCGCAGCAGCAAATACTTGCGCCAGAACTGCGACAACAGCACAGGCAACACGATGTACAGCACCACCGAAATAATCAAGGTATCCCACGGCACCACTATCGCGGACAGGCCCAGCAGCATGGCAACCAGCGGCGCGAAAGCGAAGATCATGATGGCATCATTCAGCGCAACCTGGCTCAGGGTAAAGAGCGGCTCGCCATTGACCAGACGGCTCCACACAAACACCATCGCGGTACAGGGTGCCGCTGCAAGCAATATCAGCCCGGCAATGTAACTATCCAGTTGTTCTGCAGGCAGGTAAGGCGCGAACACATGGCGGATAAACAGCCAGCCCAGCAGCGCCATTGAAAAGGGTTTCACCGCCCAGTTGATAAACAGCGTGACGCCTATACCACGCCAGTGTTGACCCACCTGGCGCAGCGACGCAAAATCAATGCGCAGCAGCATGGGAATAACCATCACCCAGATCAGCAAACCTACCGGCAGATTGACATGCGCCACCTGCATACTGCCAAGCAACTGGAACGGTGCCGGGAAAAATTCACCCAGCACCACGCCTGCGATGATGCACAAAAATACCCAGAGGGTCAGATAGCGTTCGAACAGGTTCATGAATTTATTCCTTGGACACAGCTATCACAATCAGGACAAGCCGAAACGCTGCTTCAATTCCGGAATCAGTCTGGCGCGAATCTCGTCGCGCACCCTGATAAAGCTTTCCATAGGCTCGCCGTGCGGGTCGTGGAAAGGCATATGGATGGAAGGGATGGGTCTGGGGAAAATCGGGCACGATTCTTTTGCGTTGTCGCACACAGTGACCACCAGGTCGATGGATTCTTTCATCACAGCGTCCACATGCTTGGGATAAAGTCCTGCGGTGGACAGGCCGCCCAGCTTCAGCGCCTCGATGGCACCATCTGCCACCCTGGGCTGCGGACGGGTACCGGCGGAAATCGCGCGCACATTCGGGCCAAGGTCATGGTTTACCAGCACTTCGGCCATCTGGCTGCGGCAGGAATTACCGGTGCACAGGATCAATACAGTTTTTGTCATTTCATTTTCTCTTTAAGCTGGGGTTAAAAAAACACAACATTTCAAACTTTCGGACATGGAAAATATGAATTTCAAACAATATGCAACAAAAGCACGCCCCCTCGCAAGCTCTCCCCCTCCGCTTCGCTCCACCCCCTTTTTCACCCAAAGGGTGCAAGAACCTCTGCGAGGCAAAGTGGGTTGTGTTCCCCGCTTTGCAAAGGGGGGCTAGGGGGGATTTACGATGTTGATTCACGTTAACAACAGGCATTCCCTTTCACCGTAGACGCACAGCAAGCGCCACCGCTCGCCGCCACAGCATTGGCAACAGGCGCAAAGGACGCATTGAATTCACTATCCACAATCTGCCCCGCTTCGTCGCGAAGGTGTCGCGCAATATCCACCACAATGTCGATTTGTGCCTCCGGCACACCCAGGCTGCGCAGGCGTTCAAGCTGGCATAGTCCCTTCTTCGGATGATTGGCGGCGATATTGGCGGCCAGCGACACCATCGCAAGGATGGCCGGAGGTAAAACATTATCAGCAGTATTGGTCACGACGAACCTCTTAATATATAAATGTTGAATAATTCTTGATTTGCTCTCTTCTGCATCTCGCAAACCCCTCCCTGCCTTCCCTTGACAGGGGAGGAGTGTGCGTCACCCTACTCACAGCCACCCGGCAATCTTGTCGCGGCTGGGCACACCGCCCGCATGCACCACCTTGCCATCCAGCACTACACCCGGCGTGGACATCACGCCGTAGCCCATGATGGTCTGAATATCTTCAATCTTCTCCAGCTGAATCTCCGCGCCTTTTTCTTGCGCCATTTCTGCTATCAGCTTCAGCGTGGTCTTGCAGTTGGCACAACCGGTGCCCAGGACTTTGATGTTTTTCATTTCACATATTCCTTATTCAAATTTTGTTTTAACGGTAGGAGCGCAATTTATTGCGCGATGTAATTTTTCAACAATCGCGCAATAAATTGCGCTCCTACAATCTCGTAGCAATCAAGCACAACCTGCTGTGACGTAAATTTCAACCTTTACACCACAGCATTAAATATAAAACCCACCAGCATGATGCCAGTTGCCACTACACCCACAAAAACCGAAATCAGTCTCAGCTTCAGCACCTTGCGCAGGATCACCATCTCAGGCAGCGACAACGCAATCACGCTCATCATGAAGGCAAGCACTGTGCCAAGTGACGCGCCCTTGGCCAGCAATGCTTCAACGACGGGGATGATACCTGCAGCATTGGTGTACATCGGCACACCGATCAATACCGATACCGGCACCGACCACCAGCCCGCATCCTTGCCCATCAGGCTGGCCATGAAGTCCTGCGGCACGTAGCCGTGGATGCCCGCACCGATGGCAATACCGGCCAGCACGTAAGGCCACACCCTGCCAACGATTTCGCGCACCGAGGCAAAACCGGCATAAATACGCTCAGTCAGCGTCAGCGTGTCACCCTCCACTGTCGCGGCAACCGCCGGCATATTGCGCACCCAGTCTTCCAGATGCGCTTCCATCTTCAGGCGACCGATGATGTAACCGGAGATTATCGCGATAGTCAGCCCAAGACCCAGATACAGCGCGGCGATCTTCCAGCCGAACAGGGCGAACAGCAGGGTCAGCGCGATCTCGTTCACCATCGGTGCGGAAATCAGAAAGGAAAACGTCACGCCCAGCGGCACGCCAGCCTGAACGAAACCGATGAACAATGGCACCGCAGAGCAGGAACAGAATGGCGTAACAACACCCAGCAACGACGCCATCACGTTGCCGATGCCCTCATGGCGCCCGGCCAGCAGCGTGCGTGTGCGCTCAGGGGTGAAATAGGAATTGACCATACCCATCACCATCACCACACCGGCCAGCAATAACAACACCTTGGGCGTGTCGTAGAGAAAAAATTGCAGCGCATCATAAGTTTGGCTGCCAGGCTCAAGCGGCAGCGCATCTACCAGCATGTGCGAAAGCGGCTCCAGTGTTTTATACAGGCCGAACCACAGCACTGCTGAAACAAGCAGAAATGTGCGCGGCCAGATTTGTATTACTTTTTTCATCACACAACCTCGTTCATGGATCAATCAACCCGGCATTAGCAGGTCTTGCGCGGCGCGCATTGCGACGCTTCACCCGCACAACAGTTCTCGGTCAGATAGGCAATCAACCTGTCCATCTCGGCAAAACTGGCGGAATAAATCACATAACGGCCTACCGTGCGCGACTTGATCAGCTTGGCACGCGACAACTCTTTTAAATGGAAAGACAAAGTCGCCCCGGGGATGCCCAGCCACTCCCCAATTACCCCGGCAGGAACCCCCTCTTTACCCGCCTGAACCAGCAGACGAAAGATAGAAAGGCGTGACTCCTGCGCCAATGCTGCCAAGGATTCTACTGCGTTTTTTATTTTCATGATTCCAATAATATAGAAATTACGAACGCTATGCAACTTTAATTTATCAGGCAGTTAAACAAAGCGCTGAATGGCAACATGTGTACGTCACAACAGCGGATGGCTACGCCCTGGCCGACATCAAATCCATAAGTGTAGAATGTACTTATGATGGAATAAGGCGTCAGGCATTTTTTCCATCACAGCTCGCACAGGAGTAAGTTGACATGATGCTTTGTGTACTCAATTCACGGATACATTTCGGACATGCACAATAGAGGCACTAGCTGGCACACATTGACTGGCGATGAAGCTGCGCTACGCCTGCAGAGCAATCTTCAAACCGGTCTGAGCTCGGCCATTGCCGCCAAACGGCTGGCACAGTTCGGGCCAAATGCCTTGCTGGAAAAACGCGCACGCTCCACTTGGCGCATGCTGCTCGACCAGTTCAGCGACTTCATGATTATCGTGCTGATAGGCGCGGCGATTATTTCCGGCACTGTGGGTGATGTGAAAGACACCATAGCGATTATCGTCATCGTGATCCTCAATGCAGTGATCGGTTTTATTCAGGAGTATCGCGCCGAGCGCGCAATGGCTGCACTCAAGCGCATGGCCGAGGCAGGCGCACATGTGCTGCGCGATGGCCATGTGGAACTGGTCAGCGCCAACGGGCTGGTGCCGGGGGATGTGGTTGATCTTGAAGCCGGCAATGTTGTTCCAGCCGATTTGCGAATTATTGAAACCGCCCGGCTCAAGATCGACGAATCCGCACTCACCGGCGAGTCAGTCGCCATCGAAAAACAAACCCGGCCACTCACCAGCGCAGCAGCAACACTGGGTGACAAGACCTGCATGGCTTACAAAGGCACCACTGTTACCTTCGGTCGAGCCCGCGGTCTGGTTGTCGCTACCGGCATGGACAGCGAGCTGGGAAAAATTGCCGCACTGCTGAGTGAAAACGGCGACACAAAAACACCGATGCAGAAGCGGCTGGCTGTTTTTGGCAAGCGTCTGGCGCTGGCAGCACTGGCGATATGCACGCTGGTGTTTATCGTCGGCATCATGCGCGGTGAGCCAGTGCTGCTGATGTTTATGACAGCGGTCAGCCTTGCGGTGGCCGCGATACCCGAAGCACTGCCGGCCGTAGTCACCATTTCGCTGGCCATGGGCGCGCACAAAATGATCAGGCAGCATGCCTTGATCCGCCGCCTGCCCGCCGTTGAAACACTGGGGTCAGTTACCTTTATCTGCTCCGACAAAACCGGCACCCTCACGCAAAACAAAATGCATGTCACCGCGATTTATGCCGGCAGCGAATTAAACAGGAATTTATCGGAAGTGAAAAAGACGGAACCCTGGCCGACCTTGTTCCGCGCCCTGGCGCTTAGCAACGATGCGCATCTGGACAAGCATGGCAAAGTGCGTGGCGAGCCGACCGAGGCAGCCCTGCTGCACGCGGCACAGGAGGCGGGCTGGAATAAAGTGAAGCTTGAAGGTGAAGCACCGCGCCTCAAAGAGTTGCCGTTCGATTCCGAGCGCAAGCGCATGACCACCTTTCACGGCGCCAGCAACAATATCATCGCCTACACCAAGGGTTCGCCCGAATCGGTACTACCTTGTTGCACAACCGCGCTCAGCACTGATGGCGCAATAAATATTACCCGGGAGGCCTTGCTGCTGCAGGCTGAAGCAATGGCGGCCGACGGCTTGCGCGTACTCGCGGTGGCCTATCGCAACTGGACGTCGCTGCCTGAAAGCCACCACCCCGCCGAGCTGGAAAGCAAACTGGTATTTCTCGGCTTTATCGGCCTGATCGATCCGCCGCGCAGCGAGGCCAGGGAGTCAGTTACCCTTTGCAAATCTGCCGGTATCACCCCTGTGATGATTACCGGTGATCATCCCGCCACAGCCCGTGCCATTGCGCGCGAGCTGGGCATACTCGCCGATGGTGACGAAAAAGTGATGACAGGTGCCGAACTGGCGCAGCTCGACCAGGCCACCTTTGAGGCCGAGGTTGAACATATACGCGTGTATGCGCGGGTAGACCCCGCGCAGAAAATTAAAATTGTCCGTGCCCTGCAAGACCGGGGCGAAGTGGTGGCGATGACCGGGGACGGCGTCAACGACGCACCCGCACTCAAAGCCGCAGACATCGGCATCGCCATGGGCAAAGGCGGCACCGATGTGGCACGCGAGGCTGCACATATGGTATTACTCGATGATAATTTTTCCACCATCGTGCATGCTGTGCGTCAGGGCAGGCACATCTTCGACAATATCAGAAAATTCATTAAATACACCATGACCAGCAACGCCGGTGAGATATGGACGATCTTTCTGGCGCCGTTTATGGGGCTGCCAATACCCTTGCTGCCTATCCACATCCTGTGGATCAATCTGGTCACCGACGGCTTGCCCGGCCTGGCTTTAACCGCCGAACCCGCCGAGCGCGGCATTATGCGCCGCCGCCCCCGCCCGCTGCAGGAAAGCCTATTTGCACACGGCATGTGGCAACACATGGTCTGGGTCGGCCTGCTGATGGGCGGCGTATGCCTGCTGACACAGGCATGGGCACTGCAGAGCGGCTCGGCACACTGGCAGACCATGGTGTTCACCGTCCTCACACTTTCGCAAATGGGACATGTGCTCGCCATTCGCAGTGAAACCAGTTCCTTGTTCAGCATGGGACTCTTCACCAACCCCATGCTGTTGTTCGCCGTGCTGCTCACTTTCCTGCTGCAGATGGCAACAATCTTTGTGCCCGCGCTCAATCCAATTTTCAAAACAACGGCATTGAGCCTGCAAGAGCTAGTGCAGTGCCTGGCATTATCCAGCGTGGTGTTCTTTGCCGTGGAAATTGAAAAATGGCTGGTGCGGCGGGAATTGATCTATCGCACGAGTGGAGCAAATTCACTAAGCAAACTTTGAGAACTACCCATACCCGGGCCAATTCAGGCGAACTGTTCCGGCTTATTTATCCGTGTGTATGGCGTGTGCGCTGGTAATGAATGAATACGGGCGACCTGGCTGGTTGTCTATGTGTACCGCCTCAACAATCGGGGCAGTTGTAGCCAACTCAGCCCCCCAGCGTATCAGGAATTTTGCTCCAGAACCGCCTTCTGCTTCGCTCTTCTCGATAAACAGTTCCAACGTATCCATGGGAGCAATATTCCTGGGTGCAGTGATAAAATCTCTGAGTAGCTTGCCCTCGGTGTTGTAATAGCGTGCCGATTCGATCTTGATGGGTGTCTTCAGGCTGGTGTTGCGTATGCTGATCAGCGCAGACAGATAGGATTTCATCGGTTTTCCCTTTGATGAGCTTATATCGCCATGCAACACATTGGAATAGATGGGCAGATACAGCATCTGGCCGCTAGACAAGGGCAATTCCTCGGCGTGAACAATAGCTGTTAGGCTGAACAATGCCAGCAGCTTGAAGAGTTGAAAAAGTCGATTTTTCATAGCTTGTCCAGATTGAATTAACATCATTGTTTATTCTATTTCATTCCAGCGGCTATGTGTGATATTGCCCGCTACTCAGCAACCGGCTTGTGCATAAAGACAATACCGGCCACTCTTAATACCACTCACTCTTTTCTATTCCCCAACCACCACAGCCACACAAATCCCAGCACACCCGCCAGCAAAGAGGCTGCCAGCACACCGGTTTTTGCCATCAGCAAATATTCCGGCTGCTCGGCGAAACCGAGCTCGGCGATGAAGATAGACATGGTGAAGCCAATGCCACCCAGCACCGACACCGCAGCAATTTGACTGAAGCGTGTACCGCCGGGTAGCTGGCCGATACCCAGGCGCAACGCCAGCCAGCAGGCGCCGGTGATGCCGCTAAATTTTCCCAGCAGCAGCCCGAGCATCACACCCATCATCACCGGATGGGTCAATGTGTCGCCCAGTGCGCCGAACTGCAGCGGTATGCCCGCGTTGAATAAAGCGAAAACCGGAATCACCAGATAAGATACCGGCAAATGCCAGCCGTGCTCCAGTTGCTGCAACGGTGTTTGCACATGGCGCACACTCTGTTCCAGATTCTGCACCACCGCATACAATTCTTCATTGCTCATGATGTTGCCACCCTGTTGATGGCCGTCACCCCGCTGAAGAGTGGCATCAAAGCGCCCTATCAGCTTCTTGATTCGCGCGCTGAACAAGGCGGGGTCATATTTCGTCCGGGCGGGAATGGCAAAGGCACACAGCACTCCCGCCAAAGTGGCATGAACGCCGGATTGTAGCAGCGCATACCACAGCAGGACCGCCACGCCAAAATACGGTAACACTCTGCGTATGCCTGCAAAATTCAACACAAACAACAGCAGCGTGAGTACGCCAGATATGGCCAGCCAATTCAGCGCCAATTGCTGCGTGTAGAATAGCGCGATCACCAGCACGGCGCCAAGGTCGTCTGCAATCGCCAGTGCCACCAGAAAGGTGATCAGCGCCTTGGGTACGCGGCCGGCCAGCAATACCAGTACTCCGACTGCAAAGGCGATGTCGGTTGCCATCGGTATGCCCCAGCCGCGCGCCGCATCACCGCCAGGATTGATGGAAAAATAAATCAATGCGGGCATCACCATGCCGCCGATGGCGGCGAAAATGGGCAGCGCTGCCTGGCGCAGATCGGCCAGCTCGCCCACCAGCATCTCGCGTTTCAACTCCATGCCCACCACAAAAAAGAACAGTGTCATCAGGCCGTCGTTCACCCAATGGTGCAGGCTCATATCTATACCCCATGAACCAATGTGCAGGCTCATAGGAGTGTGGATAGAATGCAGATACGCATCTGCCAGAAATCCATTCGCCAACAGCATCGCGATGATCGCTGTGGCCATCAGCAGCAAGCCGCTGGTGGTCTGGCGGTGGATGAATTCTTCGAACGGGGTCAGTATCCGGTTAAATGCACGTTCCCATGGCGCATAATTAACATCGGCTTCCGCACTTTGTTCTGCTGTTTTTTTCTCCATCATGAACCTCTTTTAAATTTACACACGGCACAAATTTCCCGGATCCTGGCGTATTACAACGCGGCATCATGCCTGACGTTCGTGATAGCATAACCTCAGTCTGTCATCCTTAAAATTTACCGTCATGCACATACAACCACTCTCATTTCCGGGCATCGCCGTACTGCTGATATTCAGTATAAGTATGCTGCTCATAATCCTTGAAGCCAAGCTGCATCTGGACAAATTCAAGCCAGCGATGCTGATGCTTTCATCCTTGTTATTGATCGGTCTTTATTATTTTTTTTCCGGTGACGATCCGCATCGTTTTGAAGCTTTCCTCGAAATGCAGAAGGAAAACAAAGTTGAATTATTCTCGTTGATCGCCTTTATGTCGTTCATGTGGATGATAGTGGAAATACTGAGCGAACGAGGAATATTCAGCGCACTCAATAGCTATCTCATCAGCCGCGGCATGAAAGCAAAGGGCATGTTCTGGTCAACCGGTTTGCTTGCCGCATTGCTCAGCCCCTTCATCAATAACATCACCAGCGCGATGATCTTCGGCAAGTCGATCAAGGAAATTTCGCGTAATCATCAGTACCAGCACATAGCACTGTGCAATCTGATTATCGCTTCCAATTCCGGCGTGTGGTTTCTCGGCACCGCTACCAGCCTGATGGTGGTACTGGCCGGGAAAATCGGCATCATCGGCCTGCTTACGCTGTTTCCGGCAAGTATTATCGGCTGGGCAGCCAGCGCTGCTGTGCTGCATCTATTCTATCTCAACCGCCTGAGCGGCGAATTGATTGCCAGCCACCGTGACGAGGTACACATAAAACGCGGTGGCATCGGTATGATATTTCTCAGCATTGCAGCGATTACAGCCGCGGTAGTGATGAACATCATCCTGCATATCGACATTGAATATGCCATCGGCATGGGCCTGGCGATCATTGGACTGTACGCCTGGCACCTCAAGCGCGACGGTACCAATGTCATGCTGCTGGCGCAACTGCAAAAAGTGGAATGGAACACCCTGCTATTTTTTATCGGCATCATCAGCGGCGTAGCTGCGCTGAATCATGTGGGCTGGTTGTACTACATCTCTGAATTATTTGCTTCGTTTTCTCCTACTTTTGTAAACGTGACACTGGGCGTGATTTCCGGGGTATTGGACAACGTGCCGGTTGAAGCTGCCGCGCTGATGTCCAACCCGCAATTGAGTACTTCACAATGGGCACTCAACGCGATGATGGTGGGAATAGGCGGCAGCCTTACTGTGATAGGTTCCGCGGCAGGTGTAATGGTGATGTCCATCGACAAGAACTACAGTTTTGCCACACACCTTAAATTTCTTCCGGCGATAATGACCAACTTCCTGGTATCTCTTGGCGTGTGGTATGTGCAGTTTGAGATACTGGGCTGGCATGCATGATGGATACGGGGTGTCAGGCCGCATATGGCGCCAAATAAAACGAGGAATTCCCGGCTAGCGAAAAATCGAAATTTATAAAAATCTCCAAACAAGTGGATACTATTCAAATGTGTGGTTTCGGCGGCCCTTATGCAAAAGTATCAATGCGTCCGGATGCAGGGTTATTGCTCTCGGGGGCGTGATTTTCTTGCCGCGATTGACCGGATTGCCGGATATTGGCACCTACCCCCTGTTGCATGATCTCAATTCGTGCTTGTTGTGCCATTTGTTGTGCCTTGGCAGCCACAGCCCGGTCAGTGGGTGTAGGTTCGGGTGGTGCAAGTGCCACATCGCTGATCATGGCGGCTTGTACCAGCCTGTCTTCGGGTTTGAGCTCAGCAGATGTGTCAATTCTGACATCGCCGGAGACGGCATAGTTGACCCCGTTCGGGCCTCGCTGGTAAGTGAAAGATGCATTGCTAACATCAACGCCTGCACTTGCAGAAAGATGTGCCTGCTCGTGTTGCCTTAACTCGGTATCACGGGACTTTAGCTTGCTGATTTCAAGCAGTTGGGCTTCATTCAACTGAGGTGGACCAGGCTGCAATTTTTTTTCGGGAATTGCGTCTGGTTTTACCACGGGTGGAAGAGATTTTGGCAAACCTGCTGCCACCGCCAGCTTGAGACTGGGAGGGGCAGTTGAGTTCAGAGGATACGTGCTTATTCCCATCACACTTTCCTTTAAAGCTCCATAGTCAGGACTACAGCAGCATCAGTCTTATTCAGGCAGACACATTAATCCGGGTGCCAATCTTCTGGCCACTTGTATTGACCGCGGGTTTGTTTGGCTCCTGCACTTTCTGCAACTGCGCCTGGCGCTCGGCTACACTTTTTCTGTCACTCACTTTATTTGATTCCTGAATGTTGGACTGCCTACTCGCTGCAGTTGCATCGGTTCTTTTTGCAAGCTGGGAAGCCTGGTCTGGTTGGCTGGGCGAAATCGAATTGACTGGCATTTTGATTTACCTTTCCTGTAAAAGTTAATTCAACTCTGAACGTGTTTTTTACTGCTGAAGCGATATTTAATTCCTTACTTTCCACCTATGCAAGTAAAAAAACATAGGTATAATTAAGCCATTGAATTATATATACATATCAAGTTTACGTCGTATTGCCGCCAAATTATTGAGCCTATAAAACTCCCTTTTAATTCACATTCAGACTTACATATTCTTCGAACTATTCCCTCTCATACTCGCATTTTCCATCCATTTTTTGACACGATTTGCATCGCCCACGCGGGAATTTTTTCCCCATGAGTCAAGCAACACGATAATGACCGGATGCTCGGTGATCTTTGCTTCCATCACCAGGCAACGCCCCGCTTCACTGATATAACCTGTTTTGCTAAGGCCAATGTCCCAGGATGCACTCTTTACCAGCGGATTGGTATTATGGAAGCGCATTGACCTGTGCCCTGCTTGCTCATAGGTGTGCGAGGTCGAGGTGGTAAATTGGTGTATCAGCTCATATTCACGTGCAGCCTTTACCATTTTCACCAGGTCGTTTGCGGTTGAAACATTGCCGCTGTTCAAGCCGGTCGGATCCATAAAGCGTGTAGAGGTCATGCCGAGCTCGCTCGCTTTTGCGTTCATTTGCTGCAACGCTGCTTCAGTACCACCCGGGTAAGTTCGTGCCAGTGCGGCAGCAGAAAGGTTTTCTGATGCCATCAGCGCCAGCTTAAGCAACTCGCCGCGTGTCAGTGTCATGCCGGTGCGCATACGCGAACGCGTGCGTTTTTGTTTGTTAATGTCCAGCGCGCTCAGGCTGATTTCTTCATCCAGTGGCAACTTCGCGTCCAGCACAACCATCGCGGTCATCAGCTTGGTGATAGAGGCGATTGGCGATACCACGTCCGAATTTTTGCTGTGCAGCGGCTGATTGCCATTTTCGTCGTAAATTAGCACTATCGAGGAGCGCATTCTCGGCATGGAAGCAAATTTCATTACCGCAGTGTCCAGCTTGCTCTTTTTCGCCGCAGCGTCCAGCTCATCTGCCTGCCTGGCTTTGTTTGTTGCGTAACCAAGCTGCGGCATAATCTTGAGGAGATCGTCATACGCTTTAGTGGATTTGGTACCAGTCGCAATCGGTGCTTCGTCTGTGGCTAGCTCATCATCAGGTTCATTCTCATCGCTGTCAGCGACATCCAGTTCATCATCCTGCTCATGCATGCCGGTATCGATCGCCGCCGCCATTAGCGTATGGCTGGGTTGTTCAACTTGTAGCAGCGGGGGCTGGTCATTTTGGGCAAGTGGCGTCAAATAACTTTGTGCGTTGGCAGCCAGTACATCCTCGTCCGCATGCGCAAGCAAGGTATGACTTAACAACAGGAGGGTGATGAGTTTTATTCGCATATCTCTAGTAAATCAGGACTACGGTCAATCAGGATACCTAAAAATGCAGATAAATCAAGGTGTATGGAGGGAGTATTAAGGCTCTTCCTGCTGTTGCAATGCCCACATTTGCGCATAAATACCCTGTTTTGCCAGCAATTCACGGTGAGTTCCGCATTCTACGATACGTCCTTGATCCATCACCAGAATCTGCTGAGCGTCGATAATAGTCGACAAACGGTGGGCAATCACCAGCGTGGTGCGGTCACGCGAAATATTGCGCAGCTCAGCCTGTATCACCTTTTCCGACTTGGAGTCCAGTGCCGAGGTCGCCTCGTCGAAGATCAGTATCGATGGGCGCTTGAGGATGGCACGCGCAATGGCCACGCGCTGTTTTTCGCCGCCCGAGAGTTTGAGACCACGCTCACCCACCATGGTGTCGTAGCCCCTGGGCAGCGATACAATAAAATCGTGGATATGCGCAGCCTGGGCCGCCTGCAATATTTCTTCATGGGTCGCGTCGGGCCGGCCATAGGCAATGTTGTAATAAATGCTGTCGTTAAACAGCACGGTATCCTGCGGCACGATACCAATTGCCGCTCGCAGGCTGGCCTGGGTCACTTCGCGGATATCCTGGCCATCGATCAGAATGCGCCCCGCTGCAACATCGTAAAAGCGAAACAGCAGCCGCGACAAGGTCGATTTACCCGCGCCGCTTGCGCCCACCACCGCAACGATATGGCCCGGCGGAATATCAAAACTGACATCTGACAGAATTGTCCGGTCGGGCTCGTAATTGAACGCCACCTGCTCGAAACGAACCGCGCCTGAGCTGATATTTATGGGTTGTGCACCGGGTGCATCCTGCACCTCACGATTTTCATCCAGCAGATGAAACATCCTCTCCATATCGATGAGCGAACTTTTAATTTCGCGATAGACAAAACCGAGAAAGTGCATGGGCAAATACAGTTGCAACATAAACACGTTGACCAGCACCAGGTCACCCAGGGTCATGCGCCCTACCACCACCTCATGCGAGGCCAGCAGCATCAGTGCTGTCACGCCCAGTGCAATAATCCCACTTTGCCCCGCGTTCAGCGCGGCCAGCGAGGTTTGATTCTGCACCGCTGAAGACTCCCACTTTTCCATGTGCTCGTCAAAGCGCTGCGCTTCGTATTGTTCGTTGCCGAAGTACTTTACCGTTTCATAGTTGATCAGACTGTCGATGGCGCGCGTGTTCGCCTTGGAGTCCATTTCATTCATTTCGCGGCGAAACACCATGCGCCACTCGGTGATCATCAGTGTGTAAACGATGTACACACCCAGGGTAAGGAAGGTGATTACCGCAAACCATACGCTGTATTTACTGAACAGAATAATCGCCACCAGCGCAATTTCCAGCAGGGTGGGGAGAATATTGAAGAGCAGGAAGGTGAGCAGAAAACTGATCCCGCGCGTGCCCCGCTCGATGTCACGCGACATGCCGCCGGTCTGCCGATCAAGATGAAAACGCAGGCTGAGGCTGTGCAAATGCGTGAACACCTCCAGCGCAACCCGGCGAATCGCGCGCTGGGTAACCTTGGCAAATACCGCATCGCGCAGTTCGCCAAATAGCGTGCTGAACAAACGCAACAGGCCGTAGGCAATAACTAGTGCCACCGGCACGGCCAGCGCAGCCTGAGGATGATTCATCACATCGACAATTTCCTTCAGCGCCAGTGGCACCGCCACGTTGGCGAGCTTGGCCAGCACCAGCAGTATCACTGCCAGAACAACCCGCGCCTTGAACTCAAGCAAATAGGGCAACAGTGTGCGTATGGTGCTCCAGTCGGCGCGGACTGAGGGGTCGTTATGGGTGGAATGGTGGCGCATTGAGGAAGGAATTAATTGGATGACTTGATTATAGCTGCAGGCAGGGGGAAGACGAACAACGTGGATAACAATCAACAAGAACTATTGATCCGGCCAAGAGAAGTTTAAAGTCTGCTCCCCCACCCTAGCCCTCCCCCGGAGGGAGAGGGAACGAAGAATTATCCGCTAGGGAATCTCTGATTAAGTCCTGAACGATTTTGATTCATAATGTCAGCATCGAAGAACGAACAAACGGAATTGAACGATGAAACAGACGACGCTCTCCACAGGTGGGTTTGACAGATTTGGCAA
>Ga0315270_10000064_pt1 | contig 53182 bp, 43 predicted proteins | sample C1_bottom_MG_FD_204932 | JGI IMG/M metagenome (GOLD analysis project Ga0315270, IMG submission 204932) | Sediment microbial communities from Yellowstone Lake, YNP, Wyoming, USA - C1_bottom | ecosystem: Environmental > Aquatic > Freshwater > Lake > Sediment | place: USA: Wyoming | collected... | reverse complement strand
GAGCACGCGCCGCATGCATTCGAAGCTGACGACGACGGAGCCGGGTGAGGGCAGGGCGCCGCCGACGTTGCCGGAACCGGCGCCGCGCGGCGTCAGGGCAATGCGATGTTCGAAGGCGATGCGCGCCAGCGCGACGACGTCGTCGTGCGAAGCGGGGAACAGCACGGCGTCGGGTTCGATCTGGTGCGGGGTTTCGTCGTGCGCATACAGGGCACGCGTGGCGGCATCGTCCAGTACGCGGTCCGGCCCCAGTGCGGAGCGGAAAGCGGCAAGCGCAGGTGCGGACAGCATGATGGGGCGGCGGGGGTCAGGCAGCGTGCTCGGGCGGGAGTTGGGCGATCAACTGGCCGACCATGTCGGCGTCGAAGTCCATGCCGATGTCCCAGCCGGGATTGAGCGCGATCGGCACGCCGCCGCCGATGCGGCGCAGCAGCCAGGAAAACTCGGTCAGGATGCCGCCCGAGAAATCAGGGTAATGCTCGGCAAAGGGCTTGGCGCGCTCGGGGCTGGTGAACATGACGAGGACGCGTTCGCCGTCTTCGTCCTCGATGATCAACGGCTCGGCCTGAGTGCTGCGCTGGAAACCCTGGATGGGGTTTTTCTCGTCGCGCACCGGCATGAACAGTTGCTGATCGATCAGTTGCAGTACGAAGGTCTCGGGGTCGAGCGTGCCGGCATGGACGGCGACCAGTTGCTCTTCAAGCGTGTTGTGGGGGGTGAAGTTCATGGATGTCGGGCTCTTGCGCGGGCGGTATGAGGCAGTGTAACCGATGGCGCGCAGGTCATGGAGTGCTTGTAACCCGTGCGGCAAGGCGCGCATCATTGAGCGCGGTGCGAATGATTGTGCAAATGGAAATATCGGGGGAGGGCTCACGATGGGGCGTTTGACGGGCTATGCCGGGCTGCACGACTACAACCGCGCCATTCGGGAAATTGCCACCAGCGCCGACTGGCAATCCGGACAATTGACGCGTCAGATGGGACGAGTGGTCACGGTCGCGGCGCACTCCATGGGGGTGAGCAGGGCGGGCATCTGGTGTTTGCAGCCGGGACTGCAGGTGCTCGATTGCATGTGCCAGTTCGATAGCCGTTACGGTTTGGTCGAGCCGGGGCCGTCGCTGAATGCAGGCGAATACCCCGCGTATTTTGCAGCGCTGGCAAACAATCGCGCGCTGCCGGTGAGCGATGCGATGCACGACCCCATGACCGTTGAGCTGGCCGAAACCTATCTCAAGCCGATGGGAATTGCCTCCTTGCTGGATGCGCCGATCTGGCTCGATGGCGAAGTGGTGGGGGTGGTGTGCCATGAACATGCGGGCGTGCCGCGTGATTGGCGCGACGAGGATATCGCCTTTGCCGGGTCGATGGGCGACTTTGCCGCCATGGCGCTGTCGCAGTATCGGTATCAGCGGGTGGAGGCTGCGCACGAGCGCCTGGCCCGCATCATCAAGGCTACCCCGGATATGGTCGCCATCATGGTGCCGGGCGGCCAGTTTATTCAGATGAATCCGGCGGGGCGAAAGCTTCTGGGCCTGTCCGGGCAGGCCGACATTGCGGATTACCGCAGCCGTGATTATCTGGGCGAACACGCCACGCAGCTGCTCGAAACCGAGATTTTGCCCGCGTTGCATAGCCGGGGTCGCTGGGTGGGCGAAGCGACGTTGCGAGAAGGATCTGCGCTTGCGTTGCCGGTATCGGTGGTCGCGTTGGCGCATCGCGACGCGCAGGGACAGCTGGAATATTTTTCGGCCAGCTTGCGCGACCTGACCGCGCAAAAAGCGATCCAGCGAGAAATCGAAACCCTGAATAATGAACTCGAAGCGCGGGTCCGGGCGCGCACCCAGGAGCTGGAATACGCCAACCGCAACCTGGAGTCGTTTGCCTATTCGGTGTCGCATGACCTCAAGGCGCCGCTGCGCGGCATCGAAGGCTATAGCCGTCTGCTGGCGAGCGAGTTCGGCAGCAGCCTGCCGCAGGCGGCGCGCGAGTATATCGATCTGATTGCGGTTGCCAGCCAGCGCATGGATCAGATGATCGCGGATGTTCTGGCTTATTCGCGTGCGCAGATGCGCGATCTCAAGCCGGTGCGAACCGACGTGCGGAAGCTGGTGCAGCAGGTGGTCAGCGAGATCGATCCGCAGTTGCTCGAAGGGATCGATCTGGAACAGCGTGTCGAGAAAGCGGCGCTGGAGTGCGACCGTGAAGGTCTGATTCAGATTCTGCGCAATTTCTTATCCAACGCCGTGAAATTTTCGCATCATCAGGTGTCGCCGCGTATCCGCATCGAAGGCTGCCGCCTCGCGCACGGCTACCGTTTTGCGGTGAACGATAATGGCGTGGGTTTCGACATGCGCTACCACGACCGCATTTTTGAAATTTTCCATCGCCTGCCGAGCGCGGATGGACAGGGCGGCACCGGCATCGGGCTGGCGCTGGCGGCGCGGTCCGCCGAGCGTCTGGGCGGGCGGGTGTGGGCTGACAGCACGCCGGGACAGGGCGCCACTTTTTACTTCGAATTGAATAGCGGGACGCAAACATGAAGCTGCTTTATGTCGAGGACAATCCATTCGATCGCGACCTCACCCGCCGCGCATTGCTGAAGCAGATTCCCGATCTGGAATGGGATACGGCAGAGGGGGTGCAGGATGCGATCGGCAAGCTCGCCAGCCAGCACTACGATGTTTTGTTGCTCGACATGTGGTTGCAGGACGGCTGTGGGCTTGACGTGCTGCTGCATGCGCGGCGACACGCTCTCGATTTGGCGGTGGTGGTGGTCGCGGGGGCGGGCGATGAGGCGAGCGTGGTTCAATTTCTCAAGGCGGGTGCCCAGGATTATGTGCCCAAGCGTGGGCAGTATCTGGAGCAGTTGGGCAGTCGCCTGACACGTGCGCAGGAACAGCAGCGCGAAAACATTCGGCCGGGCACGGTGCTGACCGTGCTCTACGTTGAATCGAACCACGACGATATCGAGCTGACGCAGCATTATTTTGCACGCCGTGCACCGCACCTCGACCTGGTGGTGCAGACGGACGGCCCGGCTGCACTGGCCTGGCTGGCAGAGCCGGATCACCATGCCGATGTCGCACTCATGGACTTGAGACTGCCCGGCATGTCCGGGCTGGAGTTGCTGGAAACCCTGCAAGCCCGCCACAAACTGCCCAGCATTCTGATTACCGGGCGTGGCGATGAAGCGGCAGCGGCGCAGGCCATGAGCCTGGGTGCGGTCGATTACCTCATCAAGGAGCATGGCTATCTGGCGGCCTTGCCCTGCGTGATCGAATACGCTCACGTGCTGGCGGCTTATTCCGCGTTGCGGCAGGCCTATGCGCGTCAGCAGGGTGAAGCACATCCCGCCTGAATCAGGGGTTGCGGATCGGATCCTTCAGGGCATACGACTCCATCTCGCCTCGCGGGACTTCAGCGCGTAGTGGATCGGAGTACCCCTCAAGGGGGTATTGAAAAGAATCCTTTAGGGTTCCCAGCGTTCGGGGTGGGCCCAGTAGCGGGCATTGAGCCAGTCCGGCACGGATTTGTAGCTATCGAGGTCGTAGTAAAAGATGCGCATGTTGTTCGTCGTGTCGGTTGCGGACAGCACGAAGCCGAGCGCGCGGAATGTCTCCTCGTCGAGGGCGCAACCTGGCTGTGCAGCGAGCAGGATGCACGGGGCGACGTAGAGACGCGTTTGACTGATCAGATGCTGGGCTTGTTGCGCGCTGAGTCCATTCAGCACGTCGATTCCGAGTGCCAGCGCAACGGTTGAGTTCGACTGTGCGGCGTGCATGCGCAACGGCGTGGTCGGCAGCACCTCGCTGGCCAGAAGGTGGGCGGCCAGATCCAGCGCGCACACGCCGGCAGGCCTGATCTCCAGCAAGCGTGCCTGCAGGTGGTCGCGCCAGTTCATTGCCTATGCCTTGGGCGGCACGCGTACCAACCGGGTGCCCACGATGCGGTCGTGAAAAAACTGCCGGTCGCGGTCGATCAAGGCCCACCAGAAACCGGCGCCTGCCAGCAGCAAGCCGAACAGCGCGAGGATGAATCGCAGCGCGGCCTGCCTGAGCGTCAACGGCGCGCCGTCAGGATTGACCAGACGGATGCGCCAGGTTTTCATTGCCAGCGTTTGTCCGCTGCGCAGCCAGAATGCGCTGAAGTAGGCGAACAGCACGCCCAGGATGTAAACCTGGAACAGGTGACGCTGCCAACCGGCCTGGGCATTGCCGACCAGGTAGAGGAAAGGAAGCGCGGCGACAAACAGCACTGCGGTAACCAGCAGCAATTCGTAAACCATGACGGCGATGCGGATCAGGAATGGGGCAGAGGTGGGGGCTATTGCGTTGTCTTGCATGGTGGCTCTATATTGCGGCTTGGCGCGACACTTTGCCACAGCGCGCCGCATACAAATCAAAATCTGGAGAGGGCTCGATGAATATCGTAAAGCAACTCATGGCCATTCCCGGGGTCATTGCCGCCGGCGAATATGCGTTTCGCGGCGACCGTTACTCGTATGAGGGCGCGCTCACCGACGAGTTTGCACGCATGGCGTCGATTCTGTGTCGCGCCAATACGCTGTCGGTCAATATGCAATCCGAGATTTTCGACTCCTTTGCCGAAAACTGCGGCTGTCGGCCGGTGCAAGGCTGGATCGCGCGCGGCAATCAAATCACCATATGCGCAGTCGGCAACTATTTTGCCTTCATCGAAAACCGTGACGAATTGCTGAACGACGTCATGACCATCATGCGCGCCAAGGTGGGCGACATACGGGATGATCTGCTGGCCAATCTGTACGCCAAGCTGGGTGGCGACACCAAGGAAGCCTTGTACTGAATCTGATACCAAAGGAGAAGCGAAATGAATCTGGACAAAATGATGGATTTGCCGGGCGCGATGGCAGCGTTCACCTACAGCGACAGGGGCGATCTGCAATCGCAGGTGCTGCGCGAGGGAACCGAACTGACGCCGCAGGTGCTGGATTTGCTGGCGCACTCGTGTGTCGCCAACCTGGCGATTGCCAGCATGGAAGCGCGCGGCTGGGAGGCGGTTACCGGACAGGGCGGGTTTCAGCCGCTCAAGGGCTTCTCGGTGGTGGGGCTGGAGTGGTCAGTGGTGGTGAATGGCAACTGCGGCGTGGTCGTCAAGAATCGCGATGCCGACTACGAAGCCACGTTCAATGCCTTGCAGGCTGCCTGAGGAGCGCATATGTCGCTGAGAAAAATCCTGGTGCTCGATGGCGTGACGGCGGTATGCCGTTTTCGCGACGATGGCGTGGTGATGGAGGCCGAGGGCATGCTGCCGGCAGACTTGCTGGAGCGGCTGGCGAAATTCGCCCAGTGGTATCGCCGCATGGTGTCGGGCAATACCGACATCCTGTCGCTGTTTTCGCAGATGCGCGGCTGGTCGCCGTCGCAGGGCTGGATCGTGAAAGGTGTGGCCATGACGGTTTGCAGTGTCGGCAATACCGTGTGTCTGGTCGACAATTCGCAGGGATCGCTGAATCAGATCATGCGGGCGCTGGGCGAGGCAGCGCACGAATAACTGGACATAATTTGCCGCGTTTTCGTGGCAACAGCAGGTGCAGACAATTAACCCCTCTGCTCGCGGAGGGGTTTTTGTTGGGTGGGAAATGCCGTCCGACCACGGTTTTAGCTGGATTTCTTGACCGTAACGGGGCAAAACGATTACCCTCGCAAGTTCACCAACGAATTGATTTTTTGCCAGTTTATGGAAGTCACGGGCGCTGAGATCGTCGTACGTTGTCTGGCCGAAGAGGGCGTCGAGTTTGTATTCGGCTATCCCGGCGGAGCCGTACTCAACATTTACGACGCAATCTTCAAGCAGGACAAATTCAAGCATGTGCTGGTGCGTCACGAGCAGGCGGCGGTGCATGCCGCCGATGCCTATGCGCGTGCCACCGGCCGTGTCGGCGTGGCGCTGGTCACTTCGGGCCCGGGCGTGACCAACGCGGTGACCGGGATTGCCACCGCCTACATGGATTCGATCCCCATTGTCGTCGTCAGCGGCCAGGTGCCGACCCCGGCGATCGGTCTCGACGCGTTCCAGGAAGTCGATGCGGTTGGTATCACGCGTCCTTGCGTCAAGCATAACTTTCTGGTCAAGGACGTGAAAGACCTGGCAGCGACGTTCAAAAAAGCCTTCCACATCGCCGCTTCCGGCCGCCCCGGTCCAGTGCTGATCGACGTGCCCAAGGATGTGACTGCGCACCTCGCGACATTTGATTATCCCGCCACGGTCGAAATGCGCTCCTATAATCCGGTGGTCAAGGGGCATAGCGGGCAGATGAAGCGCGCCGTGCAGATGCTGCTCGAAGCCAAGCGCCCGATGATCTACACCGGTGGCGGCGTGGTGCTGGGCAATGCCTCGGCACAACTGGTCGAACTGACGCGGCTGCTCGGCTTTCCACTGACCAACACGCTGATGGGGCTGGGCGGCTATCCCGCTACCGACAAGCAGAATCTTGGCATGTTGGGGATGCATGGCACCTACGAAGCCAACATGGCCATGCAGCATTGCGATGTGCTGCTGGCGATTGGCGCGCGCTTTGACGACCGGGTGATCGGTAACCCCGCGCACTTCGCCCGCGAGCAGCGCCGCATCATCCATATCGACGTCGATCCGTCATCGATTTCCAAGCGCGTCAAGGTCGATGTACCCATCGTCGGCGACGTGAAAAGCGTGCTTGACGATCTGCTCGCCCTGTTGAAACAAGCCAAGGAAAAACCCGACGCGGCGGCCTTGAATGCCTGGTGGACGCAGGTCGAGTTATGGCGTTCGCGGGATTGCCTCAAGTACAACCGCAACGGTTCCATCATCAAGCCACAGTACGTAGTGGAAAAGTTGTGGGAAGTGACCAAGGGCGACGCCTACGTCACTTCCGACGTCGGCCAGCACCAGATGTGGGCCGCGCAGTATTACAAGTTCGACAAGCCGCGTCGCTGGATCAACTCCGGTGGCCTCGGCACCATGGGCGTCGGCCTGCCGTATGCCATGGGCGTGCAGCTCGCATTTCCCGATGCGCAGGTCGCCTGCATTACCGGCGAATCGAGCATCCAGATGTGCATCCAGGAACTGTCGACCTGCAAGCAGTACCGCATTCCGGTCAAGGTCATTACGCTCAATAACCGCTACATGGGTATGGTGCGGCAGTGGCAGGAGTTCTTCTACGGTAGCCGCTACGCCGAGTCCTACATGGAATCGCTGCCTGATTTCGTGAAACTGGCCGAAGCCTACGGCCACGTCGGCATGCGTATCGACAAGCCCGAGGACGTCGAAGCTGCGCTGAAGGAAGCCTTCTCGCCCGCGCTGAAGGAGCGTCTGGTGTTCATGGACTTCCAGACCGACCAGACCGAAAACGTCTTTCCCATGGTGGAAGGCGGCAAGGGCTTGTCCGAAATGATCCTGGCGGAGGAGCTGTGATGGTGCGTCGCCACATTATTTCGCTGTTGATGGAAAACGAGGCGGGCGCGCTGTCGCGCGTCGCCGGGCTGTTTTCCGCGCGGGCGTACAACATCGAGTCGCTCACTGTCGCACCGACCGAAGACGCGACCCTGTCGCGCATGACCATCGTCACGGTGGGTTCGGAAGAAGTCATCGAGCAGATCACCAAGCAGCTGAACAAGCTGGTCGACGTGATCAAGGTGATGGATCTGACCGAAGGCAGCCACATCGAGCGCGAACTGATGCTGGTCAAGGTCAAGGCGATGGGCGCCGGACGCGAGGAAATGAAACGCACCGCCGACATTTTTCGTGGCCGCATCATCGACGTCACGGACGCCACCTACACCATCGAGCTGACCGGCACCGGTTCCAAGCTTGATGCGTTCCTGGAGGCAATCGACCCCGTCTTCATCATCGAAACCGTGCGCACCGGCGCGTCTGGCATCGGGCGTGGCGAACGCAGTCTCAAAGCCTGATTTTCAATTAGCTGTTTTTATTTATCTGGCTGTATTTATTTATTTTTGCCTAGGAATTCATCATGAAAGTTTTTTACGACAAGGACGCCGACCTCTCCCTCATCAAGAAGCGCAAGGTCGCGATCATCGGCTACGGCTCGCAAGGCCACGCCCACGCCAACAATCTGAAGGATTCCGGCGTTAAAGTCACCGTCGGCCTGCGTAAAGGCGGCGCATCGTGGGACAAGGCCAAGAAGGCCGGTCTCGACGTCAAGGAAATCGCTGATGCCGTGAAGGCCGCTGACTTTGTGATGATCCTGGTGCCGGACGAACTGATGGCCGGCATGTACTACAGCGACGTCGAGCCCAACCTGAAAAAGGGCGCGACCCTGGCGTTCGCCCACGGCTTCAACGTGCACTACAACCAGATCACCCCGCGCGCCGACCTCGACGTCGTGATGATCGCTCCCAAAGGCCCCGGCCATCTGGTGCGCTCAACCTACACCCAGGGTGGCGGCGTGCCGTCGCTGATCGCGGTATACCAGGACAAGACCGGCAAGGCGCGCGATCTGGCGCTGTCGTATTCCTGCGCCAATGGTGGCACCAAGGGTGGCGTGATTGAAACTTCCTTCCGCGAAGAAACCGAAACCGACCTGTTCGGCGAACAGGCTGTGCTGTGCGGCGGCTGCGTCGATCTGGTGAAGGCCGGTTTCGAGACGCTGACCGAAGCGGGTTACGCGCCGGAAATGGCTTACTTCGAGTGTCTGCACGAACTGAAGCTGATCGTTGACCTGATGTACGAAGGCGGCATCGCCAACATGAACTACTCGATTTCGAACAACGCGGAATACGGCGAGTACGTGACCGGCCCCAAGGTCATCAACGCACAATCCAAAGCCGCAATGAAAGAATGCCTGGACAACATCCAGAACGGCAACTACGCCAAGCAGTTCATTCTCGAAGGCCGCACCAATTACCCCGAAATGACCGCCCGTCGTCGCCTCAACGCCGAGCATCAAATTGAAGTTGTCGGCGAGAAGCTGCGCGCGATGATGCCCTGGATCAGCAAGAACAAGCTGGTCGATCAATCGAAGAACTGATAGGGATCAGGGGTCGGGATTCAGGGGCCAGGGGGCGGGGTGTGGCTACGTCGCCTTTCTTCTTTTACCTGAATCCTGATCCCTGAATCCTGACCCCTGCTATGACACATCCCCTCATCGCCCGCGAGGGCTGGCTGGTTTTACTGGCGGCATTTGCGGCCGCCCTGATCGCGACCGGACTCATCGGCTGGTGGTCGATTCCGTTCTGGATCTGGGCAGTCTTTGCCCTGCAATTTTTCCGTGACCCGGCACGCGTCCCGCCGAGCGACGCCGACGCGGTGATCTCACCTGCCGACGGCCGCATCGTCGTGGTGGAAAAAGTGCGCGACCCTTATCTCGATCGTGATGCGCTGAAAATCAGCGTGTTCATGAACGTGTTCAACGTGCACTCGAACAAGAGCCCGGTCGATGGCGAGATAAAAGGGGTCTGGTACACACCGGGCAGTTTCGTCAACGCCGATCTCGACAAGGCGTCTACCGAAAACGAACGCAATGCGTTGTGGATTCAGAGCGCGCGGGGCGATGTCACTTCGGTACAGATTGCCGGGCTGATTGCGCGGCGCATCCTGTGTTACGTGCGTATCGGCGACAAGCTGGCGCGCGGCCAGCGTTACGGCTTTATCCGCTTCGGTTCACGGGTGGATATCTATCTGCCGACCTCGGCGCGTGCCGAGGTTTCGATTGGTCAGAAAGTGACCGGCGGGCGTACCATACTGGCTCGCTGGTAGCCAAGGTTCCGCATGCCCGAATTCCAACACCGCAAACCCGAATTGACGCGCCCACGCATGCGCGATCGCGGCATCTATCTGCTGCCGAACCTGTTCACCACCGGCGCGTTGTTTGCCGGGTTTTATGCGGTGGTGCAGGCGATGAACGGGCGCTTCGAGCACGCGGCGGTAGCGATTTTCATCGCCATGGTGCTCGACGGACTGGATGGCCGGGTGGCGCGCATGACCCACACGCAAAGCGCGTTTGGCGCCGAATACGACAGCCTGTCCGACATGGTGTCGTTCGGGGTTGCGCCTGCTTTGGTGATTTATGTCTTCGCCCTGCAAGGCCTGGGCAAGTTTGGCTGGATCGCCGCCTTTGTCTATTGCGCGGGTGCGGCGTTGCGGCTGGCGCGTTTCAACACCCAGCTTGATGCGGTGACGGACAAGCGCTTTTTCCAGGGCATGCCCAGCCCGTCTGCTGCGGCGCTGATCGCGGGTTTTGTCTGGGTGATGGTTGAGTACGGCGTGGCGGGGCAGGACGTGCGCTGGCTGGCGGCGGCGATTGCGCTGTTTGGCGGCCTCACCATGGTCAGCAATTTCCGCTATTACAGTGGCAAGGAAATCAACCTGCGCAAGAGCGTGCCGTTCTTCGTCATCCTGCTGGTGGTACTGGCCTTCATCCTGGTATCGACCAGCCCGCCCGAAGTGCTGTTCGGCGTGTTCGCCTTGTATGGCCTGTCGGGCTATGTTGACGCCCTGCTGCGGCTGCTGCGAAACCGAAAGACGGCACCGAAAGCCACCCCCTTGCCGGGCGACAAAAAATAGATACAATTTAGACCATGTCTAATCAGTCGCATCCCTCTTGCCTCATCCGCTTGTCGAACGTCCTGTTCGGCAGCCTGCTGCTGCGCTGCGCGCGCGCACATTAAACCCCCTCCCCGTAGTACCCCACGCCGCAGCTTCTCGCGGCAACCCCTTATAATGCGTCGGCCCGAGTCACCTTGACGTCGACCCCGACCCCCATGGAGCCTGCCATGAAAGACCGTTTATTTATTTTCGACACCACTTTGCGCGACGGCGAGCAAAGTCCCGGCGCGTCGATGACCAAGGATGAGAAATTGCGCATTGCGCGCCAGTTGGAAAAGCTCGGCGTCGACGTGATCGAAGCCGGCTTTGCCGTGGCCAGCCCGGGCGACGCCGATGCCATCCGCGCCGTTGCAGAAGTGATCAAGGATTCGACCGTATGTTCGCTGGCGCGTGCCAACGAGCGCGACATCCACGCCGCCGGCGGCGCGATCAAACCGGCCAAGTCGGGGCGCATCCATACCTTCATTGCCACCAGCCCGATCCACATGGAAAAGAAATTGCGCATGCAGCCGGACCAGGTGGTCGAAGCGGCGGTCAAGGCGGTGAAGCTCGCGCTCGAATACACCGACGACGTCGAGTTTTCGGCCGAGGACGCGGTGCGCTCGGAGATGGATTTTCTGGTGCGGATTTTCGATGAGGTGATCAAGGCCGGCGCCAGGACCATCAACGTGCCCGACACCGTCGGCTACAGTATTCCGGCGTTGTGGGGCGAGCGCATGAAGCAGCTGATCGAGCGCGTGCCCGCTTCGGACAAGGTCATCTGGTCGACCCACTGCCACAACGATCTCGGCATGGCGGTCGCCAACTCGCTGGCGGCGGTGATGAACGGCGCGCGCCAGGTCGAATGCACCATCAACGGGCTGGGCGAACGTGCTGGCAACGCCTCACTGGAAGAAATCGTGATGGCGGTGCGCACCCGCAAGGATGTGTTTCCCTGCGATACGCGCATCGACGCCACGCAGATCGTGCCGGCGTCCAAACTCGTCTCCACCATCACCGGCTACCCGGTGCAGCCGAACAAAGCCATTGTCGGCGCCAACGCCTTCGCCCATGAATCCGGCATCCACCAGGACGGCGTGCTGAAGCACCGCGAAACCTACGAAATCATGCGTGCCGAAGACGTGGGCTGGAACGCCAACCGCCTTACGCTCGGAAAGCTCTCGGGCCGCAACGCCTTCAAAACCAAGCTCGCCGAACTGGGCATCGTGCTCGACAGCGAAGAAGCGCTCAACGCCGCCTTCGTTCGTTTCAAGGAACTCGCCGACAAGAAGCGTGAAATTTTCGACGAGGATTTGCAGGCATTGGTCAGCAACGAAGGTTATGCCGCCGAGCACGAACGCTACAAGCTGGTATCGATGAGGGTCTGCTCCGAGACCGGCGAAATACCGCACGCGCGGCTCGCCTTCACCGATAACGGTGCGGAGAAACAGGCAAGCGGTGAAGGCTCCGGTCCGGTCGACGCCACCTTCAAGGCGCTCGAATCCGTCGTCGCCAGCGGCGCCGATTTGCTGCTGTATTCGGTCAACAACATCACCAGCGGGACGGATGCCCAAGGCGAAGTCACCGTGCGCCTGGCCAAGGACGGCCGCGTCGTCAACGGCCAGGGCGCAGACACCGACATCGTCGTTGCCTCGGCCAAGGCGTATCTGCACGCACTGAACAAGCTCGATTCCAAACTGGAGCGGGCGCATCCGCAGGTGTGATCAGCGACTGAAAATAGCAGCGTCGAGTAAGCAGCCCAGGGAAACGTCACTGCAAATATTTCAAGGCTTCTGTGATTGAAATGAAGAAAAAATCATCAAGGCCTATAGGCCACAGACCGCAGCCGCAGGGAAATGCGACGATCCCGTCGCCATTGTTGCAAGGTATGCCCAATGCTTCAGTGCTGTTTGCGCAAGCCAGGTCGTTTCATCAGGCAGGCAAATTCGTAGATGCAGAAAACTGTTACAAGCAGATTATTGGAATCAATGGCGATGACATCAATGCCATCAATAATCTGGGCATGCTGTACTTGCAGCAGGGGAAGTTTGAGGAAAGCATACGCCTCATCAGGCGGTCGCTAGGCATCAATCCTGAGCAGCCTTACGCCTACATGAATCTGGGAAATGCGTATAGGGAATTGAAACACCCTGGCGAGGCTTTAGGGTTTTATGACCGGGCAATTGCACTACAAGCTGATTTCCCTCAAGCCTATTTCAATCGTGGCAATGCACATCATGACTTGGGACGCATGAGTGAAGCTTTGGCTGATTATGGCCAAGCCATTACCTTGAAACCCGATTATTTTCAGGCCTGCTTCAACAGGGGGAATGTGCTCAAGGAGCTTCATCGCCTTGATGAAGCAGTGGCCAGCTATGATCAGGCCATTTCTTTCAATCCGAATTACGTCCAGGCTTATTACAATCGCAGCTTCGTGCTGAATAAGCTGAATCGGCTAAATGAGTCGCTTGCCGATTGTGATCGCGTTATAGCCCATATGCCGAATTTTCCGGAGGCGCATTACAACCGGGGCAATGCGCTCCTTGCCCTGAAGCAATGGGCCGGAGCCTTGGCCAGCTTTGATCGGGCAACCATTCTCAGCCCGGGGTATTCCGACGCGTACTGTAATCGGGGAAATGCATTAAAAGAACTCGGGCAATTAGAGGAAGCGCTGGGGAGCTATGAACGCGCTATCTCAATTAATCCGGGTAACGCCGAGTTCCACAATAACCGCGGCAATATTCTGCTGCTTCTGAATCGATTTATTGAAGCAGTTGAAAGCTATGAGAAGGCCTTGGCCATTTCGCCCCAATTGCCCTATGCGTTAGGCTCTTTGTTGCATAGCAGAATGCAATGTTGTGACTGGCATGAATTGGAAAGCTCTTTTTCCAGAATTATTGAGGCGAATGCGGCTGGCGAAAAAGTATCGACCCCCTTCTTTTTTCTGGCAATCCCTTCCGATTCTGACCATCAGCAGCGATGTGCACAGATTTATGCTTGTGATAAATATCAGGTGAATGAGCCACCTGTTTGGGCTGGTGAGCGCTACGTGCACGAACGTATCCGCGTGGGATATTTCTCGTCTGATTTTCGCAATCATGCCATGGCGTATTTGATCGCGGAGATGATTGAGCGCCATGACCGATCCAGATTCGAAATAATTGCCTTCTCGTTTTCTCCCCCGACTGATTCACCCATTCGCAGGCGACTTGAAAAAGCCTTTGATCGTTTTATTGATGTCAGCGCCATGAGCGATCAGGACATTGCCTTGCTTTCAAGACGGATGGAAATTGATATAGCGATTGATCTCAACGGCTATACGGCAAATTCACGTGCAGGAATATTTGCAATGCGCCACGCCCCAATACAGGTCAATCACTTGGGCTATCCAGGTACGCTCGGAGCCAATTTTATTGACTACATTATTGCGGACCAAACTGTTATTCCCGAGGGGAGCATGCCGGACTATAGTGAGCAGATCGTTTATCTCCCCAATACATACTGGTTCAACGATTCCACCAAGGAAATTTCAGACCGACTCTTGAGTCGTGCCAAGCTTGGCTTGCCTGAGGACGGATTTGTGTTCTGTTGTTTCAACAACAGTTACAAGATCACTCCCGATGTGTTCGATATTTGGATGCACTTGTTGAGTTCGGTTGAGGGGAGTGTGTTGTGGCTGCTGGAAGGTAACATGGTCGCAGCAGGCAATTTGCGCAGAGAGGCAGAGCAACGGGGCGTCTCACCAAATCGGCTTGTCTTCGCTCCACGCATGGCTTTGCCGGATCATCTGGCGCGGCATCGCCAGGCGGATTTGTTTCTCGACACTCTCTATTACAACGCGCATACCACTGCGAGCGATGCGTTATGGGCTGGCTTGCCCGTGTTGACGTGCCTTGGTGAAACGTTCGCCAGCAGGGTGGCTGCCAGCATGCTGAATGCAATCGGTTTGCCTGATCTCGTTACACGATCCTTGGCCGGGTACGAAACCCTGGCGATGGACTTGGCGAAAAATCCGTCGAAACTTGCAGAAATAAGGACAAGGCTGGGAAAAAACAGGCGAACCTATCCGCTATTTGATACGGCGTTATTCACCCGACATATTGAGACAGCCTATTCATCCATGTGGGAAAGGTATCAATCGGGTCTGCCCCCAGCGCATATCCATGTGCCTGCCTGATTGCTATCGGGCTGCATCGTGAAGAAACGCAATGGGTTGCGATTGCATTTTTTCCAGTTCTGTTCGTGCTGCACTGAAACGCTCGCTGCATGGGTGTCTGTTCGACCGCTACTTTGTTCAAGCTCATGGGGACTTGGCCTGTTCTCATCAAGAATCGCGCCATTGTCCTGCCCTTTCTCTTTCCTCGTATTCCTCTTCCTGATCGGTCTGCTGCCCGGCGCTGCGCGCGCGCTGGAAGTGCAGGTGGATGCGCCGAAGGAATTGAAGCCGATGCTGGAGCAGTATCTGGAAACGGCGCGTGCGGCGCGCCTGGGCGAGGCGCTGACAGAGGAGGAACTGCTGCGCTTGCAGCAGGCGAGTCTGCAAACGGCGCACGAGTTGCTGGCGACTGAAGGCTATTTTTCGCCGCAGATTACCTCGGCCATCACGGGCGCGGGGGCCGATCAGGTCGTGCGGTATGAAGTGGTGGCGGGACCGCGGACGTTGATTGGTGCGGTCAATATCCGTTTCGAGGGCGCGCTCACGGAGGATCGCCAGGCGGATGCAGGCCAGGATCAATCAAGCCAACGCAACACGCGTCTACGCGAACGTATCCAGGCTAACTTCGCGCTGAAGCCGGAGATGCCGTTTCGCCAGGCGGATTGGGATGCGGCGAAGAAAACAGCGTTGCGGCCAATGTTGCGGAACTCGTACCCGGCAGCACGCCTGGCCAGCAGCGAGGCCAGAATCGATCCGGCGACGCAACGTGCCTCGCTTTCCCTCGTTATCGACAGCGGCCCGGCGTTTTTCTATGGCCCGGTGCAAATCAGCGGCAATGAGCGTTATCCCGCCAGCGTGATCGAAGCGCTTAATCCGACTGCGCCCGGTGAGCCTTTTCGTCAGCAGCAGCTGCAGGACTACCAGCAGGCGCTGGATGCCAGCGGCTATTTTTCGCAGGTGACTGTGCAGGTTGAGCCCGATCCGGCTTTGGCGGCGGCGGCACCTATCCTGGTGACGGTGATCGAGCGCAAGGAGAAGCAGTTGAGTTTTGGTGTGGGGTACAGCACCGATACCGGCGCGCGCGTGCAAACCACGTATCTGCATCGTGATATTTTTGGTTCGGGTGAGCGCCTGAAACTGGAGCTCAAGCTGGAGAACCTGGAGAGCTCGACACTGGTCGAGCTGGCCTGGCCGCGCGACGCCAAGGGCTACGAAAACCGGGCGTCGATGTCGTACCTGCAGGAAGAAATCGAGGGTCAGAAAACCGACACCTGGAAGACGGTACTAAGCCGCAATCGCAAACGTGACCGCATCGATGCCACGCTGTCGCTGCAGTACCAGTTCGAGAACCAGACGGTGGGCACGGCGCCGACCGCGGAGAACAAGGCGCTCGTTCTCGGCTATGCGTGGACGCACCGTACCGATGGCCGGGCGTTTTATCCGGTGCGCGGCCATCTCACCAATTTGCAGGTGGGCATGGCGTCGGAGGCGCTGCTGTCGGAAACCAGTTTTGTGCGTTTGTATGGCAGGCATTCCGAGTTTTTCAAGCTGGGCGACAACGGACGGCTGGTCCTGCGCGGCGAACTGGGTGCGGTGTTGGCGGATCATCGGGAAGGCATTCCCACCGGCTTCCTGTTTCGCGCCGGCGGTGAAAATTCGGTGCGCGGCTATCACTACCAAAGCCTGGGCCTGGAGGTGCCGGGTGGGGTGGCGTCGGTGCGCAATCTGGCGACGGTCAGTGTGGAATACAACTATTTCTTTACCCCCACCTGGGGGGCGGCGCTGTTTGTCGACGCCGGCGATGCGGCGGATAGTTTCGATGCGCTGGTTCCGGCAGTCGGCTCGGGGGTGGGCGTGCGTTACAAATCGCCGATTGGCCCGATCAATGTCGATGTGGCCTACGGTGAAAAAACCGGCAATGTGCTGCTGCAATTCGAGCTGGGGGTGGCGTTTTGAAGCGCCTGGTGTGGAGCCTGTCCGGCGGCGTGACGCTGCTGTTGATTGTGCTCGGCGGGCTGGCCTGGCTGCTCGCCACGGCGGATGGCTTTCGCTGGTTGACTGGCGAGCTATCCGGCCTGAGCCAGGGCAGGCTGAAAATCGAAGGCGTCGAAGGCCATCTTCTGAGTCCTCAGCTTGCGGTGCGGAATCTGGAAATCACCAGCGCCACCAAGCGGATCCGGGTTGAGCATGCGCGCCTGGACTGGCAGCCGCGTGCGCTGTGGCATCGCCGCCTGGACATTCAACAACTCACTGTGCAGCGAGTCGAGGTGGACATCCTGAAACCCAGTGTGGAACCCACCCTGCTGCCAACCAGCCTGCGGTTGCCGTTGGGGATGGAGCTGGGTCCGGCGCGCATCGATCTGGCGCGGCTCGACATCCGGAAGTCTGGGCTGATCGTGAGCTTCTCGGATATTCGCTTCGGTGTGGTGGGCGCGCAGACTGTCTGGCGGTTGCAACTCGACTCGCTGGTTTCGCCCTGGGCGAGCGTGCACGGGCAAGCAAGTATCGGCCAGGCCCCGCCGTTTGCCTTGAGCGGTCATGTCAATGCAACGCGTAGCGGACCGTTGCCGGTCGCCGCCACGCTCGACGTGCAGGGGCAGTTGGAGGCGATTCAATTCAATCTGGACGCCGCAGCCAGGGACATGCGCCTGCTGGCGTCGGGGGTAGTCGCGCCGTTTGCTGACATTTTGTTGCCGCGCCTGCTGGTGGCGGGGCAGGGCATCGATCCGGCGCAGTGGGCGAAGGGCGCGCCGACTGCCCGTCTGGCGTTTTCCGGCGTCTTCGAACAGCAGCCGGGCAAGCGCTTGTTGGGCACCTTCAGTTTGAACAATGCGCGCGCGGGCAAGCTCGATAGCGGGGCGCTGCCGCTGGTCGGGTTCAGCGGTGCGGTGCTGGGTGACACCAAACACGCCGACTTCAGTGCGCTGGAAATCGATCTGGGCGCGGCGGGCCGGCTGGCGGGTGACGGGCAGTGGCGCGATGGCCAGTTTGCGCTGAACCTCGCCAGTGATCGCCTGAACCTGGCGGGCCTGCATGGCAGCCTGTACACCAGCCGCATCCGCACCGTGCTGAAGTTAAACGGTGATGCTGCCCGCCAGCGCCTGCATGCCAGGGTGGATGGAAATTATGGTCAGGGCCAGTTCGTGCTGACGCACGATGCGGAAAAACTGGTGGTGGAGACGCTCGATTTAAGCGGCAAGCATGGTGGGCATGTGTCAGCTGCGGGCAGTTTGAGCCTGGAGGACAAGCGAGCGTTTGCTGTCAAATTCGATGTGGTGCGTTTCAACCCGGCGCGCTTCGGAGCGTTTCCGCAGGCGCGCCTCAATGCCCGTGGACAGGTCGCGGGCGTGCTGATGCCGGGCTTCAGTCTCAAGGCGGGGTTCGAGCTGCCGCCGGGCGAACTGGAAGGCCACCCGGTTGTCGGCAAAGGCCGGGTGAACTTTGCTGCTGGCCGCCTGTATGACACCGAGGTGGACGTGAACCTGGCGGGCAACAAGGTGTTGGTGCGTGGCGATTACGCGAAATCCAGGGTGCAGGCGAACTGGGTGATCCACGCGCCTGAACTGGAGCGGCTGGCCCGTCTGGGGACGCGCTATCTGGGGGTGGAACTGGCCGGGCAACTGGATAGCGAAGGCAGCGTGTCCGGCAGCCCCACGCAACCGCAGATCAAGATGCAGGCAGAGGCGCGCCGGCTGCGGCTGCCCGGCGGCATCGCTGCCGACAATTTGAGCTTGCGGCTCGACATGCTGGCGTCGGCCAACGGTGCGTTCAATGGCGAACTGCTGGGAAGCGGGCTGGCGCTGGACGGGCAGACGGTTTCGTCGGCCCGCGCCGTGGTACGGGGACAGCGCAACGCCCACGCGATCGAGCTGGATGCGCGGCTGCCTGAATGGCAGCTCATGCTGCGCGCGCAAGGCGGACTGGACACGGCGCGGGTGTGGCGTGGCCGTTTGCTGCAAGCCAGCCTCGACGGTAAATGGCCGCTGCGTCTGCTGGCTCCCGCCAGCCTGCGTCTGGGGCAGGATGCGCAGCGCATCGATGCGGCCGCACTCAGCTTTGCGGGTGGACGCGTCATGCTGGACAGTTTGGAGCATCAGGCTGGGCGGCTCGCGACGCGTGGCAGCTTCAGCCAACTGCCCGTTGCGCCGCTGCTGGCGTTGCTGGACGAGCCTCCGCCCGTCCGTACCGATCTGCTGCTGGGCGGCGAATGGGATATCCGGCTGGACGACGCGCTCGACGGCCACTTGGCGCTGCGCCGTCAGTCGGGCGACGTGAATCTCACCGATCCGGCGCTGAAACTCGGGCTTGCCACGCTCAGTCTGGACGTGCAGGCGGCTTCGAATCAGGTCAGCGCGCGCCTCGATATCGACACCAGCGAAACCGGGCGGCTTCATGCCGAAGGCCGCACCCGCCTGACGCGCGGGGATGGCAAACTGGTTCTGCTGAAGAGCGCACCGGCAAGCTGGAGCGCCCAGGCGAAGCTGCCGGATCTGCGTGCATTGCGTGCTTTCCTGTCACCCGGAACCAAGGCGGATGCGCAACTCGCGTTCGACCTTTCCGGCAGCGGAACGCTGGCAGCACCGCTGCTGAATGGCACGCTGGCAGCCAACGGCATCCGCTTCAGCATGCCGCAAGAGGGCATTCTCATCCGCGACGGCACCATCAAATTGAAACTGGATGACAACACCGTCAGCGTGAGCGAAGGCCTCCTGCAAGGGCAGACCGGCCGCATCCTGCTGACAGGCGCCGCATCCTGGCGCAATCCTGCAGGCGGGCTGACGCTGAACTTTGACAAATTTGCCGCGTTCACCCGCAGTGACCGCCGTCTGTGGCTGTCGGGCACCACCCGGCTGGGTTATGCCGATGGACGCGTGACTCTGGACGGTGACCTGCGTGCCGACAAGGCGCGGCTTGAAATGCCCGAAGCGAGCCGCCCTCAGTTGTCAGACGACGTGTTGGTGGCCGGGCAGCCGCCGCGTTCTGAATCCATCACCCGGCGTACCCCGCTGGACCTGAACCTGACGTTTGATCTGGGTGAGGACTTCCTGTTCAAGGGTGCCGGACTGGACGTCCGCCTCGGCGGAAAGATCCGCATGTTCACCCGCAACGAGGTGTTGCGCGGCGAGGGCAGCATCCAGGTGAAAAATGGACGTTACGCAATATACGGACAAAAGCTGGACATCGAGCGCGGCGTCCTCACCTTTGGCGGCCCGCTCAACAATCCCAGCCTCGATATCCTCGCCGTACGCAAAACGGGCGATGTCACTGCCGGCGTCAAAGTCAGCGGCACGGTCGAGCGCCCGCTGGCGAAGCTGTATTCCGATCCCAGCATGCCCGATACCGAAACCCTCTCCTGGCTGGTGTTCGGGCACGGGCTGGACAAGGGCGACAGCGCCAAATTCGGCATGCTGCAGGTCATGGCGGGCGTGTTGCTAAGCCAGAGCGAATCGGCCAGCCTGCAGGGCAAGCTGGCCGAGGCCTTGGCTATCGACAGTTTCGATGTGCGAAGCGGCGACAACGCTGAAAACATATCGAGCACCGTGGTCAGCGTGGGCAAGCGCATCAATTCCAGGCTGATGATGAGTTACGAGCAAAGCCTGGACGGACTGGAACAGGTGGTTAAGGCGATCTATCAGTTCTCGCCAAAAATCCGGGTGCAAGCGGAGACGGGTACAAGTACAGGTTTGGATGTGTTTTACACGATCGAGTATGACTGAACCCGCCTTAAGGCCTGTGACGGGCGGGTATAATGCGCGCCTTCCCTTGTTTTCCCTGACACCGCCATGAGCCTCAACCGCGTCAGTCCCGGCCGCAATTTGCCCGACGATTTCAACGTCATCATCGAAATCCCCGCCCATGGCGAGCCCATCAAATACGAAGTGGATAAAGAATCCGGCGCAATGTTTGTCGACCGCTTCATGTCCACCTCCATGCATTACCCCTGCAACTACGGCTACATCCCGCATACGCTGTCGGAAGACGGCGACCCGGTCGATGTGCTGGTGATTACGCCGATTCCGCTGATCACGGGCGTGGTGGTGCGCTGCCGTCCGATCGGCATGCTGAAAATGACCGACGAAGCCGGGGTGGACGCCAAACTGCTGGCCGTGCCGGTCGACAAGTTGTGTGGTCTTTACAAGGGCGTGAACAAGCCGGAAGACCTGCAAGCCCTGTTGCTGGCACAGATTGCCCATTTCTTCGAGCATTACAAAGACCTCGAATCTGGCAAATGGGTCAAGGTCGAAGGCTGGGTCGGCGTGGACGACGCCCGTGCAGAAATCCTGGCCGGGGTAGAGCGCTACCGCAATGCGGCGGACAAGCCGGCTTTCTGATGGCCACCATTACATATCTACTGCGCGGTCATGATCCGCGCGCGTCCGGTGCTCGGAATCCTCATGTACTTGCATGTACATTCCGGTTCCTGCGCTCCGGGCGCGCCCGGCTGATGCCCGCTCGCTACGATTTCTAAAGGTGTCCGAATGAAAGTCTGCATCGTTTCTGACTCCCACGACAACCGCCGTCTGCTGGGCGCGGCGGTCGAGCACGCCAAGGCGCACGGAGCGGAAGCGGTGTTGCACTGCGGCGACGTGGTCGCGCCGACTACGCTGCGCGTGCTGCAGAAGTACGAATTGCCGGTGCACGTCATCCATGGCAACAACACCGGCGACCTCTACAACATGTCGCGGCTGGCCGCCGAGCCCAACAGCGTGGTGCGATACCACGGCCAGGATGCGGCGTTTACCTTGGCCGACCGCAATCTGTTTCTGGTGCATTACCCGCATTACGCGCAGGCGCTCGCCTGCACCGGCGACTATGACCTCGTCTGCTGCGGCCATGACCACAAATCCAGCGTCTCGCAAGTCGCCACCGTCAAGGGCGGGCAGACCTGGCTGATCAATCCCGGCACCGTCGGCGGCGTCGGCGCGCCACCCACCTATATCATGGCCGACCTCGCCACCATGCAGTTCGAGATCGTCACGATCGAGGCCGCAGCGGCTTCGGTGCTTCCCCCCGTTACGCCCCACGTCTGAGTTTCAGGGCGTGCTGCGTGGCTTCGCCGCAGGCATGCACGCCGGGAAGGTCGATCATCGTTGTTCTGCGGCTCACCGAGGATGGTCAGACCGCCTACTCCGGCGACACAGTGCGCTTGTCGGATTGCCACTGGATATATCGGGTGCGAATGTCGCTCATTGTCTTGGCCTCATCAAGGATGCGATGAATTGCCAACAGTCCGCCGCCTGCGGTGATGATCGCCTGCAGCATGTCGAGTAGCTCCGCTTTGACGATGTCATCGCGTGTCGCCTGCGGTATCGTGTTTGCGGACTGCGTCATGGTTGCTTCCCGAATGATTGAACATCTTGGGTAATGCGATTTCCATGCCAGAAAATTCCAGATCGAAAGGACGCGTATCGCGCTGCGGAGTGGGCAAGCGCTTGTATAAGCGCTTCAGGTGCCAAGGGCGTGCAGTTTTTCTGCTGCCAGGGAACCGCATGGATACCATTTGATCGTGTTCGCCGGGCAACCGATTTCTAATCGACCACACAGCGCGGTTTCATCGAACGCGTGTTTGCAAACACTTCCTCTTATTCACGCATAGAAAACTTCGATTGAATTTGCGTGCTTGCCCGTGGCGGCAGGCACGGCCTTCGGAGTACCATTTCAAGGATTCATTTCGGGCTGAAAACCCTGCTGTCCGGGAGGGAATTCCGGGTGGTTCCAGATAAATTTGCATCCATCGGATGGAGGAAATAATGACGGACATCGTTGCAACCAACGAGACTATCCTCGTGGTGGGCGGCGGCATTTCCGGCATGACCGCTGCACTCGAAGCGGCCGAAACCGGCAAGAATGTCGTCCTGGTCGAGAAAAACCCTGCGTTGGGCGGGCGGACGTCTCAACTCTACCGTTACTTTCCCAAGTTGTGCCACCCTACCTGCGGTCTGGAAATCAACTTGCGCCGTCTGAAAGGCAATCCGCGCGTGCGCGTGCTGACGCTGGCCGAAGTGACCGGCATCGAAGGCGGCACCGGCAATTACACCGCCACCATCAAGATCAAGCCGCGCTATGTGAACGAGAACTGCACCACCTGCGGCGATTGCGGGCACGCGGTCGAGACGATGGTGGACGATCCGTTCAACTACAACCTGGGTAAGCACAAGGCGGCTTACCTGCCGAACGCGATGGCGTATCCGCAGCGTTTTGTGCTCGATCCGGCGATCATCGGCACGGCCGACGCCGACAAGGCGAAGGCTGCGTGCAAGTACGGCGCGATTGATCTCGACATGCAGGAAGAGACGATCCAGATCAAGGCGGGCGCGGTAGTGTGGGCGACCGGCTGGCAACCTTACGACGCAGCGAAGATTCAGCCTTACGGCTATGGCCGCTTCAAGAACGTCATCACCAGCGTCGAATTCGAACGCCTGGCCGACATCCTCGGCCCTACCGGCGGCAAGATCCTGCGCCCCGGCGACGGCAAGGAAGCGAAGAACATCGCCTTCATCCAGTGCGCCGGTTCGCGTGACGAAAACCATCTGCGCCACTGTTCACGCATCTGCTGCATGGCGTCGCTGAAGCAGACGCATTACGTGCGCGAAAAATTCCCGGAAGACGGCAAGTCGACCATCTACTACATCGACATCCGCGCCATCGACCGCTTCGAAGATTTCTATCAGAAGGTGCAGGCCGATCCCTCGGTCAGCTTCATCAAGTCCAAGGTGGCCAAGATCACCGAAGACGAACACGGCAACCCGGTGTGCCATGGCGTCGATACCGAAGGCTACAAGCGCTACACCACGCCGCATGATCTGGTGGTGCTGGCGGTGGGCATGGAACCCTCGGTCAAGGGCATCAACATTCCCGGTCATATCGTCGCCGACTCCAGCGGCTTCATCGAAGCCGACCCGGCCAACGGTGCGGTGTTCGGTGCGGGCTGCGCGTCGAATGCGCTGGACGTGAACCGTGCCGTGCAGTCGGCCACCGCTGCCGCGCTGCGCGCGATCCAGGTAGTGAACAAAGTAGCAAAGGCGGAGGCTTAACATGGCTGATATCAAAGTCGCAGCGTATATCTGCAAGGGCTGCGGGCTGGGCGAGCGCCTCGACGCGGATGCGCTGGTCAAGGTCGCACAGAAGGACGGCAAGGTGCCGATGGCAAAATCGCACGATTTCCTGTGTAACGCCGACGGCGTGGCGATGATCAAGAACGACATCGCCAACGAAGGCGTCACTCACATCATGATCGGCGCCTGCTCGCGCCGCGCCAAGACCGAAGCGTTCTTCTTCCCCGAAAACGCGGTGGCGCGTGCCAACCTGCGCGAAGGCGTGATCTGGATTCGTCCCGACACCGACGACGCGCGTGAAACCACCCAGGAGATGGCGGAAGACTACATCCGCATGGGCTGCGCCGAAGTCAAGGCGATGACCGCGCCCGAAGGCAACCCTGCTACCGGCAGCAGCAAGACGCTGCTTGTCGTCGGTGGCGGCATCACTGGCATGACCACCGCAATCGAAGCATCAAAGACCGGCTACCCGGTGGTGCTGGTGGAAAAAACCGGCGCGCTCGGCGGCTGGGCCGGCAAGCTCTACAAGCGCGTGCCGGTGCACGAACCCTACAAGTCGCCCGCCGATACTGGCGTCGGCGATCTGGTCGCGCAGGTGATGGGTGACAGCAATATCAAGGTGTATCTGAACGCGACCGTCGCCAAGACCGATGGCGCGCCGGGGCGCTTCATCGTGGATATCGCCACCGAATCGGGCGCAACGCACACCGAAGACATCGGCGCCATCGTGCAGGCGAGCGGCTTCACCCTGTACGACATGAACAAACTGCCGGAACTCGGCGGCGGCAAGTCGGCCAACGTGGTCGACCAGGCCGGTCTCGAAGCGTTGGCAATTGCGGCTGCCTCGGGTGACGGCGTGATCCGCCGCCCGTCCGACGGCCAGTCGGTGAAGTCGGTGGTATTCGTGCAGTGCGCGGGGCAGCGCGACCCCACGGGCACGCACTTGGCGTACTGCTCCGGCTACTGCTGCAACACCAGCATCAAGCAGGCGATGTACTTCAAGGATGCGAACCCTTCGGTTGACACCACCATCATCTACACCGACTTGCGCACGCCTGGCAACGGTGAGGATTTCTACCGCAGCGCGCAGGAAAAGGGCGTCATCTTCACCAAGGGCAAGGTCGCTCAAGTGGTGCCCAGCGGCGCGACCAGCACGGTGAAATTCCACGACCTGATTCTCGACGACAAAGACGCCGCGATGCTGGATGTCGATCTCGTCATCCTCGCCACCGGCCAGGTGCCGAATTCGGGCATCAACATCGACGTCCCGGCCGCAACAGCGGAAGAGGGCGCGGTGGAAGTCAAACCGATTTCCATCCTCAACCTGACCTACCGTCAGGGCAAGGACGTACCGCAGTTGAAGCAGGGTTTCACCGACTCGCACTTCATCTGTTTCCCCTACGAAACCCGTCGCACCGGCATCTACACCGCCGGCCCGGTGCGCCGCCCGATGGACATCGCGCAGGCGCGCGAAGACGCCACCGGTGCTGCGCTGAAGTCGATTCAGGCGCTGGAGAATGCCGAACTCGGCCGCGCTGCGCATCCGCGCTCGGGCGACTTGTCCTTCCCGAAAGTGCGTCTCGAAGGCTGCACCCAGTGCAAGCGTTGCACGGTGGAATGTCCGTTCGGCGCCATCGACGAAGATGAGAAACGCTTCCCGGTGTTCAACGAATCGCGTTGTCGCCGTTGCGGAACCTGCATGGGCGCCTGCCCGGTGCGGGTGATCTCGTTCGAGAACTACTCGGTCAACTCGGTCGGTGCGCAGATCAAGGCGGTCGACATCCCCGACGAGTTCTCCGAAAAGCCGCGCATCCTGATTCTGGCCTGCGAGAACGACGCCTATCCGGCGCTCGACATGGCAGGGATGAGCCGCAACGAGTACTCGGCCTTTGTGCGCATCATTCCGATCCGCTGCCTCGGCTCGGTCAACACCATCTGGATCACCGACGCGTTGAACGCCGGTTATGACGGCGTGATGTTGATGGGCTGCAAATCCGGCGACGAGTACCAGTGCCACTTCGTCAAGGGCTCCGAACTGGGCCGCGTGCGCATGTCCAAGATCGACGACACGCTGAAAACGCTGAACCTGGAATCGGAGCGCGTGCGCGATCTGGAAGTCGCCATTACCGACATCGAGCGGGTTCCGGACATGATCAACAAGTATGCCGCCGAGCTGGTTGCCGTTGGCCCCAGCCCGTTCAAAGGCTTCTAACAGGAGACCCACCATGAGCGCAAATACCGCACTGGCGGAGAAATACCGCAACAACTTCCTGAAGGAAATCGAAGAACAGGTCGAGATGGGCGACTGGGTGAAGATGTGCATGCAATGCGGCGTCTGCTCCGGTTCCTGCCCGACCAACTTCCAGAGCGCGTGGGAACATCCGCCGCAGGAACTGTTCATGATGATTCGCGCCGGCAAGCGCGAAGAAGTGCTGACCTCCAGCTCGATGTGGAACTGCACCTCCTGCTACAACTGCATCGTGCGCTGCCCGCGCAAGCTGCCGATCACCCACATCATGCACGGCATCGCCGAATACGCGCACCGTATCGGCATGGCGCCGAAGATGCAGGCCACCCGCTTCTTCAGCGGCCTGTTCTGGAAAAATGCCACCAAGACCGGCCGTGTCAACGAGCTCAAGCTGTCGATGGGCCTGTACTTCAAGGACGGGTTTGCACAAGGCGTCAAGAACGGCATGGCGATGCAGGCCGTCGCACTGGGACTGGTCAAAGCTGGGCGGCTGAATGTGATGGAACTGTTCGGCGGCCACAAGTGCAAGGATCAGAAAGGCATCCAGGCGATGCTGAAAAAAGCCTACGAAATCGAGCGCAGCCGCAAGGCTGCCAAGATGGCAGGCTGAGGAGACAAAAATGGCCAAACATGAATACGCGTTTTACCCCGGTTGCTCGTCGCAGAAAGGTGCTTCCGCATCCAACTACCTGACTTCGGTCGAGTCGATGTGCAAGACGCTCGACGTCAAGCTCACCGAAATCCCCGACTGGAACTGCTGCGGTGCGTCGATCGGTTATGCCGAAGCCGGCGAACTGCCGCGCCACGTGCTGAATGCGCGCAACTTCGCGCTGTCCGAAAAGAACCTGCCCGGGCAGGAGATCGTCGCCACCTGTGCCGCCTGCTGGCTCGGCGCGCGCGAAACCCGTGAGCGCCTGACGCATTCCGACACCTTGATGGCCGACACCCGTGAAGCGCTGAAAGAAGCCGGCCTCACCATCAACGAAATGCCCAACATTCGTCACATGGTCGAAGTGCTGATCGAGGACCTTGGCTTCGACGAAATGAAGAAACACGTCGTGCGTCCGCTCGAAGGCGTCAAGATCGCGGGCTACGTCGGTTGCCAGACCAACCGCCCGTTCGGCGTCGCCGGCGAGTCGTTCGAGAATCCGGTCTACCTCGACAAGATGGTCGAAATGGTCGGCGCCGAATCCATCCCCGAATACGAGCAGAAAGTCACCTGTTGCGGCGGTGCGCTGGCGTTCTCCGAACCCGAAAAGGCGCAGGCGCAGATCAAGGACATCGTTGAATCGGCCTACGACCACGGCGCCGAGATGATCGTCACGCCCTGCCCGCTGTGCCAAGCCAACGTCGAAATCTATCAGGGCCAGATCAACCAGCGCTACGGCACCAAATTCAATATCCCGGTGATGTATTACAGCCAGTTGATGGTCGTCGCCTACGGCGGCAGCGCCAAGGAAGCCGCCCTGAACGGACAGGTCATCAAGGCGCGCAGGCTGGAAGAAATCGCGGCCAAACCGGTCAAGCGCTGAGTCGATTCATGCGCGCTCAACAAACAGGGGCTGCGTGCCCCTGTTTTTTTTGTGGCTGGCTGGTGGCCAGGGGCTTAGGCTCGAGTGTGCCCGCAGGGCACCCGTGATCCACCCCAATGCCCGTTCATGTTTTCTGTTTCAGGGACCCGCTGGTTTCGTTCTCCACGCGGGACTCCATGGCCTGGACGGAATTGCCGTGGCCAAGCATGTCAATGACGTAGCGATCGCGCCCCGCTTCTTTCCCCTTGTATAGCGCCACGTCGGCGCGTTCGAGGGCACTGGCCAGTTCCTCGTGATCGCCCACCTGGGCCATCCCCAGGGTGACGGTCAGTGTCACGGACTGGTTTTTGGCAATGGCAACGGGCGTTGTGCGTATGGTGCTCAGCAGGCGCTGCACGGACTGTTCAGCTTCCCCTGTGGACTTGCATTGCATCAGCCAGAGAAATTCCTCCCCGCCAAAGCGGTACAGCGGTTCATTGCCTCGCAGGTTGCGATTCATGGTGTCTGCGAGTTGACGCAACACCCGGTCACCCACCGGATGGCCATGGTTGTCGTTGATGCGCTTGAAGTGATCCACATCGATCAGGGCCACATAAAACAGATTGCGGTTGCGCCGGGCATCCTTCTGCTGCAGGGCGAAGTCGCCTTCGATCCCGTAGCGCAGGGGCAATCCGGTCAACGGGTCATGGCGGACAGCATTGGACAAAATCAACGTCTTGAATCGCGCCAGCAGCGCCTGCAGTTCGGACTGCGATTGCTCGAATGCAAGCAGATCGTCATGCTGCCCGGCCTGTCCGGCCAAGATGTCAGAGCAGATGGAGCGGATTGCATCATGCATGGCCTGATGCACCTGTTCGACGCGACGTGCGGCCGGTGCATCAATGGCTTCGAAGTGAGCCAGGTTGGTCGTATACCAGCAGCCGAACTGGCAGAGGGTATGTGCCATGGGTGCAAGCACATCCTCGCCAGGGGACGTGCGCAGCACGGCGCAACGCAGCACCCGGCGTGTCCAGTTCATGTGCGCCTCGACGGCCGCATCCAGTTCAGTGATGAGGCGATCGATTTCGGGAGAAAGGTCAGTCATGGTCGTCATATTAGTCATTGCTTATCGGATATGCATGGCATTACTGAATAGCCACGTGTGGTCTGTGGTTTCAGGGCCATCCCGCGCGTCAGTGACAGGCATGAAAGGGTGCATGGCGTCCATGCAGGCTGAGCATGATTTCGGCTTCCTCAATGCTCCGGCAGGCATCATGGATGGGTTGCGCGGCCCGGCTACAAAGGCTAGAGTCAGGCCATGCGCCGATTTCGGGTATTCCTCTTCCTCCTGCTTTCCACCGTGATTCCCCTGCAGGGATACGCGCACGTTGTGCTACCCGAGGCGCACAGCCCGATGGAGCAGACGGCCATGATGGATGGCGCGGCTGACGCCGCTCACGATTGCTGCCATGATGCAGAAGGCGCGCCACAAACCGGAAAAGCCTGCAAGTCGTGTCAGGCCTGCCATTCCTTTGGGCAGCTGTTTCCGGTTCCATTGTCCGATGTGCTGACCCAGGAAACGGCTCCATCCATCCGTTACCCGCGTGTCGCGGGATTCAAGCTTTCCTTCGACCCTGCTGCCACTTGGCGGCCACCGGCTCAACCCTGATTCCCTGTATCGAGTTCCGCACTGCGTTCGCTCCGGACGTCATTGCGGATATCCCGCGCCATCGTGCCCACGCGATGGCCGCTCCCTCGTGAGGAACTGGAACATGGTGATTCCACAATCTGCCGCCCGTCAGTGTCGGCTTCCATTTTGTTTGACGACTGCGCTACTTGCGCTGGCGAGTTTTGCCGGCACGGCGTGCGCCGATTCGCTTACGTTCGATGCCGCGCTGGCACTGGCGGTGAGTGAGACGCCCGTGCTGCGGGCGGAATCGGCGCAAGTCGATGCTGCGCGCCAGGCGGCGATCCCTGCCGGGGCGCTGCCCGACCCCAAAATGGCGCTGGGGGTCGACAACGTGCCGATCGATGGCCCCAACCGCTATAGCCTGACCAGCGATCCCATGACCATGAAGCGCATCGGGCTCATGCAGGAATTTCCCAACGAAGCCAAGCGCGATGCGCGCGTTGCGGTTGCGCGTGGACGGGTCGAGTTGACGGAAGCCCAAACCCGGGTCACCCGCCTCAGCGTGCTGCGCGAAACGGCGGTTGCGTGGATTGCGCGCGATACCGTCGAGCGCCAGCTTGCCCGCATCGATGCGCTGGACGGCGAGAACCGCCTGTTCGACGCTGCGGTGCGTGCCCGCATTGCCGGCGGCAAGGGCAGCGCCCTGGAGGCGGTCGCGGCACGCCAGGAAGCAATACTCATCGAGACGCGTCGGGATGCACTCGCTGCCCGTCGCCAGCAGGCCATCGCTGCCCTCAAACGCTGGATAGGGCCGCGCGCGGAGGCGCCCCTGCAAGGAGCCGCCCCCGACTGGACGATCAACCACGATACGCTCGCCCATGCGCTGCACGGGCACCCGGAGCTGTCGATATTCGAGCCGAAGGGACGGGTGCTGGACGCCGAGGTGGCCGAAGCCCAGGCCGAGAAGAAACCGGACTGGGCGCTGGAAATGGCCTACTTGAAGCGCGGCTCGCAGTATGGAGACATGGCCATGATGCAGGTCAGCTTCGATCTGCCGGTGTTTGCCGCGACCCGCCAGGATCCGAAAATTGCAGCCAAAGTTGCCGAGCGTGCGGGCCTCGACGCCGAACGCGAAGCCGTGATGCGCGAACATGCGGCGATGCTGGAAACGGATCTGGCCGAGTACCAGCGCCTCGCCCATGCCGTCAAGCGTCAGCGCGAGGTGCTGCTGCCCCTGACAAGCGAAAAGGTGGATCTGGCCCTGGCGGCCTGGCGCGGCGGCAAGGGTGAACTGGTCGACCTGGTGATGGCGCGGCGCGAACACATCGATGCCGACCTCGAGGCGATCGCACTCGAAGGCGAGTGGCGCCAGATGGCCGCCAAGCTGCATTTCGCCTATAGCGATCCCACTTTGCCGGGAGCATTGCCATGAACGCAACAACCCTCAAGAAGACTGTGCTTGGCCTTATCGCTGCCGCCCTGCTGCTCGCCGCCGGCGTGGCGGCCGGCCTGTGGTGGGACCGAAACCAGGCACCTGCCAGGAGGGATGGGTCTGCCGCAAGCACGCGGGACGGCCGCACGGTTTTGTACTGGTACGACCCGATGGCGCCTCAACAAAAATTCGACAAGCCAGGCAAGTCACCTTTCATGGACATGGACCTGGTGCCCAAATACGCCGACGAAGGGGGCGCCGCCGCAACCGTGAAAATCGATCCGGGGGTGGCGCAGAACCTGGGTGTCCGCCTGGCCGTCGTCAAGCGTGGATCGATTGACACTGAGCTGCTGGCGACCGGCGTTGTCGGTTTCAACGAGCGCGAGGTAGCCATCGTGCAAGCGCGAACCGGCGGCTTTGTGGAAAGCGTGGCCAGGCTGGCGCCCAACGACATGGTCGCTGCCGGTGCCCTGATCGCGGAGTTGCTGGTGCCGGAATGGGCGGCGCTGCAGCAGGAGTATCTGGCACTCAAGGCCGTGGGTGACCCGGCGCTGGAAGAGGCGGCGCGCGAGCGGATGCGGCTGGGCGGCATGCCTGACAGCCTGATTCGCGAAGTCGCCGCCAGCGGCAAGATCAGGAATCGCATCGCGATCACGGCCCCGCGCAGCGGGGTGATCCAGACGCTCGAGGTGCGGCCGGGGATGACGCTGACGGCCGGTCAGACGCTGGCGCGCATCAACGGGATTGACACGGTATGGCTCGATGTCGCGGTGCCGGAAGCCCAGGCTGGCTCGGTTCGCCAAGGTCAGCCCGCGGAGGCCGTCTTTGCCGCGTTTCCGGGCAAGCCGGTGCGGGGCCGTGTCACCACGCTGTTGCCGACCCTGAACGAAGGCGCCCGCGCGCTCAGGGTGCGGGTTGAACTGCCCAACAAGGACGGTCGCCTGCGTCCGGGATTGACAGCCCAGGTCAGCCTCAAGGGGGGCGGCGGCGAATCCGCGCTGCTCGTGCCGACCGAGGCGGTGATCCGCACCGGACGCCGTGCACTCGTCATCGTGGCGGAGGCGAAGGGACACTATCGCCCGGCCGAGGTCACACTCGGCCCCGAGACCGGCACCGGCACCGTGATTCTGTCCGGTCTCGAGGCAGGCCAGGCCATCGTCGCCAGCGGCCAGTTCCTGATCGATTCCGAAGCGAGCCTGCAGGGCATTGCCGCACGCGGGACGGGTATGGACGCTGCTGCATCCACACCGGTTGCGCTGCATGAGGCCGATGCCGTGATCAAGGACATTTCCGCCGGGTATGTGACGCTTGCACACGGTCCCTTCAAGACGCTGTCGATGGCCGGCATGACCATGGAGTTTCCGCTGGCCAGCCCCAGGCTGGCGCAAGGCCTGAAAGCGGGGGATCGGGTGCGGGTCGGCGTGCGGGAAACCGACGACGGCCTGCTGGTCGAGAAACTCGACAAGACCGGGGGCGCAAAATGATTGCGCGCCTGATCCGCTGGTCGGTTGCGAACCGCTTGCTGGTCCTGCTGGCGACGCTGTTCACCGTGGTCTGGGGGGGGTGGGCGGTGAAGACCATGCCGATCGATGCGCTGCCCGATCTGTCCGACGTGCAGGTCATCATCCGCACCCCTTATCCGGGGCAGGCGCCGCAGATCGTCGAGAACCAGGTCACCTATCCCTTGTCCACCACCATGCTGTCGGTGCCGGGGGCGAAGACGGTGCGCGGCTTTTCCTTTTTCGGCGACAGCTTCGTCTATGTGCTGTTCGAGGACGGCACCGATCTCTACTGGGCACGCTCGCGGGTGCTGGAATATCTCAGCCAGGTGCAGAGCCGGCTGCCGCCCACCGCCAAGCCGGCCCTGGGCCCCGACGCGACCGGCGTGGGCTGGATTTACCAGTACGCGCTGGTCGACCGCAGCGGCAAACACGATCTGGCGCAATTGCGCACGCTGCAGGACTGGTTCCTCAAGTACGAACTGAAAACCCTGCCCAACGTGGCCGAAGTCGCCACCGTCGGCGGCATGGTCAGGCAGTATCAGGTGGTGCTCGACCCGGTGAAGCTCGCCAGCTTCGGTATCACCCACGAACAGGTGATCGCGGCGATCCGCTCGGCCAACCAGGAAACCGGCGGCGCGGTGCTGGAACTCGCCGAAACCGAGTTCATGGTGCGCGCCAGCGGCTATCTGAAGAACGTGGCCGACTTCCGCGCCATTCCGCTGCGGCTGGCCGGGACCACGCCGGTGAGCCTGGGCGACGTGGCGCATATTCAAATGGGCCCCGAGATGCGGCGCGGCATCGGCGAACTCGACGGCGAGGGCGAGGCGGTCGGTGGCATCGTGGTACTGCGTTCGGGCAAGAACGCGCGCGCAACCATCGCGGCGGTCAAGGCCAAACTCGACACACTCAAGGCCAGCCTGCCGCCCGGCGTCGAGATCGTGCCGACCTACGACCGCAGCCAACTGATCGACCGCGCGATCGACAACCTGACGCACAAGTTGATCGAGGAATTCATTGTGGTGGCGCTGGTGTGCGCGCTGTTCCTGTGGCATCTGCGCTCGTCGCTGGTGGCCATCGTCTCGCTGCCGCTGGGGGTGCTGATCGCGTTCATCGTCATGCGCCAGCAGGGCATCAACGCCAACATCATGTCGCTCGGCGGCATCGCCATTGCCATCGGCGCCATGGTCGATGCGGCGGTGGTGATGATCGAAAACGCCCACAAGAAAATCGAGGCCTGGAACCATGCGCATCCCGGCGAAACGCTCGCCGGCGAAACTCACTGGAAGGTGGTGACCGAGGCAGCGTGCGAGGTCGGGCCGGCGCTGTTCTTCTCGCTGCTGATCATCACGCTGTCCTTTATCCCGGTGTTCACGCTGGAGGCGCAGGAAGGGCGGCTGTTCGGTCCGCTGGCCTTCACCAAGACCTATGCCATGGCGGCCGCCGCCGGCCTGTCGGTGACGCTGATTCCGGTGCTGATGGGCTACTGGATTCGCGGCAGGATTCCCGATGAGACGAAGAACCCGCTCAATCGCTGGCTGATCCGCGTCTACCATCCGCTGCTGGAAGCTGTGCTGAGACACCCCAAGTCCACGCTGATCGCGGCCGCGCTGATCTTCCTCACCGCACTGTGGCCGATGAGTCGCCTCGGCGGCGAATTTCTGCCGCCGCTGGACGAGGGCGACCTGCTCTACATGCCGTCAGCCCTGCCGGGCTTGTCGGCGCAGAAGGCCGCCGAGCTGCTGCAGCAGACCAACCGTATGATCCGGAGCGTGCCCGAGGTGGCCCGGGTGTACGGCAAGGCCGGTCGCGCCGAAACCGCCACCGATCCGGCGCCGCTGGAAATGTTCGAGACCACCATCCAGTTCAAGCCGCGCGATACCTGGCGCCCGGGCATGACGCCCGAGAAGCTGGTCGAGGAACTGGACCGTGCGGTCCAGGTGCCGGGACTCGCCAACATATGGGTTCCGCCGATCCGCAACCGCATCGACATGCTCGCCACCGGCATCAAGAGTCCGATCGGGGTCAAGATCGCGGGCAGTAATCTGGCTGATATCGATCGCGTTGCACTGGACGTCGAGCGCATCGCCAGGACCGTTCCCGGGGTGTCGTCGGCACTGGCCGAGCGGCTCACCGGCGGCCGCTACATCGATGTGGATATCGATCGCGCGGAGGCGGCGCGCTATGGCATGAACATCGGCGACGTGCAGTCGGCGGTGGCCAACCTGATCGGCGGCGAAAACATCGGCGAAACGATCGAAGGCCTGGCACGCTATCCGATCAACGTGCGCTACCCGCGCGAATGGCGCGACACGCCCGCCAGGCTTGCCGCGCTGCCCATCCTGACCCCCAATGGCAGCCAGATCACCCTGGGCATGGTGGCTACGGTCAGGATCACCGACGGCCCGCCGATGCTGAAAAGCGAGAATGGGCGGCCATCAGGCTGGGTGTATGTCGACGTGCGCGGGCGCGACCTCGCGTCTACCGTGGCCGACCTGCAGGCTGCGGTGGCTGCAAAGGTCAAGCTCGAACCCGGAATGAGCCTGGCCTACTCCGGCCAGTTCGAGTTCATGGAACGCGCCAACGCGCGGCTGAAGCTCGTCGTGCCGGCCACGCTGCTCATCATCCTGGTGCTGCTCTATCTCACCTTCAATCGTTTCGACGAAGCGCTGCTCATCATGGCCACGCTGCCGTTCGCGCTGACCGGTGGGGTGTGGTTCCTTTATGCCATGGGCTACCAGTTGTCGGTCGCCACCGGCGTCGGCTTTATCGCGCTAGCCGGTGTGTCGGCCGAGTTCGGCGTCATCATGCTGCTGTACCTGAAGAACGCTTGGGACGCGAAACGCGATGCCGGCAAAACCGGCGAGGCCGACCTGCTCGACGCCATCCGCGAGGGCGCGGTGCAGCGCGTGCGCCCCAAGGCGATGACGGTGGCGGTGATCGTCGCCGGCCTGCTGCCCATCCTGCTGGGCAGCGGCACCGGTAGCGAGGTGATGAGCCGCATCGCCGCGCCCATGGTGGGCGGCATGCTGAGCGCGCCGCTGCTGTCGCTGTTCGTCGTCCCGGCGGCGTATCGGCTGATGCGCCGCCGGCTGTCTGAAAGCAGGCCGCTGTTGAAGCAACGTGAAGCGGTCTGAATCCGGCAGGAGGCGTGTCTCCAGGCAGGCGTCGCACGTGGGATGGCTTGGCGGTATCCTTGCGTTTTGCCAGAATTGATCACGAACATGAAAAACGCCAAAGACCTCAACCAATTGATCGACCTGGTACACGAAGCCGTGTACGAAGTCGACGAACTGCGCGCCTGCCTGGAGCACGACGACGATGAGGCTGCCACCTACAGGCCGTATCTCGATGCCCTGGACGGCATGCTGCGCGCGCTGCACGAATCCATGGTGTCGGGAAAATACGGTGGCGCGGGACAGGGCGAAGACCTGGCCTACATGCCGCTGTTCAAGAAGCACGAACGCAACATCCCCTTCCGTGAACTGCTGCGTGCCATCAACGCCACCCACCGTGAGGGCTATGAGCCCTGACTGGAATTGAAATCACGGAGCGATGCGCCGACGGGATCATCCAATGGATTCGTCGCATGGGCGCTTGATGGCTCAGGGCGTGAAGGCTGCCAGTTCCGCCTCAAGTTCCGCCGCACTCGCACACTCAAACGCTTCCCGGCTAAAACGGGTGACGACGCCGGCCATTTCACTCCAGCCATAGCCGCGGCACCGGGGGCTCAGCCTGTCGCTGTCTTGCGGTGCGCGGGCGACGAGGTGCAAACAGCCCCGACTGTAGACGAGGTTGTAAGGGGTGTTTTGCTGGTGTAGCTGGTCGAGTTGAAGCCAGGCTTCAACGGCATCGGTGAAACGCTGGCAGGGGAGCGGATAGGGCTGGGTGCCGCCGTTGTGGAGAAAACGCGTGTCCTGCACCGGCAGCGGACTCGTCTGCACGAAGCTCTGGAAATGCAGGTGGTTGACCGAGGCGCCCGCGCCATAGCTGTTGTAGCCGAGGCAGAAGCCGGGCACATCGGTTTGCGCGCAGAGCTCCCACGCCCAGCCGTGCAGCTCCGGCGTGAGGAGTTGCGGGATCTCGCACAGAGGTTCCGGCACCAGCAGGCCATGCAGGCGGGCGAAGGGAAATTTGTTGTACAGCAGGCGCGCCGGTTTGCCGGCGAGGTCGCCTTCCCAGAGGGTCTCGCTGGCGAGAAACCCCAGATTGAAATGGAAGCCCGCCGGATCGAACGGACGCAGCAGGCGTTCGAAGCGCAGCCCGCTCATGCGCGGCGGACGCAAGGCGCGGATCGGGTTGAACAATACTTCCCAGGCGCCGACGCGGCGGCTTTGCAGGGTGTGCAGGTGGGTAAAGCCGATGGCATGCAGCTTGAGAAAAACCAGCACGTCGTCGTCCGGCTCGGTCAGTTGCCGGCCCCTTCGCATCGCTTCCGTGATGGCTGCGGCGAGTTCCGCATGGCGCGCCGCCAGGGCGGGGGCGAGCCGCGCCCACAGGCTGGCGTCGTAGGCGGCATTGGCCAGCACCAGGATATAGACGCCGAGCCCGCGATGCTGGGCAAGCAGGGCGGCCAGTCCGTCGGCAAAATCAAGTTCCAGCGTGGCGGCGGAGGTGAACGGGTGGGGGCGGGCGGTCATGCGGTGTCGGGACGGAGAGTGGGGTGGCGCATGGCTGGACTTCGCCACTGAAATGGGCTTCGCTATTGAAATGGACTTCGCCAGGCGGCGGAGCGCTCAAACGGGTCGCAGGGGGATTAAAGTTCGCCGTTGGCGCCCGCGCGCATCACGCTGTCGATCTTGTCGTGGAGGGCCAGTGCGCCTTTGCGCAGTTCCGGGGTGATGTTCAACTGTTTGCCGGCCATGTTGATCCCGGTCACGTCCCAGTCCAGCGTCATCACCCAGATGTTCTTGTCGGCATCCTCCATCACCGTGATGCGGCAGGGCATGAATACCGCCATTTCCGGGATGGTTCGCAGCAGGTCGCGCCCCACGGCGATATCGCAGAAGCTGAACACTTCGACGCGCGGCGCGCTGTCGTCGTGCAGCACCAGCTTGAAGTCTTTCCACATCTGGTTTTTGCCGACGAATTTCAGGTTGACCTGGTTGGCGCGCAGCATCATCGACTCGACCACTTCATCGAACGTGATGCCGGGCTTGACCTTGTATTTGACGACGAAATGGTTGACCACCTCTCGCGCGTCCATTTTCGCCATGTTGGTGGTCATCGGCATGGCCAGTTGAAGCCACTGTTTCTTTTCCTCGGGTGTCAGGATGCGATTCATCTGGTAATCGCGGTAGGGTGGCGGCGGCGCCTGCTGCATCATGATCGGGCCATAAGGCGTGGGGGTGGCGTCGATCCAGCCGGGCGGCGGGGCGGTTGCCGGAACGGTTGCCGGGTCGGGTTCCGCAGTCGGCGCGGGCGGCTCGGCAGCGAGCAGCGGCAAGCTGCACAGGCAAGCGAGGGCAAACGGGAAGAAGCGCATCATGGCGGGGCTCCTGGGTGGTTACGTTGTCATCCTACGCGTCGTAATACTCACGTCAATCGGCCGTCAGACGCGTGTGCGAAAGGTGTGTTGCAGGGCGGCCAGCTCAACTGCGGCGGAGGCGAAATCACCGCTTCTGATGCAGGCCTCGATGCGTGCAGCGCCTTCCTGAATCGTGGTGGCCATCACGCTGGCGGCCGCACCCTTGAGGGCGTGCGCTTCCTTGCGGCATGACTCGGTATCGGCCTGTTCGATCCCGCGTTGCAGCACGGCCAGGCTGGCTTCGGTGGTGCTGATGAACACGGCTGCCAGATCGTTCACCAGTTCCGGGTTGTTTGGGTAGCGCTGATGCAGCGCGGGCAGATCGAGTAGCGGTGTGCGGTCTGCTGCCGGCCTGACTTGCGGAAGCCATTGTGCCAGCAAGGCTGCCAGCGCAGCTTCGGAGTAAGGCTTGGAGAGATAATCGTTCGCCCCGGCTGCCAGACAGGTTTCACGGAAACCGGTATTGGCATTGGCGGTCAGCGCAATGATGGGGATGTGTCGAATGCCGGTCGGTAACATGCGTATCCGCCGAGTGGCCTCCAGCCCATCCATTTCCGGCATTTGCCAGTCCATCAGCACCAGGTCGAACGCGTCTTCCGCCAGCAGGTCCAGCGCCTGCGTGCCGCTGGCGGCCATCGCATGCTGCAGGCCCATGTCGCGCAACTGATGTGCCAGCACCTTCTGGTTCACCGGGTGATCCTCCACCACCAGGATGCGTCCCCTGAGCTGAATGGTGGGCAGTTCCGGCAGTTCGGCCAGCTCCGCCGTGGTCGGCGGCAGCAGCAGGTGCAGGGTAAAGCGGCTGCCTTGCCCCGGCGTGCTTTCGGCCGTGAGCCGCCCCCCCATCAAGCCAGCCAGTTGGCTGCTGACCGCGAGCCCCAGGCCGGTGCCGCCGTAGCGGCGTGTGGTCGACGAATCCGCTTGTGAAAACGCCTGGAACAGGCGGGTCTGCGTCTCGGCGCTGATGCCGATTCCGCTGTCCTGAACGCTGAAGCGGCAAGCGATGTCGTCCCCCGCCGGCTCGAACGTCACACGCAGGTCGACGCCGCCCTGCCGGGTGAACTTGATCGCGTTATCGATCAGGTTGAGCAGGATCTGGCGGATGCGGGTGGGATCGCCCAGCAGGGCGGCAGGAGGAGGGGTGGGCAGCGACAGCGTGAGGTGCAGGTTTTTTTCCAGCGCACGCGCCTGAAACAGCGCCACCACGCTCTGCACCAGCGCCACCGGCGAAAAGGCGACGTGCTCGATGGTCAGTTTCCCCGCCTCGATTTTGGAGAAGTCGAGGATGTCGTTGATGATGGTGAGCAGGCTTTCCGTCGAGGTTTTCAGCGTCGAGATGTATTCGCGCTGTTGCCCATCGAGCGGCGTTTTCAGCAGCAGGCTGCTCATCCCCAGAATGCCGTGCATCGGGGTGCGGATTTCGTGGCTGATGTTGGCTACGAATGCCGATTTGGCCTGTGCCATTTTCAGGGCGGACTCACGCGCCGCCTCCTTGGCGGCCTCGGCCGCGCGGCGCTCCGACACGTCGCGCATGATCGCCTGAATCACCGGTTTGCCCTCCAGTTGCATCGCGTGCAGGGCGATTTCAGCCGAGAACACCGAACCATCCTGGCGCCGCCCCTGCCAGTCCATTAGTGCATGCCCCTGGTCGCGCGCCTGGGAAAGGGCCTGCATGGCATGGTCTTGTGCGGTTGCGCCGTTGGCCTGAATCGTGGTGCCGAGTTGTTGAATCGGGGTGCGCAGAAAATCGTTTACCGATTTCATCCCGAACAGGGCGAGGGTAGCCCGGTTGCAATCGGTAAAGCCCTTGTCGTCGAGGATGACGACGGCGTCGGAGTTGGTTTCAAACAGCGTCTGGTATTTCAGCCTTTCGGTTTCCAGTTGCCGCGTCTGCTTCAACAAGTGGCGGCTGACCAGTACGGCGACCAGCGTGGCCAGCAGGGTGGCCAGAATGCCCAGCGTCAACATCAGGTTGCGGGTGGAGCGATAGGCGGCGTAGGTTTTGCCGAGGGCGGCTTCGTTGGCCTCGCGTTGCAGACGGGTCATCTTGTCGAGCGCCTCCACCAGGCGGCCTTGCAGCGGGATCGCCTCCTTCTGCAGCAGCGCCAGCGCATCGGCATTATTCCCGTCAAGCGCTGCATCGACCACACTGAACATCACGGGCTGGTTGCTGAGGGTGATGGTGTCGAGTTCGTTCATCAGCTGCTTTTCTTCGGGTGCACTGAGCAGGGCCAGCAACTGAAGGCGATCCTTGGTGTAGCGCCCGCCGTATTCCTGGAATTGCAGGAACAGCGCATCTTTTTCCCAGGGGTCGACCGACACCACGATGCTGTGCATCAGCACCGCACGATCACGCAGCGTGTCGCGCATGTGCGAGGCGAGCCGGGTTTTGACGTTGTTGACCGTGACCACGTTGGCCAGCTCGTTGTTGAGATGCGCCATCTGGGTGACGCCCAGCCCGATGACGGCCAGCATCAGCAACAGCGCAGCGGTGAAACCGAGTCCGACGTTGAACAGCAGGCCGCGTGGCGGATTAGCAGCGACTTGCCCGCTTGCGGGCTTGGTCGAGTGCTTGGTCGTCCCATCAGAGAGCGGCATTACTCGGACACCGTGTCCGTGGAGCGGACATCGTCAGGCGGCGCCACGCGGCGCGCGCCGTCGTAATGATCATGCCAGTAGTGGTCGCTGAGATTGGAAATCATGACCGCACCGGTGCGGCTGCTCGCGGCGTGCACGAAGCGGTCGTCGCCCAGATAAATGCCGACATGCGAGAACGCGCGGTTGAGGGTGTTGAAGAAGACCAGGTCGCCAGGCTGGAGTGCGGCGGGTGCCAGCGGCTGCGTTGTTTCGCTGATGGCGCGGCTATCGTGCGGCAGCAGGATGCCGGCGGTTTGCTTGAACACGTGGCTGACGAAACCGCTGCAATCCAGTCCGGTTTCGGGTGAACTGCCGCCCGGGTGATAGGGGCTGCCCACCAGGCTGATGGCATAAATGGAGATGTCTTCAGGCGGGGTGCCGGCGTGCGCAGCATGCGCCAGCAACAGGGGGATCAGCAGCAGCAGGACAGGCTTCATCGAATCAGAATCTGCTCTATAGTTAGAATGAGACTATGGCCAATTGTGGCGGGTATTGAATTTGAGGATTGCACCATGAATGACGCACACACATCAGTTCCCAGCGAAACGGCTTCCAGTGAAGCCAGTATCCCCGACAATGCGCAGCTCGTGCAATGGCATGACGAGGCCGCCGCGGCCGCCGCCGAGTCCGATCTGCATGATCGGGTGCGCGAATTGACCGCGCGCGCCCTGCATGAAAGGCGCATGGCGCTGCACGACATACGCGAGATTGTCGCCGCGATCACCTCCGGGGTGGGCAGTGGCCTGACCGCGCGCGGCGGCGAGATGAAGGAAGGGCTCAAGCAGGCAGTGTCCGGCCTCGATGCGGCCATCGGCAACGCGGCGCAGACCGCCTCTTATACCTTGCGCGAAGCCGCTGCCCAGGGGAAATCCTTCAAGGACAATGAACTGAAAGACAGTCTGGAGCAGTTGCGCGACCTGGAGACGCAGATCGTCGACACCCTGAAGCAGACCGCCAGGCAGTCCGGCGGCAAACTCAAGGAAGAACTCGACTATCTGGGCGACCATCTGAAAATCAGCGGCACGCGCACCGGCGAGCAGGTGCGCGATGCATTGCAACAGTTGGCCAGCGGCGTGAAAGCCAGCAGCGCGGCGGGACGCGCCGGGCTCTCCGAGTCGGCTGGCACCGCCACCGAGCGCTTGTCGCTGGTGGCAAGCGGCGTCTTGGCGGCCTTGTCCGATTCGCTCAAACGGCAGAGCGAACGCCTGCGTTCCTGATTCACCCGCCGACAGTCGAAACGCTGTCGGCTACACTCTCGGCATTGCCGATTCCAAAAAACCAACGATGCTCTGGGAAACCATATCGGTCGTGCGCGACCTGCCGCGATTGCACGAAATCGCCACGGTGATGATTCGCTATGGCGGGGGCGATCTGGTGCGCGTCCTTGGCATCAGCGGCGCGCTGGAACGCGCCGGCCGGATTCTGCACTGGCACAACACCAGCGAAATCAGCCAGCTCGACGCACCGGTGCGTATCCGCCGCGCACTGGAGGAACTGGGTCCCACCTTCGTCAAGCTGGGGCAACTGCTGGCAACCCGGGTGGATTTGTTTCCGCCACACTGGATAGCCGAATTCGAGAAGCTGCACAGCCAGGTGCCGGCGGTGCCCTACGAGGTGTTGCGTAACGACCTGGTGGCCGCGATCAAGGGCGAACCTGACGAAGTGTTTGCAGCATTCGATCCGGTGCCGCTGGCCGCTGCTTCGATCGCGCAGGTATACCGCGCCACGCTCAAGGATGGCACGCCGGTTGTCGTCAAAGTCCGCCGCCCCGGCATCGAGGGCGTGATCCAGGCCGACCTGCGCATTCTGGAACATGCCGCCAAGTTGCTGGAAAGCGAAGTGCCGGATTTCCGGCGTTACGACCCGGCGCAAATCGTTTCGCAGTTCCGCCGCTCGCTGAATCGCGAACTCGACCTGGCCAAGGAAGCGCGCAACATCGATCAGTTCGCACGCGATTTTGCCGATGATCCGCTGGTGAAGATCCCCCGGGTGTACTGGGAATTCACCAATGACCGCGTCAATGTGCAGGAGGAAATTATCGGGCTGGAAGGTGTGGCGCCCGACAAACTGCGTGCCTGCGGACTCGATCCCAAGCTGCTGGCGGCGCGCGGTGCCGACACCGTGTTGCGCATGGTGCTGGAACACGGTTATTTTCATGCAGACCCGCATCCGGGCAACGTGCTGTTCCTGCCCGGCAACCGCATCGGCATGATCGATTTCGGCATGGTGGGCATGCTGACCAATGCCCGCCGCAACCAGATTGTCGACTTGCTGCATGCCCTGACGCGTAATGACGAGCAGGGCATGATGCAGGTGCTGCTCGACTGGAGCGGCGAATCGGTGGGCGATGAAGACCGCCTGGCGTACGACGTGGCGGAACTGCTGCAAAGCTACGACGACCTGCAGCTCAAGGACGTGAAGATTGGCGCGTTGCTGAACGACATCACGGCGGTCATGCGCGACAACAATCTGCTGTTGCCGGCCGATCTGACCTTGCTGTTCAAGGCGCTGATCACGCTGGAAGGGCTGGGGCAGCAGCTCGACCCCGAATTCCACATGATCGACCATTTGACGCCGTTCGTGGAACGCATCATCCAGCAGCGCTACACCCCGCAGGCGCTGCTGGCGCGTGGTCGTAAAAGCGTGCGCGAGACGCTGGAAGTGCTGGCCGACGTGCCGCGCGACCTGCGCAATCTGCTGCGGGATATGCGGCGGGGACGGGTCAAGATCGATCTCGACCTGAAACGGCTGGACCAGTTTGGCCACCAGCTGGATCGTGCCAGCAACCGGCTGACCATGGGTATCCTGACCGCCTCGCTGGTGGTCGGCTCCAGCATCATCATGACGGTGAAGGGCGGCCCTCAGCTATTCGGACTGCCGTTCTTCGGTCTGCTGGGATTCCTGATCGCGTTTTTCAACAGCTTGTGGATCATTTTTTCGATCTGGCGCTCGGGCAAACACTGAGCCTTCAGGCCGTAGCCGCATCCTGCGGCGCCAGTTGATCCAGTGCCAGCGGCCGCCCCAGCAGATAGCCCTGCACGTGGGCGAAGCCGAGTTCCTGCACCCGTTCCAGCACCGCTTCGTTCTCCACGCCTTCGGCAACCAGCGAATACCCGGCGTCGCGCATCATGCGCGCAAAGTCGGCGACCACGCGGCCGGCCCGGTCGTCCGCTTCGAGTTTCTGGATCAACGAAATATCGAACTTGACCACGTCAACCGGCAAATCGACGAGGTAGCGCAGCGGTGAGTAGCCGGTGCCGAAGTCATCCATGGCGATTTTGAAATTCACCGTGCGCAGCAATTCGAGATAGGTGCGCACTTCCATGATCTGGGTGATAAGCGAAGTTTCGGTGATTTCCAGCATCAGCGGATGACGGGCGGTGTGGCGTGACAGCTCCATCAGTGCCGAGACAACCTCGGGGTGGGAAATGCTTTGCGCGGAGATGTTCACCGAGATGCCGCTGCCTTGGGGCAGGCGCAGTGCGGCGAGATCGGCATCCACTTGATGCAGCACCGCCAGGTCGAATTCGGTTTCGAGCCGGCGGCTGGCGACCACGGGCAGAAAATCGCCCGGCATCAGCAGGTGTCCGCGGTGACGAATCCGTGCCAGCGCCTCGTAATAGGCGACCTGCCGCTGCGGCAGGTTGTGGATCGGCTGGTAATGCATCTCGATCATGCCGGGCTGAGCCAGTGCCTGGAACAGCGCGCTGGTTTCGCGGTTGGCAACCAGGGTTTGCGCGCCGCTGTCGGTGTCTTCGCCATAGACAGCGATGCGACGGTGCCCCGGCTGCTTGGCGACATACATGGCGATGTCCGCCTGCTTGGGCAGTTCGTCGAGCCGGTCATGCTGATCCATGGCACAAAATGCAATGCCGATGCTGATGCCTACCGGCTCGTTGATGCCCAGATCGGTAAAGCGGGCGGCATCGATCAGATTCTGGCAGCGCTGGCCGATCTGCTTGGCCTGAGCGGGCGTGGTGCGCGCCAGGAAAGTGGCGAATTCGTCGCCGCCCAGGCGGTACAGCCGGTCGTTGGCGCGCAGCGCCATCACCACCGCGTCGACGATGACGCACAGCACGCGGTCGCCCTTGGCATGGCCGTAGGTGTCGTTGATGGATTTGAAACGGTCGCAGTCGATCAACAGGAAGGCCACGCCCTGCGGTGACGATGCCACTTTGGTGCGGAAATCCGCCCAGTCTTCCTCGTAGGCGCGACGGTTGTAGCAGCCGGTCAACGCATCCTGGCGCGCCTGCGAATGGAATTCGCGGTTCTGGTTTTGCAGCGTGCCGTGCAACTCGCGCAGTTGCAGCTGATAGTCGTGCAAGGAGCGCCGCACCTTATCGAGCTCGGCGATCCGCAGCAGGCCGGGACGGTGGGGTTCGTGCGGCAAGCGTGCCTGCTGCATCGCTTCGATATCCCGTGACAGCTGCCACAAGGGCCGCACCAGTGCCCACTCGTACAACCAGGATCCTGCCAGCGCGGCAGCGGCCAGCAACCCGAACAACGCGATCAGAGTGCGTGAAAAAATCGTCTGATAGCGCAACTGGTCCGGGTCAGGGCGTGCCATGAACGTCAGCCGCGTCCGCAAGTGGGCGGCGGCCAGGGTTTCGCCGGGTGCGAGACGCAGCAGGATGCTGGCAGGGTCGACAAAATGGAAGCTGCCATGCAGCAGGGCGGGCAGGATATCCAGCCGTATCAGGCCATACCCTGCCAATATTTTTCCGCCGGCATCGTTATAAATGGGGAAGAGCCGGTGCAAGGTCGGCGTGTCCGATACGTGAGTCAGCCATGCTGCAGGAGCGGTGCTTAAGGCTGACGCGTCCAGGCGCGCGGGAAAAGGCCGCGCGCCGGGGTCGGGTGCGAGCAGGACGCCATCCGGCGTATAGAGTGCCACCCGCGCCTGCGCTTTCGGCAGGATGCCCGCTTCGACCACCCGTGTACTGCGCCAATAGGCGTAATACGCGGGCAGCACCAGTTGTTGCCGGGTTTCATCCCAGCCCGCCAGTTGCGCCGCCTGCTTTTCGGTTTCACTCAACAGCTGGTCCAGCCGCGCCTGCAACTCGGATTCGGCCGCTTCATGGCGATGCCGGGCCAGGTTGTCCGAGGCCACGCGGGTCTGGTACAGCGCATACCCGCCGAGCAGCGACATGGTCAGCATCAGCCCGGCGACAAACACCAGCGCCAGTTGCTTGATCGAGAGAGAAAGGGAACGGGTGCGGCTCATTCCGATGGCGTGTCGGGTGACTGGACGCGTGACGAGGCGGTGCGCGCGCCCGATCGCAGATAGGCGAGCGTGTGCTCCAATAGATCGAATTCGTTCTCGCCGTCCATGAAGTGATTGCCGCCTTTGACCACGATCAGCGGCGTCTGGATATGTTGCAGCGTACTCAACCAGCCTTGTGCCAGCCTGCCGTCGGCGCCGCCCATGACAAGCAGGGCGCGATCGCCGAGCTGGTGCAGCGCCGCCAGGGTTCGCGGCTGATCCCACCGCACATAAGTCAGCAGCGCCTCCGGTGTGGTGGGGTATTTGCCGCAAAACGACAGCGGGTGCTTGACCAGGTCGCGGTCGCGCCGCGCCACCTGGGCGGTCAGCTGCTCGATCAGTTGTGCGCGGGGCATCCCGCCGACTTGCGCGTCGACCAGCGAGACGCCGACAAAGCCCGTGATGGCCGGATCGGGTTTGCCCGACAAATAGGCCAGCAGCTGCAAGCTGCCGAAGCTGTGGCCAACCAGCACGATCTGGCGATGCCCCTTGCCGCGCAGCCATTTCACCCAGCGGTCGATTTCGGCGAGATCGTCGTCGAGGCTGTTGTAATGGATGGCCTCGCAGGCCAGGCTTTGCCTGCGGTCGGGAATCCCCAGTGTCAGCGTAGGGGTCAGCACGCTGTAGCCCGCGTCGGTGAGACCGCGCGCCAGTGTCGCCACGGTGGGGAATTCGCGGGTTTGCAGAAAGCCGTGCAACAGCAGGATGGCGGGCTTGTCGCGCGCGCCGGCCTGGTATTCGGCCGTCGCCGGCAGATTCGGGCGCATGTCCAGCGTGACCTGGGTGGCGTGTGTCGAAAATGGGAGCAGCCCAAGCAGCAGCAGGAAAATCCAATGCGTGCGCAACATGCGTGAAGCCAAGACAAGGTATGTCCAACATTAACGTCAGTCGTGCCTGAAACTGAAGCCGCCCCGGTGTTAAACTGACGTTGAAATTTCACACCAACATGATTGATCTACAAGCATTTTTTTCCCCGGATGGTGCCTGCGCCGCAGTCTTGCCACGCTGGCGCGCGCGCCCTCAGCAAGTCGCCATGGCCGAGGCCGTGCAAGCCGCCATCGCGGCCAATGGTGTGCTACTGGCCGAAGCCGGCACCGGCACCGGAAAAACCCTGGCCTATCTGATTCCCGCCTTGCTGTCAGGCGGCAAGGTGGTGATCTCCACCGGCACCAAAGCCTTGCAGGACCAGCTGTTCCATCGCGATCTGCCCGCCGCTCGGCGTGCGCTGAAGTCGCCGGTCAAGGTTGCGTTGCTCAAGGGCCGCGCCAATTACGTCTGCCACCACCACCTGCAACGCAACCTCGCCGATGGCCGCTTTGCAAACCGTGACGATGCGGCGTGGCTGCAAAAAATCGCCCGCTTCGCCGAAACCAGTAGCAGCGGTGACCGCGCCGAAGCCGAAGGCATCCCGGAAGACGCCACCGCGTGGTTTTACGCCATCTCCAGCCGTGATACCTGCCTCGGCAGCGAGTGCGATCATTACAAGGACTGCTTTGTGATGGCGGCGCGCAAAGCCGCGATGGAGGCCGAGGTGGTGGTGGTCAACCATCACCTGTTTTTTGCCGACCTGTGGCTGAAAGACGAAGGCGTCGCCGAACTGCTGCCCGCCTGCAACACCGTGATCCTCGACGAAGCGCATCAGCTCGCTGAAACCGCCGCGCAGTTTTTTGGCGAAACGCTGTCGGTGGCGCAACTGCTCGATCTGGCAGGCGATAGCAAGCGCCTCGCGGCAGTGAAGGCGGGCGACTTCCCGGCGCTGCGCCGTGCCGCTGAGGACCTTGGCAAGACGGCGCGTGACCTGCGCCTGGCATTCCCGCAAAACCCGATCAAATCGACCCTCGCGGAACTGACGCGCTACGACAAATGGCCGGACGCGCTGAAGGCCTTGTCCGCATCGCTGGACGAGTTGACCAAGCTGCTGGAAACCCAGGCCGAGCGCGACGCCGATCTGAAAAACTGTTTCGAGCGCGCGCAGGGCGTGCAAGCCACGCTGGCCAGCTGGCAGCGCGATGACGACCCCGCCAACCCGCGCGTGCGCTGGCTCGAAACCACGCTGAGTTCGCTGTTGCTGCACGCCACGCCGCTGTCGGTCGGCGCCCTGTTCGGCGCCAAGCTCACCGAGCGCGCGCAGGCATGGATACTCACCTCGGCCACGCTCGCGGTTGGCGGTGATTTCAGCCACCTGAAATCCCGGCTCGGCATCGAGCAGGCCGAAACCCTGTGCGTCGACAGTCCCTTCGACTACCCGCGCCAGGGTGTGCTGTACGTGCCGCAAGGCCTGCCCGCCCCGAACACCCCCGAGTTCACCGAGGCCGTCGTCGCGGCCGCCTTGCCGGTGCTGGACATCAGCAAGGGGCGCGCCTTCATCCTGTTCACCAGCCTGCGCGCACTGGAAAGAGCCCGCGGCTTGTTGACCGAAGCGTTCAAGCAGCGCAACTGGGATTACCCCTTGCTGGTGCAGGGCGACGCGCCGAAGAACGAACTTCTCGCGCGCTTTCAAAAAGCTGGCAACGCCGTGTTGCTGGGCAGCCAAAGCTTCTGGGAGGGTGTCGACATGCCGGGCGACGTGCTGTCGGTCGTCATCATTGACAAATTGCCCTTCCAGCCGCCTGACGATCCGGTGGTCGCCGCGCGCATCGTCCAGGCCGAAAAGAACGGCGGCAAACCCTTCATGGATTACCAGTTGCCGCACGCCGCGATCAGCCTCAAGCAGGGCGCAGGGCGTTTGATCCGCACCGAAACCGACCGTGGCGTGTTGATGATCTGCGATACCCGGCTGGCGGATAAACCCTATGGCAAGCTGTTGCTGAACGCGCTGCCGGCGATGACGCGGACGCGCAAGCTGGAGGTGGTGGCGCGGTTTTTTGCGGTAGAGGGGAAGGGGAGTGTGGCGGCGCCGGCTACGGTGGGGTAGGTCGCGCCGCCGCTTACCTAACCACCGTTCGCCCTGAGCTTGTCGAAGGGCCGTCAACAGTAGTGGAGGATTTCGCTAGACTACTGTCCGTTGGCCGGGGGTAGCCCGGCGGCTAGTCACTTTCTTTGTCAATGCGACAAAGAAAGTAACCCAAGAAAACGCACCCCGACATCCCCGAATTCCCGAAAATCGAGCCTGCCGGGTGGGCAGCAAAGAACTCGCCCCACTTTTGCTGTTTTAATTTGATTTTTGTGAGCGGGACTTCAGACACCTTTGCCGCTGATCCACCCGACAGGCTCAGTTTTCGGCGGGGCTGAGAGGGGAGAAAGTCAAAACCAGGACGGTGATGACGGATTGGTTTGTGTGCTTTGATAGCATTCGCAATGCCCTTCAGTTATTGCGCCCTGCGCAGACTGGTTACTGATGGTTTGCGTCAAGGCTAAATTCGACAATCTGCCCGCGTCTTTTTTGAACCAGTTACGAGAGGCCATTGATCATGGATAAGGAAATGGAAAAATTTCAGCAAGACTTGCTTGAATCGGTTCAGCAGATGAAAGCGGGGAAAACAGCACGGACGACCCAAGTGGCGTTGCCACCATCGTCGAAGCGCGCAACCGGCTCGGCATGTCGCAATCCAAACTCGCCGCCCTGATGGGTGTGTCCCCCCGCACCTTGCAAGACTGGGAACAAGGCCGCCGCAAACCCACCGGCGCGGCGCAAACCCTGCTGCGCGTAGCGATCGCGCATCCGGAAGTGTTGCGTAATTTGAGGGCGGCGTGAGTACGGAAGGCTTTCCTGCGTACGATAAACGCGACGCACCGTGAGGGGGTGAGTCCTAGAAACTCGAATCGAATGACGGCCTATAAGGTGTCATTTAGCATGGATAACTTACGTAAATTACTTATCCGGTGGACGCTATGGTACGCGCAGAAATTATCGCAACAATTGCTTTAATCGTGGCACTTTGCAGCCTCGGCTTTTCGATTTACTTAGGCATCCGTGATCGAGGGAAGCTTCAGGCAGTTAGTAAATTCTTTCCTGGTTCCGAATATGGCTCGCCTCACATTCGTATTTCTATCGTAAATGCCGGCCGCCGCCCCATTGTTCTTCGTATGCTGGTTGCCGTTTGTGATGATGACTATTGGTTTGGCTCCTATCTCGGAGACCACAAATCTGGCCTACGTCTCGGCGAGCATGAGCACCATGAAATAACATGGGAGAAAGATGAGTTTCTTGGTGGTCCCGAGGACGACAAAATTGCGGGTGACCTTCAGGTTGAAGACTCCTTGGGCCGACGCCATGCTGTTCAAGATGCAAAAGAAAACATCAGGAGGTTGCTTGAAGAATGAGCAACTATTTGTTCAAGCGCTTCGACTGCTCAAAAGCAACTCGTGTAGGTTGAGCTGACAAGCCCAACAGATAGAGCCATGTTGGGCTTCATTTCATTCAGCCCACCTACTCGCTGCCCCACCAATCACTCATCCCGCAGCGCCTCCACCGGATTCAACCGCGCCGCACGCATGGCAGGCACCACGCCGGCGGCCAGCCCGATCAGCACCGACACCACCAGCGCGCCGAGGGCGTAATCCCACGGCGTGTTGACCGGCAGGCTGCTCACGGTGGTCTTCAATAACCAGGCGATGCCGGCGCCAACAGCCAAGCCACCGAGTCCGCCCAGGGTGGACAGCACGGTGGATTCCATCAGGAACAGGGTGCGGATTTGTGCCCGCGTGGTGCCCAACGCGGTGAGCAGGCCGATCTCGGATACGCGCTCGGCCACCGCGATGTGCATCAGCGTGACCATGCCGACCGCGCCGACCAGCAGCGAGATGCCACCGAGCGCGGCGACGGCGAAGGTCAGCACGTCGAGCACGGTGCCGAGCGTGTCGAGCATCTGCTGCTGCGGGGTGAGGGTGAAATCCTCACGGCCGTGGCGCGCGATCAGGATGCGTTTGGCGTCGGCGACCACCGCCTTGAGCGGCGCGCCGGGGCGGTAGGCGATGTGGACTTCCATCACGCCCTCCCGGTTGAACACTTCGAGCGCGCGCGCGGTGGGGATGTAGACGGTGTCGTCGAGGTCGAACCCCAGCACCTGGCCCTTGGGCGCCATCACGCCGATCACCCGGAAGCGCGACGCGCCTACTTGTAACGTCGCGCCCAGCGGATTGGCGCTGCCGAACAGTTCGCTGCGCACTTTCGCGCCGAGCACCGCATAGGCGCGCGGATTGCGCGGGTCGTCGGCGGGCAGGTATTGGCCGACCGCGACGTGCATGTTGAACGCGCGCGAAAAGTCCGGCCCCTCGCCGTACACCGTCACCCGCCGACTGCGCCCGTGGGCGCGGATTTCCGCGTTGCCCATCACCCCGGCGTTGGTGTATTGCGCGTAGCGCGAGGTCTTCAGCGCCAGCGCGTCTTCGATCGTCAGCAGCCGCGCGCTGCCGATGGCGCCGACCGAGGCACCGTGGGTGCTGGTTTTGCCCGGGCTGATGTTGATGATGTTGGTGCCGAACTGGGTGAATTCGGCCAGCACGAATTGATGGATGCCGTCGCCGATGCTGGTGAGCAGGATCACCGCGGCGATCCCCACCGCGATGCCGGTGGCGGACAGGAAGGTGCGCAGCCGGTGCGCGGTCAGCGCGTGCAGGGCGAAGCGCAGGGTGTCGGCGAGGCTCATTTTCCGCTCAACGCCAATACGGGATCGAGCCTCGCCGCGCGCGCGGCGGGCAGCAGGCTGGCGAGAATGCCGGTGATGAGGGCAGTGGCGACGCCCGCCACGCTGGCCCAGGCCGGCGGCCAGGCGGGGAGCACCGGATAGGTGAGGCGGATCATCCAGGCGCCGAACTGCCCCAGCGCGTAACCGATGGCGCCGCCCGCCAGCGACAGCCACAGCGCCTCGGCAAAGAACAGGCGGCGGATGTCGGCGGCGGGTGCGCCGAGGGCTTTCAGCAAGCCGATTTCCGCGGTGCGCTGCGCCACCGCCACCAGCATCACGTTCATCACCAGAATCCCGGCCACCGCCAGGCTGATCGCGGCGATGCCCGACACTCCAAGCGTCAGCGCGCGCAGGATGCGGTCGAAGGTGGCGAGCACCGCGTCCTGGGTGATGACGGTGACGTCGTCTTCGCCGTCGTGGCGCAGTTTCAGGGTGTGGCGGATGGCGGCCTTGGCCGGCTCGATGTCGTTGCGGCTGCGTGCCTCGATCAGGATGCGGAACAGCGAGGAGGTGTTGAACAGTTCCTGCGCGTACTCGATCGGGATGATGGCGATCTCGTCTGAATTGAAGCCCATCGACTCACCCTGGCTGGCCAGCACGCCCGACACCAGAAAGCGGCTGTCGCCCAACCGGATGCGCTGGCCGATCACCTTGCCATCGGGGAAAAATTCGCGTGCAAGCTGGCTGCCCAGCACGATCTGCGCACTGCGTTCGGAGCCGTGTGCGAGAAAGCTGCCCTGCGACAACTCCATGTGCCGGATCGGCAGCAGTTCGGCCGTGCTGCCGAGCACCGTCACCTCGCGCAGGCGTCCGCCCGACGTGAGTTCAGCCACCCCCACATTGAGCGGCGCCAAGCGCTTGACCTGCGGCAGATGGCCAACAAAGCGGGCGTCTTCCAGCGTCAGATCGCGCGGCGTCTGCCCGAGCGCCGCACCGGGAAAGCCGCCGGCGGTTTCGGCGCGACCCGGCAGCACGATGACCAGATTGGTGCCGAGCGAAGAAAACTGCCCCACCACGTAGCGCCGTGCGCCGTCGCCCAGCGCGGTCAGCACCACCACCGCCGCCACCCCCAGCGCCATCGCCAGCACGATGAGCAGGGAGCGGGTGCGGTAGCTCACCACGGTTTCGAAGGAGAGGGTCAGCGTGTCGCGCAGGTTCATGTCAGGCCGTTATGCCTTGCCTACATTTGTTTTCTTCGGACGAACAAGCTTGCGTTTAGCGGGCGGCGCCAGGGGGTATAAGAGACCGATGGGGGAGTGAGCCACCTCGGCTCACCCATTCCTCAAGCGTGCCAATTGTTCCAGCAATTCCGTCAAGGCCGTCTGCACAGTGGCCCAAACCACATCGAGGTTGATGTCGAAATAACCGTGCGCGATGCGGTTACGCATCCCGCGCATACTCCGCCACGGCACTTCCGGATGCTGGTCGACGAATTCGGCGTGTTGGTCCATTATTTTGGTGGATGCTTCACCGATGATGATGAGGCTCATGATGACGCCCTGCTGGGTGAGCTTGTCGGCAAGGAAATCGTCCTTGCTCAAGCCCTCAACGAAGCTGCACGCATCCGTGGCCGCCTGCTGCATGTGATCGAGATAGTCAGCCAGGCGATCCTCGTTCATACCGGCTGTGCTTCCAGAAGAACCCGCTGACGAAATTTTGGTGGCAAGTCGCCCGGCGTCAGCACATCGACCCGGACACCCAGCAGATTTTCCAACTCGACTTGCAGGCCGCCAAGATCGAACAGTGTCGTGCCGGGAAGCGCATCCACCAACAAGTCCAGGTCGCTGCCGTCCTGGTCAGTACCGTGCAGCACCGAGCCAAAAATGCGCGGGTTTGAAGTGCGAAAATGGCTTGCTGCCTCGCGCACGGCGGCTCGCTTCAAATCAAGTGCGACGGATGGCTTCATAATTTTTCCCCTTACATTTTTGAATTGTATTCTGGATGTCCATTATTTTTCGTCGCCGACGATTTCGCCATCGCGCATCGCAATGTGGCGATGCGCGCGCGCGCCGAGTTCGCGGTCGTGGGTGACG
>Ga0315270_10000063_pt1 | contig 53279 bp, 54 predicted proteins | sample C1_bottom_MG_FD_204932 | JGI IMG/M metagenome (GOLD analysis project Ga0315270, IMG submission 204932) | Sediment microbial communities from Yellowstone Lake, YNP, Wyoming, USA - C1_bottom | ecosystem: Environmental > Aquatic > Freshwater > Lake > Sediment | place: USA: Wyoming | collected... | reverse complement strand
ACCGATTGAAGTTGTTACGCTGAATCCTGAGCGGGATTCGGTCGTCGCAACTGAATTGGCCAAGCGGTCTATTGATCGGCTGGCGGCATGAGACAGGCGACAACTACTTTGACACGCGCCGCTTCTGTCATTCCCGCCCCCTTCTGTCATTCCCGCCCCCTTCTGTCATTCCCGCCCCCTTCTGTCATTCCCGCGCAGGCGGGAATCCAGAAACTTGCTATTAACAACACTAGTTTCCCGCTTTCGCGGGAATGACGGGGAAGCTTTATAAATTCCTTCGGCAGTGTCCCTCGAGCCACTGTCATTCCCGCCCCCTTCTGTCATTCCCGCGCAGGCGGGAATCCAGAAACTTGCTATTAACAACACTAGTTTCCCGCTTTCGCGGGAATGACAATCAAGGGCAGGAACAACAATCAGTCAGTCTCGACCCAAACCTGCCCATCAACCACACTCACCGGATAAGTGCGTATCGGACAATCGGCCGGTTCGTTCAGCGGCTGGCCGCTGGCGAGGTCGAAGTAGCTGCCGTGCAGTGAGCACTTGATGCGCTTGCCTTGGATGCAGCCTAGGTACAGCGAGTAGTCTTCGTGGGTGCACATTTCATCGACGCAGTAGTACTGCCCTTCGGCGTTGGCCAGCAGCAGGCGCTTGCCATTGATGTTCACGCGCTTCATTTCGTTGGGCTTGAGTTCGGTGTCAGATGCAACAGCGGTGCGCATTATTTGACCCGTGCTGCAGCGCGGCCGGAATCCAGCGCGGCGCGTACTTGCTCGCCGGCATCGCGCATGGTTTTAGCACGGCCCAGGTGGTGCAGGATGAGCGATGCGCCGAGCAGCAGCGAATCGTAGGTTGCGCCTTTGGTGCCGCTGAGTGCGGCCATGCCGGCATCGGCGGCGGCCTTGGCGGTGGCGGGGATGTCTGCCGCCATGGCGATTTCATCGGCGGTGCCTTTGGTGGGCAGGCCTTCGGGTAGCGGCACGGAGCGCACTTCTTGCACGATGCCCAAATCAGCGGGGTTCACTTCGCGCTCAAGTTCTGCGCCTTTGTCGTGATAGGCGAATGCTTTGCCTACTTGGCGGAGTGAAGGAATGACGCCGCCTTCAACACCGCGAATCAGCAGCGCGGAATTAAAATCGGCTTCGCGTGCCAGCATGGCATACACCGGTGGGTAGGGTTTGTGTACATAGCCGGTGACGAAGTGGGTGCGCTTGCGGCCGGCGATGGGCTTGGCCAAGACTTCGACGGTGGTGAGCACCTGTCGCTTGATCATGCGTGCGCGCACTTCAACCAGGTCGTGCAGCTTGGGACAAAATTGGGCTTGGTCGATGTAAGTCCAGCCGATGGCCGGGTCGGATAAACGACGCGCAGCGGATGCAGGATCGAGATCAACATTGACGCCGGCGGCGCGCAGTACGTGGCGCGCGGTCACGCCATATTTGGGGCCGACGGCTTCGAGTGCGTGGCTGACGACGTGCACGCCGAGCTCGGCTAGTATCGGCCCGAGAAATGGCGCGGCAGGCAGGCAGCGGTTGTAGCCGTCGTAGGGGTCGGCGATGTCGACGACTTCATCCACATCAGCGGTCACGCGCAACGTGGATTCGAGTACGGCATCCAACACGCCTTGATTTTCTTCGGTGGTTTCGCGCTTCATGCGCAGCGCGATGAAGAAGATGCCGACTTGGATCGGGTCGATCTGGCCGTCCAGGATCGCTTTCATGCCCAGATAGGCTTCTTCGCGCGAGATGTTTTTCGAGAGCTCCGGCCCAGTGGCAATGCGCTGGATGATCGAATGCATGATGCGTTTTGGGTCTTGGCTGGCGAGTGGAAGGTCAGACATGTGCGGCTCCTTAAGAAGAGCAGTAGGCTAAAGGTTCAGGGGAAATGGTGCAACTACCTATATAGGTAAGTTCGCTGTGTAGGGTTTCATACAAAACAGGGCTTTACCGGGCACCGAGGCAGCCTGGAGCAAGGGATTTAATTCGACTCTGACCCCAATTAAATAGGTCGCTGCAATAAGTCCACGCGGATCGGCATTAAAAAGTGAACACCATCATCACTGATGTGTTGTTCAAAGCGCTGTTTCACTTGCTGATAAACCTGCGCGTCGAGCGCGTGATTGGTGTGTGAAACTTTGAGGACTTTGCTTTCAAAATCTGCAAAGCTTTCAAATTTCTTGGGCGTATTAAAGAAGGTTTCTTCGACCAAGTTGAACAAACCGATATCGACCGATTTTTTGACCGTGTAAAAAGCCGCTTCGCGCACTTTTTGTTCGTCGTGGAATAAACGTAGGATTTCATTAAACGCACCGGCAAACACCGGTTCGGAGATATACGCCAGACCACCTGGCTTCAACACCCGGCTGATTTCGCGCATCGATGTATCCATCAGGTTGAGCGGCACGTGATGCAGCGACTTGAACATAAACACCACATCCACCGAGGCATCTGGCAGCGGGATTTCCTGCGCACCGGCGATGGCGAAGGTCACATTAGGGAGATCGGTGATCTGCAAATTTTTTGCATGCGCGATTTCATCGACTTCGAGTGCGGTAATTTTACGACCCACACCGGCGGTCGCGATGTTGCGGGTGATTTCAGCGCTACCGCAACCTAATTCCAGAATATGTTTGTTATCCAGCGCCAACAAGCGATTGTAGATATCAGCTTCAGGGCAGTTAACAGCAATATGTTCTACAGCGATTTTCATGGATCAACCTTTGATTCCGCCCCGAAACAATTCGGTTCCTGATTATCCGCCCAAGGTCGGATAATCGGTATAGCCTTTAGGCTCAGGCGTGTAGAACGTGTCCATGTCTGGCGCATTCACTGCGCCGCCGCTCTTCCAGCGCGCGACCAAATCCGGGTTAGAAATAAACAGCCGACCCACAGCGATCAAGTCGCCTTTGCCAGCAGCCAAATCGCTATCGGCGCGCGCTGCATCGTAGCCGCCGGAGAGGATGAGCTTGCCTTTAAACTCTTTGCGGAACATTTGTTTGATGGCGTCGGGCACGATTGGCGCACCCTGCGACGAGTGATCGACCAGGTGGATATAAACCAGACCGCGCGCATTGAGCTGTTGCGCCAGATAGGTGTAGTCGTCGGCCATCGCATCGTACAGTGGCATGTCATTGAAGACGCCGTAGGGTGAGAGGCGAATGCCGACTTTGTCTTTGCCGATGGCTTGAATGGCAGCATCGGCAACTTCAAGCACGAAGCGCGCGCGGCCTTCGATGGTGCCGCCGTAAGCATCCGTGCGCTGGTTTGAATTAGGGCGGATGAATTGTTCCAATAGATAGCCGTTAGCGCTATGCAGTTCGATGCCGTCGAAGCCGGCAGCGACGGCGTTCTTCGCCGCTTGGGCATATTCTGCAATGGCAATTTTGAGGTCAGCTTCGGTCATGGCTTGCGGCGTGGGATGTTGCTGCATGCCTTTGGCGTCGGTGTACATCTCCCCCGCTGCCGCCACCGCCGATGGCGCCAGTACACGCGCACCCGCCGGCAGATTGAGCGGATGATTGACGCGCCCGCAGTGCATGAGTTGCATGAACAACTTCGCACCCTGCGCGTGCGCGGCAGCGGTGACCAGTTTCCAGCCTGCGATTTGTGCATCGGTAAAAATCCCGGGAATGCGCGGATAGCCCAAGCCATTCGGCGAAGGCGAGGTGCCCTCAGCAATAATCAAACCAGCTGAACCACGCTGCGCGTAATACTGCGCCATGAGCGCATTCGGAATATTACCGATAGCGCGGCAACGCGTTAGCGGCGCCATGACCAGATGATTTTGCAAGGTGAGTGCGCCCAGACTGGCGGGAGAAAATAGCTGTGACATGGCGAGCCTTTCTAAGGATGGGAAAGCAGCGCGGAAATCGCTACTGGTTTCGATCGTGAATATACAGGGTAGTACAGTTTATGGTCGTCATTTTAGCGCGGGCATCCGCCGACGATACCTCAACATCTGCGCCGACAGTTCCAACAAAAATTCCTAGGCAAAAATCATGGCTTTGTTGAAATGCGATATTCAATCAGGCAATTAGCACAGCCTTTGGCGATGGCACGGCGCTTGCAACAGCTTGGGCAAGCCCCTCATTGCGGATGCGAAAATGCGACAGTATCAATTTACCCCGAACTTCACCCTGACGCTCAAAGCGGGCTGTTCGATGTTTAAGTGGTTCGCGGGAAAAACGAACCGGCTCGCCCTGTATCACTTAAGCATGTGCGGCTTGGAGCTGGAGTTGTATATCGCGCGTCACTGGGAATACCCGGCTTGGGAAGAGTCGTCGGAGTATGTGCAAGATGCAGAACACGCCGCGATAACGGCACTGCAATCGAATCGTCGAACCCTGCACTTGGTTTGAGCCAATGGCTGGCTCTAGTGACGGCATGCTTCAACAAGTCTCCGCATTGACCGATTCCCAACCAATCATTCAATTAAGATTGCGCAATTTGCCAATACGATATTGCGGCAACAACTGATTCGCGTAGCTTGAGTGCGACCTGCCCTTGGTCTTTGTTTGATAGGCTTGCGTCGCTTCTTTACCGCACCACGGCAAAATAATTGCAGGGTCGGACGGATGCTGTGGCAAATAGGTCGAAAGGTTATAGACGGTGCCGCCAATGACCATCCAGCAGTCGTCTGGCTCTTTGTGCTGTGCCACTTCTTGCAGTGTGTAGCGTTTCTCGCTAGCCACCACCGCCGTAGCAGTCGGCGTTGTGGGTGACCAGCGGCTGGCGCTCCAAAGACCAATCACGGCAAGCCAAAACAACACCGTGGATACGATAAATATTTTGCGCATCATCGGAAGTCAAACCGCTCGAAGTGAATTGATTTATAAGGTACGCCCTGTTGGCGCAACAATGGCATGAGCGCATTCACCATCGGTGTTGGCCCACAAATATTTACTTCACGCGCGTTGAGTTGCCCAACTCGCTGCAACAAGCTGGGAAAGTCAGGTAGATCCTGGCCAGTTTCGACCGCATGAAATTCAAACAGTGGATCTGACTTGGCCAGAGTCGTGAGCTCACTGAGAAACGCGGCATCAGCCGCGCTACGAAACAGGTAAAACAGCGTGGTAGTTTGCGCACAGGGATGCGCGCGCAAGCATGCTATAAATGGCACGATGCCGATGCCACCGGCGAACCACAATTGAGGGGACGCCGCCGTCTCTGCCAAGAAATTCCCAAAGGGACCTTGCACGCGCACTTGCACTCCGGGTTCGACGTCCTGAATGCGCCGCGTACATTGGCCCAACGCTTTGATAGCCAATTTAAGGCTGCCATCGGCGGCAATGCCGCTCACGGTAAATGGATGATATTCGCCACAGCCGCGATAACGTTTTTTTTCGCCGAAAGCCGCCAGCACGAACTGGCCAGGTGAAACGTCGAGCGCCGTTGCGTTTGGCATCAACGATACTTCGACCACCCCCGTCGCCTGGGTTAGCGCCTGCGTAACACGATAAGGATGTGCGGCGATGCCCAGGTCGCTGGCAATCCAGCGCCAACTCAGCGCGAGGATAACCAATAAGATAAATACCAAGAGCAATTGAATCTCGCTCAACAGTACATAAATATGCGTCATGCCTAGCAAAACACCCAAGCCGAGCGCCATGTGTAACGTGCGCCAGCGTCGGTAGTGCAAATGTAACGCAAAGGTTGTTGCAAGGCCGAACATCAATAGGATGAGCGCAGCCCAACCGAGCCAGATCGGCCAGGATTGCGTCCAAGGTGCCAGTGTTTGCCACGCCATTTGCGGCGCTTCGGCCCAAGTATCCAAGGCCAGCGCCAAGGGATGGCACAGCAAGAGTACGTAGGCCAGCATGCCGCTGCGATGATGCCAAAGGTAACTATATTCCAGTCCACCCAGCATGCGCGCAATATGTGGTTCACGCACCATCAGTGCCAGGTTCGCGACCAGCAGCGCGCTACCGCCCCAAGCACTGACAATGGCGACGCTGCGCCACCAAGGCAAGCCCTGCGGAAAGTACCACCAGATTGCAAGCAGCGGCAATAACAGCGCCAACAGGGGCGCACGCAGTTGACGCAAAATACTGGGTTGCGAAATGGCCATCACTTGAACTGACCGCGCTGGCGCATTTGTTCGCACCCTCCATCCGACTTGGGTTGCAACACCACGCCCTCAAGTAACGCGCGCTGCACCATGCGCGCATGAATGTCATCCTGATACACTTTGCAATCCTCGTAGGTCTCGAAGCTGCGCATGCGACGTTGATGCTCAATGCGCTCATCCGGCGTCATGAACTGCCAGCCTTCAGTATTTTTCTCGACTGCGCGCCAGGGCCCGTTAGCCCAGGAAAGCGGCGCTATCGCACAGCCCAGCATCAGTCCTAAAACAATCCCAAACAAAACTCGTTTCATCGTCCCTATTCCACATGGTTAGATGCTGCTGCCAGACAAAAAACCTGCTCCCTGTTTTTAACCATAGACCAATAAGAATAAAAACCACCCGTCCGTACCTATTCCCCGCCACCCTTCTTTACATGTCGCAATTGCTTTACTATCTGCCTCAAATGAATTTCCCCCGCTTGAACCTCTTGTCTTGGGTCGGCCTGAAACAGCCGCGCCTGCTGTTGCCCTCAGCACTGATCATTTTATTTTCGTTGCTTGCTGCCGAGGCGTCTTACCGCATGGGTTGGGTCGATCTAGTAGAGCACGCCTATTCCGATCTGTGGCATCGCCAGAGTGGGGTGCGCCATGTGCCGCAGCATGTGGTGCTGGTGGTGTTGGACGACAAAACGCTCGATATGTATCCAGATGACCCGCTCATCTTTTGGACACCGCATATCGCCAACGGCGTGGAGGTACTGCGCAAAGCCGGCGTCAGTATCATTGGACTGGATATACTCTTTAAAATTAGCCCGTCTGCTTGGCTCAACAAAATGAGCCTACCGGGCAATGACATCAGCCGCATATATGATGCACCTTTCCTGCGCGAGATCGCCAGTGGGAAAATGGTTATGAGCGGTTCAAATTTAGGGCAGGGGCAATTCCAATTGCCATTTGATGATTATTATAATTTCATCCCTGACGGCAATCTAGCTAGCGGCATCGGGTTAACCGACTTTGAAACAGATAGCGACAAAGTAGAGCGATCCTTTGTCACCGCCCAGCGCATGAAGGAAGCGCCGCCAGATGTAGCGCGAAGCCTGCCGCACCTGAATTTCGGCGCCCTGCTGGCGGTACGTGCCACCCAACAAGATCCCATGGCCGCTAGTTGGCAACTCGGCGGACGCACCGTACAGCGCAGCGACAACTTATTGGTTATCGGATATGCCGGCCCTCCGGGTGAATTTCCGCGAATTTCGCTCAGTGAATTACTACAACCTGACGCCCTTAAAAATCCGGCGGTGCAAGCCTTGAAAGGCAAGGTCGCCATCATTGGCGGCGAGTATATTGGCTCGAACGATTATCATGCCACGCCCTATTCCACAGGGCTATCCTCAAGCCTGATGAGCGGCCCCGAGATACAAGCGAACATCGCCGAAACACTACTCTCGGGCAAACAGAACTTGCCATTGCCCCTGGCGGCGCGGCTCGCGTATTTTGTGCTCGCCATCGGCTTGGCCGTGCTGGTTTACCAACGCAGCACACCCTGGCATGGTTTGTTGATGTTCCTCGGCCTATCTGGGCTAGCAGCTGCGTTCGCATACTTCCTATTCAACCAATACATCCTGGTGCCGGTGGCGGATCTGCAAGTCGGCCTGCTGGTCGGCTACGTCGCCTCGTATGGCAAACGCCTCACCTCGGAAGAGCGCTCGCGCGCCCGCGTCACAAAAATTTTTGGTCGCTATGTTTCGACCGAAGTGGTGGACATGCTGCTGCGCGCAAAGGAAATGCCCGACCTCGGCGGCGAGTCGATCAATGTCAGCATCCTGTTCTCCGACATCCGCAACTTCACCACCATCAGCGAAAAATTGAACGCGCATGAAGTGGTGGAAATGCTCAACACCTATTTCGAGAAAGCCTGCGCCGCCGTGCTGGCGGAAGGTGGCACCATCGACAAGTTCATCGGCGATGCCATCATGGTGCAGTTCGGCTCGCCGGTACGCTATCCGGACCATGCCTTGCGCGCGGTGCGCGCCGCATTGGTCATGCAACAAGCAGCAGTAGAATTCCAGGATTGGATGGCGCAACGTTTTGCGGGGCGCGATTTGCCACCGTTTGCCATCGGCATCGGTATCCACAGCGGCGTGGCGGTGATCGGCAACATCGGCTCCTCGCAGCGCATCGAATATACCGCCATTGGTGATACAGTAAACACCGCATCGCGCCTCGAAGGCGTGACAAAAGACATGGGTTGCAGCCTCGTCATCAGCCAGGAAACCTTGCTTGCTACCGGGGGCAAGGTACTGACCGGCAAGCACGAATCCATTCAAGTTAAAGGTCGCAAGCAAGCGGTCGATGTATATGAAGTTATCCGTATCAAAAACGAAGGGACACCCATATGAAAATATTCAAACGTTTGATCAATCTTTTTACCCTGGCAATTTTGTTGACGCCGCTGTTTGCGAATGCCGCAGACAAGGATTCCGGTATGGTTACGCAGGTGAGCGGCACTGTCACCTATGTCGCCGGCACGGACAAGAGCAAACCCGTGGTTGCCTTCATGAAAATCCGGATCGGCGACATGCTGACCCTGGGCAAGGATGCCAAATTGCAATTACATTATTCGGAAAATGGCCGCAAGGAAACTTGGAATGGCGAGGCAAAGCTGGTGATTGGCACCAACGAAAGTAGCGCCGCCACCGGTGCCACCCCGCCGACCGTGACATTATCTCCGGCCCGCGTATTGCCACAACTCAGCCGCGCGGCAGGCGTGATCAGCGACCTCAAGAACCGTACCGGGATGATCGTGGTGCGCTCGCTACCGATGGTCAAAATGCGCGAACTAGACGAGAACTATGCCGTGCTGCGCAAAGAAGCTGCCGAGGACGACGTGACGCCGGAACTATATTTGCTGTCCGGTTTGCATGAACTAAAACTGTATCGCGACATGAAACCGGTGCTGGAAGATATGCGCAAACGCCAGCCCAATAATCCGGAAGTGCTCGCTGTGTACGAGCACTACAGTAAGCTGATGAATCCGGTGGAGCCTGCGCCTTACTAAGAATCTTCGGGGCACCTTTTGGAACCACGACCCAATCCATGGTTTCCAATTTTCCTGCCATCTGTATACACCGCATACACATGCAGCGGCTCTTGCCCACCTTTCAAAGGTTGCGGCTCTTTGTCAGCAGTCTACGCAGCATTAAATAGGTAGGCGTGCAATCTCCGATCAGCCGCGCCCGCCTTGGTGCTGCGAGCGGCGGCTGGCATAGGCCATGTCGTGCTCGATTTCCTGGGTCTGCACTTCGTCGCTGATGTTTGCGCTGTCACGGCTTGCCGGGTTGGCATTCCACCAATGATTCCAATTAAGCTGACGCTCGGCTTCGATCTTGGGTTGTTCGCGCATTTTGCGCATCAGGGCGTCGATTTCGGACTCATAGGCCCGGCCGGGTTCGTGTTTCATGGGTTTTCTCCTCTTTAAGGGCGTCCCGTAACATAACCAAAGCCGCCGCCGACTGCAAATGGTAAAATGCCGCCCATGCTTTATTGCCTTGTTCGCCCCCTGCTGTTTTCGCTCGATCCTGAGACCGCGCACGACCTGACCATCCAAGGTCTGGCGCGCGCCGCACGTACTGGACTCGTATCCTTGGCCGTGCCAAAAATCGCGCCTTGTGCACCACGCACGGTGATGGGTCTGTCGTTTCCCAACCCAGTCGGTTTGGCCGCCGGGATGGATAAGAATGGCGCCTGTATCGATGGCCTGGCTGCACTCGGCTTCGGCTTCATCGAGATCGGCACCACGACCCCACGCCCGCAACCCGGCAACCCCAAACCGCGTATGTTCCGCCTGCCGCAAGCGAATGCACTGATCAATCGCCTAGGCTTCAACAATCAGGGCGTGGACAACTTGATTGCCAACGTGCAGCGCGCCGAATATCGCGGCATCTTGGGCATCAATATTGGCAAGAATTTCGATACGCCCATTGAACGTGCGGCCGACGATTACCTGATCTGCTGGCGCAAGGTCTACCCCTACGCCAGTTATGTCACGATCAACATCTCTTCGCCCAACACGCAAAATCTGCGCACGCTGCAAGGTGCGGATGCACTGGATGCACTGTTGTCGCAATTGAAGGCGGAACAAACCAAGCTCGCCGACCAACACGGCAAATACGTGCCGCTAGCGCTAAAAATTGCGCCGGATCTGGAGACCGAACAAATTCAATCCATCGCCGAATTATTGATCCGCCACAAGATCGACGGCGTGGTTGCCACCAATACCACCATCGACCGCTCCAGCGTTGCCGGCCTGCCGCATGCCGATGAAAGCGGCGGCTTGAGCGGCGCGCCGCTCAAGGAAAAATCTACCGCTGTAGTCCGTGCCCTGTACCAGGCGCTGGACGGCGCGCTGCCCATCATTGGCGTCGGCGGCATTCTCAGCGGCGCCGATGCGCGCGAAAAAATCGACGCGGGTGCGCAACTGGTGCAGATCTATTCCGGCATGATCTATCGTGGCCCGGATCTGGTCGCCGAAGCCGTACAAGCGCTGTGCCCACCTAACACCTAAGCCCCCTGACACTGAATATGACCCAAACCCAACAACCCGAACAAGCACGACAAGGTACGCTGGGGCTGGCAGTCGCCGCCATCGGTGTGGTGTACGGTGACATCGGCACGAGTCCCTTGTATACCTTAAAAGAAGTTTTCGCCGGCCATCATCCGCTGCCGGTCGATGCCATCAATGTGATGGGCATCTTATCGCTGATCTTTTGGTCCTTGATCATCGTAGTATCGCTCAAGTACGTGGTGTTCATCATGCGTGCCGACAATAATGGCGAAGGTGGCATCATGGCCCTACTGGCGCTGGTGCAACGCGCGGTGCCCAGCGGTACGCGTAAGAGCTGGCTACTGCTGGCGCTGGGTATTTTCGGTGCTTCGCTCTTCTACGGCGATGGCATGATCACGCCCGCCATCTCGGTGCTGTCCGCAGTAGAGGGGTTGAACGTGGCGACGCCGGCGCTCGCGCCGCTGGTGGTGCCGATTTCCTTGATCGTGTTGGCGTTGTTATTCCTGATCCAGCGTAGCGGCACACGCAGCGTCGGCATTTGGTTCGGCCCGATCATGCTGCTATGGTTCCTGACCTTAGGCTTGCTCGGCACGATCAATATTCTGCATGCACCGGAAGTCTTGTTCGCGCTGAATCCTTACTATGCATTCCATTTCTTCGCCACGCATGGCGGTTATGGCTTCTTAGTACTGGGCGCCGTAGTGCTGTCTGTCACTGGTGCCGAGGCGCTGTACGCCGACATGGGGCATTTCGGGCGCAGCCCAATCCGCTTGGCTTGGTTCTGGTTTGTATTGCCAGCACTACTGCTGAATTACTTCGGTCAAGGCGCCTTATTAATCCGCAACCCTGCCGCCATCGCCAATCCATTTTATTTGCAAGCCCCGAGCTGGGCCTTATTTCCACTGATCGGTCTATCCACTGCCGCCACCATCATCGCCTCGCAAGCGGTGATCTCCGGCGCATTCTCCGTCACGCGCCAGGCGATCCAGTTGGGTTATTTGCCGCGCATGCAGATCGTACATACCTCCGAGCATGAGATCGGGCAAATCTACATTCCCTTCATCAATTGGACTTTGTTGATTGGCATCGTGGCCTTAGTCGTGGGCTTTGGTTCCTCCAGCAACTTAGCTGCGGCCTACGGCATCGCGGTTACCGGCACCATGGCCATCGACACCATCCTCGGCTTCGTGGTGGTGCTAAGTCTATGGCGCTGGAATCGCTGGATTGCGATTGCCGGCGTCACTTGTTTTCTAACGGTGGACCTGGCATTTTTCACCGCCAACTCAGTCAAGATCGTGCAAGGCGGCTGGTTCCCCTTGTTCATCGGATTGATCGTATTCACCCTACTCTCCACCTGGAAGCGTGGCCGGCAATTGCTATTGCAACGCATGCAAACCGGCTCGATTGCACTCGAACCTTTCGTACATGGCATGATCTCGCACCCTCCGACGCGCGTATCCGGCACTGCGGTCTTCTTGACCGCCAGCAAGGAGGGCGTACCGCACGCCTTGTTGCACAACTTGGCGCACAATAAAGTACTACATGAACGCGTGGTATTCCTGACTGTGCTGACTGAAGGTGTGCCTTACGTCAAGGCCAATAACCGTTTACAGATCGAAGACATGGGCCATGGTTTCTATCGCATCTTCCTGCATTTCGGGTTTCAAGATGAGCAAAATATTCCCAAAGCGCTGCTGCTCAGCAAACAGTCCGGCATCAGCTTCGACATGATGCAGACCTCATTCTTCTTGAGCCGCGAGACCATCATCTCCACCGGCATGCCGGGCATGGCGCTGTGGCGCGAACATCTATTTATTACCATGGCACGCAACGCAGAAAGTGCGATGAGCTTCTTCCGCATTCCAACCAATCGCGTGATCGAGTTGGGGTCGCAGGTGGAGATTTAAAAGCAAGTTTGAAACCACGAATGAACACGAATGAACACGAATAAAAGTCAAAAGCGTTTCACCACAGAGGTCACAGAGAAAAGCAAGGTCAAACTGGTTCAATAGATTTTCTGATTTTTATCCGTGTTCATCCGTGTGTATCCGTGGTTACAAGGATTTTAAAATGCTGATCGGCGTTCCCAAGGAAATCAAGGATCACGAATTTCGCGTCGGCGTCACGCCGGCCGGCGTGCATGCCTTAGTCGCAGCTGGACACGTAGTCCAGGTGCAAACCCAGGCCGGCGCGGCCATCGGTTTTAGCGACGCTGACTATCTGGCGGCCGGGGCGCAAATCGCACCGGATGCCGCAGCGGTGTATGCCTGTCCGCTGGTCGTGAAAGTCAAAGAGCCCTTGTCGGCTGAGATTGCACTGCTGCAAGCGGGCCAAATTCTGTTTTGCTATTTCCATCTAGCCGCTGCGCCGCAGCTCACCCAAGCGTTGATCGAGCGCAAGATCATTGCCATCGCCTATGAAACCGTGAGCGACGCCGGTGGCGGCCTGCCGCTGCTGACGCCGATGTCGGAAGTGGCCGGGCGTATCGCGGTGCAAGTCGGCGCGACTTGCCTGCACATGGCGGCAGGCGGCGCCGGCGTGTTGCTCGGCGGCGTACCGGGTGTTGCGCCGGGCAAGGTGCTCGTGATCGGAGCCGGCGCGGTCGGCACGCAAGCAGCGCGCATGGCCATGGGTCTGGGTGCGGACGTCACCATCCTGGACATTAACTTGCAACGCCTGCGCTACTTGGACGATGTGTTCGGCCCGCGCTTGAAGACGCGCTATTCCGAATCACACGCCATCGCTGCACTCACGCGTGAAGCCGACTTGGTGGTGAGTTCAATCTACATCCCTGGCAAGCGCGCAACAAAACTCATCACGCGCGACATGCTGCGTCACATGAAGCACGGCGCGGTGCTGGTGGACGTGGCCATCGATCAAGGCGGATCAAGCGAAACCTCGCGTCCCACCACCCACTCCGACCCAACCTATATCGAAGAAGGCGTGGTGCATTACTGCGTCACCAACATGCCTGCCGCCTGCGCCCGCACCGCAACCGAAGCCCTGACCAACGCCAACCTGCCCTACCTGCTCAAGCTGGCGGCCGAGCCGCACGCCGCCCTGCGCGACAACCACGGCCTACGCCAAGGCTTGCAATTGCATCGCGGTCAAGTCACGCATGCCGGCTTGGCCGAAGATTTGGGTCTGGCGTATACCGCAGCGGAAACGCTCTTGCTTGCGTAACAAACAACAGCGCTTCACCCCGCGCAGCTTAGGGTTGCGCGGGGTAGTCGCCAAGCCGATAATGGCGTAAATCTCAGCAGAAATTCCATGGAAAACTATCTACTCATCTTGGTCGGCACGGTGTTCGTCAACAACATCGTGCTGGTGCGCATCCTTGGCTTGTGTCCCTTCATGGGCGTATCGAAGAAACTCGAAGCCTCGATCGGCATGGCACTGGCCACCGCCTTCGTGCTGACACTGGCCTCCGGCGCAAGCTATCTGATCGACCGATACTTGCTTGGCACAGACTTAATTTTCATGCGCACGCTGGCCTTCATCGTCGTCATAGCCGCCATCGTGCAGTTCACCGAAATGGTGTTGCACAAAATGTTTCCGCTGTTGTATCAAATGCTCGGTATTTACCTGCCACTGATCACGACCAACTGCGCCGTGCTCGGCATCCCGCTGATCATCGTGCAGGAAAAACACAATTTGCTGGAAGCCTTGCTGATTGGCTTTGGCGGTGCGGTGGGTTTTTCCATGGTGCTGATTCTATTCGCCGGCCTACGGGAGCGATTGGAAAGTGCCGAAGTACCCGCGCCGTTTCGCGGCTCGGCCATCGCCATGATCACTGCGGGTCTGATGAGCATCGCCTTCATGGGTTTTGCCGGCCTGGCCAAGTGAGCTTCTAAGCAATGAGTTCCGCACTCCTGATCATGATCGGTCTGGCCCTATTTTTGGGCCTGGTGCTGGGCTATGCCGCGATCAAGTTCAAGGTCACGGAAAGCCCGCTGGTACAAAAAATCGACGCCATACTGCCGCAGACACAATGTGGCCAATGCGGCTTTCCCGGCTGCAAGCCCTATGCCACGGCGATTGCCGCCGGCGAGGCGGACATCAATCAATGCCCGCCCGGCGGCGAGGAAGGCATCCGCAAACTGGCCGAATTACTGGGCGTGGATCCCAAGCCACTGAACGCCGAACACGGCGAGCCGAAACCAAAATCGGTAGCGGTGATCGACGAGACCCTGTGCATCGGTTGCACCCTGTGCATCCAGGCCTGCCCAGTAGATGCGATCCTCGGCGCAGCCAAACACATGCATACCGTGATCGCAAAAGAGTGCACCGGTTGCGAGCTGTGCATCCCGCCCTGCCCGGTAGATTGCATTTCGATGCAAGTCCTACAAGAAGACCTGGATACGTGGAAATGGAAATATCCGCTGTATTCCATACAGGCCAAATAATGCGCACGCTCCATACATTTCATGGCGGCGTACATCCCGTCGAACACAAGCAGGAATCAACCGCGCTGCCGATCGCGCAAATGCCGCTGCCATCGCAACTCACCGTACCACTGCACCAACACCTGGGGCAACGCGCCAAGCCGCTGCTACAGGTTGGCGACAAAGTACTCAAAGGCCAAATGATTGGTCAGGCCGATGGAGACATTTCCTGCGCAGTGCATGCGCCTACCTCCGGCACAATCAGCGCCATCGATCAGGCACCCGTGCCGCATCCTTCAGGACTGCCTGATCTGTGCATCACGATCATCCCTGATGGTGCGGAGCAATGGATTGCACGCACCCCGCTCAATTATCAAGCCATGAACCCGATTGCCTTGCGCCAACACCTACGCGATTTCGGCTTGGCCGGCCTGGGTGGCGCAGTATTTCCCACCCACGCCAAACTCAACCCCGGCAAATTGGCGAACGTCCCAACCCTGATTCTGAATGGCGCAGAATGCGAGCCATGGATCACTTGCGACGATCTGTTGATGCGCGAACGCGCCGTTGAAATCGTGGCCGGCGCCAAGATCATGCAACACCTATTGGGTGCGACCGAAGTCCTGATCGGTATCGAGGACAATAAACCGCAAGCGCTTGAAGCTATGCGCGCCGCCTGCGCCGAAACCAGCTTTGAGGTGATCGCCGTGCCCACGCTTTATCCCAGCGGCGGCGCCAAACAATTGACTAAAATCCTCACCGGGCAAGAAGCGCCTAGCGGCGGACGCTCCACCGACATCGGCGTGCAAATTTTCAACGTTGCCACTGCCTACAGTGTGGCGCGCGCCGTGTTGCACGGCGAGCCGCTGATCTCGCGCATCGTCACCGTCACCGGCAATGTCGAGCAGCCACGCAATTACGAAGTCTTGCTCGGCACGCCGGTCAGGGAATTGAATGCGCTAGCCAAACCGCGTAGCGACACTCAAGGTACGATCATGGGCGGCCCGATGATGGGCTTTACTTTACCGTCAGCTGATGTGCCTGTGGTCAAGGCAACGAATTGCCTGATCGCAAAATCAACCCAATTATTTCCTCCGCCGCAACTTGCCTTGCCCTGCATCCGCTGCACGCTGTGCGCGCAAGCCTGCCCGGTCAATTTGCAACCGCAAGACCTGTACTGGTTCTCACGCGGGCGCGAATTCGGCAAGGCGCAAGAATATAATTTGTTCGACTGTATCGAATGTGGCTGTTGCGATTACGTGTGCCCGAGTCACATCCCGCTGGTGCAGTATTACCGCTATGCCAAGAGCGAAATTTGGGCGCGCGAACGCGAAAAAAACCAAGCCGATCTCGCGCGCGAACGTCATGAATTCCGCTTGGCACGTATTGAGCGCGAGAAAAAAGAGCGCGCCGACAAACTCGCCGCTAAAACGCAAGGCTCAAAAACGCCCAGTGCCAATGCCGAAGTCGATCCTAAAAAAGCCGCAATCCAAGCCGCAATTGAACGCGCCAAACTCAAACGCGCCGGCGTCACGCCGCAAAACGTCGAGAACCTTGCAACAGACACCTTGAAAGAAATCGAAGAAATTGAAGCCCGCCGCGCACAGCTCAAACGCTCAATGGAACAACAGCCAGACGCGCCAGATTGATCAGTGAAAATGTAATAAGCGCGGCGCATTCGGCTCTACACAACGGATGTTGCCACGCAGGTGGGCATCACACAACACAGGGCAGGATATTACGAGCTGCCCAGCGCATTTTCTGTCACCAGTGCTGGGGTGAGCGGGGATATGCGACTAGGCTTGGCGTACCCGCAGTTGCTCTAACTTGCATCAACTTGCCCGCTTCAAACGCTTCCTTGCCTATTCAATCACCCAAGCACGACCCTATCACCGACCCATCAGACCCTATCACCGACCCATCATGTGCCATTGTCTCCGCCTAAAAATTGAGTCATTTGGCACGAGAAGATCATGATTTGTGATCAGTAGCATCGATTTTTACCTTCGCTAAGCTTACCGGACCGAAGCGGAATTTATCATTTTGCCCGCGAACCGAATCGTATTCTCTTCCACAGAAATCACGCCCTCCTGCTCCAACCGCGCTAGCGTTCGGTAGAGTGCTTCGTGCGAGAGGCCCAGCTCAGCAGACCACGCCTTGCGTGACTGTTCGAGTTTCAACACGCCGTTCTGACCTTCACTTTCCAAATAATGTAACACTCGTTTTGCTGCACTCTTGAGTGTTAGTCGCTCGCTCCGTGCTCTTGCGCGTCGAATCTCTTGTACGAGATGAGATGTCCAAGCCTTGCGGAAAGTTACATCCACCTCAAGCGCCTTACGAAAAATGGCAATCGGGAAACCCAAAACAGTTCCAGGCTCAAACGCTACGGCGTCGCAATGATAAGCAGAAGCCTCGATACTCGCCTCAGCGAGGAAACCGCACCGCGTCCGCTGTAAAATCATTTCGGCACCATCGAGCGACATGCGCGTGAGTCGCATTTCGCCACTGAGCACATAAAACATAGTGCGTGGTGGCTGGCCGATCCGAAATAATTGCGCCCCTTGAACTACCTCAAGCCAAACCGCCGCAGCTTGTAGGGCGTAGGGCATCGACGCCAGTTCTTTGTTTTCAGGCCATTCAGTGGTTTTGTTCATCCGTGAGCCCCTATGATCCGGATCATACATGTGTCCGGAAAAACCAGTCTATCTTGGTGTGCATTCAATACCAAATGGAGCCCAACCACCATGCATCGTTACGCCATCGCAGTCCTGATCACTTTGGCCTTTCCCGTCATTGCACAGCAGCCTGCTACAACAGAACGACACCAACCTGCACCCGCTAAGCCTGATGCTGTTGATACGCGCCAACTTGTAACTTTCCCCACGACGTTGCGGCAGCACACACTAGCCAACATGCGAAACCATCTGCTTGCGTTACAGGAAATTCAAGCGGCTCTATCCCAGCAGCAGTACGACATCGCCGCCAATGTGGCTGAGGAACGATTGGGGCTTTCTTCCTTAGGCCTGCACGGCGCTCACGAAGTGGCCAAGTATATGCCAATCGCGATGCAGGATAACGGCGCAGCGATGCATAAGAGCGCAAGTCGCTTTGTCATCGCATCTCATAACGCCGCCGCTACCGGTGATGTAAAGCCTGCTCTCGCAGCGCTGGCGGAGATCACAGGAACATGCGTTGCCTGTCACGCTGGTTTTCGATTGCACTAAAATATTTAAGAAAAGAGAATCATATGAAACGATTCATCATCCTGCTAGCCCTTTATGTTGTTGCCATTCATCCTGCCCTTGCATATGAATTGCAATCACGAGAAGTAATCCACAACGTCTATGCCCTGGTTGGATCACTGGAAGCACGCTCTTACGAGAATCAAGCGCTAAATGCCACGTTTGGGTTTGTCGTTACCGAAAATAGCGTGGTGTTGATCGACTCGGGTTCCTCTGCCGCTGGTGCACGCATAATCGAAGCGGCAATCCATCGTGTAACGCCAAAACCAGTACGCTGGGTAATCAATACCGGCAGTCAGGATCATCGCTGGTTAGGTAATGATTATTTTGCGAAGCAAGGCGCTGAAATTATCGCGCTCAAACGAACTGTAACGACCCAAAAGGAATTAGGTGATCAGTGGTTGAACGGACTGAAACCCGTGTTAAAGGAGACTTTGAGTGGTACGGCACTCGCGTTTGCATCTCGGCCCATTCTGGCGGATCGTGCGGCGATTAATTTAGAGGGACGCAGGTTTGAATTGATATGGCCTGGTGATGCGCATTTCGCGGGCGATGCCGTGGTATGGATGCCCGATGAAAGCGTGCTGTTCAGTGGCGATCTGATCTTTGTGGATCGACTTCTGGGCGTGCTTCCCGGAAGTCATGTTGTCAGTTGGCGTAAGGCCTATCATGTAGTGGAGATGATGGCACCTAAATACATTATCCCTGGCCACGGCAAACCTTGTGTGGTGCAAACGGCCAAACACGATACAGGCGATTACTTGGACTGGCTGGTCAACGAAGTTGGTAAGGCGGCGGAAACGTGGGAGCCTATCGGTCAGGTAGTAGATCGGCTGGCCGATGCCGCACAATTTAAAAAGCTTCCACTCTTCGATTTGTTGCACAAAGGAAATATCAGTCGCACTTATTTGGAATTCGAGGGAAAGTAAAATGCAGGCGCTTACCAACGCGCATAAAAAGCAAACATCAAAGCGCATTCCACATCGCATGCGCTACTTGTCATGCTCACCAATGGCGTAATGCAACAAACTCAGAGTCAGATGGCCCTTAATTGAAAGCTCTGCGGCCAGTACCAAATTCGGCATTAAATCCAGGAAATTTTACAGCCTACATCCCCCTTGTCGCTGAAGTGCGTCCGAGCGCGAAAATTTCACTAAAGTATGCATTTTGATTGCCGATACAAAAGGATACAAAATCCCGATAGGAAGCAAGCGTGTCTCCAAGCATAATTTTTATTAGGGGCTCAGCAAGGTAATGCTTGAATCACATTGCAATTGATGTGAAGCGGCACCTAACCTCGATCCTAAACCTTATTTATTTAGAAAAGGAGCAAAAAATGTTTCTCAAAAAAATTGTTGGCTTCAAACAATTGACCGCAGGCTTAGTGTTCTCCCTGCTTGCCTCACAGGCTATTGCCGCAGGTGCCTTAGCCATTGATGGCCATCAGGGCGGTCATTATGGATTTGCATACAATGTTTCCAATTTGACGCAAGCCGAGCAGAAAGCAATGAAAGATTGCGGCGAAGGCTGCCAAGTCGTACTGCGCTTTGAAACGGGTTGCGCCGCGTTTGCTGAGGATTCATCCGGAGGATTAAAAGCGTACGGATGGGGCACCCTAAAAACATCTGCCGAGTCGAAAGAACATGCAATGGCCGCGTGTCAGATGCGTGGCGGCAAGCGCTGTAAAGTCCTGGCTTCAGGCTGCAATAAGAGTTAACCCATCGATTGCGCTGGGTGAGGCGCGCCTCGCCCAGCATCCCCTCTCTGCCTGCCGTAACCTACGCGGTCATGTTCACTAAGCCCGAATCCCACTATCCCAGACAGGCCATGTAAATAGCCGATTCTCGCTGTTTTTGAGGTATATTCTCACCCATACCTCGCATGGAGCTTCCCCCTAGATGGCCTTTGTTTCCACCCCCTCCAGCGTCAGCGCCGTGATGTTAAAAGTGCTATTCGCGCTGGTGCCAGCGATTGCTGTCTATCAACTTTATTTCGGGTCAGCGATTTTGATCAGCATTGTGCTGGCCAGTGTCACGGCCATTGCGGCTGAAGCGGCGATGTTGCGCTTGCGTCGTTTGCCGATCAAACCGTTCTTGCTGGATGGCAGCGCCTTGGTCACAGCTTGGTTGCTGGCGTTATCCATGCCACCGCTGGCGCCTTGGTGGTTGATCGTGCTGGCCACGCTATTCGCCATGGTGGTGGCCAAACATTTGTATGGCGGCTTGGGCAATAATCTGTTCAACCCAGCGATGGTGGGTTACGCCGTGATGTTGATTTCCTTTCCGGCGCACATGACGCAATGGCCGGCGCTGACCACCATGTCACAGGTGCAGTTGAGCTTCCCCGATACCTTGAACTTTATCTTCAACGGCGCACTGCCCGGCAGCGTGAAGTTGGATGCGCTGACCATGGCCACGCCATTGGATACGCTACGCACACAATTGCTGCTCGGACGCGGCGTATCGGACATCAGCGCAATGCCGGTGTTCGGTGCAGTCGGCGGCAAGGGCGGCGAACTGTTGGCGCTGGCTTATTTAGCGGGTGGCGTTTATCTGCTACAGCAGCGCTTGATCACTTGGCATATCCCAGTAGCGTTTATCGCCGCCTTGGCGCTGTTCGCTTTCGGCTTTCACGCTTACGATGCAGCGCGCTATGCCACGCCGTGGTTCCAACTTGCCACGGGCGGCGCCATGCTGGGCGCTTTCTTCATCGCCACCGATCCGGTAAGCGGCGCTACCACGCCGAAGGGAAAACTTATTTTCGGCGCCGGCATCGGCGCTTTGGTGTACATCATCCGCACCTGGGGCGGTTACCCGGACGGCGTGGCATTCGCCGTGTTGATCTTGAATATGTGCGTGCCCTTGATCGATGCTTATACTCAACCGCGCGTGTTTGGGCATGGCGGCAACAAAACATGAATTTTGCCTTCACCAATGCGCTACGCACGGCTGCGACCTTGATCGTCTTCACCGCGATCGGTACCGGGCTGCTGGCTTATACCTTCAACATCACCAAGGCCAATATTGCCCACAACGAAGCGCAAGCCAAACGCGAGCTGATCGAACAGGCGTTGCCGAAACAGTTGTACGACAACGATATCGTAAATGATGTCGTGCAGCTGGCCCCGACGCCGGAGCTGGGCGCCACGCAGCCCAGCAATGCCTATCGTGCTCGACTGGGCGGCGAACCAGCGGCACTGGTGCTGGAGGCCATCGCGCCCGACGGCTATAGCGGCAAGATCGGCTTGATCATTGCTATCCAGGCCAACGGCGAACTCGCCGGTGTGCGCGTAGTGTCGCATAACGAGACACCCGGCTTGGGCGATTACATCGATATCGCCAAAAGTGCATGGATCAAGCAATTCGATCACGCCACGTTGGGCACGAACGATGCTGCTTGGAAAGTCAAAAAAGACGGTGGGCATTTTGATTACATGACGGGTGCCACGATCACGCCGCGCGCAGTAATCAAGGCCGTGCACAAAGCCATGCACTACTATGAACAACACGGCCACGAAATTTTCACACGACCAGCCATGCCACAGGAGCAGCCATGAGCCAAGCCAATTACCGCGATATCGTTTTCAACGGCGTGTGGAAACAAAATACCGGCGTCGTGCAACTACTCGGCATGTGTCCACTGCTAGCCATCAGTACTTCAGTGGTAAATGCGCTGAGCTTGGGCCTGGCCACCACACTGGTGATGGCCGCCAGCAACGGTGCGATTTCGCTGATTCGCAATCTGGTGCCGAAGGAAATCCGCATCGCAGTGTTTATCCTCATCATCGCCGCCCTGGTGACAGCGATTCAATTGGCTCTCAACGCCTTCGTGCATCCGCTGTACTTGGTGCTAGGCATTTTCATTCCGCTCATCACCACCAATTGCATCGTGCTGGCGCGCACCGAGGCCTTTGCTTCTAAGAACCGCTTCCTACCCTCAGTGGTCGATGGCTTCATGATGGGGTTGGGCCTCACCTTGGTATTAGTTGTACTCGGCGGCATGCGCGAATTGATCGGCAAGGGCACCCTGCTCTCCGGTATTGATCTTATCTTCGGTGCATCCGCCAACAACTGGGTGTTGCATGTGCTGCCTGACTACAAAGGCTTCCTGCTGGCGGTGCTGCCGCCCGGCGCCTTCTTTGCTCTGGGTCTGCTTATCGCCGGCAAGAGTTGGCTCGAACAGCGCGGGACGAAAACGCAAACGAATATGCCGATCACGCTAGCGCCGCACGCTTGATGTGCAGCCTTGCTAGGATAGGTTGAGCTTAGCGCACCTATCCCTCTACACGCCTCATGTCCACAGAACTTGAAAACGCCGTCTTAGCCGTCCTCATCTTCATCGCCGCCTTGCTCTACGCATCGGTAGGTCACGGCGGAGCATCCGGGTATCTCGCGGCGATGGCCTTGGTAGGTGTCTCTCCCGCCACCATGAAGCCGACCGCCTTGGCGCTGAACATTTTTGTTTCGGTGATTGCGACTTATAAATTTTACCGAGTAGGCGCATTTTCTTGGCGCTTATTTTGGCCCCTCGCTATCGCCTCGATTCCATGCGCGTATATCGGCGGCTTACTCACGCTGCCTGGCCACATCTTCAAGCCGCTGGTAGGGTTAGTGCTGATGTATGCGGCATGGCGCACCTTTCAGACCGCCCATCGCTTTGCGCAAGCATCGCTACGTGTTGCACCGCTGCCCATGCTGTTGTTATCAGGCGCCACACTCGGTCTGCTGTCCGGACTGACTGGTGTAGGCGGCGGAATTTTTCTGAGTCCCTTGATGTTGTTATTGCGGTGGGCGGAGACGAAAGTCGTTTCCGGTATTGCCGCCGCGTTCATTCTGGTCAATTCCATCGCTGGACTACTCGGGGCCTTTTCCAACAAAACAATCGTGTTGCCAGCCGCCTTGCCCTATTGGGCGCTGGCGGCGGTGATCGGCGGTTATCTCGGTGCCGAATTTGGCAGCAAGCGCCTGAGTAATCCCAGTATCCGCAAGTTACTGGCGCTAGTGCTGTTGGTTGCAGGCGTTAAAATGCTGGCCACGGCACATATGTTTTAGAACGCTGAGTGCGTATCCAAGAATTATTTCAATTTCTCTCAAAAAGCACGGTTTTTAATTCGCACCTTCATCCGTTTAACGATGCACTGATTAGCTAGCCTAACGCTAGCCCGTTTGGCTTTTTACGGCTTAAATTCACAAAACTATAGGCTAATTTATCTAAGTTCTTTTTTGAGGCTTATCAATTTTTTCGATATTAGATGATATCTAACTAATTTTTATGGTCTTTTTATACTACTCCGTACCATGAACCGAGTTCTTGACCGCATTTTTCAACATCAGTAAATTCTGTTTCACCAATTTACAAAACCTTTCACCACTTTTACGAGGGATTGATGATGCGTATTTTCAATAAGTTTGCGTTATCTGTTTTAGCGATTAGTTTCAGTCTGTCAACGGCATTTGCCGGCGAATGGGACAACCTACCCGCCGCAAAGCAAACCAAGGCCGGTCTTTACATGCACACTGTCGAAGCTTACAAATTTACCACCGACAACAAAGACAAAGTCTTGTTCCTCGATGTGCGTACCAAGGAAGAAGTACAGTTCTTAGGCATGGCAACCGTGGCAGATGCCAATGTGCCTTACCTGCAAAACAGCGATTGGTTCGAGTGGAATGACAAGAGCAAGAACTTCAAATTGGTTCCGAACAATAGCTTCGCTGCTGAAGTTGAGCGCCGTATTCTGGCGAAAGGCTTGACCAAGAACGACCCGATTATCCTGATGTGCCGTTCAGGTGATCGCAGCTCGCTAGCCAGCAACCTGCTGACCGATCTCGGCTTCAAAAAAGTTTACACCGTGGTTGAAGGCTATGAAGGTGACGTGGCCAAAGATGGTCCCAACAAGGGACGTCGCGTAGTCAATGGCTGGAAGAACGAAGGCCTACCGTGGACCTATGATCTGGACAAAACAAAGATGTACGGTTCCGCTTCCTGAGCGAAACTCTCAACTCTGCAAACGGGGCGCTTACAGCGCCCCGTTTTGTTTTGTGCGCCACAAACGGCATTTATATGAGATTCTTACTCCCATGAACCCCGCCAAACGCCACGAAATATTTTCGCGCCTGCGCGAACTGAATCCGCACCCCACGACCGAGCTCGAATATGAAACGCCTTTTGAATTGCTGATCGCCGTGATCCTGTCCGCACAAGCCACGGACAAAGGCGTGAATCTCGCTACACGCAAGCTGTTCCCTAAAGCCAATACGCCAGCCGCAATTTACAAGCTGGGCATCGACGGTTTGGAGCATTACATTCAAACCATCGGCCTGTATCACAGCAAGGCCAAACACATCATCGCAAGCTGCAAAATTTTGGTGGAAGAACATGGTGGCAAGGTGCCACGCACACGCGAAGAATTGGAGCGCCTGCCGGGTGTCGGCCGCAAGACCGCCAATGTGGTACTCAACACTGCCTTCGGCGAACCGACCATGGCTGTCGATACCCACATCTTCCGCGTTGCAAATCGTATCGGCCTCGCACCGGGGAAAACCGTGTTGGATGTTGAACGTAAACTGCTAAAATTCATTCCCAAAGAGTTTCTCCAGGATGCGCATCATTGGCTAATCCTACATGGCCGTTATGTGTGCCGTGCGCGCAAACCAAATTGCCCGCAATGCATACTGCGCGACTTGTGCGAATACAAGCAGAAAACCCCAGCGAGCGAATGAGCAGATGACCACACCAATCGCGACAGCCCTAGTACGCGGCCTGAATGCCCATGAAGACTTGGCGCGGCAAGCGGTCACCACCGCGATGGAGCGCGCGCACCTGACCCACGCCAACAGCGTGTTGCTATTCCTCACGCCAGAATTCGCGCGCGATCCGCAGCCCGCTTTACGTGCCGCCTCTAAAGCCGCGAATTGCATGCAAGTGATCGGCTGTTCCGCTGCCGGCATTTTTACCGAAGAAGATTGGGTACTGGATGCACCCGCCGCAGCTGTCATGGTGTTCGGCGGCGACGTTGCGCTGACGCCGGCGCACACCGTCGAAGCGGACACCTTGATCTTCTCCCTGGCCGCGCCCAATGCGCTGAATAGCGCCTGGATCAAAACGCCGGGCATACGTTTTGGCGGCATATCGGGAGATGCCACCGGCCAAGGCCCATTCAAGGTTTGGTCCGGCGGCAAAGTGTCCGCGCAAGGTCGCTGCGAAACCTTGATCCAAGGTGCTCAGGGCCAAGTCGGCGTGTCGCAAGGCGTACGCGCTCTATCCACACCGCTCGAAGTGACCGAAGTCAATGGCTACGACCTCATCAGCCTCAACGCACAGCCTGCGCTCAATCACTTAGCGCGCGAATTACCCTTGGATGTACGCGACCAGGAACATCTACCCTTGCACTTATTGCTGGCCGGCGTCACGTTTGGCGATCCGGAACACGCCATCACCGAAGGTCGCTATCGGTTGACGCCGATCATTTCCACCAATGCCGACGATCGTTCAGTGACTTTATCCACGCGTCTGCTACCGGGCGAGCGCCTATTTTGGGCGCTGCGCCAACCGCTTGCGGCGGAACGTGACATGCGCAAGACGCTGGAGCGCATGGACCAAGCGCAAAGCGTAGCGCCCGATTTCGGTCTGTTTTTTCCTTGCATGGGACGCGGTCCGTATTTCTATGGCGGCATCGATCGTGACTTGGACATGATCGCCAAACGCTATCCCGGTATGCCTCTTATCGGCTTTTACGGCAATGGCGAGATCGGTCACTTGAATCTGGAAAACGAAATCTTCCAATATGCCGCGGTACTCGGCTTGTTCCATGTTTAATCCTAGCCGCGCCGACGCGCGCCGCATGTTCTTCGACACTTGGCGCAAATACCAAGCGCAACAGCCGCTCGTCGGCATCGAATCCATGGTGCTGGATGTGGTACTACAGCATCCCGAATATCACGACCTACTCTCCAAGCCCGAGCAAAATCTAGATAGCGATTACCCACCCGAGTTCGGTAGCACCAATCCTTTCTTGCACCTCAGCCTGCACTTGGCAATCAACGAACAGCACTCTATCGACCAACCGCCGGGCATCCGGCAGCGTTACGCCGCGCTATTGGCATTGCACGGTGAACCGCACGCAGCGCAACATGCGCTGCTGGAGTGTTTGGCGGAAATGATCTGGCAGGCGCAACGCCAGCAAAGCACACCCGATACCGGCATTTACTTCGACTGCCTGGATCGAAAAATCGGCTAAATACCCATTCCAGCTCTAAACTTTCCCAGCAATTGGCCGTAAGTTCGTAAGACTATTGAAAATACTGGCCCGCAGCGTGTTGCCCGGGCCAGTTTCGGCAATCTATCGGCCTAACATGCAAGAGGGAAGTCCAGATGAAGCTAAATATGCCCGTAACACAACGCGAAGTTGCGTATCGCGACAACGCCATCATTATTTCCAAGACTGACCGCAAGGGCGTCATCACCGAAATCAACGCGGATTTCCTTGAGATCAGCGGCTTTAACAAAGAGGAGTTGTTGGGAAAATCGCACAATATGGTGCGCCATCCCGACATGCCGCCGGCCGCCTTCGAGGATCTTTGGCAGACCGTGAAGCAAGGTAAGCTGTGGAATGGCATCGTCAAGAACCGTTGCAAAAATGACGACTACTATTGGGTCGAGGCCAATGTCACGCCAACGCTGCAAAATGGCGAAATCGTCGGCTATGTCTCGGTGCGCACCAAGCCCTCGCGCCAGCAAATCCAACAAGCTGAAAAACTCTACATCGACTTGAAAGCCGGTAAAAAACATCGCCTGCAAGCGCTGCTGACAAACCTGGGCAATCTCCGAATCCGCACCAAGCTCGGATTGAGCTTAGGTATTTTGTGCATGGCACCGGCGCTCACGGCGACATTCGGTTTCTCCGCTTACGTCGCTGCCGCCATCAATCTGGGACTGGCCTGTGCCATGTTGCCGCTGCTATGCAGCGTGATCGGCGCACCGCTAAATGCACTCCGCGAAGTGATGATGGTCATCCAAAATTCAGGCGACTTGTCCCGGCGTGTACCGGTGCGCGCCGACGACGAAATCGGCCAGGCCACCAAGGCCTTCAACGCGCTGATCTTGACCCTGCGCGGCATTACGCGCGAAGTAAAAACCGGGGTCGACAATATCTCGCGCGCCACGCAAGCCATGAGTGCGGCGACAGAGCAAGTCAAACACAATGTCGAAGCGCAAAACGAGGCCGCACTATCCGGTGCCTCCGCTGTGGAGGAAATGTCCGCCAGCATTGCTTCCGTCGCCGACAGCACCAGCACCGTACGTGCAGACGCACACACCAGCCTGGAGAGCACGCAATCCGGCAACAAAAATATTGCCAGCGTCGTCAGCGGCATCAACACCATCGAGCAAATCGTCAACACCATGGCGAACTCGGTGGGCGAGTTTGTCGCCAGCACACGCAAGATCACGCAAATGACCAAGCAAGTGCGCGATATCGCCGATCAAACCAATCTACTGGCCTTGAACGCTGCCATTGAAGCCGCGCGCGCAGGCGAACAGGGCCGCGGGTTCGCCGTGGTCGCGGATGAAGTGCGTAAGTTGGCCGAGAAATCAGCCTGCTCGGCGCGCGAGATCGATGAGATCACGCAGTCCATCGAGAAACAATCCAGCAGTGCCGAACAATCCATCACCGCTGGCCTGGAACATCTAGGGCAGATGCAACAGACCATGGATGCCTTCGCGCAAAGCATTGCCGATTCCGTCAGCTCAGTTATGCGCGCCACCCATGGCGTGGATAGCATCCAGGGCGCCACGCAAGAACAAGCCATTGCCAGCAGCATTCTTTCGCGCGACATGGCGCGGATTGCGGAAATGTGCGAGGCCAGCACGCGTGCCGTACAGCAGACCTTCGATTCCACGCAAGAACTCAAGGCCATGGAAAGCAATCTGCAAGAAGCTATCGGGCGCTTTCGCACTTAATCCATCACGACGAACAACGCAGGCGAAATACAGGCGTAAAAAAAGCCCGAAGCGCGAACACTTCGGGCTTTTACTTTCTACGACAGGATGCTAGCGCTTCAACTCCAGACCCTGTTGTTGTGAGAAATACGCAGCCAGATCGGCGATCTCTTTATCCGTCAGTTTTTCTGCCTGACCATTCATGATCACATTGCTGCGCTGTTTACTCCGGTAGTGCTTCAAGACAGCTTGCAAGTAGCTTTCATTCTGTCCCGCCAGTCTTGGGAAATTAGGGACTACGCTATTTCCCTTTGGTCCATGGCAAGCGGCGCAAACTTCTTCAGCTTTTTTGGAAGCTTCTTCAGCATTGCCATGCCCGGCCCAGGCCGTGTTTACTAGCGTCAGGCTCAGCGCCACGGCCGCAATCATCATGTGTTTTTTCATCGTCATCACCCTGTTATTTGGCCTCGGCATAATATGCCGCGAGGTCATTCATATCCTGTTCCGACAAGCTGCCGGCGATTGCCCGCATCGTCGTATGCTTACGGTCGCCGGCTTTATAGGCCTTGAGCGCATCGACAATATATTGCGCGTGCTGGCCGCCCAATTTTGGCACTTGATAGGTCTCAGGATAAACCGTACGGTAACCGGGAATGCCGTGACAACCGGCGCACATGGATGTTTTGCCCTTACCCGCAGCCGCATCGCCCGCGCCGAAAGCAGCGCCGCTTGCAGCAGCTAGCAGAACCAGACTGGCTATAGCGTAATTCTTCATTTTCCTCACTCTTTGATTGGATGGTTTAAAAACCGGCAGACCGCGCTGTGGATTTATTAAGGACTTTAGCACGATATAGCCGGCTATTTTAGACGCACGGCGCACTTGCCGCAAGCCGGCCAGGACTTAAGGCCGCAGCGAACCACCTGATTTCTAACGTGGTCAAGATTTTCTTTCACGTGCCGATATGATTGCACACGTCGCGCTGTAGATAGCGACCCAGGAAAACCCACGTGCAGAAAATAGCTGTTTCACCTCAACGTTTTTTCGACTTATCGATACTGCCCGGCTTGTTTGGCCTGATTGGCGTCATTGCCATCCTCGCGGGAAGCCTCGTTAACGAATTTCAACATGCCAGTACCGACGCTCGGGAAACTACGGAAAGCATCTCGCAGGTACTGCAAGAGCATGCCCTGGCCACGGTGCAAAAGGCCGATTTGCTGGCGCTTGAAACGATCAGAAATGTACGCCCGGGTGATCTGCGGTTAGATCAACCCCTCAACGCGACGCGCAAGCAACAACTCCACCTATTAATGAAATCGCAGATTGCCAGCCTGCCGGAATTCGCCGTGCTCCATGTAACAAATGCCCAAGGCAACCACCTGTACAGCTCGCTCGACTCGGTTCCCAAGGTCAACATCGCCGACCGCTATCACTTTACGCGCCAACGAGACGACGCCCAGGCAGGGCTGGTGATTTCCCCACCCATCGTTTCGCGCACCACTGGCAAATGGACCCTCATCCTGACTAGGCGAATAAATTTTGAAGATGGTAGTTTTGCCGGCATCGTCAATGTTATTTTAAATCTAGATTATTTCCAGCATATCTACCACACCCTGAATCTTGGCCCGCATGGACTGATCGCGCTCAGCGACCAAGAGCTGCATCTTGCCGCGCGCTATCCGGCTGATGAAAAAAGTATGGGGAAAGTAATCCGTTCCACTGCCAAGACCTACATCGAGAAAAAGATGAAGGTTGCCGTCTACCATAGCAAATCCTCCCTGGATGGCATTGAACGCCTCATTAGCTTTAGGCAAGTTGGCGAGCTACCGCTGTTTGTATTTGCCGGCATCGCCCACGACGACTATCTGGCCGAATGGCGCCTGCATGCTTGGCAGTACGGCATTGGGACAGTCATCTTCAGCATCGTGGTGATTGTTTTTTGGTTACGCCAATGGCGCGCAAAGAAACAACTGATCGCCGCATCGATTTACGCGCGCAATCTGATTGAGGCGAGCCTCGACCCTTTGATGACCATCAGCGCCGACGGCAAGATCATGGATGTCAACTCAGCCACCGAGGCCGCGACCGGGCAGACGCGTAGCAAGCTCATTGGTAGCGATTTTGCCAGCCACTTTACGCAGCCGGAATTGGCACAGGCAGTCTATCGACGCGTGTGGCAAGAAAGCGAAATCCATGACTACCCGCTCACCCTCTTGGGCAGCGATGGCCGGATGATCGAAGTGCTCTACAACGCCACCTTATATCGCAACGAGCAGGGCGAGGTGCAAGGTGTATTGGCCTCCGCCCGCGATATCACGCAGCGCAAACAAGCAGAGCAGCAATTGCAACAGGCCAAAGAGGCGGCCGAAGCAGCCAGTCGCGCCAAGTCGGAGTTTCTCTCCAGTATGAGCCACGAATTGCGTACCCCAATGAACGCCATCATGGGCTTCACCCAACTCATGGAATGCGACGCTGCCTTGCCGATCGAGCACCAAGAAAACGTGCGAGAGATCCTTAAAGGGGGAAGACACTTGATGGAGTTGATCAATCAAGTGCTCAATCTAGCCAAGATCGAATCCGGTCATACCGACATGCCGCTGGAACCACTGGATCTGGGTAAGATCATTGAAGAATGCTTGCTGTTGGTACGCCCGCTTGCCGATCAGCGCAGCATCCAACTCAATCACGCCAAAACAAATAAACTGGAAGTGCAGGCCAACGCCCTGTGGCTCAAACAGGCGCTACTGAACCTGCTGTCAAACGCCATCAAGTACAACCGCGAAGGCGGCAGCGTGAGCATCCAATTGAATACTCAAGTTGCGGGCCGCATTTCCATCTTGATTCAAGACACCGGCCCAGGTATTGCCGCTGAACGCATGGCCGAATTATTTGAGCCATTCAACCGTCTCGGCGCCGAATGCAGCAACATTCACGGTACCGGCATTGGTTTGACTATCACCAGACGCATCGTCGAGATGATGGGCGGAACCGTGTTGGCCGAGAGCACGCTGGGCTTGGGCAGCACTTTCAGAATCGAACTGCCACGCACTTAGACGCACAAATGCTCAGGCCAAGCACTGCCCCAAACTGTGCCGCCAATCCGGCAAACGAATGCCAAAATGGCGCGCGATCTTGTCATTGGACAACACGGAATACGCCGGGCGTGCCGCCGGCAGCGGATACTCGCTAGTGGTAATTGGCACCATACGCGGCGACTTTTCCGTCCGCTGCACTATGGCACCGGCAAAACCGAACCAACTGGTCTGTCCAGCGGCGCTGAGATGATACAGGCCACCCTTGTCACGCAGACGATCTGCTACGCCGCCTTTGTGCATACATTGACTGACGATGCTAGAGGTCGCCTCGGCCAGCATGCGGCTCCAAGTGGGTGCGCCATGCTGATCGTCCACCACGCGCAGTTCGTCGCGCTCCTGCGCTAAGCGCTGCATGGTGAGCAGAAAATTCTTGCCGCGCGTGCCATACACCCAACTGGTGCGCAGAATCAGGTGCGCGCAGTCCACTGCGGCAATTGCCTTCTCTCCTGCCAGTTTGGTAACACCGTACACGCTCAATGGATGCGGTGCATCAATCTCCTCATACGGTGCGCCCTTGTTGCCATCGAACACATAATCCGTGGAGTAATGCACGAGCGCCGCATGCAGGCGTTTGGCTTCTTCGGCCAGGATGCCGGGTGCGTCGCCATTCACTGCCTGTGCCAACCCTTCTTCTTGTTCGGCACGATCGACGGCGGTATAAGCAGCGGCGTTCACGATCAAGTTCGGCGCGGCATGGCGCAGCGCTTGGCGAATCGCATCGGCATTGGCCAAATCCAGTTGTGCATGCCCCAATGCGAGCACCTCGCCCAAAGGCGCCAGCGCGCGCTGCAACTCCCAGCCCACTTGGCCGTTGGCGCCGGTGATCAAGATTTTCATCGGAACACTTCCGCGTCCTGTAAGCGCACCCCGGCCTGATCCTTGGCCGACAACAATGGCTCGCCACTGAGCGGCCACGCAATACCAAGCTGCGGATCGTTCCAGGCAATGGTGCGCTCAAACGCTGGCGCATAGTAGTCGGTGGTCTTGTACAAGAATTCAGCATTCGCACTCAGCACCAGAAAGCCATGTGCAAAACCGGGCGGAACCCACATCATGCGTTTGTTGTCGGCGGAGAGTTCCTCGCCCACCCAGCGGCCAAAAGTCGTGGAGTTGGCTCGCACATCCACCGCGACATCAAACACCGCACCGGATACGACGCGCACCAATTTTCCCTGTGGCTGCTGGATTTGGTAATGCAAGCCACGCAGTACACCTTGTGCCGAGCGCGAATGATTGTCCTGCACGAAGTCCACATCGAGTCCCGTAGCCTCCTGAAAAGCACGACGGTTATAGCTCTCGAAAAAAAAACCGCGCATGTCGCCAAACACTTTCGGCTCCAGCAGCAGCACTTCGGGTATCGCGGTCGGAATAACATTCATGCAGTAGGCAATCTAAGTTTTAGCTTGGAATTTTTTATATAGCGCCAACACGCGCGGCACATATTGGCGCGTTTCGCGGTAGGGAGGAATATGCTTGCCGTGGCGCAGCACGGCATTCTCACCGGCGTTATATGCCGCCAACACCAATTGCAAATCGTTGTCGAACTGGCGCAGCAAGTCGCGCAAATAGTGTGCCCCGGCGTCGATATTTTGCGCCGGGTCGGTCAGGTTGCCGGCGCCCAGGCGCTTGCCGGTAGCCGGCATGAGCTGCATCAATCCAATTGCACCCTTGGGTGAAACCGCGCGCGGCTCGTAGCCCGATTCGGTGGAAATGACCGCATGCAGCAAAGCCTCGTCGAGATGGTAAGTCTGCGCGGCCTGTGCCACGATCGGCAAAAATCGTTTTTGGTTTTCCCAGTTGATGCGCCCGCCGGCAAACGGCGTGCCCAGCGCGGGATTCTGCGCAATCTCCGTTTGCAGCAACAGCGCGTAGCGGTTATCCGTCTTGCTATCGGATAACACCAACGTGCCGGCCTCATCCGTGTAGCCATAGATGTCGGCATAGGCACTAGAGACGCTGCCTGCAAGCAGTAAAATAAGATATAAGTGGCGCATGGGGAACCCATGGTAAGCGAGATGACAACACGCTTCAAGCGCAAAAAAACCGCGCGGGTATGCCGCACGGTTTTAAGTTTCAATGCATGCTAGTACTTATTCGACATCGCGATCTTGTCCCTCGGGCTTTTTTGCACGGATGATCTCGTAGGTCATGTTATCGCCGTGCTGTTGCGTATAGAACACGCGCCAACCGTCATGCAGCGCATGCGGCAACTTTGCCCCCAGCAAACCCTGCTCTGTCGCATCGCCATCGGAAACATGGAACCCCGTGATTTCGTTGTCGCCGTCGTTCTGAAAACCCTTGCCGTTCGCCAACAGCCCCGAGTCGAGCGTAGCGGACGGGTCGCGGCCCTCGGCCATCAAGCGCAGCGGTTGATGGGTGGGATCGGCGTAATTCAGACGCACGTCGAACATGAACCCAGAATCCAAAGCGTTACGCTGGGTGTGCAACGTATCGCCTGCATCCTCAACGAACACGATGTGATCCTTGTCCCAGAACGCGACGTTATCGAAACCGGCGTGCGCGGTGTCATTCACATAGAACACCGTGAGCTTGCCGCTATCCGCGGTCGGGCTGGCTTGAGTCAACTTCTGCACCGCGCCAAAACCGCCATGAGTGGAACCTGCTTCGCTCAACAAATTGGTGTCGCCGGTTTCATCGAAGTAAAACTCCTTGAACCCGTTACCCGGGCGAAACTGCCCATTTTCAGGGCGCTTGAACGGCGTCGCCAATTTGACCTTGGCCAAAGCGTTCGCGTCGAAGGGTGTTACACCATCGACGTCACTGTCATGGATCGTGACCCAGTGGGTATCGAACACTTTACCGTAGCTATGCAGATCCGCAGCATCCTGCGACAAGATGTCGGCATCGGCCTGACCGGCATGGAATACGATGGGCTGACCCGGATGCGCGAGCGACATTACTTGCAATGCCTGCAGCTTGCCGCCCTTGGCCAGATGGGCTTTGTCATTGGGCACGAAGCGATAGATAAAACTATTTGCTTGGCGCGCATTCCGGTTTACTGCGCCGGTCGGTCCGCCTACATCTTCGACGATCCAGACATTACCTGCTGAGTCGTTCTGTACGCCCTCATAACCGCCGCGCCCCAGCAGACCGGAAATATCCTCCGTCACGGATGGGAAATCCAGCGTAGCCTGCCATACGCCGCCCGCTTTGCCGCCTTCTGCGGTTAACAACAAACGTTGCGCGAACGGATCCCAGGTAATGCCGTCGAATACCGGCAATGATTTACCGTTGATATCGCTGTCCGCCAACAAGGTGACTCGATGTGCGCCATCGGCATCGAGATTGATGCGTGTCACATAGCCCATTTTGGCGCCAGTGCTTGGGTCTTTAACACCGGACTCATGCCCCTGGAACATATAGTGTGTGCCGTAATCGTACGCACGATCACCGCCATGCTGGCCTTTCAAGACCAGATACACATTTTTGTCTGGCTCGGTTTTGGTGGCCTCGACATTGCTGCCACTGGCTTGCACTGCGCCCGGTGCGGGCAACATGGGGCCGTCGCCGTTGTAACCGTAATACGGAAAGTTCGCGCTGCCATTTTCCAGCTTGGTCGAGCCTTGAGCCAGGATGGTCTGCGCCAATTCCAGGGAAAGAATCGTGGGAGCAGCAAAGCCAGTCAACTTCGGATTAGCGGCGGGGACATGGGTCAGATCGGCGGCAATTGCGCCACTGGTCGCGAATAAGGCGCTGATCGCAAGCGCAAGTCGGATATTTTTTGGGGGTTGCATAGGGTTTTCCTTTACGTGGGTGGTCGATAGGAGCTGCTACCGTAGCAAGGCTTGATTGCAGCCATATTGCAACCAAGGTCTCCGCAATACCGACATTCCAATTTGCATCCAGCCTGCTTGACACATACATACCGGTTGGTATGTAATGGGTGCATGCCTGCCAAGCAACCCGACATTACGCGCGACAAACTTCTTGAAGCCGCGTTTAACGAAATTCACCGCCACGGATTTCAGGCGGCTTGTTTGTCCAATATCCTGAGCAATGCCGGTTTGACCAAGGGCGCGCTGTACCACTACTTCCCCGCCAAACAGGATCTGGGATTAGCCGTAGTGGATGAAGTGATCGGACGCCAGTTTACCGACACGATCTTTACGCCATTACTCAACAGTCCGCAGCCCTTGAAGACCATCAAGGACATCTTGCGCCACAAGCGCAATAAGCCTGAGCTGATCGAACTGGGTTGCCCCCTCAGCAACCTGATGCAGGAAATGAGCCCTCTTGATGAGCAATTTCGACAGCGCCTTAATGGCCTGATGCAATGCTGGCTGGATAGCTTGGCGGACGCCCTGCGGCGCGGCCAGAAGCAGGGCCAGGTGCGTCCGGACATCAATTGTAAAAAAGCATCCCTCTTCATTATCTCTGCCTTGGAAGGTTGTGTCGGTATCGCCAAGAACATGCAATCGACCAAGACCTATCAACAATGTTTCGACCAAATCATTGCGTATGTATCGAGCCTAGAAATTTGAGCTTCCACACGCTGATCGACTCAGCGACATTCAACCCCAGGAAAAGGAAAAATCATGCACGTTGCCACCGCAATTGAAACCCGCCGCTCAGTCAAAGCCTATGATCCAAATCACCGCATGAGCGAAGCCGAAATCGAACGCCTACTTGGACTCGCCATCCTGTCACCAACCGCCTTCAACATCCAGAATTGGCGCTTCGTGCTGGTGCGCGATCCGGCGTTGCGCAGTGAAATCCGCAAAGCCGCTTGGGATCAGGCGCAAGTTACTGACGCCTCGCTGCTGATCGTGCTGTGCGCGGATTTGAAAGCTTGGGAACACAATCCGGCGGCTTACTGGAAAAATACGCCGCAACCGGTGCAGGATTATCTTGTTCCTGCCATCGGCCAATATTATCAAGGGCACGAATCTGTACAGCGCGACGAAGCCATGCGCTCTTGCGGTATCGTCGGGATGAACCTCATGCTCGCCGCCAAGGAAATGGGATACGACACGTGCCCGATGGATGGATTTGATTTCGATGCGGTTGGCCAACTCATCCGGCTGCCCTCCGACCATGTCATCAGCTTCATGCTCACTGTCGGCAAAGGGGTGAAGGAGGCTTGGCCACGCGGCGGGCAACGACCGCTGCATGAAGTCCTCATCAACGACCGGTTTTAAACTGCGGTCACCGGGACTTCAGTCTGGATGTCGAACGCCAAGCGCTGCTGCGCTTGGCGCAGAGCCGATTCTGCCGTCGCTGCATCGTCGGCTTGGGCAAAGATAAAACCGAGATAGCTCGCACCCTCCGGCACGGGCATCAGCAATGCGCCGACTTCCGCCGTGATCAGGATGGTCTGGATATGTGCAATTGCCAGCGCCGCATCCAGACCTTGGACGCCTTGATAGATACCACGTTTGGGGATCGGGATCATCATCACTGCCGATGCGCCGCGCGCCGCGGCTTGTGGCACTGGCTCGCCCAGCACATGGCGTAGCACCACTTCTTCCAAACTCATACCCAACGCGTGCCGCAACATGCGCCCGCACAGGCCGCCAATCGAACGTGCAGCGACTTCCAGCAGCCAAATACCTTGAGCATTCACGCGCATCTCGGCATGCACCGGCCCGGTATGCAAACCGACTGCACGGCAAGCGCGCCCTACCTGCTCAACGATTTTCGTTTGCTGCGCCTGCGGCAAGCGCGACGGTGTGACATAGATCGTCTCTTCAAAATACGGGCCGTCCAGCGGATCGGGTTTATCGAACAGCGCCAATATTTGCAGCGCGCCATCGTTCAGCAAACCTTCCAGGGCATATTCTCGACCGGGAATGAAAGATTCCACTACCAATCCCAGTGCCGCGCTATCGCGATCCGCGCGCGCCTGGATCGCGCGCACCGAGCGCACAGCATTGCCAAACTCCGCAGCGTTGTCCGCACGCACCACGCCACGGCTGGCCGAGAGGCGACGCGCTTTGATCACCACGGGGTAAGTCAGCTGCCGCGCCAATTCCGTGGGATCGGCAGCGTCTGTCAAATTGTGAAAGTTGGGACAGGGCATGCCCTGCGCCTGTAGCAAATTGCGAAACGCCCATTTATCGCGCGTCAGAGCAACTGTCGCTAGCGCATTGCCAGGCAACGCCAAGCGCTCACGCAACAGGGCCGCCAATTCCAGCCCATGATCATCCACCGCCAGCACCGCATCCGGTTTGGTCGGCAGGTGATCGAGAATAATCTGCGCCGCGTGCAATGGTTGATCGAAGTGCACCGCAGATAAAGCATCCATACCCCAACCGGGGGCGAGTTGAGGACAATTATCCGCTACCGCAATCACGCGCACACCGAGCTTTTCGGCCGCAGCGAGAAATTCTTGGTTGCGATAGCTCGCAACGGGGAGGAGCAGCAAAACTGTTTTCATCTTAAAAGCTCTGCAACTGCGTCTCGGTCGGCTCAGCGCAGCAATACCACGGCTCGGACATATGCGGCACCGCCATTCCCAATTCGCTGCCGTCCAAGACCGGCGCGTACAGGCCGAGCGCCGCGTGCGCCATGCGCCAGATCGTGGCAAAAATTTCCTGGCGCGGTGCATTGGCTTGCTCGGCATGCATCACAAATTTTTGAATTTCGGCTTGCAAGGCATCGACGCGCGTATCCGGATTGCGCCAGGGATAGCCCAACAGCTTCGCATCGAACGGGCCGATCAAGTCCGAAAAATTGGGCAGATCTAAAAGTTTCGATCCAGCCGGTACGAGCAAGCGAATGGATAATTGCACCGGCGGCACGGCCTGTACCAATTGCAACTCCACTAAGCACCTCAGCAAATCACGATACGCTTCGAGCGTAGTCCAGGGGTGAAACGCCACCCAGGTCGGTGCCAGTGCGATGCCGGCGGCGCGCACCAAATCCACGGCGCGGTAAAAATCGTCACGGCTATGATTTTTCGCTAGGTAGCCCAGTACGTGATTGTCCACCGATTCCACGGCGGCAACGATAAACAGACAACCCGTACGCTTCAGCTCCGGCAGTAACTCGGCGTGGTCGATCAAGTGCTGGATCTTGATGGTGGCGTCGTAGCTCAGCTCAGGCCACCGCTCGTGCAGCGCACGCACGACATTCAGCGCATGCGTTGGGCCATTAAAAAAATCATGGTCGCCGAATGAAATATGGCGCGCACCCGTAGCGACTTGCTGCGCAATGTCAGCCAGCACGATATCAACCGGCACCACGCGGAATTTTCCCTCATACACTGGCACCACAGGACAATGACGGCACACATGCTTACAGCCGCGCGTGCTATCGACAAAGCCGGTGACGCGCGTTGCGCCGTCCGGCAACACCAGATGCGCATAGCGTTCCAACTGCGGCAAGTCACTACGATCTGGCGCCAAGAATTCAATCTTGTCGCGACGCACCATGGTCGCTTGTTGCAATTGCGAACCATCTCCGGCGCGCAGCGCGTTGGCCCAGGCCACCAAATCGGGCTCCGACTCGCCACCGAAAATTGCACCCACGCCCATGCCGCGCAACAAGTCGGCATTCATCGGCGCATACAGGCCGAATGCGGCCAATTGTGCTTTGGGTGCAAGTTGACGAATGCGTGGCAGCGCTTCCATGGCAATGCGTGTCGCGGTGTGCATGCCAAGATAGATCGCCACTGCATCGGCATTGGCCAACAAGTCCGGATCGAGTTTTTGCAAGGCCAGATCGAGGCAATGCACGGTGCACCCGGCGCGTTTCAGCCAGGCGCTGGCCTGTGCCAAGGCAAAGGGCTGGCGGCCCAGTTCATAGGGATTGATCAGCAGCAGATTAAAACGATTGGCGCTCGGCGTGCTGTTCGTGCCGCAACAGGAATGCCCTTGTTCGGCGTGGGGCGGCAATTGTTCTAACATGGGTTTACGAGGTGGATACTGAAGAACTGCAAGGCTACTCGGAATGGGCTTGGGGGGCAAACCCGCTCCGCCGCAACGGCCATGCTCCTAGCTTATTTCGCCGTCAATTCGCGCAGGAAATTCAGGTAAGGGGTACTCACCCACTCACGCCCGCCCAAAGCCAAATAGCGCATACGCCCTTGCGGATCAACCAGAAAGCTCGCCGGTAAACCGCGCGGCTGCCAGCGTTCCGTGACTTGGCCGTCACGATCCAGCAAGGTGCTGAGTTCAGGCGAAACCGAGGCCAGGAAGGCGAACACGTCGTCTTCGTTTTCCGAGGTATTGACCAGATAAATATTCAGGCGCTCTGCCGGCAGCTCGCGCATTAATTGCGCCAAGGTTGGCATCTCACGTCGACACGGGCCGCACCAGGTGGCCCAGAAATGTACCAGGGTCCAGCGCCCATGATTTTGCGTTACATCCACGCGTTTGCCGTCCAGATCGCTCAGCTGCAAGGCCGGGGCCGGCCGACCATCGAGCTTGATCATGCCGGCGGGCGGTTCAGCTGCGCCAGCTTGGCTGAAGACCAACAACAACGCGCACGCAACGATCCATCTTTTCATTGGCTAGCGCCTTCGCGTAAACAAGATAAATTCGGCACGTTCAGCTCGATCATTTTGCCCTTGCCATCGGCACCGGTGCGAAAGCGCGCGATCAAGCTGAAGCTGCCGACGGGCGATACAAGCGAGATATTGGCGCCGACCGTTTCGTCTGGATATAGATCGCGCGACTCCGGTAGCTGCGTCCACCCAAAAGTCGATTGTGCGGCGAGCGGCACTTGCAGCGCGCTCCAGCGTGCCGTCCATTCCTGACGCGAGATGCGCGCAATGGGCTGTCCCTGCGTATCGATGAAGCGCCATGCTGCCGGTTCCAACCACAGCGTATCGTTGCGGCGGTTATGCAGTACCACGGTCAAGAAACAAGCTTTGGACAGTTCTTGCAGCGCCGCCGGCGGCATGCCGCGCGCGCCATAGAATGCGCTGATCTGTTCCGGCGAACGGCCCGAAACAAACAGCTCCGCGCCCTCGCGCGACAAACGTACATCGGCGGCGAATAGCGCAGGAACCCACAAGAACAGGAGAAATAACAAGCGTGGCATGGCGCCATGCTAGACAGATTGGCGCGCGCTCGCAAGCGGACAATCGATTCACGCTTTCAATACTAACGGCTATTCACCAAGTTCTATTTCCGCCTTGTCGAGCCTAAATTGACTGGCGCGATAGTACTTCTTCATGATCGGATGAAAATAAGCGTTAGCGACGCTGATGTCGCCGCCCAAATTGTGCAATGCCAAACGCACTTGCAACACGAACTGCGAAAAATATTCTGGATCGGGCACGTTATATTGCAAGTTATGTACCCAGGCTGTATTCGGCTGTATGTCCAGGTCGCCGGTCAGCGACTTCAGTTCCGTTTCGAAGCGCCCGGACACCTGATCGATCACGCCAAATTCCTCAGGAGTGAGCGCGGTCTGTTCGCGGATGGCGTAGGCCAATTGCACTAATTGTTGCATATTGAGTTTCTGCAAACGCTTCTGATCGTAATTCCATAAAATGTGATCCAGGGTGCGTGCGGTGTAGTGCACCGCATCGCCATTCAATAAGTTCAGCGTGCGGAAATCGCGGATCTGCCGGATCAGCTGCTTGTTGCCGCCGCTGCGCAAGTGCTTGAGCGCGGCAAAAGCATCCGCACCAGTCTCGCTCCAGTTGGAAAAATATTGCGATCCATGGCGTGCTACTTGGGTGCCAATCTCGATCTGCGTTTGCCGCATCAAATCGTAGCAATGAAACATCTCATGATTGAGCACCGTGTCCAGTATCGGTTGCAACGCCATAGCTGGGGCATGTCCGCCCAACACATAACGATGGACACGATCATTAGTCATCAAACTGATCGGCGGAACCGGTTGGTTGTGATGGCTATCCGCGACCACACAGGCATTGCCGCTATTACTGTTATCGGAAAAGAATACCGGATAGGCGAACCCCGTCTTGAACGTCTTGAGCTTGTGGATCACCGTTTCCAAGGTGTCGTTCGTGAGTTGCTTCGGTGTATTGTTGGCGAGCAAAAACTGGCGCAAGCCTTGCAGGCGCTCAGACGAAGGTTCGCCTGAATACATGAGAAAAATCGGCGTGTACGCTTCTTGTGATGGCGCGACTGATGGCGCGACGGTTTCCGCCGCCAAACCACTCATGCTACAAAGCATGGCGGCTACACCGATCCAAGCTTTTGCCTGTTGCATTATGACCCCACACCTTCGTTGTCGACCTTCAGTGGTTTATCGGCAATTATCCATGCAGCTTGAAATCTGCAAACGTACTGGACTACAGCCTGCTCGGCTATACTTTCGACTTCACTCCTTAAGGTAGAACACACTGGCATGAACGACACTGAACTGATCGGCCTAGTTGCGGGCACGCTCACCACCATCGCCTTCATACCGCAAGTGCTGCGAATATGGAAAACCAAACATGCGCAGGACATCTCGCTTGCCACCTTCGCCATCTTCAGCAGCGGCGTCGCGCTCTGGTTACTCTATGGCCTGCGCATCGCTTCCTGGCCGATCATTCTAGCCAATGCCGTAACCTTGTTGCTGGTGCTGCTGATTCTCCTACTCAAATGGCACTTTAGGGATTAGGCAACCTTGTAAATCAAACGCAGGCGGCCTATGCTATTGCGCAGACCGTTTCTTATATAGAGTGATCGACATGTCCAAAAAACACCCGATTATCGCGATCACCGGCTCCGCAGGCGCCGGCACCACCACCGTGCGCCATGTTTTCACCGATATTTTTCGGCGTCAGGGCGTTCAATCCCAGATCATCAAGGGCGATAGTTTTTACCGCCACGAAAAAGCGGAAATGGATCGCCTAATCGCCGAATCGGCGCAACGCGGCAACCCCATCTCCTATTTCGGCCCCGAAGCCAATTTATTTGAAAAGCAAGAAACGACGTTTGCGCAATATGCCAAGAACGGCAGCGCGGAAATACGCCACTACATCAAGGATGATGCCGATGTCGCGCAATTCGGCCAGCCGATTGGCACGTTTACCCCATGGCAGAAAAGCGGCGCCGGTTCCGATTTACTGTTTTACGACGGCATGCACGGCGGCGCGGCGGCGCATAGCTGGACCCGGCGCAAGGCCAACCCGGCGCACTTGCCCCAGAGCAAGGATCGGCGCGGCAAGGCCAAGGGCGTTAACGCGGCACAACACGTGGATTTGCTGATCGGCATCGTGCCGGCAGTGAACCTGGAGTGGATCCAAAAAATCCATCGCGATTGCAGTCGCGACGGCTGCACCGTGGAAACCACCACCGCGACTATCCTGCGCCGCATGCGCGACTATATTCACTTCATCGTGCCGCAGTTCGGTCTGACCGACATCAATTTTCAACGTATGCCCTTGGTCGATACCTCGCACCCCTTTGTCGCGCGCGATATTCCCACCGCCGACGAAAGCATCGTCGTGGTGCATTTCCGCGACCCGCACCGTTTCAATTTTCCGGACATCCAGCAACGCATCGAAGGCTCCTTCATGTCACGACCAAACACACTGGTCGTGCCCGGTGGAAAAATGCGCTTGGCGCTCTCCGTCATCTGCACGCCGCTGATCCGCGAGATGATGCAAAACAAAACTGCCAAAGGTCGCGCATGAGTGACTGGCGCAAGCTTGCCACCTGCTGTTGGCTGTATTCGTTAACGGCCTGTTCCCTGATTAGTAGCCCACCCTCAATAGCACCAAGCGTCATCATGGGCGCCGTTGTAATTTATGAATCAAAGGATGGTTTTTTCTGGGAAGTTGAAGACCATATGATCGCGCCAGACACCTATCGCCTAAGCGTAAAACAAGGCAAATTCAAAGCCAGCGGGCAAGGTGAGGCAAGAATATATTTCCAGCGCCGTGCCGAAAGTATCGCCAGCGTGCAAGGCTGTAATGGCTATGACACACTCGAATACAACGAATCGCTGATCTCAGATTTTCTCAACGTTTCGCAGCGCGTGACCGAAGGTGTGATCCGCTGCCGGCGCAATGGCGCAAGCAACTAAAATATCCTGCAAGACAACTTAGCCTTTGCGCGTATCCGGCTTGGGCACCGGCGCGACGTGGCGTAATTTTTTTCCGCTTTGCGGCAATGGCTGACCACGACTTGCCATCGGCGAGTTCTGCGGCGCGCGGAAAATCTGCTTTTGCCGGGTATTGAGCGTTTTATTTGCCATAATGAAATTTTAGCGCAATAAATCAAATCCGCATCAAACCCTAAACCGCTTATGTCTTTTCCATGGATCCTCAACCACCATCCCTGAGCGGCCTTACGGCGGCAACAGCGCGCGCGCGTCTGGCCGAGTATGGCCCAAATGAACTATCGCGCGACCGGCAGCGCAGCCTGCTCACCTTGTTAAGCGACGTCGTGCGTGATCCCATGCTGCTGTTACTGCTTGGCGCAGGCAGTATTTATCTGTTGTTGGGCGATGTACAGGAGGCGCTGATGCTGCTGTTTTTCGTGCTGGCAGTAATCGGCATCACCTTGTATCAGGCAAGCAAGACCGAGCGTGTGCTGCAAGCGCTGCGTGACCTCAGCAGTCCACGCGCATTGGTGGTACGCGACGGCGAAAAACAGCGCATTGCCGGACGCGAACTGGTGTGCGACGACATCATCCTGTTGGCTGAAGGTGACCGCGTGCCGGCAGACGCAATTCTCCTGATCAGCAATGGCCTACAAGTCGACGAATCGCTGCTCACCGGCGAGGCCGCTCCGGTGCGCAAACAAGCTTGGGACGGCAAACCTTTTTCCATCCAAGTGGGCGGCGATGATCTGCCACAAATATTCTCCGGCACACTGGTAGTGCAAGGCCAAGGCATCGCACGCGTTAGTGCCACCGGCTCCCGTACCGAGATTGGCCAAATCGGCAAATCACTGCAAACGCTCAAAACAGAAACCAGCCCCTTGCAGCGTGAGACACATCACATCATCAAGATCGTGGCGCTGATCGGAGTGATCTTATGCGCTCTGGTAGTGCTGCTGTATGGCCTGACACGCGGCAACTGGCTGCAAGCCCTGTTGGCCGGCATTACGCTGGCCATGTCTATCCTGCCGGAAGAATTCTCGCTGGTGCTCACCGTGTTCCTGGCCTTGGGTGCATGGCGTATCGCACGCCAGCAAGTGTTGACGCGACGCGTGACTGCATTGGAAACGCTCGGCGCCGCTACGGTATTATGTGCGGATAAGACCGGCACCATGACCGAGAACCGCATGACGGTGACGCAATTGGTTACGCCCGCAGGCAGTTTTGCAGTCAACTATGCTAAGCAACAAGACCTACCGGAAACCTTTCACGCGCTGGTCGAATTCAGCGTGCTGGCGAGCGCAGCCGACCCCTTCGACCCGATGGAAAAAGCCTTCCAGCGTCTGGCCCAGCACTATCTCGCCCACACCGAACACCTGCACAGCGATTGGACCTTGGTGCAGCAATATCCGCTCAGCCAAGAACTGTTGGCGATGTCGCACGGCTGGAAAGCGACGCAAGGCGACGCCTATGTCGTGGCGGCCAAGGGCGCGCCGGAAGCCATCGCCGACTTGTGCCATTTGTCGCCCGCAGCGCGCGACGCCATCACCGCACAAGTCGACCAACTCGCGGCACAGGGCCTGCGCGTGTTGGCCATCGCCCAGGCCAGTTATCGAGAAGCGACATGGCCGCCAATTCAGCACGACATCCCGTTCGACTTTCTGGGCATGATCGCGCTCGCCGATCCGCTACGTGCCGAAGTGCCGGAAGCAATCCAACTGGCGCACCAGGCGGGCATCCAGGTCGCCATGATTACCGGCGACTACCCTGCCACCGCACTGGCCGTCGCGCGTGAAAGCGGAATTCTCCTCACCGGCGGCATGCTGACCGGCGCAGAGATTGCTGCGCTAAGCGACACCGAACTACAAGCGCGCATTGCAAGCGTGCGCATTTTCGCGCGCATTGCGCCGCAACAAAAACTACGTTTGGTGCAAGCCTACCAAGCCTGCGGCGAAGTCGTGGCGATGACCGGCGACGGCGTCAACGACGCACCCGCACTCAAGGCCGCACACATCGGCATCGCCATGGGCGGACGCGGCACCGACGTGGCACGCGAAGCAGCGGCGCTGGTGCTATTGGACGATAACTTCGCCACCATCGTCGGCGCCATACACCTCGGTCGGCGCATCTTCGACAACCTGCACAAAGCCATGGCCTACATCATCGCAGCACATGTGCCAATTGCCGGTATGAGTTTGATGCCGCTGCTATTCGGTTTGCCGCTGGCGTTCTCGCCGGCGCATATCGTTTTCCTGGAGCTGGTCATCAACTCCGCCTGCGCCATTGTGTTCGAGGCCGAACCGGAAGAGCGCGACATCATGCAGCGCCCGCCACGCCGCCCGGATGCCCCCTTGTTCAGTCTACGCACGGTGATGCTGTCACTGGCGCAAGGGCTGGGCGTATTCTTCACTGTGGCTGCGGCCTACGCCATTGCGCTGCATCGCGGCCACGGCGTGGACGAAGCGCGCGCCCTGGCGTTCACCACCCTGGTGATCGGTAACTTGAGCTTGATTTTGGCCAACCGCTCCTGGACGCGCAGTTTGTTCACCGCACTGCTCAGCCCCAACCGCGCCCTGTGGTGGGTGGTGGGTGGCACACTGAGCTGGTTGTTACTGGTGCTTTACCTGCCTGAGCTACGCGACTTATTCCGCTTCGCGCCGCTGCACCGCGACGATCTGGCACTGTGTTTCGCGGCCGGACTAGCCAGTATTTTGTGGTTTGAATTATTCAAATTGGTGTTGCGCAGGCGTCAGATGGGTTGAGCGCAGCGATACCCCGCCTTATGAACCATCCTTGCCTTTTTGCATGGCCTGTTTGAAACGCTCAACAGCATCGGTCGTACCCGCCTTCAATTCATTCCATTTCTCGCCTGTGGCGGCCTTAAGTTCTTTGAACTTCTGCGCGGCTAACTTCTGTTCCTGTTCCAATTTATGGATCTGCTGTTCGATCTTTTATTTCGCCTCGCCGCTCAAGGACAGCGCCTTCTGCTTTAGCTCAGCCAGCTTAGCGTCCAATTCATCCATATCCTTTTGCACCCTGGCGATGAACGCATCACGTTTCTGCTTCGCCTGATCCTCCATAGCAGTACCGGTTCCAGCGACCGCTTTTTTGGCGCTGTCAGAACCAGTCTTGGGTTGAAAGAATTCCTCCTTTTTTTCGCAGGCGGAGATAGTTAAAAACGAACCCAACAGCACCAACATTAGTTGACGACTCATTTAATACTCCTTTCCCAGTACCAACCAGAGACCAGCCAATTTGGCCTAGTGATTATTTCCCTTCCTGCTCCCCCACCGGCTCGGCATCGTGCGTCTGCGGATGCGCGGTGCGCAGCCAGCCCGTCTCGCTATCCCAGAACAGCGGTTTCTCAGTTTGCAGCATGTGCAGCAGGTTACGGAAATCGTCCGCATTCAGGTTAGTGAGACGGAACAACTCAGTCAGGCGGGTGGCGCTGCGCAGGATGATACGCCCGCAACCGGGCTTGTCCGAGATGCCAGAAGGCATCCATTCCGCATAGTAATTGCCGATATTGACGACGGCCATTTTTTGCTCCTTTCAGACGATAGATAGCAATCAGTATTTTCAATATAGAAGCTTTTGCATCTGAACGTTGCCTTACCTCAACCCATCCGACAATTCTGCCGCAGCCACACCTTATGCACTTCCTCCAAAACCAACATCAGCACCGTAAAACACACTACATATAGCCAGACCTGCGACCCGATGGGTGCGGTATCAAATTGAGGACGGCAGATGCAACTCAGCATTTAATTTTGCCTGGGTTGCCAGCAAAATGCCGTGCTACAAATACGCAAACTTTTCATCAAGCGACATTACTTCAGCAATCCCGAATAAGGTTTGTGCAATACGGATTGAAAGCGCAAGATAACAACGAGGCTTGAATCATCCTCCTAGACATGTTATTTAACGCAAACAAATGCTCAAATACTCAATCCATGACTCCGCCAAAACAAAAACGCAGTACAAAAAAGACGCCAGCGCCTAAGAAAGCAAAAACAGCCGCCCCAACCAAGCGCAGCGCAAGGACAAAACAAATCAAGACCGCCCCTTGCGTGGTCGGCATCGGCGCCTCCGCCGGCGGGTTTGAAGCGCTGCGTGAATTTTTCCAGGCGATGCCATCGGACAGCGGCCTTATTTTCGTCATCATCCAACATTTGGATCCGACGCATGAAAGCATGGCCGCAGATGTACTTGGTAAGTGGACCGATATGCCGGTCAGCGAGGCCAAGCATGAAGAACTCGTTACACCCAATCACGTATATACCATCCCCCCGAATAAATACTTGTCGCTCAAGGGGGCTAAGCTGCGCCTCTCAACACCGGTAGAGCGGCGTGGCCAACGTCTGCCTATCGATTATTTTTTTGATACCTTGGGCAAGGATCAGAAAGAGCGGGCTATCGGCATCATTCTTTCCGGCACCGGCTCCGATGGTTCTTTGGGCTTAAAAAGCATCGAGGGCAACGGCGGTATCGTCTTGGTACAAGACCCTGACGATGCCGCTTTCAATGGCATGCCGCTGAGCGCGCTCGCTACCGGGGTGGTGAAATACTCCTTATCCGCAGCGCAGATGCCTGCTGCCTTGTTGGATTACGCGCGCCACCCTTACCCTGCTGGCACTGCAATAGTGATAGGCAGCGTCAAAGACGAAGCCGGTGCGCTGACACAAATACTCGACTTGATTCGCAAACATAGTCGGTTTAGTTTTACGGGGTATAAGCACAGTACCTTGTTGCGACGTATCCATCGCCGCATGAGCCTAGTGCACCAGCAGCATCTGACCGACTATGTCGCCTTGTTGCAAAACAAGCCTCAGGAGTTGGGTGCGCTTTTTAAAGATTTGCTGATCAATGTCACGGATTTTTTCCGTGACACAGAAGCCTGGAGTACACTGGCCACTGAAGTGATTCAACCGCTGGTGCGCGCAAAAAGCAGCGAGGAAACAATCCGCGTCTGGGTACCCGCCTGCTCTACCGGCGAAGAAGCCTACTCGGTCGGCATGCTCATCCTGGATGAGCTGAAGGCGCAGAAAAAACACTGCCCGGTCATGATTTTCGGCACCGACATCAACGAAGCAGCGTTACACATCGCACGCAATGGCAGCTACCCCAGCGGTATCGCCACGCACATCCCTGCAGCCCAATTACACCACTATTTTTTAGACAGCGCGGATGAACATTTATACAAAGTAGGCTCGGAATTACGCGGCGCATTGATCTTCAGCGCACACAATTTGATTGCTGATCCACCCTTCTCCCAGCTTGATCTTATTACCTGCCGCAATGTGCTCATTTATCTGGAACCGGAAATTCAGAAAAAAGTGCTCGGCTTCTTCCACTTCGCACTGCGGCCCGGCGGCTATCTGTTCCTTGGCAGTGCCGAGACCATAGGTGGATTGGAGGAATATTTTCAAGCATTGTCCAAAAAATGGCGCATCTTCCGCCTCACTGGCGAGGCGAAACCCAGGCGCCTGAATTTACCCATTTCCGAAACCACGCTCCACCCACCACCCATGCTGCCCACGATACCGGCCAAAGCCGTGGTCTCGCGCCTATCGCAAGCCGCGCACTTGGCGCAGCAGTTATTACTCGATCAATTCGTGCCGGCTTCGGTGTTGGTCAACAGCCACGACGAGGTTTTATATTTTTACGGTCCCACCGAACGTTACTTGGTGCAACCGCGCGGCGCGCCGACGCGGGATTTGCTCAACCAAGTACGTGAAGGTTTGCGTTCGCGCCTGCGCGCCGCATTGCGCGAAGTAGCCCAAAGCAATGTGCCCGTCATCATCACTGATGCACGGGCAAAACGTGGCGCAGCATTTGTGCCGGTCAAATTCACCATCCTGCCCATGCCGCCAGCAGCAGGCCTAGTTCGACAGTTTTTAGTGATATTCGAGGATGTCGCCCAAGCCCCCATTCTCGCGTCAGAGAAAGAAGGCGAATCCAAGCTAGTGCGCCAACTCGAAGAAGAGTTGCGCGTGACCAAGGACGATTTGCAAGGTGCAATCGAGCGCATGGAGGACTCCAACGAGGAGCTGAAGGTTTCCAATGAGGAAGTTGTCTCGATCAATGAAGAACTGCGTTCGCTGAACGAAGAATTGAAAAGTTCCAAGGAAGAATTACAGTCCTTGAATGAAGAGCTCTCCACGGTTAACCAGCAACTTCAAAGCAAAGTATTAGCGCTGGAAAACAGCAATAGCGACTTACAAAACTTGTTAGCCAGTAGTGATATCGCCACCCTATGCCTGGATCGCCAACTGCGCATCAAATGGCTCACCCCAGGGATGCAAAGCGTGTTCAATTTGCTTGCCAGTGATATTGGTCGCCCGATCAGCGCTTTTTCCGAGGCTGTGAGCGGCGATGGCCTGGTCAGTGATGCCAAGACTGTGTTGAAAAAACTTACCCTAGTCGAAAAAGAAGTCAAACTGCAAAATGATCGCTGGTACCTGCGCCGCATTTTGCCCTACCGTACCGATGATGACCGCATCAATGGCGTTACCATTACCTTTGCCGACATCACCGAAACTCGGCGCAACGCCGACACCTTAGAGCAACGCGTGCTGGAACGCACCACGCAATTACGCGCGCTAACCGTGGAACTATCACTGGCCGAAGAACGCGAACGGCGCGCTCTGGCGCAAGACTAGCACGATGACCTGGGTCAAGTATTGGCGGCGGCCAAAATCAAGCTCGGCACCCTGGCCAAGCTGGAGCATGTGGCAGAGATGAAAAAACGCTGCGTAGATATCGCTTCGCTCCTCGATCGGGCGCACACCTCAGTGCGCACGCTGACTTTCCAATTAAGCCCGCCGGTGCTGTTCGAGTTGGGGCTGGTGCCGGCGCTGGAATGGCTGGCGGATGAAATGCGCCGCCTGTACGATTTGCAAATCAAGGTGCTGGATGACGGCATCAAGAAAAAACTAGATACCTCGGTCAGTACGATTTTATTTCGTGCGGTGCGTGAATTGCTAAGCAATGTGGCAAAACATGCCAAGGTCAGCCGCGCCGAGGTTACGATCCAACGCCAGGGCAAACAAATCGTGATCCAAGTTATGGACGAAGGCATCGGCCTACATCAAGCCAGACGCGCCAAGCTTGCCAAGAAAATTACAGTGCAGGGGTTCGGCCTACTGAGCGTACAGGAAAGATTGAACTATATTGGAGGAGAGATGCGCCTTGAAAGCGTACCGGGCGACGGCACCTTGGTGACACTGGTTGCACCATTGACGGTCGCCAAACGTATCCCCGCGAGGAAAAAATGAAAATTCGAGTGCTCCTAGTAGACGATCATGCCATCTTGCGCGATGCCTTGCGCCTGATGCTGGAACAGGAAGGTGATATTGAGGTGGTAGCCGAGGCCGGCGATGGCCAAGCCGCACTGGATCTCGTCGCGCACACTGAAATCGATGTGATCGTGATGGATGCGGCCATGCCCAACATGGGCGGCGCGGAAGCCACGCGACGCATTTTGCGCAAATATCCCAATACCAAAATACTGGCGCTGACCGCTTACACCGACAAGCGTTTCGTGAGCGAGATGATGAATGCCGGCGCGCTGAGTTACGTCACCAAGACCGCCGCCAGCGACAAGCTGCTGGAAGCCATCCGCAGCACGGCGCAGGGTAAGCCCTATTTGTGCCCCGAAGTATCCGCCGTGTTGCTCGATTCCATGCGCAACGCCAGCTCCGCCAGGGCACAGAGCAAGACCGACTTAGGCCGCCGCGAACGCGAAGTACTGGGCTTGTTGGCGGAGGGCCAATCCTCGCCCGAAATCGGCAGGAAATTACATATCGCTCCCAGCACGGTGGATGTGCATCGGCGCAACATCATGCGCAAGCTCGACCTGCACTCAGTGGCCGAATTGACTAAATACGCTATCCGCGAGGGGCTGACTTCATCTTAGACCGCATATTAATTTTTTGAAATTCTTACCCTCGCACTTTTTAACGACTACCTTGATCTAGGTAACGTTTTTCCTTAGATACTCTTCTGCAAGGCATCAATGACCTTGCCATTCCCGCTGTTTTATCACGCTTGCCGAGCATCGGCACACGTTCAACACACCAAGTTACAAATCCATAACGTAGTCCCGCGTACTTAAATTCATTATTAAATTTAAATAAATGCCAGTATTTTTTTCGTCATGGCCTACACATATTATTGAGTTCGCACAAAGCCGATCTTTTTGAATCTGGAATGGCGGCCGATATCTCACTTTTCTGAAATGGGAGTCTCTATGAGTAGCGAGCAAGATAGCCTGCATTTATACAAACCAGAATCCATGCCGCGCCAAGTGCCGGCTATCGATAACCAATATGACGCGCGTTCGCATGCAGAATTCGCCTTCCTGGTGCTGGATGTTCGAGGGAATATTCTCTTTTGCAGCCCTGACGCAGCCCATCTCCTCGGCGCCCAAGACAAAATACTCACCGGCCAATCGGTAGCCGACTTCATCCCCACTCTGCCGCTACAAGCGGCCACCAGCGGCTACAACTTGGCCTACATTGGCTTCTGGGCACGCAACGATCATTGGCAAACATTCCCGGGCGTCAATGCGCCTATTGAGATCCGTTTCAATCACCTGGAATTGGCAGGCCAAACTTTTGTAACGCTCGAATTGCGCTCCCCTAAGCTCAATGCGCCGGAACAAGCCTTACAAAAATTGATCCACAGCATGAAATCGAGTAGCGAAATTATGGCCATCACCAATAATGAAGGCGTGTTTACCTACGTAAATCATGCCTTTGAGCAGTTCACGGGCTACCGTCACGATGAATTGCTCGGACAAACCCATGCGTTATTAGGTGCAGAAAAATCGCCCGAACTCTATGCCCAAATGTGGGCAACGCTGCGAACCCGAAAACCTTTTAATGGAATATTCATCACCCACCACAAGAATGGTCAGACGCTGCATGAGGATCGCAGCACGCGCCCCTTCATTGATCATCTAGGGCGTCCGACGCACTACATCTTCAGCAGCCGGGATGTCAGTGACCGTGAGCGTGTCATACAGCGCTTAGAGCGCCTAGCGAATCATGATGGCCTGACTGGCCTACCCAACCGCAATCTATTCATGGATCGCATGCGTCAGGCGATGACGCATGCGATGCGCCGCAACACTGGCTTTAGCTTGCTATTATTGGATCTGGATCATTTCAAGGCGATCAACGATCGTTTCGGCCATGCAGGTGGTGATGCGCTATTAATTGCTGTGGCCAACCGCTTGAAGCGCTGCGTGCGTGAAGAAGATACCGTTGCGCGCTTGGGCGGTGATGAGTTTGCCATTATTCTTTCCGAAACCATGCAACCGGATGCGGCCTTGATCGTGGTCGAAAAACTTATCCAGGATTTGCGCCAACCCTTCGTGCTGGAAGGGTGCAAGTTACCCACGAATGCCAGTATCGGTATCGCACTTTACCCCGAAGACTGCATTGGCCTCGATACGCTGATAAAGTTTGCGGATATCGCCATGTATCGCGCCAAGAGCGCTGGTGGCAATGGCTACCACTTCCACCGCCAACGCGGCACCTCAGCTCGTTCTGCTCGTTTGGGTGCCGCTCCCATTAACGCAAATGGTGCTTGAAGCATGCATTTTCCCATTCCATTTAATCACTCCACCTCAACGCAATCTGCCGTATCGTGCACCACCTGCGCGCGGCAGACCCAATGTTTTGCACAAGAATTGGATACGGATGTCTTATTGAGCTTGGCGGAAAACATCAGGCAACGTCCCCTTGCGCGTGGAACTTTCGCCTATCGATCGGGAGATGCCTTTAACACGCTTTATTTTATTCAAGAAGGTTTTTGCAAGAAGGCCCTGATCGATGATGCGGGCCAAGAATGTATCGTGGGCTTCTCCATGGCAGGCGATGTGTTGGGCCTGGATGGCTGCGCTGAGGGCTGCTATACCAGTCAGGCGGTCGCGCTGCAGGACAGCGTTGTTTGTGAAATCCCTTTTACCTCCCTGCTGGCGCTGAGCTTTACTTTTCCATCGCTGCAACAAAGCCTG